>RRZT011638091.1_pt1 | contig 55499 bp, 51 predicted proteins | sample 2165551 | NCBI WGS metagenome assembly RRZT01 (sample SAMN10456910, study PRJNA506462) | wastewater metagenome | biome: wastewater; feature: sludge; material: wastewater sludge; isolation source: wastewater sludge with Escherichia coli K12::gfp cells carrying plasmid... | place: USA: Moscow, Idaho... | reverse complement strand
GCATCGCCGATTCCAGCCATTTCAACGGCATTAAGCTTTTGGACGGCAGCATGGGCATCACACGTGGCGGCACAGCGGGCACAGCCACTACAGCAGGCACAACCACCTTTGATTTCTCTAAAATCAAAGAAATTAAAGTGGGCACTTCGTTCTCGATTACCAACGAAAAAACCGACGGTACCCTCGGCACCAAAAACTATATCTTTGCAAAAGCAGCGGATGTGGCTGGGGTAACAGGCGGTGATAATATCGGCGTAACGTGGACAGGCGTAAAAGATACCGATTTGACAACTCTTGCAGGTCTTGTTACAGATGGTGATGTGGGCGCAACCGCTGCATACAATAATGCAAATGGCACGCTTACGCTTACCAATGGCGCCAACGGCTACCGCAAGTATGCGGCGGGCACGCTTTCGGGCGCGGGGCTTGGCCTGCAAATTGGCGATACCGCCAGCCAGCGCGTAAATGTGTCGGTTGCAAACATGAGCACAAAATCGCTCGGTCTTGACGCGGTGGACGTATCCACCGAAGCAAATGCCACAAAATCGATTGACCTTATCAAAGAGGGCATCAATATCGTTTCTGCACAGCGTGCGGACCTCGGCGCTATCCAAAACCGCCTTGAGCACACCATCAACAACCTCACCACCACCACCGAGAACATGACGGCTGCCGAAAGCCGCATCCGTGATACGGACATGGCGAAGGAAATGATGCAGTTCACGAAAAACAACGTGCTGGCGCAAGCCGCACAAGCTATGTTGGCGCAGGCCAACCAACAGCCGCAGCAAGTGCTGCAATTGCTGCGCTAACAGTAAATTGCGCTTCCCCATAGCGCAAGCCCCCTCATAATATTGCCCCCATTCCCCCGGCCTCGCCCAATGCTATGCAAAGGGCGAGGCTGTTTTTATAGGCAAAAATGCCAATGAAATATTTTTGCAAAATATTGTTTTCAACTTCCCAAAGTAGGCGCGTTTGTGCTATACTTTAATCAATATCAAACCAATGCATCGAACATGATTTTACAGCGGAAGAAGGTATATGCGCATGGCTACAAATGTTGTACGGCAAGCCATTATGGGGCTTGATAAAAGCCTGCTCGGCTACGAGCTGGTGTATGAAGATGGCGAAGGGGCATTGTTTAATCAGCCGGATAGCAAGGCAGCCGGCACCATCGAGGATTTTTTAACGCAGCTGGACAGCGAAAAATTTATGGGCGGCGAAAAGGCGTTTATTACCTTTACGCCCAATTTGCTTTTGCGCGGCATCCCCAAAATTTTTAAACCGAGCAGCCTTGTGGTGCAAATAGGCGATAGCACCATTGTGCATCCCGACACGCAAAAGCAAATATTAGAGCTGCGCCGCGAGGGCTATTCGGTGGCGGTGAACGATTTTGAGTTTTCGCCGCGCTTTCTTTCGCTTTTAGACACGGTGGATTATATCAAGCTGGACATGCGTGCAGCGGACGAATCCACGGCCAATATCGTCAATATCGGGCGCAGCTTCAACAAAAAAGTGATTGCCACGCGCTGCGACACCGATGCGTTATATGAAACCGCCAAAAAAGCCGGCTGCGAATATTTTCAAGGCACGGTTGTTGCGCATGCCATGTCCTCAAAGGTTACGCGCATGGATCATCTGCAAAGCAATTTCTTCCAGCTGATGATTGCCGTAACACGCGATGAGCCAGACGTAGACGAAATTGCCACGATTATCTCGCGCGATGTCACTTTGGCCTTTTCGGTCATTAAGATGGTAAACTCGGCATATTTTGCCCTGCGTAACCGCGTGCGCAGCGTAAAACAGGCGCTGGTGGTGCTGGGGCTTGGGCAATTAAAGCAGTGGGTATATCTGCTTTCCTTCCACGAGAGCGACAATGCCATGTCGGCCGAGATGATTAAAACGTCTTTTTTACGCGCCAATTTCTGCTCCGAGCTGGCACAATATGTGCGCAATGTGCAGATAGCCAAATCGGATGCATACTTAATGGGCATGTTTTCCACGTTGGGGCTTTTGCTGGAGGTGCCGCTGCATCTTGCCATTAAAGAGCTGCCGGTAGTGGACGAGGTGCGCGACGCGCTATTAAGCGAATCTGGCGCTTATGCGCCGTTATATAAGCTAGTGCTGGCATACGAGTGTGCAGATTGGGCAAAGATGAACGAATGCGCCGAGGTGCTGGGATTATCGCCGGCCACGGTGTCGCAAAAGTATTTTGAATGCGTAGAATATGTAAACAATATTTGGCAAACCCTTTTGCATCCCTATAAAGGCGATGCCGCTGAGGACGAAGAGGACATCGAGGAATAGCCTGCCTTTTAGCAGCTGCATTTTTTGCAGAAAAAAGCCCCCTAGAAACGCAATGCATTTGCATTGCGTTTCTAGGGGGCTTTGTGTAGGTATCGTAACGCGCAGGCGCTTTCGGCACACAAACGGCGCATAGCAAGGCTTTTGCTACTGCAAAACGGCATTGCATACGGCCATCGCATTTTGCTGTAAACTGAGCAGATTAAATCGGCAAGAGGCAAAACGGCACTGCATACGGCCATTGCATTTTGCCGCAAACTGGGCAGATTAAATTGGCAAGCTGCAAAACGGCTTATTCGTGCGATGGATGCGATTTCACCACTAAAATGGCTTGCACAAGCGCCGTGGCTACTTGCCCTGCATATTTTGCCTCGGCGGCAGCCATTTTGGCGGCATCCTGCGTGGCAATATAATATGGCGGCAGCTTATTCAGCGTGATGGCAATTACGTCCTTGCGGCACTTGTCGCACATGCAGCAGCGAAATTTTTCCATAGCGGCATCTAAGCGGCTTTCTAAAAGAAGCTCCATGATATTGACGGGCTCGTTTTCGGGCGGGGCAGGCGCTGTTTGCGGTGCCTGCGGCGCAGCTGTGGTAATAGCGGGCGCTTGCGGTGCCGGCGAGGCCGCTTCAAGCGCGGCTTCGGGCGCTGACGGCACGGCCTCGGCTTGCGCGGGCATCTCGGTGGGGGCTGCGGGGGCAGCGCTGTTTACGCTGGGCGCGGCGGCTGGCGTAAGCGCGGCTTCAGCGGGCTCCTCGTCGTTCACGGTGTTGCTGGGCATAATTTTTTTATACATCAGCTCTTTATCAATCTCTTTTTTTGAACGTGCCATCGGCTAAATCCCCTTTCCCAGCAGCTCATCTACAAAGCGTGCATAGTCTTTGGTGGCGCCATTTTGCGGCGCATAGGCAAACAGGCTTTTTTGTGCGCTTTGCGCCTCGCTTACCACAATGCTGGTGCGGATGCTGGTGCGAAATAACGGTATTTCCAGCGATTTTGAAATCATCTGTGCGGTGCCTTGAATTTCCTTTGCCAAAAGCGTGCGCACATTAAAGCGCGTCAGCAAAATGCCCGCATATTGCAGCTTGGGGTTGCAGTATGCTTTGTTGCGCTGCACAGTTTCGTTTAGCTGGGTAAGGCCCTGCAATGAAAAAATGTCGGAAAGCACCGGCACAATAATATAATCGGATGCGGTAAAGGCGTTGATGGTTAAAATGCCTAAATTCGGCGGTGTATCGATTAATATATAATCATAATACGGATGCAGCGGCGCAATCACATCGCGTAAAAGATATTCGCGCCCGCTGTTCGTAAATTCAAGCTCAATGCTGGATAAAAGGATGCTCGAGGAAATTAAATCGGTGCTGGGCGTGTGCTGAATGGAGTGCTGCGCCTTAACTTCCTTTTTTAAAACGTCGTAAATATTGGCCGAAATTTCACTGTCGCCATCCACGGAAAACGTCAGGTTTCCCTGCGGGTCTAAATCCACTGCCAGCACGCGCAAACCCTTGCACTTCATGGCGGCTGCAAGCGCGCCCGTGGTGGTGGTTTTTCCAACGCCGCCTTTTTGGTTGGAGATAGAAATCACTTTGCACATATGGCTACGGCTCCTTTTTAAACACTATATATTGCATTATACAGAGTTAAACGCACATTTACAAGTAGCTTGTCGTAAAAAGCCGAGGAAAAAGAATCGAAAAAAATTTTGCAAAAGGCCTTAAGTTTTATAAATTACGAACGATAACTACTGTAGAGGAAATATATCTATGGCAAAATGCGAAGCAGATGATAAAGGCAGTAGCGTAAAAAGCGCATTTTTTACGCTGGGTTTTGTGCCTTGCCGTTAAAGCGGCACGCACAGCTACCAAGATAAGGAAAGGGACTTACATGAGAATTGAAAGGAATAATGCTTTGCGCATGTATGAAAATGCAAAGCAAACGGCAAAATCCGACGCTGCACCGCAGGGGATTGAGCGCGATGCAAACAGCAAAACGGACCGTGTTTCCTTTAGCTCCGATGCTGCGCAAAAAGCGCCGCTTGGGCGCATGGCACAAGGGGTAGCTGCCGACATCGAAACTGCGGCGGCGGGCGCCTCGCGCATTGCCGAGCTTACACGTGCGGTGAATGACGGCACGTATTATGTGCCCACAGAAAAGATTGTGGGCGCCATGATTGACGTGTTTGGCTGATGCTTCGGCCGGGCTTTTCTGCCTATGCCATGAACTGTATAACAAAATGCGGATTTTTGCGTAGTTTTCAAAAGGGTTCGGGGTGTTTATTGGCGCTGTTAACGCGCTGGCAAGCATCAAGCGGGCTTTTTTGGCAAATTACTGGTCGTGCGCATGGCGCATGGATATTGTTTGAAAGCGCGGCTTTCAAACAGGGCTTTATGGGTATTGCGCGAAAGCGTTTGCGCAATGTTGGCAAACACAAATGCCCTATATGCCCCTAGAAAGGTGAGGTCACAACATGAATGAACAGCAGGCCACGGCATTATTGGGCTTTTTAGAGCAATATGCCGCATTTTTAAACACAATGGTGCAAAACGAAAAAGAAAAGCTGGCGGCGCTTTTATCGGATTCGCTGCCGCGTATCGAGCATGCAATTTTAACGGCGCAGGCCGACACAAAGCAGATGGACAGTTTGGAAAAAAAGCGTTTAGCCTTGCAGGAAAAGCTGGGCTGCGGCGGTTATACCTTGCGGCAGCTTGCAGATGCAACGCCTCTTTCTTTACGCGCGCGCATGGACGTGCTTTGCAGCGAGGTGCGTGCGAATGTGGATGATATCCGCTATCACAACGATAAATCCATGAATGTGGCGCGCACAAACGTAACGCGCCTTGCCCCAGATTCCGTGTTGGCACAGCCAAAAACAGAGGGCAGCGAAAACCCTTATGCGCGCGCAAAGCAGCATGTAGAGGATGTAGCCACAATCTTGCAAACGAAGGCATAAAACATATGGGAGGTACCGCATGAGACCAACATTTATGGGTTTTGAAACCGCGACGCGCGGCATGATGGCACAACAAAAGGCGCTGGATATTGTGGGCAACAACGTGGGCAATATCGGCGTTACAGGATATACAAGGCAGCGCGTAGACATGGTGTCGATGGCACTGTCGAACGTAAATGGGCGCTTTGCGCAAAGCCCCGTGGGCAGAGCAGGGCAGGGCGTAAACGTGACGGGCGTTTCTCAAATCCGCGACCCGTTTTTGGATAAACGCTTTCGCGAGGAATATGCGGACGTGGGCTATTACAGCAAAATGGTGGATATCTTGGGCGACGTGGAGGACGGGCTTAACGAAATCGAGCCCAGCAATATGTCCGAGGCGCTCAGCGCGTTTCAAGAGGCATGGAAAAAGCTGGAGGGCAAAGATTCGGTGGCCGGCAGCACGCTGCTTGCCACGGCGCGCACGCTTACGCAGGTGTTTAAACAGCTGGACAGCAAGCTAAACAGCACTTGGGCGCAGCAAAAATATGACCTTGAGGTCAATGTAAACAGCGTCAATTCCATTTTGGAGCGCATTGCCAATTTAAACGACACCATCAAAAAAGAAACCTTTGCCTCGGCTTCTTCGGGCTCGTCCTCACAGCCAAACGAGCTTTTGGATGCACGCAATGTGCTTTTGGATCAGCTTAGTGAATATGGCGATATCCAGTTTACCACCAATCCCGATAACACCGTCACGGTTAGAATGGGCAAAGAAGGGCACGTAGTGGTGGATGGCGCTTGGAACGAAACGCTGAACCTGGTGCAGCGCGAGGGCGAACAAAGCGTCAGCGTGCGCTGGCAAACGCAAGGCCAGCCGATTGATTTAGCCAGCGGCTCCATGAAAGCGTCGCTCGATATGCTCAATGGCCGCGGCACAAGCGCGCGCCCCACAGCGGGCGAAACCTTTGAAAACGGCATTTTGTACTATAAAGACAAAATTGATAAATTTGCCGAAAATTTGGCGCAAAAATTTAACAGTGTTGTGATGGAATACAATCCGGATGGCACTGAAAAGGGCTTAAAGCAGCTGTTCGCTTTTGGTGGCGACGGCACAGCCACGGCGGGCAATCTTACACTCAATGCCACGTGGGAATCCAATGCAGATTACATTTTTGCCGATGTACATAAGCCGGGCGAGGGCGCAAACGATGTCAGCTTTGCCGCACGCGCCATTGCCAGCTTCAACGAAAAATTGGATTTTGGCGATTTTAAGGGCACGTTTTCCGATTACATCACCTTTTACACCGATGCGCAGCTGGGCAACCAGGTGCAGCATTCGCAAAGCCGTTTAGAGGCCTGCGCTGCGATTTCGGATAAAATCCTCAGCAATATCAGCGAGGTTTCGGGCGTTTCTATGGAAGAAGAAGGCGTTGACATGGTGCAATACACAAAGGCCTATAACGCGATGGGCCGCGTGATGACTGCGCTGGACGAAGCGCTGGATACACTGATTAACAAAGTGGGGCTTGTGGGCCGCTAATGCTTTAGCGCGATGATGCCTAGCGGCAAATGCCGTGGCACCGCGGTTTACAGCGGCATGCTGCTACACATTTGCCCGTAAGAAAGGAATGACAGCAAGATGCGTATAACACATAGCATGATGACGCGCAACTATATGTCGAGCGTGAATAAAAACCTAAAAAATCTGACAAACTCGAACGATCGTTTATCAAGCCAGCGCGCGTTTAATAAGGCATCGGAGGATGTTTCGGGCGCTGCGCGCGCCTTGCGCGTGCGCCGTTTGCTGCGCGAGAACGAGCAGGCGGTTACCACCATTAAGGATTTATCTGCCACCTATGAGGCGGCGGAGGACAGCTTGATGGCCATTAACAATATCGTGGGCACCATCACCGAGGATTTGGTGCGCGGCATGAGCGGCACAATGGATGTGCAAGACCGCGAAAAGCTTGCGCGCGAAGTGGAAAACCTGCAAGAGCATGTGCTGCAAACCATGAATGCAAAATTTAGCGACAAATTTTTGTTTGGCGCTTCCGGCAATGCGGACGGCTCGGCCCCCTTTACCGTGGGCGCAGACGGCGCATTAAGCTATAACGGGCAGGCGGTAGACGCGATGGGCGCAGATGCAAGCGGCAAGCCGCTTGTTGCACCGGGCGGCGCACCCATTGCATTTAATAAACCCAATTATGTGGATATCGGGCTGGGCTTCGAGCTTACAGGCACAGGCATGGATGCATCGGCAGATCCGCGCACGGCCGTGGTGAATAATTTTTCGGGCGTGGAAGCATTTGGCTTTGGCGTAGATGCAGACGGTAACCCCAAAAACGTTTACAGCCTGCTTGGCAAGGTGGCCGCCGATTTGCGCGTGGGCAACAGCAGCACATTAAGCACGGATTTGGACGCAGTGAAAGCAATGCACAGCGCGCTTTTAACGCAAGTAACCGATATGGGTAACCGTTCGGACTTTATCGAGCAAACGTCCGCACGCTTGGAAAACGATATCCTCAATCTGCAAGAGGTGCAAAATCGCGTTGAAGCAGTGCCTTTAGAGCAGGAAATGATGTATAACAAGGATTTTGAAATGTCGTGGATGGTTACGCTGCAGCTTGGCAGCAAGATTTTACCCCCGTCGATATTCAACTTTTTACAATAATTTTTCGTGATTATTTTGGCTTGGAGGTGTAGGAAATGCTGCTACTGGAATACACAACAACCCCAATACGATACGAAATGCAAACGCAGCCGGCGCGCTTGGAATATACGCAGCCGCTGCCTACGCACACGGTCACAAAAACCGGCGGCGAGCTAACGCAGTCCACCACGCCCACAAGGCTGCGCCTAGACAGCTACGAGCGCCGCGCGGGCATGGGGCTGCGCGGGGTGAACGCGCAAACGCAATATATGAAGCAAACGGGCCGCGCTGCCGCCATGCAAGCTACCCGCCAATATGCCGAAAAGGGCAATGCACTGCGCAACATTCAAGACGGGGCTAACATCCCCGATGTGGTTTTTAACAATTACATGCAAAATCAATCGGGCTCGCTTGCGTTGCAGCCCCTTGCGCCTGTGGATATCTCGTGGGAGATGGGCGAAATCCGCCAGCAATATGAAGCGGCGCGCGTGGCGTTTGATTGGAAAACCAGCCGCCCCGAAACACGCTTTGTTCCGGGCAAAATTACGGCCAATATTACGCAATATCCCGATATCCAGTTTAAATATCTTGGCGGGCCGCTGTATGTGCCCGCAAGCGCAGACCCCAATTACAATAAAGCCATTTAAACGCGCGATATGGCGGCGGCGCGCTGCGTGCACATTGCGTGCGCTTTGTGGCCGCAGGGCTGCCAAATCCCATTAAAAGCATTGCAAAGCGCTTTGCTGCAAGTAGGAAGGAACGTGTAAGATGCGAATCAACACAAGAGATTTTGGCGAAATGGAAATTAGCAAAGAAGGCTTGGTGGAGTTTGTTGCGCCGATTTTGGGCTTCGAGCAATGCCGCCAGTTTGTGCTTTTATATGATGACGAGCTAGGCGAAATGTTTACATGGCTGCAAAGCACAGAGGATAGCGACGTGTGCTTCATTTTGGTAGACCCCGCCATGATTGACCCTGCTTACGCCCCCGCGCTGCCAAAGGATGCATGCAAAATGCTGGGGTTTGGCAAAAACGCGAAGCCGCTGTTTTTATCCATTACCGTCATCACCGATAATTTTGCGGATGCAACCGTAAATTTAAAAAGCCCCATTGTGATTAACGCGGATAACAACACCGCCATGCAAGTAGTGCTCGAGGACGAATATCCCGTGCGCGCATTGCTTTTGCCCGAAAACGCAGAGACTTGAAATTTTAGTAAAGGGTGGTCATGAATATGCTGATACTCAGCCGTAAATGCGGGCAGGTGCTGCACATCGGCGACGATATCCACATCACCATCGCCGAAATTCAGGGCGATAAGGTGAAAATTGGTATCGACGCACCGCGCGAAATGAATATTGCCCGCGACGAGCTTTTGCAGGTGGTCAGCGCCAATATTGCTGCTGTGCACAAGGTGCAAAACGCCAGTGTAAAAAGCCTTGCTGCACAGCTTTCAAAAGCGAAAGGGCAGGCAAAACCGTAAAAAAACGTGCCCGGTTGCCCGAGCACGTTTTTGCTTTATCATTCTTTATCTATTTCCCGTTGCCGCCTGGCAAAATATCCGGCTAAGATTTCTTGGTTTTCGGGCGTAGAGGAAAGCACGCGGCACAGCAAAATTGCCGAGTTGCGCATAACCAAAACGCGCTCTGTTACCTGCACCAGCATGTCGTCCAATAAAAGGCTCATCCCCTCGGCAGAAAGCGCCAAGTGCGCGTTTTCGTCCACAAATTCCATCGTGCATATTTTTAAAACATCGGGCGAAATATAGCGCACAAAGCCTGAAAGCTTGTCGCCTTTTGCAATGCTGAAATGCGGCGGCTTTACAAGATAAATATCAGCCGACAGGTTCGCATTGCAATCAAAAATGCGATGCGCCTCGCACAGCGCAGGCCCCTGAATGCCCACCACCTGTAAAAGACGGCGCGAGGAAAGATACACCTGCCCAACAAAGCGTTCTATTTCGCGCTCGCCAAGCGTGCGTGAAATCTGCACCGTTTCACCAATGCGTATCAGCGGCACAAAATCGCCGGTAAAGTTTACGGTGCCCTCTTTATCCTGCGACAAAAAGGCTTGTCCGTATTCTAAAAAATGTCCGTTTGCGGTTTTTAATATCGCAGAAAAATAAATAGGGTTCATAAATGCCCACCCCTCAGAAAGGAAAGATTAAATTGAACGACAAACAACGCGTATTAAAACTGCTGCAAAAAAAGCACGAGCTGTTTTTACAGTATGAAAAAGAAACAATAGCGCTTGGCGCCGCCGACATAGATTCTATGGATGATTATATCACAAATCGCGGTACGATAGCAAACGATATTGACGCAATTAGCGCCGAACTTGCCAATATTTTTGCAAATTCCGCCGATAAAAGCATGGAAGAAGCGGCGCATTGTAAATGCAATGATAGTAAGGTGTCGCAAGACAATCGCGCCATGTTCGAGGCGGGAAAAGCCATTTTTGCCGATTTAAGCCGCATCGAAGAGGCCGAAAAAGCCATCAACGAAAGCATGCATCTCACGCGCGAAAAGCTGCGCGAGCGCATTTCGGAAACAAAAAACACACCCAAAATTGCAAAATATCTGAAAAATCTTGCCGCTGGGCGCGAGGAAAGCATTTTGCTGGATGCGGATAAAAAAGCATAAGCATAAATGGTTTGCCACGCTGTAGGCTGCGGCCTTTTGTGCAAATGGCAAATCGCCGCGCAAAGGCTTTTGCGCCAGCAAAAAACAAGCTTTTTGCCAAAAGCACTTAATTTTTAAAATTTGTGCCGATAATTATAATAGAGATAGCAAAAGATGTGCAAATACCGTTTGAAGGGAGAACAATGCAATGGCAATTAATTCTTTAACGCCTGCAAGCAAGGGCCTGTCCGGCATGGTTTCGGGCATGGACACGCAAAGCATGGTGGAGCAAATGCTCAAAGGCACCCAAGCAAAAATTGATATGAAAACGCAGCAAAAAGCCGTGCTTGCGATGAAGCAGGGCATGTACCGCGATGTTGCGGCACAGCTGAAAGCGTTTCAAAATACCTTCTTTAGCTTTACAAAGCCGGATACAAACCTTTTATCAAACGGCTTTTTTAAAACAATGAATGCCGTTACCGATTCAAAATTTTATAAAGCGCAGGCTTCCGGTGATGCCAATGTGGGCAAGATGACCATTAATAACATCAAGCAAATGGCCACCAATCACAAGGAAGTAGCCAAAACTGCTGCCACAGGGCCGCTTGCCGGCAAGGTGAACACAAAAGCCGTCGAGGATATGATGAAGGATCTCACCAATCCCGACAATACGCTCAATATCACCATCGGGGCCGACACCGTAAAGGTAAAAGTGGCCGAGCTTGCGGGCAAATCCACAAGCGAAATCACCACAATATTAAACGATGCGCTGAAAAACGGCGATGGCACCACAAAGGGCACCGTGGAGTTTTTAAACGGCAAGGTGCAGATTTTTGCTACCGACAGCACGGCGGCTGTGGGCGTGTCTGGCTCGGCTTCGGCTTTAAAAATGGCAAACAACATTACAAAAGCAGACGGCGCTGCAAGCTTTAATTTTAATTCAAAAGCGGCGCTGCCCAAAATTGAAGTCAATTTGGACGGCATCAGCAAAAGCATTACGTTTTCCCCCTTTGTAGAGCAAAGCGCAGGCGTGTATCGCACGGCCAATGCCGACGAAATTGCCGCGCAGCTGAACGAGGGCGTAAAGGCCGCATTTGGTAACGGATTAAAAGTAGCCGCAAACGGCGATAAAATTGAATTTACTGCCACCAATTCCTCCAGCAAAGTTACGCTGACGGGCGAATCCAATGTGATGAGCGCCGTGGGCATTAAATCGGGCCTTTCTAACAAAATTGCGCGTGGCGCCAGCATCGGCAGCTTGAATTTTAAAACGCCGCTTTCGGGCAATATGCAAAAATTTACCATTAACGGCGTAGATTTTTCGTTTGATAACTCGCGCTCGCTGAACGCCATTATCGACGAAATTAACGAGAGCGATGCGGGCGTAAAAATTAATTACGACGCCAATACCGACCGTTTTAGCATCGAGTCCACCGTGCAAGGCAAGCTTTCCACAGACGCGCCCTTTACCATGAGCCAAAGCGAGGGCAATTTGCTTACTTCAATGTTTGGCGTGGACGCCTCCAATACTGTTTCCAGCGGTGTTTTAACGCGCGAAATGAAAACCACTGCCAATTTTAACCCCGGCACATTCAATTTTGCGGGCGGCGACGTAACCATCAGCGTGATGGGCGTGGAAAAAACGTACACCCTTGCAGCCACCACCAACGCCAAAGACCTTGTGGATGAGCTGAACGCCAAGCTTGCTGCGGACTTTAAAAGCACGGTAAACGGCGTAGAAGAGCCCACGGTGCAGTTTACTGTGGATACGGCAACAGGCAAAGTAGAAATGAACAGCAAGATGGGCGAGGGCACCGCGCAGGTTATCGGCGAGGGGCTTTCCGCGCTCGGGTATACCACAAAGGTAGATAGCAGCACAAAGCTTTCAGATTTAGGATTTGAAGATTTTACCTATACAGCGGGCGGAAACAGCTATACCGTCGACGCAAAAAACACCACGCTTGACCAGTTTATGACACAGCTTTCTGCGGCCAGCGGCGGCACAGTGGAAATGAAAACCATTGGCCAGCAGCCCTTTATCCAAATTGCGGGTGTTAGCATCCCGATGGTATTCCCCGAGCCTGCGGCCTCGAAGCTGTTTGGCGCAGAGGTAACGCCAGGTACTGGCGCGCCGATGGACCCATCCGCCGTGTTTGATTCGGCACAGCAGGTAAAAGGCCAAAACGCCATTGCCACTGTGAACGGTGTTGAAATCGAGCGTTCCTCAAACAATTTCACCGTGGATGGCGTTACCATTACGTTAATTGGCAAAACCGATGATGCCAGCGAGGTTACCGTAACACAGGACACGGAAAAAATCTTCGATACTACCAAAAAGTTTGTGGAAGAATATAATAAGTTAGTAGACAGCATCAACGAGCTTTTGGGCGCAGACACAACCTATAAGGCCTATCCGCCGCTTACAGCCGCACAAAAGGCGAATATGAGCGACAAAGAAATTGAGGCATGGGAAGAAAAGTCCAAAGGCGGGCTTTTGCGCGGCGATTCTACCTTGCAGGGCGTTTTGCAGGGGCTGCGCAGCACGCTTTATACCAAAGCAGATGGCGGCATCGCCCTGTATGACCTCGGCATCGCCACCAATTATTTTGGCACGAAAGACAATCTGATGATTGCGGATGAAGCGGCATTAAAAGCCAAAATTGCAGAAAACCCCAATGCAATTCGCGATTTGTTTACCGATGCCGAAAAAGGCCTTGCCACCTTGATGAATGAGGCCATTGACAAAGCTGCCAAAGCATCCAGCGTAAACCCAGGTAGCCTTGTGGCGATGGCGGGCGCAAAGGGCATGCCCAGCAGCGACAGCACCATCGCGCGTCAGATGAAACTGATTGACGACAGCCTGAAAAACCTAAACAATAAGTACCAGTCAGAATATGACCGCTATTGGAAGCAATTCAACAGCATGGAGCAAATGATTCAAAAGATGAATTCGCAAAGCTCGTGGCTGTCGCAGCAATTTAGCGGTTGATGCGGCAAAACGTTTGAAAAAAGGAATTTTCAAGCACCTAAAAGTGGATTTGCGTGAAAATGCATTTTTCACGCCGGGTATGCACCTTGCGCGCCGCTGTGGCACGCAATAGGCGAAGTCCAACGGTGCAAAGCGCAAGAAAGGAATGTGATTTTTCATGTATAATCCATACACGCGGTACACAGAGCAATCGGTTATGACAATGACCGGCGGCGAAATGCTGGTGCGTCTTTATGACGAAACGGCAAAGCAGATGAAAGCCGGCCTTGCCCATATCGAGCGCGGCGATGTTATCGCCGCCAATACCGCGCTGACAAAGGCGCGCACAATTTTAAATTATCTCACATCAACGCTGGATTTTAAATATCCGATATCGCAAAATTTGTCTAGCCTGTATGAGTTTTTTATCAATCAAATTGTGCTGGGCAATGCGCATATGGACGCGCAGCCGATTTTGGATGTTCTGCCTATGGTGGAAGAGCTGCGCGACACCTTTGCCCAAAGCGAAAAAATTGTGCGCATGCAGCAGGGCGCCCGCAGTTCGTTTCAAGGCGGCCTTGCGGTAAACGGATAATCTGCCTTGCATGCAAGCATGGGTTTATTTTACCGATCAAGCAATAAAAAGCGGCCATGCCACAAAGCTTTGTGGCATGGCCGCTTTTGGGTTTTATATATGTCTTTTTGCTATAGCTTTTGGATGCGCTTTTTCACCTTTGTGTGTTGCTTTTTTCGTTTGCGTGCCGCTTTTGGCACAACAAAAAATGCGTCACACCGCTTTTTATATTACGCGCACACGGATAATGCCGTCCAGCGCCATCAGCTTTGCGGCGATGTCATCGGGCACTGTGCCGAGGGTGTCCAGCATGGTGTAGGCGTAATCCTTTTTCGATTTGTTTACCATGTTTTCGATGTTCAGCTTTGCTTCGCTGGTGATGCCCGTAATGCCCGACAAAATGCCAGGCACGTTTTTATGCGCCACACAAATGCGCCGCCCGCCCGCGAAAGGCAAGGACACAGCAGGGAAGTTTACGCTGTTTACAATATTGCCGTTTAAAAGATAATCGGCAATTTCATCGGCTGCCATCACGGCGCAATTGTCTTCGCTTTCGGGCGTGGATGCGCCCAAATGCGGAATGCATACAATGCCATCGGTGCAAAGCAGCTCCTCGCACGGAAAATCTGTTACATAGCAGCCAACGCGCCCGCTTTTTACGCCGTCCAAAATCGCGTCGTTTGCCACAAGCTCGCCACGTGCAAAATTTACAATGCGCACGCCGTGTTTCATTTGCGCAATGGTTTGCTTGTTGATAAAGCCTTTGGTTTCCGCTGTAGCGGGAATATGCAAAGTGATGTAATCGCAAGACGAAATAAGGTCTGCCACATTCACGCAATGCTGAACACTGCGCGATAAGCTCCATGCGGCTTCAATGGAGATATACGGGTCGTAGCCCAGCACCTCCATGCCCAGATGCGTGGCGGCGTTTGCCACCTTTACGCCGATAGCGCCAAGACCAATCACGCCAAGACGTTTGCCTGCAAGCTCCGGCCCTGCAAATTGGCCTTTGCCTTTTTCCACCAGCTTTTCCACGTCCGCTTGCCCTTTTAGCGTAGCGGCCCAGCCGATGGCGGGCGCCAAATTGCGGCTGCCAAGCACCAATGCGCCCAGCACAAGCTCTTTCACGGCATTGGCGTTGGCACCGGGCGTGTTAAACACCACAATGCCTTTTTCGCTGCATTTGTCAGTTGGGATATTATTGGTGCCCGCGCCCGCGCGCGCGATTGCCAGCAGGCTTTCGGGCAGCTCCAGCGCATGCATATCTGCGCTGCGCAGCATAATACCGGCAGGCTCTGCGTCATTGTCTATGGCAAACAGATTGTTTGAAAGGCGCTCAAGCCCTTTTGGAGAAATGCTGTTCAAGGTTTTAATGGCAAACATATCCGATACGCTCCCTTTTATTATTTGTTTTTACAGCAGGCGGGCATGCGCCCGGCTGCATGGCATTTGCGTTTGCAATTTTGGCGCTAAAAACGCTAGGCGTTTTCGGCGGCAAAGGCTTTCATCAATTCCACCAATTTGGCAACGCCCTCTTTTGGCATCGCATTATAAATGGATGCGCGCATGCCGCCAACGCTGCGGTGCCCTTTCAGGTTTACAAAGCCTTGTTTTGCAGCTTCGGCGCAAAATTTCGCGTCCAGTTCAGGCGAGGGGCTTGTGAATGTCACGTTCATAATGCTGCGATATTCCTTTTGCACAGGCGCCTTGTAAAAGCTTTGCGAATCCAGATAATCGTACAGCAAAGCCGCTTTTTCGTTGTTGTTCTTTTCCATATTGGCAAGGCCGCCAATGTCGTTTTCAATCCATTTCAGCACAAGGCCCATCATGTAAATGTTGTAGCACGGCGGCGTATTATACATGCTGTCTTCATCCAAAATGGTTTTATAATTCAGCATAGAGGGCACGCTTTCGGCGGCTTTGCCCACTAAATCTTCGCGGATAATGGCCACGGCCATGCCGGCGGGCGCCACGTTTTTTTGCACGCCAAAATAAATCACACCGTATTTAGACACATCGGTGGGGCGGCTTAAAATGCAGCTGGACATGTCGGCAACAAGCGGGATGCCGGCCGGGGGCGTGGGCAGCTGCGCATAGCGCGAGCCGTAAATGGTGTTGTTTTCGCAAATATGTACATAGCTTGCATTGGGGCTGTAGCTTAGCGTGTTTACATCGGGAATGCGCGTAAAATTATCATCGGCGCTTGAGGCAATTACATGCACGGTGCCAAATTTTTTGGCTTCGCTGGCCGCTTTTTTGCTAAATTGGCCTGTAACAATGTAATCGGCTTCGCCGGTTGTCATCAAATTCAGCGGCACCATGTCAAATTGCATCGACGCGCCGCCCCCAAAAAAGCCCACTCGATAATTATCGGGAATGGATAACACACGGCGCAAAGCAGCCTCGGTATCCTTGATAATGGCATCGTACACACTACTTCGATGGCTCATTTCCATTACGGATTGCCCGCTTTTTTCGTATTCCAGCAGCTCGCTTTGTGCCTTTTCCAGCACCGACACGGGCAGCATCGACGGGCCCGCGCTAAAGTTGTATACTCTTGCCATTATAAATCCCCTTTCTTTTTGCAAAGGCGCAAGCAATTTGCTGCGCCTTTCGTACCCCATAGTATGCTGTGTATTCACTTTACTAAAATAAAGTGTTATACTCATTATAAAGCATATCACGCGCTTGTCAAATAGAAAATCGGGTGTAAAATTAGCGCCGCTTTGTGCAAAATTTCACAAAATGCTTTACCTTGCAGCACTTTCGCTATAAAATAGAAGTATCTGTATTTGTGGCAAATACAAATTTAGAAAAAGGACAGGTTTACCATGATTAGCATCATTATTCTGATCGCCCTTGTGGATATCCCGGGGCGCGTTTTGGCGCTTGCGCTCTTGATGCAAAACGGCAATGTGCGGCATTTACACTATCGCACATGGGTGCTTTTGTGTGCGTTTGTCAATTTTGCTTGGGTGTTTTATCTGCTGCTTGGCAGAGGCAAAAACGAAAAATAATCGCGGCTTATTATAAAACGAACAATATAACGGAGGCGTAAAAATGTTTATCGCAAACGAGGAAAGATACAATGCAATGTCCTATGCGCGCTGCGGCAAAAGCGGGCTAAAGCTGCCGCGTGTTTCGCTGGGGCTTTGGCACAATTTCGGCTCGGTAGACACAGCCGAAAACATGCGCGGCATGCTGCGCGAAGCGTTTGATTGCGGCATCACGCATTTTGATATGGCCAATAATTACGGGCCTGTGCCCGGCTCTGCCGAAGAAAATTTTGGTGCCATTTATCAAAAAGATTTTGCAGTGTATCGCGACGAGCTGGTTTTATCCAGCAAAGCGGGATATAAAATGTGGGATGGCCCCTATGGCGAGTGGGGCAGCCGCAAAAGCGTGCTTGCAAGCCTTGACCAAAGCTTAAAGCGCACGGGGCTTGACTACTTCGATATTTTTTATTCGCATCGGTTTGACCCTGAAACCCCACTGGAAGAAACAATGGGTGCGCTGGCCACAGCCGTGCAAAGCGGCAAGGCGCTGTATGCGGGCATCTCCAATTATAATGGCGAGCAAACCTTGCGTGCTGCTGCCATTTTGCGCGAGCTGCATTGCCCGTTTATCATCAACCAAAGCAGATATTCGATATTGGACCGTACAATTGAGCAAAACGGCCTTTTAAACGCGGCAGAAGAGGCGGGCGTGGGCATTATCGCGTTTAGCCCGCTGGCACAAGGCCTTTTAACGGATAAATACCTGCATGGCGTGCCCGAAAACAGCCGCATCAAAAAAAGCGGCGTATTTTTAAAGGAATCGGCGCTTACGCAGGAACGGCTATCGCAGATCCATGCCCTAAACGCGCTTGCCGCCGCGCGCGGCACAAGCCTTGCGCAGATGGCGCTGGAATGGGTGCTTTGGCGCGGCGCATGCAGCGTGCTGGTGGGCGCTTCTTCGGCGCAGCAAATCCAAATCAATGCAAAGGCCGCAAACGGTGCACCGTTTACGGCCGAGGAAATAGGCAAAATTGAAGAGATTGCGTTTAATTAACGCTGCCGCTATTAACGGGCAAGGCTGTAAGATATTGCGGCTCTACGGCAGGCACATAATATGTGCCCAGCAGGGTAAGCCCCTTGCTTTGGCTAAATTGTGCCACGGGATGCTCTTGTGGCAGGGCGCAATAAAAGCGATAATACGGCAGCAATACTTCGTCGCGCGTGTCGGCGCGATACACAAGCTCCACTTTTTGCACGCTGGCGGCGCCCATGAATGCGGCGGGCGCATCGGTACTATAATGCCCCTCGGATAAAAGCGTAAGGGCCTCGCCCGCGCTAATCAGCGGGTAATCGCCCAGCTTTTGCGTTAAATCTGTTATATCAAAGCGGATAAACGCAAGCGCGCCGCTTTCGTTTGGCACAAAGCGGATAGTGCGAAAACAGTAATTGCGCCATGCCTCCTCGCCGCCGTTTGCATAAAAAAGCAGCGCAAATGCGCGGCTTGGTGGCTCGCTCATCTGATACGCGCCGCCCTCTGCGCAGGGCACAGCGTTTTTTGGCAAGATGTGCGCGTAGGCTTTTGCCAGATACTCGGCGCATTGCAAAAGGCTTTCTGGCGGCGCATACAGCGTAAAATCCATACCGCTAGGCAGGCTTTGCGGCACTTTCAGCTGCACTGTAACGGCGCTGTCCAGCGAGGAATGGCGGATGCTATAATCCGCGCTTTCCAGCGTGCACTCGTTTGTGCCAAAAATGGCGATATCGAGGGGAAAGCCTTTTGCGGCGTTTTTTGCAAGGGCGGCTTGCAGCGCCGCCTCGCTTTCGATGCCCGCATTGTCGGCTTGATGTGTGATGGTATAGTCTTTGATGCCCAGCAGTGCCGCAATGTCCGTTACTTCTTTTTCCAGCTGTGCGGCGCTTTTTTTGGCGGGGCGATCGGCGCTTTGTTCTATATACGAAAGGGTGTTTTTGTAAACAGGCATGCTTTTGGGCGGGTGTTCGGCGCTGAGTGGGTTTCCGCTTACCAAATCCTCTGCGCTTTTTACCGCATAGCCCTCAAAGCCCATTGCGCTTTGCAGCATCGGCTTTGCCGCTAGCTTCGCAAGTGCGGGGTCACTTTCGCCCATTTGCAGCGGCGCGGGCGCGGGGACGTAAGGGGGCGCTTGCGGCTTTGCTGTGCCGGGGGCCGAGGCAGGCGGCAAAGAGGCAGGCGCGGAATTAGACGGCAGGCCATCCGGCGCAGGCACGAGGGGTGCCGGCGCTAAAAGCCCGCTTTTCATCGCCACAATGCCGCACACAGTAAGGCAGGCCGCCGCGGCAATAAAATAGCGATAGGGCGCGCGTTTGGCTTTTTGATAGTGCTCGGCCTCTAGGATAAAGCCCTCGTCTATGCTGCCCATCGCGCTAAATAGCGCTTCGTTTGTTAATTTCATAATGCAAATTCCTCCTTTTCCAAAAAGTGCTTCAGCGCATTTCGCGTGCGCAGCAAAGAGGATTTGATTTTGCTTTCGCCAAGATGGGTTTTGCGGCTGATGGTTTTAATGTCTGCCGCGTAGAAATAGCGCAGCACAAAAAGCACGCGCTTTTCTTGCGGGAGATTGTGCACAAATCGCCCCAGCGCATTTTCCAGCGCGGCGCTGTCGATTTCGCGCTCGATGTTGCTTTGGTCGGCTAGGCATTCTGCCAGCTCATCAAGGCAAAGTGCTGCCGTGCCGCCACCGCGCTTTGCCGCCGTGCGCGCGCGATATCGGCTGAAAGCGATATTTCGCACAATTTTGGCTATGTATGCCGCAAACAGGCTTGGCCTGTCGGTGGGAATGGCGTTCCACACGCGCAGATAACAATCGTTCACGCATTCGCCCGCGTCCTCGTGGCAATCAAGGATATTATAAGCGATGGTGCGGCAATATGCGCCATATTGTGCGTCGGTTTGCGTGATGGCGCTTTCGTCGCGGCTCCAAAACAGATTTACAAGGCTGCTGTCGTCCATAAAATCATAATCCTTTCCCGTTTTACCCCTCTATCTGTATAGACCGCAAAATTGCGCGTTCGTCGCGCGCTATCAAAAATAAACTGCGCAAAAAGGAGAAACAGAATGCTTGGCGTTTATCTGCACATTCCCTATTGCATGTCCAAATGCAAATACTGCGATTTCTATTCGGCAGGGCGCAAAAGCGCTGTGCCCGATGCCTATTTGCGCGCACTTGTGCGTGAATACGCAATGCAAAAGGCACAATATGCATGCGGCGCGCCCGATACACTGTATTTTGGCGGCGGCACACCTTCGCTTTTAACGGCGGCACAAGTGTGCGAACTGATTGACGCGGTAAACCCGCGCGAGGGCGCGGAGATTACGCTAGAGGCAAACCCAGAAACGGTCAGCGCGCAAAGCCTGTCGGCGTATCGCGCTGCGGGTGTGAATCGCATTTCGTTTGGCGTGCAAACGGCTTTTGATGCAAGCCTTGCGCGGCTGGCGCGCTCGCACAGCGCGCAAGTAGCAGAACGAGCGTTAGAACTGGCCTGCCAAGCGGGTTTTACGAATATTAGCGGCGATATTATGCTGGCGCTGCCGCACTATAGCTTGCAGGAGGTAGATGCCACGCTGCGGCTTTTGGCCGAGGGCGGCTGCACGCATATCAGCAGCTATCTGTTAAAAATCGAGCCCAATACAGCCTTTGGCAAGCGCCCGCCCGAGGGGCTGCCAACAGAGGACGAGGCGGCAGATTATTACTTGTACGCGGTAGAGGCTTTGGCAAAGCTGGGCTATGCGCAATACGAAATTTCTAATTTTGCAAAGCCCGGCTTCGAGAGCCGCCACAATTTGCTGTACTGGCACGGAGAAAACTATTTGGGCATCGGCCCCGCTGCACATAGCTGCATGGAGGGCAAACGCTTTTTTTATCCAGCCGACACCGCCGCTTTTATCGCGGGGGATGCGCGCACCATCGCGGACGGCGAATACAGCAAAGAGGATGCGGCAATGCTGGCGCTGCGGCTATGCGAGGGGCTGGATGTGCGCAATTATAACAACTGTTATAATTGCAATTTTTTGCAAGGGCAGCAGGCATTTGTGCAAAAACTGTGCAGCGAGGGCTTTGCGCAATATGATAAAAACACCCTTCGGCTTACACCAAAGGGCATGCTGATGCAAAACAGTATTTTAGCACAGCTTTTGTAAGCGTTTATGCCCGCCCCGTGCCCAGCACACTTTTTGGTGTGCAGGGTGCGGGGCGTTTTGCGTTACGCGCCTTAGCCCAGCAAAGGTATACGCGCCTTAGCCCAGCAAAGGTATACGCGCCTTAGCCCAGCAACGGTATACGCACCTTAGCCCAGCACAGCGTTCATCAGCACCAATATCACAGGCATTGTGATAATGCTACACAGCGTAGTAAAGGTAACCACCGTGGTGTTCCAGCGGTTATCGCGCTTGCAATATTGCGCCAGCATCGACACCACAATGCCTGTTGGCGCAGCCGAGCCAATCAGCATGGCACACCGCACAAGCGGCGAAAACGGCAAAAGCCAAAAAATACCGATTAAAATCAGCGGCAGCACAATCAGCTTTAATGCCGATAAAAGCAAAAGGCTTTTATCGCGCAGGCTTTCGCGCAGCTTGATATCGGCAAGATAGGTGCCCAGCAAAAGCATGGCAAGCGGCGTATTCATAGCAGCTAAATGGTTTACGGCGTTTAAAAGCGGCGCGGGTAATGCCCCAGGCGTTAAAAAAAGCACAAGGCCGCCCAAAAGCGCCAGCGTGCCGGGATTAAACAGCAGTGTGCGCCAAAGCTTCTTTTGGCTTTCTTGCCCGCCAGCGCGATATTTGGACACACCGTATGTCCATGTCATGATATTTGCGCCCACAATATGCGCACTGCCCAAAAACACGCCCGTGCTGCCAAGCAGCGCTTGAATCAGCGGGATGGCCATAAAGCCGTTATTGGAAAAAACAAGGCACAGTGCCTTGTCGGGCTGGGTTTTATAAAAAATGCGCGCCGCCAGCACAGGCACTGCATATACAATTATAGTAAGTACAAGCGCCTGTAAAAGCTGCACGGCCAGTGCGCGTTCATACGTGCGCTCAAAAGCCGACAGCACGGTGGAAGGCATAATGATGCTCATTAAAATCGAAGAAATTTGTGCGGTGCCGTCCTTGTTTATAAGGCGCAGCTTGGCAAGGGCAAAGCCCACCATCATCAATAAAAACATGGTTATAATTTGGTTTAAAACCGTTAATCCGTATTCTAGCATTGCACACCTCGTTTGTTCGTTGCTTTCTATTGTAACACAGCCAAGAGGAAAAACCCACCGCTTTTTATCGCTTGCGCCGCAAAAAAACGCAGTTTTTGCTGTTCGGGCATTTTTTTGCATTTGTTCTTTTTAGCCTATTTAGCTATCGGTTGATATCTAAAATCATAAATGATGCAGCGGGCTAAAATACAATAAATAACGATATATCGTAAAACACGCAAATTTAAAATTGCACATCGCCAATAAAAAGTGCACATGATGCGCATTACAAATAGTATTAACCGTTTTATTTAGCGCATTACGTATAAAAAAATCACGCGATGCGCTTTAGAAATAGGCCATGCGCAATTTACTTGCATAAGGGTAATTTAGCCTTTATAATAGTAGCATGGCATAAAAAGAAAGAGTGATATGTGATGAAGCGCAGTGAAATTAATGAAAGCATCCGAAAGGCAGAACAGTTTATACAAAGCTATCGTTTTGCGCTGCCGCCCTTTGCGGGGTGGACACCCGCGCAATGGCAGCAAATGGGTGCGCAGTGCGATGAAATCCGCGATAATATGCTGGGCTGGGATATTACGGATTATGGGCTTTGCAAATTCCACGAGGTTGGCCTTGTGCTCATCACCTTGCGCAATGGCAACCAGCAAAACGCAAAGTATCCAAAACCCTATGCAGAAAAGCTTTTGATTAGCGAAGAAAATCAGGTTTGCCCCATGCATTTTCATCGCCGTAAGATGGAGGATATCATCAATCGCGGTGGTGGCATCATGATGATGCAGCTATATCATTCAGATAAAGACGGCAAGCTGGATACGCAAAGCGATGTTACCGTGGTGTCAGACGGGGTGCAGCTTACGCTGGCCGCAGGCACCGTGCTGGAGCTGGGCGTAGGCCAAAGCGTTACCCTTACACAAGGGCTGTATCATGCGTTTTGGGCAAAGGCGGGCGCAGGCCCTGTGCTGATTGGCGAAGTAAGCGAGTGCAATGACGACAACACCGACAATTATTTTTACGAGCCAATGGGGCGCTTTCCTACAATTGAAGAGGACGAAGCGCCATATCGCCTTTTGTGTACAGAATATCCGAAAGCAAAAGCGCAGTAAAGCAAACAATTGCAACCCAAACAAGAGAAAGCAAACAAGAGTAAACCCAATCCGTGTAAAAGCAAAGCCTGCTCAAGAGCAAGCGGATGCGTGTGTGAACCCCGCTTGCACAGCAAAAGCGGCACATAACACTTGTTATAATTACGATAAAGGGAAGGAAATGCAGATGGCAAGCGTAGTAGCGATAGGCGAGGCGTTAATCGATTTTACCACCGAGCGCACAGACGCCGAGGGATATCCAGTGATGGCGGCGCACGCGGGTGGCGCGCCCGCCAATTTTTTGGCAACACTTGCAAAATATGGGGTTTCAAGCGCGCTGATTACAAAAGTGGGCGAAGATACCTTTGGCCATCTTTTAAAAGGCACGCTGCAAGCGGCGGGCATTGACACGCACGGTGTGCGCATGGACAAAGCGTTTTTTACCACGTTGGCATTTGTTACACTGGATGCCGCAGGCGAGCGCACATTTGCGTTTGCGCGAAAGCCCGGTGCAGACACGCAGCTGCGATACGAAGAGCTGGATTTATCCATGATTGACCAAGCGCAGGTGCTGCATTTTGGCACATTGTCGCTCACGCATGAGCCCGCACGCACCGCCACAAAAAACGCGGTGGAATATGCAAGGCAAAACGGCAAGCTGATTACGTTTGACCCCAATTTGCGCCTGCCCCTGTGGGAAGACCCCGAAGAGGCCAAGCGCCAAATGCAATGGGGGCTAAGGCATGCAGATATCGTGAAAATCAGCTTAGAAGAAATTGAATTTTTGTTTGATTGCATGGATGGCGAGGGCGCAGAAAAATGCCTTGTGGACTATGGCGCAAAGCTGGTATTTGTTACTTTGGGCAAACAAGGCGCGTATTTTGCAACGCGCAAATGCACAGGCTATGTACAAAACTTTAATGGTGTGCACACGGTGGACACCACGGGCGCTGGCGACATCTTTGGCGCAAGCGCTTTATGCGGCATCTTGGAAAGCGGGGAAGCCCCGCAAAACTTAACGCGCGTTAAGTTGCAAGAAATTACACGTTTTGCCTGCGCGGCGGCCAGCTTATCCACCGAGCAGCATGGCGGCATCGCTTCCATTCCAGCGCGCGAGCGGGTTGAAGCGCTTTTGGCGCAATAAAATACAGGATGCGCGTTTTAAAAAATAAACAATCGCAAATGAACGATTAATCAACAATAAAAAGGAGCAGCAATTATGGACGGAAAAGCATTATTGCAATATGTAGACCACACACAGCTTAAAGCAGTTAGCACATGGGGCGATATCCAAAAGCTTTGCGCAGAAGCAATCGAATATGGCACGGCCAGCGTTTGCATCCCGCCTTGCTATGTGCGGCGCGTGCACGAAGCATACGGCGATGCAATTAATATTTGCACGGTGGTGGGCTTTCCTTTGGGGTATGCATGCACCGGTGCAAAGTGCGCCGAGGTGCAGCAGGCCTTGTGCGACGGCGCCAATGAAATTGATATGGTAATCAATATTACCGATGTAAAAAATGGCGATTATGCCGCGGTAGAACGCGAAATTGCGGCGCTGAAAGCTGCTTGCGGCACGCATATATTAAAGGTGATTATCGAAACTTGCTATCTAACCGAAGAGGAAAAGATTGCGATGTGCAAGGCGGTAACCAATGCAAAAGCCGATTTCATCAAAACCTCAACAGGCTTTGGCACCGGCGGGGCAACGCTGGAGGACGTGGCATTATTTGCACAAAATATCGGAGAACACGTTAAAATTAAAGCGGCCGGCGGCGTAAAAAGCGTGGAAGATTTGGAAGCTTTTGTGAATGCGGGCTGCGCGCGCATTGGCACCAGCAGCGCTGTGCAGCTGGTAAAAGGCAAGGAAGCGGGCGGCTATTGATGGGCGCACAAAAAAAGGATTGCAATGAGGCTACTTGCGAAAACGCGTTTTTAGCGGCGCTGGCAAACGGGCCGATTGTGGCGGCAGTGAAAGACGAAGCAGGCCTTTCGGCGGCGCTTTGCGGCGAGAGCAGCGTGGTGTTTGTGCTGTTTGGCACGCTTGCCAGCATTGCCGACATTACACAGCGCATTTGCGCTGCGGGCAAACTGGCAATGGTGCATCTTGATTTGGTGGATGGCCTTGCCGCACGCGAAGCGGCGGTGGATTTTATCGCCGCATACACAAAGGCGGCCGGCATCATTTCCACAAAGCCCGGCTTGATTAAATACGCAAAAAATAAGGGATTATTTACGGTGCAGCGCTTTTTTGTGCTGGATTCGCTTTCGCTATCCAATATCGTGGCGCCCGCGCAGCCGCTGGCGGCGGATGCGATAGAGATTTTGCCGGGCGTGATGCCAAAGATTATCAAAACAGTGTGTGCTGCCGTGCAAAAGCCCGTTATCGCGGGCGGGCTGATTAACGATAAGGACGATGTATTGGCGGCGTTATCCGCAGGCGCAGTGGCCGTCAGCTCCACAAACGGCACGGTTTGGGGCTTTTGATGGCACCAAGCATTGTAACACAATAAAACGCAAGGCCCGCTTTTCGCATTTACAGCGAAAAGCGGGCCTTATGGTTTATAAAATGGAATCAAATGTTTGCTTAGAAAGTACGGCATCTATTGTAAAATGCTTTTATGCGCCGTTTTATTTGCGCATTACGTGCGGATTTGCGCAGTTTTATTGGCACATTACGCGTTTTGAATATATGCGTCAATGGCCTTTGCGGCGTTTTTGCCTGCGCCCATCGCAAGAATAACGGTGGCGGCGCCAGTTACTGCATCGCCCCCCGCAAACACGGCCTCGCGCGAGGTAAGGCCGCTTTCGTCCTTTGTGATGATGCAGCCGTGGCGGTTTATGTCAAGGCCGGGCGTGGTGCTGCTAATCAGCGGGTTTGGCGATGTGCCGATGCTCATAATCATGCAATCGGTTTCAAGCGTAAATTCGCTGTTTGGCTTAACCACAGGGCTGCGGCGGCCGGAGGCATCGGGCTCGCCAAGCATCATTTCGTTGCAGTGCAAGGCGCGCACAAAGCCGTTTTCGTCGCCCAGCACCGCAATGGGATTGGATAGGGTTTTAAAGATAATGCCTTCTTCTATGGCGTGCTCTACTTCTTCTTTGCGCGCGGGCAGCTCTTCCATGCCGCGGCGATAAACGATATACACGTTTTCTGCGCCGAGGCGCTTTGCACTGCGCGCCGCATCCATTGCCACATTGCCACCGCCCACTACCGTAACATTTTTGGCATGCTGAATGGGGGTTTTGCTGCCGGGCAGATACGCCTTCATTAAATTAATGCGCGTTAAAAATTCGTTGGCAGAGTATACGCCCTTTAGGCTTTCGCCGGGGATATTCATAAAGCGGGGCAGCCCCGCGCCAGAGCCGATAAAAACGGCCTCGTTGCCCATCGCAAACAGCTCGTCAATGGTGAGCAGCTTGCCAATTACCATATTGGTTTCAATGGCAACGCCAAGCGCAATCAGCCCATCGATTTCCTTTTGCACAATGGCTTTTGGCAAACGAAATTCTGGGATGCCGTATACCAAAACGCCGCCTGCGGTGTGCAGCGCCTCGTAAATGGTGACGGCGTATCCCATTTTGGCAAGCTCGCCCGCCGCCGTCAGCCCCGATGGGCCAGAGCCAACGATGGCAACCTTGTGGCCATTTGGTGTGGGCTTTGCAGGGGCATTGCCGCCGCTGGTGCTGTGCCAATCGGCCACAAAGCGCTCCAATCGGCCAATGCCGACGCTTTCGCCCTTGATGCCGCGCACGCAAACGCCCTCGCATTGGCTTTCCTGCGGGCAAACACGCCCGCAAACGGCGGGCAGTGCGCTTTGCGCAGATAAAATGTCATAAGCGGCGGCAAAATCGCCCTCGGCGGTTTTCATAATAAAGGCGGGAATGTCAATGCCCACGGGGCAGCCTGCACGGCATGGCTTTTTGGGGCAATTTAAGCAGCGCTTTGCTTCGCTGGTTGCCATTTCGGCGGTATAGCCGAGCGCCACTTCGCTAAAATTTTTATTGCGCTTGTCTGCATCTTGTACAGGCATGGGGCATTTAATAGGGGTCATATCTGCCATTTTTATGACCATTCCTTTCTTGCAAAAATGTGCTGTTTTGCCCTCGGTAACTGTGTGCCGATAGGGCGGGCAAGGCGCAAAGCCCATTTGAAAGATTGCGCTTTCAAACTACAGTACCCCCTTAAATAAATTGCACGACGCATCGCGCGCGTGCGTTTCAAACTCTTTATACATATTCCCACGCGCGAGCGCCTCGTCAAAATCCACCGCGTGGCCGTCAAAATCCGGCCCGTCTACGCAGGCAAATTTCGTTACGCCGCCCACCGTTAAGCGGCAGCCACCGCACATACCAGTGCCGTCTACCATAATGGGATTCATGGACACAACGGTTTTGATATTGTATTTTTTGGTCAATTGCGAAACAAATTTCATCATAATCAGCGGCCCGATGGCAATTACCTCGTCGTATTCGTTGCCCGCTTGAATCAGCGCCTCTAGCGCGTTTGTAACAAGGCCTTTTTCGCCGTAGCTGCCGTCATCCGTCATAATGGCCAGCTTGTCGCTGACAGCGGCAAACGCATCCTCTAAAATCACCAAATCTTTATTGCGAAAGCCCACAATGCTGTGCACACAGCAGCCCTCGGCATGCAGCTTTTTGGCAATGGGATACGCAATGGCACAGCCAACGCCGCCGCCCACCACGGCCACCTTGCGCAAACCCTCAATATGGCTTGGCATGCCCAGAGGGCCCACAAAATCGTGTAATGCGTCGCCCGCATTCAGCGTATCCAGCTCTTTGGTTGAGCCGCCTACAATTTGATAAATAATCGTAATAGCGCCTTTTTCGGTGTCGTAATCGGCAATTGTAAGCGGAATGCGCTCGCTGTCGGCCAGCGCGCGCAAGATAATAAATTGCCCCGGCTGTGCCTTTTTGGCAATCAGCGGTGCGTGAATCAGCATTTTGCCTACAGTGGGGTTTAAATGCTCTTTTTCTAAAATGGTATACATAAAGCGGCTCCTTTAAAAAATCTCAATGGGTTTCAGGCGGCAGGCGCGGTTTTCGCGCCTGTAAACAAAATGCGCAGCGCACGCGCCACAGCGTTATTGCGCGTTTGCGCGCAAATACCGTTTGCAGCCTGCGCAAAAAAGTGTGTGTCGGCGCTGTGTAGTATGGGATGGCTCAATATCCCACACCGCAAAAACAAGATCCGTATGCTGCGCCAGCAAAGCGCAAAATGCCTCTGCGGTATAGGGCTTTTCCAAATCCAAATGCAAAATTTGCACGATGCGCGCGTCCAGCATTTGATTATAGGCTTCTTTTTGCGTGTAGCCGGGCAAATCCAATAGCGTGTCGGTGCATGCGCCGTTTGCCGCGCTTTTGTATTTGCAGGGCGCGCATATATCGTCGCAGCCGAGCGTTAGGCGCATGGGCACGGCGTGGTTTTGCAAGATGCAATTGCCCACTTGATAAAATGCATGCCCATAGGCCGTGTCCGGCACAAAAGCGTCAAGCCCGGCACCGTGCAGCTTGATAATATCCATGAAATGATGCGGCTTTATCGTAAGCATAAGCGGCCTTTCTGATTGTGTGCACATTATAAAGTGCTATGCTTTTTTGCAATGGATTTTTCGGTCATTTGCGCCAAAATAAACATGGCGGCGCAGCACGCAAATAAAATATACGGATACACCCAAAGCCCCGTTATCGTGCCCAAAACGCCGATAAGCGGCGGCACAATTAGGTTGCCCATATACGCGCACGCCATTTGAAAGCCAATCAGCGAACCAGAATTTTCTGCCCCAAAACGGCGCGGTGTTTCGTGTATCATGCTGGGGTAAATGGGCGCGCAGCCAAGCCCCACAATCACAAGCCCAGCGCCGCTGATTGCGGCAGGCAGGGGCAGGGCAATCAGCACCGCCCCGAAAAGACAAATGCCTTGTCCGATAAAAATCAGGCTTTTGCCGCTGATTTTCATTGCGACAAACCCGCTGAAAAGCCGCCCTATCGTGATGCCCAGATAAAACATAGAAGCCCAGCCTGCGGCAGAAGCGGCGGTTAAACCCTTTGTTTCCACAAGATAACTGGCCGACCAAAGACCCGTGGCGGTTTCAAGCGCGCAGTAAAAGAAAAACGAAGTAACCGCGGGCACAGCACCCGGCAGCGAAAAAGGCGAAAGCTTTTTGCCTTTTTCGGCAGTTTCAGAGCCAGGGGGCACCGGCTCATATTTGCGCCAAAGCGGCAAAGATAAAAGCAAAAGCAGCACCACAAGCACCTGCACACAGCCCACTATCAGATAACCGCTTTGCCATTGGCCGGTAAGGCGCAGGGCGTTTGCCATCACAATGGGGCCTGCCGTGGCACCGAGGCCCCAAAAACAGTGCAGCCAGCTCATGTGGCTTGCTTTATAGTGCAGGGCCACATAATTGTTTAGCCCAGCATCCACTGCGCCGCCGCCAATGCCCAGCGGCACAGCCAAAAGGCAAAGAAACAGATAGCTTGGCGCAATGGCAATGCCTAAAATGGCACTTGCAGTCAGCGCTACGCTAACAATCATCACACGCCCTGTGCCAAAGCGGCGCAAAAGCCGCCCAGAGGCAAGGCTGGATACAACGGTGCCGCAGGTGATAATCATGGCAATTGGCCCCGCGCCCGAAAGCGGCAACGAAAGCGCCTGGCGCATAGCCGGCCAAGATGCGCCAAGCATAGAATCGGGCAGGCCGAGGCTGATAAACGCAAGATAAATCAATGCTAAAAACAAGGTGGCCATCGGTAAATCACTCTTTCATGTGTAAAAATGACAGCGGTTCCATCGGCGCCAAAGCCCTGCGCTGTACGCCTAGCGGATAAACAGGGCGGCGCAACGATAAACGCTTTTATTCCGTTGCAAGGCGCACAGCTTCGTAAGCGCCCGAATACATGCCCACGCTTTGGTTTTTTTGAATGCATTTGCACATGGAGATAAAAATGTCGCGTTCGCGATCCAGCACGTCCACCATCTGCAAAAGCTGCGCGGTGGAAAAGCATTCAAACGTAGCTTCGCCAATTTCCGAGCAATGCAGCCCGCCCCAAAAATCCTCGCGTCCTTCGCGGCGTGCAATCAGCTTTGGTATAGGATAAAACGCCAGCTCGCATGCGCGCGACACCAAAATGTCGCACCCGCGCATTAACAGATTGGTGGTGTAGATATTGATAATTTCATCGGTGCTGGAAAACACATGGATGCCCACCAAATCGCGCTTTGTGCGCAAATCGTTTGTTAGGCTTTTCACATCGCCAAACTCGTCTGGATATTCCACTGCCCACATGCGCAAATGTGCGTTGGTGGTTTTTAATTCTTCCCAAAGGGCTTTGTGCTTGCCGATATTCACCAGCAGCACCGCGCGCCCCTCTTTTTCCAGCGTTGTTAGCTTATCAAACAGCGTGGTTAAAAACACCTTGTCAAGGCATAGCTCGTCTAAAGAAATCAGCCAGCGCAGTGCGCTGCCGTTTTTCGCGCGCGCAATGCGCTTATCGCAGTCGCGCTCAAGGTGCTGAATCATCAAATGGTCAACAAAATGGCCTGCATTTACAATCTCATATTCGGGGATGGATTGCATCAGCTGCTTGCCGCCCATGCCGCGCAGCATCTTATAGCTTAAATACGAATAGGGCGTTTGTGCCACATGCACGCTGCCCTCGGCCAAATGGGTGCCGTATGCGCAGTTGCCCGGCAGGGCATTTACCACATGCTCTAAATGTGCGTGCACACCGCTTTGTGCGGCAAAGGCGTGCGTGGCCACCATTGGCGTTTTTACATCAAAATCCATATACAGCGGCACCAAAAGCTCGTTTGCGCATTGGTCGATATAATTTTGCGTAAGGCTGCGCGCGTTTTTGGCGTGCATCTTTTCCCAATACAGGTTTTGAAACAGCGGCGAGCGCTGCGCAAGCGCGGCGTTTTTTTGCTGCTTTTCGTTGCGCTCGGCAAAGCGGCGCGATGCGCCGGAGCCGGGATACGCCCCGAGGTCAAACCAAAGGCCCATATAGCCAAGCGCCCTTGCGGCAGAGCAAAGGGCAAGCGCCGTGCGGTAGCTTGCGGTGCCATTTGCAATGCAGCCAAGCAAAAGCGGCTTTGCCACTTCGCCATAATCAAGCGGCTCGGCGGCGGGAATCAGCATGCGCCCGCCCAGCTCCTCTAAAACGGGGTGATGCTCGGTGGTGTAATGAAATTGAAAGCGGCGGTCATCCCCATAAGTAGCCAGCAGCTTTTGCTGCGCCTGCAAAGCCTTTTGTAAGGCGCTTGCGGGCAGTGTGTTGCCAAAAATTGTAGCGCCTGTCATGATATCGCATCCCCCTTTCTGTTTTGTGTAAGCGTTTCGCTTAAAAATGCAACGGTGCTTTGCACAAACGCTTCGTGCCGAAACTGCTCGTTTGCAAGCTGTGTTTGCACCAAAAGCCCGTCCATCACCGTTAAAAGCAGCCATGCGATATATTCGCAATCGGCGTTTTCTGTGCGTTCTTTCAGCTTTTGGCAAAGCGTATCGTTAAAATATTGATATTTTTCAATAATGCGACAGCGCAGTGCGTCATTGGCGCTGGCCGACGCGGCAATCAGATAAAGGCGCAGGGTGCCGCCCTCGCTGTAAACGCCGCGCGTGATAATATAGTTGAGCAAGCGCGGCAACGAGGTGTCTTTTTCTTTATTTTCGGTCCATGCAATCAAATCGCTTGCAAGGCGATTGAGATAGGCATCGGCAATGTCAAACAAAATGTCGTCTTTATTATTATAATAGTAATATAGAGTGCCCTTTGAGATGCCCGTGGCGCGTGCAATGTCGCCCAGGCTGATGGCAGAAAAGGCCTTGAGGTGCAATAGCCTTGTGGCGTTTTCGAGTATGCTTTGCTTAATATCTTCCTTGCGCGGCGCGGCCATAAGGCGTGTCCTCCCTCTTTTTGTTTTATACCTTTAACAAGTATAGAGAAATTGCGCGTCAGTGTCAATGTTTTGCGTTGACAAAGGTGTGTAAAAGTGCTATTCTTAATTTACAGACGGTCGGCCAGCCGACCGACACGGAGGCGAAGCAATGGAAAAGCTTACAAAAACGGCGAAGCAATTGCAAAAAGCGTATGGCAATGCCGTGCAGGTGACGGCGCGGGGCGAATGCCTTGTGCTGACGGGCGAAGTGGATTATTGGGACGATGTGGTCAATGCAGGGCGCATCGCCGCAAAAGGCAAGCATGGCCTTTCTGTGGTGAATGATATCCGCGCTCGCTTGCAAACGCGCGCGCCCATGCGCTTGCCCCTTGTGCAGGATAACGCGGCCGAGGGCGCCACGCCCGATGTGCTGGTTATTGGCGCGGGCGTTGTGGGCGCGGCCATCGCGCGCGAGCTGCGCCGTTTTGACGTATCGGTGCTGCTGGTAGATAAGGAACACGATGTGGCGCTGCACGCCTCCAGCCGTAACGACGGCATGGTGCATCCGGGCATCGATTTAAAAAAGGGGCAGATAAAAAAAGCCTATAATATGCGCGGCAACGCAATGTACGACACCGTGTGCAAGGAGCTTTGCGTGCCGTTTAAACGCACAGGGCAAATTATCTGTTTTAATAAGCCTGTGCTGCGCCCGTTTTTACGCCTTGCGCCGTTTTACTGGCGGCATGTGCTTGGCGTGCCCGCACAGTATTTAACCAAAAGCGCGGTGCATGCGGCCGAGCCGATGCTGGCACAGGATATCTGCTGCGGCCTTTCGTTTCCTACGGCGGGCATTGTGTGCCCATATGGGCTTACGATTGCCTATGCCGAAAACGCCGTGCAAAATGGCGCAAAGCTGCTTTTAGACACAGCGGTGCTGTCCATCGAGGTGCAAAACGGCAAAATTGAAAGCGTTGCCACAAACCGTGGCACAATTTATCCGCGTGTTGTGGTAAACGCGGCGGGCGTTTTTGCGGATGATATTGCGCAAATGGCGCAGGATCGCTTTTATTCGATACATCCGCGTCGCGGCACCAATTCCATTGTAGACAAAATGGCGGCGCACAAGGTGCGCACCATTGCATCGGGCATTGGCACATCTGCCACAAAAACCACACACTCTAAAGGCGGCGGCATGGTAAGCACCGTGGACGGCAATTTGCTAGTGGGGCCGGACGCAGTGGAAACCATTGAAAAAGAAGATTTTTCTACCACGGCGCAAAGCGTGCAAAACACCTTTATAAAGCAAAGCACCACGCTGCCATCTCTGTCGCAGGGGGAAATTATCACCTATTTCACAGGCATCCGCGCGGCCACCTATGAAGAGGATTTTGTGATAACCAAAGGCCATAACACGCACAATTTGGTGCATGCGGCGGGCATTCAATCGCCCGGGCTTACGGCGGCACCTGCCATCGGCGTGGATGTGGCGCAAATGGCGCTGCAAGTGTTACAAACAGAAAAAAGCTTTACTGTAAATCGCGCGTTTAACCCCATTCGTGAGCCGATTTTACATCTTGCGGCGATGAACACCGCGCAGCGCGATGCAAAAATACGCCAAAACCCCGATTACGGCGTGGTGGTGTGCCGCTGCGAAGAGGTGAGCTGCGGTGAAATTAAAGATGCATTGCATCGTGCGGTGCCATGCGACACAATTGACGGCGTAAAACGGCGCGTGCGTCCGGGCATGGGGCGCTGCCAGGGCGGGTTTTGCGGCCCGCAGGTAGCACAGATTATTGCCGAGGAGCTGCATATTCCGCTGGAAGCTGTTTTAAAAAGCGGCGATGGCTCGAACATTTTGTATGGCGACACCAAAAGCATATCGCAAAGCGAGGAAAGCGCGGAGGTGAGGGCATGATGCAAGACGAAAGCTATGACGTTGCCGTCATTGGCGGGGGGCCGGCGGGGCTGTCGGCGGCGCTTTCGGCGTATCGCGCACATGCGCGCGTGGTGCTTATTGAGCGCGAGGCAAAGCCGGGCGGCATTTTAAAGCAGTGCATCCACGACGGCTTTGGCCTTGTGCGCTTTGGCGAAAAGCTGGCAGGCTGCGAATACGCACAGCGCTTTATTGATGAATTGCAGGATACCGACATTACGGTGGCGCTGTCCTGCTTTGTAACCCAAATTGCCAAAGAGGGCGCAGGCTTTTGCCTTACTGCCAGCGCCGCCACGGGCATGCGCTGCATGCATGTGAAAACACTGGTGCTTGCCACGGGCTGCCGCGAGCGCACCGCAAGGCAAATAGCCGTGCACGGCACACGCCCTGCGGGCATCTTTACAGCGGGCAGCGCACAATATTACACCAATATTTTGGGCAAGCTGCCTACGCGCCGCTGCGTGATTTTAGGATCGGGCGATATCGGGCTGATTATGGCGCGCCGCCTGACGCTGGAGGGCGCAAAAGTGGTGGGCGTATACGAGGCCAAAAGCACGCCCAGCGGCCTTGCCCGCAATTTGTATCAATGCTTGGACGATTTTGCCATTCCGCTACATACCAGCCATACGGTTACGCGCGTGTTTGGCGCACAGCGCGTAGAAGCCGTGGAGATTTGCAAGGTGGACGATGCGATGCGCCCCATTATGGGCACCGAAGAGCGTGTGGAGTGTGACGCGCTGATTTTATCGGTGGGGCTGATCCCTGAAAACGAATTGGCGTGTGCGCTGGATGTGCCGCTGGATGCGCACACAAAAGGGCCAATTGTGGATCAAAACGCCATGACCTTGTGCAATAATATCTTTGTGTGCGGCAATGCGCTGCATGTGAATGACCTTGTGGATTATGTGTCGGAAAGCGGGGAGGCCGCGGGCGCGGCGGCTGCAAAAGCCGCCTTTGCACAAGGCAGCGCCGAAGCACAAAGCGCAAAACGCACACTGGCCGAGGTGCAATGCGACGGCGCATTTCTTACCCTTGTGCCGCAGCGTGTAGACATACAAACACTGACAAAAGAAACCATTTTTTATTTCCGCGCAAGGGAAGAGCGCGAAAAAACCTGTTTAACCGTGCTGGCAAACGGCAAAATCATCGCAAAAAAAACCTATCGCCAGCTACGCCCGCCCGAGATGGAGCGCGTGGCGCTGGATTTAACACAGTGTGGTTTATCGGCTGAAAGCAAGCTGGAATGGAGATTAACCGCAGCCGAATCTTGAACAATTGCTTTGCGAAAGGAATGAGCTTTCATGAAAAACCTGATTTGCATTGTGTGCCCAAACGGATGCCGCCTGCACGTGGCCGAGGACGGCACGGTGTCGGGGCAAGGCTGTAAGCGCGGCGTGGCATTTGCGCAGCAGGAGCTGCAAGCGCCGATGCGCAGCTTAACCACCACCGTAAAAACCAAGCTTGCGCAATGCCCTGTGCTTGCAGTGCGCACGGACGGCGAAATCCCAAAAGGGCTTATCTTCGACGCGGTGCAAGCACTGGCCGCTGTGGTGGTAGAGCAGCCGCTTGCCGCAGGCGATGTGGTGGTGCAGGATTTGCTTGGCACAGGCTGCCGCGTAATTGCAACCGAAAATGTATCGTAAATATAGGAGGAAACAATATGTCACATCCGTATAAGGGCTTTGAACCCAAATGGGTAAACGAGGCATTTCCAGAAAACTCGTATCGCTCTATCTTTAAATGGGGCGACGCGGCGCGCATCAAGCCGCCGAAGGAATCGCTGTACAAAATGCTAAAAGAAACATTTCATTTAGATGATACATATTTTGAAAGCTATAAAGAAAATTTGGGCTTTGACGCGGTGCAGTTTGACATTCCCTTAACGCTGACGGCGGAAAATCTGGATGCGTTTCGCGAGATTATGGGCGCAGACTACGTGCGCACGGATGATTACGCACGCCTTTCGGTGGCCTATGGCAAAACCATGTACGACATTTTGCGCTTGCGCGGCCAAACGGTAGAAAACGTGCCCGATGCCGTGCTGTATCCCGAATCAAAGGCGCAGATTGAAGCCGTGGTGGCCTATTGCGCCGCTAATAAAATCCCGCTGTATGTATACGGCGGCGGCTCGTCCGTCACGCGCGGGGTGGAATGCATGAAGGGTGGCGTTTCGCTGGATATGCGCCTGCGCTTTCATCAAGTGATTGCCTTTAACGAGATGGACCAAACCATCACGGTGCAAGCCGGCATGAGTGGCCCAAAGCTGGAAGAAACCTTAAATAACGCGCAAAAGCTGTTTGGCGCAAAGCGGGCGTACACCTGCGGGCATTTCCCGCAAAGCTTTGAATATTCTTCGGTTGGCGGCTGGGTGGTTACGCGCGGCGCGGGGCAAAACTCTACGTATTACGGCTGCATTTCCGACATTGTTTTGGGGCAGGAATATGCAACGCCCGTGGGCAATATCAAAACAGATACCTATCCGCGCAAGGCCACGGGGCCGGATATCGGGCAAATTATGATGGGCGGCGAGGGCGCGTTTGGCGTGCTGACACATGTAACGCTGCGCGTGTTCCGCCATATGCCCGAAACCATCCGCCGCTATTCGTTTATGTTCCGCGATTTTGAAACGGCACAGGCCGCCGCGCGGGATATCATGCAAAGCGAAGCGGGGTATCCCTCGGTGTTCCGTTTGTCGGACCCAGAGGAAACACGCATTATGCTGCGCCTTTACGGCGTGGACGAAACACCGCTGATGAAGCTGTTTTCGCTGCGCGGCTTTAAGGAAGGCGAGATGTGCCTATTTTTGGGCTTTACCAACGGCGAGGACGGGTTTTCTAAAAATTGCGCCAAAAACGCAAAGCGCGTGGCAAAGCAATATGGCGGCATGAGCCTTACCGGCTATGTAACAAAATCATGGGAAAAAGGGCGCTTTGATGACCCGTATTTGCGCGATACCATGCAGGATTATGGCATTATCACCGACACGATGGAATGCAGCGTAAACTGGAGCAATATGTCTGCCGTGCACAAAAGCGTGCGTGCCTATTGCAAAAGCCGCCCCGATACCATTTGCATGACGCATATGTCGCATGTGTATCCGCAGGGCGCAAATTTGTATTTTATTTTCATCACAAAATGCTCGGATGCGGCTGAATTTAAGGCGTATCACGCAGGCATTTTAGATGCCATCCAAAAATCGGGTGCCGCCATGAGCCATCATCACGGCATCGGCAAAATGTTTGGCCCCTGGCTTGAGGGCAGCGTGGGCGAAAACGAGTATCAAATTATCACCGCGCTGAAAAAGCATTTCGACCCCGATAATATTATGAATCCCGGCGGCACACTGGGCCTTGACACGCCGCAAGAGGAAAAGCATTTTGTAAAAAATGCATAAGCGCTTAGAAAATGAATAACAGGCAAAATTGCACGTTTGGCCGCCCTTTTAAGTCACGCTTAAAAGGGCGGTTTTTTCTTTTTTGACTTTTAAAAAATCCCAAAAAACCGCAAAAAAGCCGCAGCGCCCGAATGTTGCAAAATATGCTGAATTATGGTATGACAAGCAATATATGATGATTACTTGTCCGCGGGGTAAGCACAAGTTAAAACGATAGCAAACATACGCGCATGCCGCAGGAAGGAACAAGAAATGGCGCTGAACGCACAGGATTCTATTCGGGTTGAAGATATTTTAAGCGACCCCTTTATGCGCGAAAACCTGCCGCTGAATTACTCTAAATCTGTGCTGGCGCATCAGCTGGCAGACCCTACTTTAATGGGGCTTGACCTTAACGAAGTGTGCGAAATGGATATGGAAGCACTGACCACGCAGGTGCTTTTGGCGCATGAGCTTGTTACCACGATGCAAGCCAGCATGATCAGCATGATGGAGGAAGAAGAGCGCGCCCAGCGCGAAGCCGAGGCGCTTTCGGAAAGTGTGACGCCGCTTGCAGAGCCTACACCCGGTGAACTGCTGGTGCGCATTAGCTTCGACGATTTATTTGTAGAAGCGCATATAGAGCTTACAGAGCCGCCAATGGGTATGCCCTCTCCCACAGAAGAGGATATCCGCAATGCGCTTGCGCGCCGCGGTGTAACGCGCGGCATTAAAGATGAATACGTTGCGCGTTTAGCGCAAAACCCCGTATATGCGCGCAAATTTAAAATTGCGCAGGGCAAAGCGCCAATAAACGGCGAAGACGGGCATTTGGAATACCAGTTTGAGCCCCGATTTGATTTAGCACCCAAGATTGACAAAAACGGCGTTGCCGATTACAAATCGCTGGAATACGCCAAAAACGTAAAACAAGGCGATTTGCTGTGCACGCTGTTTCCCGCCACGGTGGGCGAGGCGGGCTATTCCGTACGCGGCGAAATGGTGCTTGGGCGCGTTGGCAAACCGGCCGACCTTGTGTGTGGCGCAAATACGGTTCTGTCAGACGATAAAACGCGCGTTTTTGCCTCGTGTGACGGGCAGGTGTTCTTGCGCGGAAACCGCGTAATGGTTAGCCGCGTATTAGAAGTAGAAAATGTGGATTCCGCTACAGGCAATATCTTGTTTGTGGGCACGGTGCACGTGAAGGGCGATGTGCAAAGCGGCTTTTCGGTGCGCGCGGGCGGCGACATTAATATCGATGGCGTTGCAGAAAATGCAACGCTTGTGGCGGGCGGCAATATCGTTATTTGCGGGGGCATGAAAGGGCAAGAAACAGGCCTTATGGAGGCTGGCGGCAGCATCCGCGTCTTTTTTGCCGAAAACGCGCGCGTGCGCGCCAAAAACAATATTTATGCCGATGTTCTCATGAATTCGCGCGTGGAAAGCGAAACATCGGTGATGGCCTTTGGCCGTAACGGCTGCATCGTGGGCGGCACTTGCACAGCGGGCGAAACGGTGCAGGCGCAGCGCATTGGCAATGAATCCAATGTGCCCACCGCCATTGTAGTGCGCGACCCCGACACCTTTGGGAAAATTAAGGCGGGCAATATGCTGAAAATTGCCAAATACAAAGAAAGCATTGTCAATCTTTTGGCCTCGGCTGAATTTGCGGCGGTATCGAAAATTGACAAGCTTGCGATGGAAACGATGCTTACACGCGCGATTGTAACCAAAATCCGTATGGAGCGCGCTATCACCCGGCTGGAAAAGCAAAATGCCCAAACAAAAGAACAGCGCGACTACCAGCGTTATGTGGAAACACGCGAGAGCATGTTTGCAAACGTTAGCATCAACATTGATGGAGCGCTGCTAAAAAATATGCAATTGCGCGATAATTGCACGCTGCAAAAATCGGCAGACAAGGTCATTTTTCGCTCGCAGCTGTAAGCATCTTGAAAGGATTGATCATGATCGTTACCATACTCTTTGCCGTTGTATGCCTTTTGCTTTGCGGGGCGCTGGTGGTGCTTTTGCTGCTGATGCGCAAAAAGCAGATGGAATGCCAAAACAAGCAGGAACATTTTATCCATCATGACCGTTTGACGGGCCTTGCCAATCAAGAGGCCCTGAAAAGAGATTTTGCGGCGCTGAAAAAGCGCGAAAGCTTGGCAATGGTGAGCATTAAGCTGAACCGTTTTCAGGATTTATACAGCTTGTTTGGCCTTGTGATGGGCGACAAGATGCTCAAACGCTTTTGCCGTCCGCTTGAAAACTATGCAAAAGAGCGCGAGGGCACCGCATATCGCTTTGCGTTTAACCATATGATCATCTTGGTGCCTGCCGAGGATCACGATGCGTTTTTGTCCTCGCTTAAAACCTTTTTGTCGGTATTGCAGCAGGTGAAAATTGAGGAAAAGGGCATCCCGTATTCCTATTATTTTTCGTTATCCTATGGGGTGTATTTTTTATCAGACAAAGAGGATGGCAACGCTACGCTGGAATCTATTATGGATTATATCAATACAGCTCTGCGCGCGGGCTTTAGCCATATTGTGCTGGACAAACAAGATAAACCCGATTGGAGCGTTTACGAAAGCTTGGCGCACGACGTAAAATCCGCATGGAAAAATCGCGAGTTTGTGCCGTATTATCAGCCTATTTACAATTTACAAACGGGCGCAATTGTGGGCGCAGAGGTATTAAGCCGCTGGCAACATCCCACGCGCGGCCTTTTGATGCCGGCCCAGTTTATTCCGGTGCTGGACAGTATGGGCAACACCTGTGAGCTAGATTTCTATATGGTGGAAGAGGCGTGCAAAAAAATCCAGTCGTGGCTGGATGATGGCATTTTAACCGTGCCCATCACCGTCAATCTTTCAAAGATGAATTTGCATCGCCCCGATTTTACCGAGCGCATTGTGGCGCTGGTGCGGCAATATAATATTCCGCCCGTGCTTTTAGAGCTGGAACTGCCCGAGCGCACCGTGCTGTTTGAAGAAAGCGATCACTTTGTGGAAATGATGAACGATTTGCACCGCCACGGCTTTACCCTGTCTATGGATAAATTTGCCGCGGACGATGCATTTGCCGTTGGCCTTTTGCGCCAGTTGCCGCTGGATGCCATTAAAATGGACTATCATTTCTTTGAAACGCGGCGTGAAAATAAAAGCGAAGAATTGTTTATCCGCGCCTTTTTAGAGCTAACGAAAGCGCTTGGCATCAAAGTGATTGTGGTAAACATTGAAACAGAGGCACAGGCAAATACCGTGCGCCGCTATGGCTGCGAAAACGGCAAGGGCTACTATTTCTCGAAGCCCATTTCTAACAAGGAATTTGAAGCGCTGATAAACTAGCGTTCGAGGTAAATGCTGCGGCTCGTTTGTCATATGCCTTGCGCCGTATGCAAATGCTAAGATATGCAAAGCGTGATACCATATAACAATCAAAGGAGTTTGCCTGCTTTTACGCGGGGCAAGCCCCTTTGCTTTTGCAGCGCGCAGGCTAAAACGGCCTTATGCGTTTGGCGCGCAAAAGCAAGCGCAAACGGCATTTTTGGCTGTGCAGTGCATAAGGCGATTTGCGCCCGCGCACAGAATTTTGGCCGTCTTTGTCGGGCTTTCACAAGAACGGAAACTTTTTTTCGGCAATATGACATTTATTTGAAATAAAATTGACAAAACTGGCAGAAAGACCTAAAATATAAGCAGAATATTTTTGTAAAGGACAAATGCGAACATGAACATCATTACTTGTATCAAGCAGGTGCCCGCGTCCTCGGATGTGCAGGTAGACGAGGAAACCGGCGTTTTAAAGCGCGACGGTGCCGCCGTAAAGCTGAATCCTTACGATTTGTACGCGCTGGAGCTGGCGTTTACGCTTGCGAAGCCGCAGGATAAAATCTTGGCGCTTACGATGGGCCCCCCGCAGGCCAAAGCCGCCATCGAAGAGGCGCTGTGCATGGGCGCGCACGAGGGCGCAGTGCTTAGCGACAGGCGCTTTGCGGGTGCCGACGTGCTGGCCACCAGCCGCGCACTGGCAAATGGCGTGCAAAAGCTGGCAAATGGCGAGGGGTATGGCCTTGTGCTTTGTGGCAAGCAAACCACAGATGGCGACACCGCGCAGGTGGGTGCCGAAATGGCAGAATTTTTGGGTATTGCGCATATTGCCAATGTGGAGGCCGTGCTTGCGCTGGATGAAACAAGCGTTACGGTGCGCGCACAGCAAGATGCGCTTTTGGTCACCGCCACGCTGGATTTGCCGTGCCTTTTATGCACAGACGGCAATATCAACGTGCCGCGCTTGCCCTCGTATCAGCGCAAAATGGCGCTAAAGCCGGATGCGGTGCGCATCTATTCGCTGGACGATTTATCGGATAGCGACCCCATGCATTACGGCCAAAACGGCTCGCCCACACAGGTGGTGCGCATTTTCCCGCCCGAAAAAAGCGATGGGCGCGAGATGCTGCAAGGCGATGCCAACACACTGGCCGAAAAGCTGCACACGCTTTTAGCGGCTAAAAAATTTTTATAGGGAGAAAAGGCATATGGCTTCGCTTGTATTTCATCACGAACAAATCAATGCCGAAACGGCAGCGCAGCTGATGGATATCTGTCCGTTTGGTGCGCTTACATATGACAACAATCGCCTTGCGGCAAACGCCGCATGCAAAATGTGCAAGCTGTGCGTAAAACAAAGCGGCGGCGCAATTACCCTTGCAGAAAACACGCGCGAGAGCGTAGATAAAAGCGCATGGAGTGGCGTTGCCGTGTTTGCGGATTTCGCCAATGGGCGCTTGCATCCTGTAACCCTAGAGCTTTTGGGCAAAGCGCGGGAGCTTGCCGCCGTAACAGGCCAGCCGGTATACAGCCTTTTAATTGGCCAAGACACCGATGCCGCCTGCGAAAGCCTGCTTTGCCACGGCGCAGACAAGGTGTTTGTGTATGACGCGGCGGTATTTCGGCATTTTGCTGTAGATATTTATGCCAATGCGTTTGAAGATTTTATCCGCACAGTTAAACCCTCCAGCATTTTGGTGGGTGCCACAAATTTGGGGCGCTCGCTTGCGCCGCGCGTGGCCGCACGGTTTGAAACGGGGCTTACAGCCGATTGCACAGTGCTGGAGATGGAGCCAAACACCGATTTGGTGCAAATTCGCCCTGCTTTTGGCGGTAATATCATGGCGCGTATTGTAACGCCCTACACGCGCCCGCAGTTTTGCACAGTGCGCTATAAGGTGTTTGCAAAGGCTGCACAAAGCGAAAAACGCGGCGAGCGCGTGGCGATGGCTTTGCCGCAAGAGGCGCTTGCAAGCCGCATTCACGTGCAGGATATACACGTAAAGCCGCCCGAAGAGGATATTTGCGATGCCGAGGTGATTGTGGCGCTGGGGCGCGGGGTAAAAAGCGATGCGGAGCTGGCAATGGCCTCGGAGCTGGCCACCTTGTTAAACGCGCATCTTGCGTGCACAAGGCCGCTTGTGGAAGCGGGGCGCTTTGACGCTAAAAAGCAAATTGGCCTTTCGGGGCGTACAGTAAAGCCCAAGCTGATTATCACGCTGGGCATTTCGGGCGCGGTGCAATTTGCCGCAGGTATGCGCAGCGCGGACTGCATAGTGGCAATCAACAATGATAAAGACGCGCCCATTTTTGATGTGGCGCAGTATTGTTTGGTGGGCGATGTGTGCGAGATATTGCCGGCGCTGCTGGCGCAAATTCGGGCAAATGCAAATGCGTAAAGCGGCTTTCACAGCGGCTTAAATGGAGGGTAATAGCATGCAATTTCATGAAATGACAAGCGCCGATTATGACGCTTTGCGCAGTATCGCGCCAGGGCGCGTTTTTTGCGGCGAAGAAATTGGCGAGGATTATAGCCACGACGAGCTGGGCGGCGCGCATCATGCGCCCGAAGCGTTGGTGCGCGTAAAAAGCACGCAAGAGGTTAGCGGGGTGCTGGCCTATGCATATCAGCACAACATCCCTGTGGTGGCACGCGGCTCTGGCACAGGGCTTGTGGGTGCGGCAGTGGCGATGCGCGGCGGCATTCTGTTAGAAACCACACTGATGAATCGCGTGCTGGAATTAGACGGCGAAAACCTTACGGTAACCGTTGAGCCGGGCGTGCTTTTGATGGAGCTATCGGAATATGTGGAAAGCCGCGGCTATTTTTATCCGCCCGATCCGGGCGAAAAATCGGCCACTATCGGCGGCAATATATCCACCAATGCGGGCGGCATGCGGGCGGTAAAATACGGTGTTACGCGCGATTATGTGCGCGGGCTTACGGTTTGCCTTGCAAACGGCGAGGTGCTGCACCTCGGCGGCAAAGTGGTAAAAAACAGCGCAGGCTATAGCCTAAAGGATTTAATTATCGGCAGCGAGGGCACGCTGTGCGTGATAACCGAGGCCGTGTTAAAGCTTTTGCCGCTGCCGGCAGAAAGCATCAGCCTTTTGGTGCCGTTTAAGGGCATGCCCGAGGCGCTGCAAATTGTGCCCGAGATTATCAAATCAAAGGCCATTCCAACGGCGATTGAATACATGTCGCGCGAAACCATTTTATTTAGCGAGGATTATTTGGGCAAAAAATTTCCCGATACCTCGGCAAGCGCGTATATTTTGCTAACGTTTGATGGCGCAACCAAAGCACAGGTGGATGCCGAGCTGGACACCGTGGCAAAGCTGTGCTTGGCGCGCGGCGCGCTGGACGCTTTAATTGTAGACACTGCCGAGCGCAAGGCCTCGGTGTGGAGCGCGCGCGGCGCGTTTTTAGAGGCCATCAAGGCTTCTACCACGGAAATGGACGAATGCGATGTGGTGGTGCCGCGCAACAAAGTGGCCGAATTTATTTTATACACGCACGAGATTGCAGCGCAGCTGGGCGTGCGCATTCCCAGCTTTGGGCACGCAGGCGACGGCAATTTACACATTTATATTTGCCGCGACGCATTAAGCGAAGAGGCCTTTGCCGATGTGCTGCATAAGGCGTTTTCTGCAATGTATACCCGCGCGGCGCAGCTGGGCGGCCTTGTATCGGGCGAGCACGGCATCGGCTGGGCCAACAAGCAGTATCTGCATGCGCAATACGGCGATGTGCCGATGCAGTTGATGCGCGGCATTAAAGCGGTGTTTGATGAAAAAGGCATTTTAAATCCGGATAAAATCCTATAATGTGTGCGTGTGTTTTGCATGGCGTATGGCGGTTTCTAACAGTATAGCAGCACTTAAGTTTCATGCAACGCTTAAATATGGCAAAGCCCCCTGTGCTTTCAGCGAGCACAGGGGGCTTTTGTGTAAAAATGGGTTTTTGTGATAAGGTTTGCGCAGGGCTATTTTAAGCCATTGTCCAATTTTTCGTAGCCCGGATGGCGGCCTGTTACGCCGTAATAGGCGCGCTTATCAATCAGCTTTTGAATATTTTCGGGGCTGATATCGCGGCTGCCGCCAAGAATCACCGCGTTAATGGTAATTTTGGCCCATAGCTCCAGGCTTTCCATGCGGTAAAACGCCGTAACCACGTCGCCGCCAACGGCAAGCGCACCGTGATTTTCTAAAAGCATCACATCGTGCTGCTCCAAATACGGCTCTATCGCATTCGGCACCTCCTCGGTGCTTGGCGTGCCGTAGGGCGTAAGCGGCACAGCGCCCACGGTAACCACGGTTTCAATCATATTGTACATATCCATCGCTTTTTGCGCCACGGCAAAACCCGTTGCGCCCGGCGGATGCGCGTGCACCACGGCCCATACATCCGCGCGTTTTTCATAGCAGCGCAAATGCATTTTAATTTCGCTGGATGGGCGGTATCCCTCGGCGGCTTCAAGGATATCGCCGTTTGCATTGATGCGCACCAGCTTTTCTGGTGTGATATACGATTTGCTGATGCCTGTCGGTGTGGCCAAAAAGGTGCCGTCCTCCAAACGTGCCGACACATTGCCGTCGTTTGCGGCCACCCAGCCAAGCTGCCACATTTTGTGGCAAACATCGCAAATTTGTTCTTTGATACTGTCAATATTCATGCGTTAAACCGTCCTTTTTGCAAGATAGCATCGCGCGGCATGCTTTTGCAAGCCCTGCCGGCGATAGGTATAGTATACCGCAATTACAAGCGCTATACAATATCCTTTGTGGCCACAACGGCAATGCCAGTGTCGGCAACGTTTGCAAGCACAATTTGCCCCGTTTTTACAGGGCAGGTAAGGCTTATGCCGTTCAGCGCGTGCATCACGCTTGCTACCTTGCCTTTTGGCACGCTGCCCGCCGTTTTCACGGGGCAGCGGCGCGCGCTGCCGCCTTGCGTTTTCACGGTGCTGGTTACAACGCGCACGGGCGCTGTTAATTCGGCTTTGCCGTAATGCAATCCGCGCTCACAGCCATTGCCTTTTACTGCAAGGGTTTCTTCGTCTACCGTCAAACGGCAGCCCTTAGGGCATACAATACAGATGATATCAGCCATTGTTTTTGTTCCTTTCGTCTGTTCGATTATCAGCGTTTCGCCTTGTGCACGCTTTTGCGCAAAAATATTGCCGCAAAGCCTTACACGCAAAAGGCAAGCGCTATTTTTCTTGAATGGACACGGTTAATTCGCTGCTTGTTGCTTTATCCAGTAAAACGCGCGGCAGCATAATATGCTCCATCTCGCCGGGCGCTAAATGCTCGCGCTTAAACGCAGCTAAAACGGTTTCGCCGTCCATCACTTGCACCACGCTTTCGCCGTAAATGCGGTTTACGCGGAAAAACACATCTGCGGCTTTTGCGATATTGGCGGGGCGGATATGCTGCGGCACCGTATAGGTAACGCCCGTGCCATTTTTAATGGCCAGCGCTTGGCCTGTGGCAGGCCCGTTTAGCACATACTGCGCAGCGCCCGCGCCCGCGCGCTGGCTTTCTGCGGTTACAAAATCCACAAGGTCGTGCACATGCACCACATTGCCCGATGCAAATATGCCGCCAAGCGAGGTTTCCATGTTTTCATATACCATCGCGCCGCTTGTGCGCGGGTCCATCGCAATGCCAGCATCTCTTGTCAGCTCGTTTTCGGGTATCAGCCCCACCGATAAAAGAATGGTGTCGCAATCAAATTCCATTTCGGTGCCTTTGATGGGGCGGCGGTTTTCGTCTACTTTCGCCACGATCACCTTTTCTACACGCTTGTCGCCTTTAATGTCTACAATCGTGTGCGAGAGATACAGCGGGATGTCAAAATCGTTTAGGCACTGCACAATATTGCGCGTAAGCCCGCCCGAATACGGCATCACTTCTACGCAGGCCAGCACCTTTGCGCCCTCTAAAGTAAGGCGGCGCGCCATAATCAGGCCAATATCGCCCGAGCCCAAAATGATGACGCGCTTGCCCACCATGCGCCCCTCGATATTGATATAGCGCTGGGCGGCGCCCGCTGTAAACACGCCCGCGCCGCGCGTGCCAGGAATGGCAATGGCACCGCGCGTGCGCTCGCGGCAGCCCATTGCAAGCACCACGGATTTGGTTTGTAAAACGCGATACCCCTCGGCCGCGCTTACCACGTGCACCTCTTTTTCGGGCGTAACCGAAAGCACCATCGTGTCCAGCGCAAGCTCGATGCCGCTATCTTGTAAAAGCGCGATAAAGCGCCCCGCGTATTCGGGGCCGGTTAATTCTTCTTTAAAATAGTGTAGGCCAAAGCCGTTATGAATGCATTGGTTTAAAATGCCGCCCAGCTCTTTGTCGCGCTCCACAATTAAAATGTGCGCAAGGCCTTTTGCTTTGGCTTCCAGCGCCGCGGCAAGGCCGGCAGGCCCACCGCCAATCACAATTAAATCATACATTTGCTTCACCCGTGCTTTCTGCTTTGGTTTCTCCGGTTAAAATATACGTGCCGCTTGTGTCTTGCAACACGGCGGTATCAGGGATATTTTGTTCCCGCGCCAAAATTTCTAAAACGCGCGGCCCGCAAAAGCCGCCCTGGCAGCGCCCCATGCCCGCGCGCACACGCCGCTTTACGCCATCCAGCGAAACAGGGGGGATCGGCCCGCGCAGGCTTTGCAAAATTTCGCCCTCCGTCACGGTTTCGCAGCGGCAAATCACACGGCCATAAGCGGGGTTTGCGGCAATCAGTTCGCGCTTTTGTTCGCTTGAAAGCTCTTTAAAGCACACATGCGTGCGCTGGCAAACAAAATCGTCTTTCTCGCGCAGGGCAATGCCCTCGTTTTCCAAAAGCTGCACCGCATATTTTGCGATGGCGGGCGCGGCAGTAAGCCCAGGAGATTTAATGCCCGCAATGTCAATCAGCCCATCGGCGGCGCGTTCGATAATAAAATCATCCTTATCGGTTGCGGCGCGCACGCCCGCAAAATTGCGGATAGATGCGCGCAAATTCACACTCGGCACCGATTTTTTGGCCATTTCGCTCACAAAGGCAAGCCCCTCGGCCGTAGTGGCGGTGTCGGTGGGGGCGCTGGCTGCTGCGTTTGGCCCCACTATCAAATTGCCATGCACGGTGGGCGATACCAGCACGCCTTTGCCGTTTTCGTTCGGGCATTGAAAAATCACACTGTGCACGGTGTCGCCCTCGGCGGTGTCTAATAAATAATATTCGCCGCGGCTGGTTTTGGAGGTAAACGAGGGCTTTGCGGCCATGTTATGCACGTTTTCGGCTAAAACGCCCGCCGCGTTCATCACGCACCGCGCTTCAAACACGCCTTTATCCGTGGTAACGCGCCACCCGCCGCTAATTTTTTCCATCCCAATCACGCGGTGCGAAAGATATAGCTGTACGCCGTTTTTAACCGCGGTTTCTGCCAGCGCCAGCGCATATTCCCACGGGCTGACAATGGCGGCCTCGGGCGCATACAGCGCTAAGGTAACGGCGGGGGAAAGCTTTGGCTCACGCGTGCGCACCTCGTCGCCCGATAAAAGCGCAAGGCCGCCCACGCCGTTTTTAATGCCGTTTGCATATAGCGCGCGCAGCGTTTCTTCCTCCTCGGGCGCAAACGCCAGCACATACGAGCCCACCTGCTTATAGGGCACATCCAGCGCGGTGCAAAGCTGCTTTGCCAGCTTTACGCCCTCTACATTCAGCTTTGCCATCAAGGTGCCGTGCGCGGGGTCATAGCCCGCGTGCAAAATGGCGCTGTTTGCCTTTGTGGTGCCCACAGAAACATCATTTTCTGCCTCCAGCACTGCCACTGAAAGCCGATAGCGCGAAAGCTCCATCGCGGTGGCTGCGCCCACAATGCCGCAGCCGATTACAATCACATCAATCATACTACTACCCATTTCCTTTTCAAATTTATAACAAAAAAAGAGCAACGCAAACACACCATACGGTGCGTTTCGTTTACTCTCAAATCTCAAAACAAAGCGCGCTGATTTTATTGTAATGGTTCCCCAAGCTGTGCTAAATGGGGGGCATCAAAGCAGAATCGCTACTTTTGCTAATTGTACCATAAAATATGCGAAATGTAAAGGAAAAGGAAAGTCGGTAAGACTTTCCTTTTCCGTATCCATGCTAGTCCAGCATTTGCAAGATGGCGGCCTTTGGCCTTGCGCCAACGGCACTTTGCACCACTTTGCCGTTTTTGATTACCAGCAAAGTAGGGATGCTCATCACTTGATATTGCGCGGCCAGCTCGGGCTGCTCGTCGATATTAATTTTGCCCACCTTTGCATGGGTGATTTCTTCGGCAATTTCGTCCACTAGGGGCGATACCATGCGGCACGGGCCGCACCACGGCGCCCAAAAATCCAGCAGCACGGGCTGCTCAGATTGTAATACCTCTGCAGTAAAATTATCGTTTGTAATGGTTAAAACGCGCATAGTTTCCTCCTTTTTATGGGCAATGCCCATGTGTTTCGGGTGATTGCTGCAAAGCGGCATGCATTTGCATTACCTATATTATATGCGCCTTGCAAGTAAAATGCAATTGCTAGGCTAAAGAAATGCAAATATGGCAAGCATGCGAAAACGAACGGTAAATTTGTCAAATTTGCGGGTATGCACGGTGCGAGAAACGGCGTATAATGAAAAACAGAAGCGTAAAACAGAAAGGATGAATCCAATGAATGTGTATATATCCAGCGATATAGAGGGCACTTGCGGCATTGCGCACTGGGACGAAACAGAGCCCGGCGGCAAAAATTTGTATGAAAGCTTTACAAAGCAGATGAGCCGCGAGGTGGCAGCTGTTAGCAAAGGGGCGCTTGCCTCTGGCGCTGAAAAGGTGCTGGTGAAAGACGCGCACGATTCCGCGCGCAATATTGTGCCAGAGCTTTTGCCCGAGGGCGTATTGCTCAATCGCGGCTGGTCGGGCGATATGTATTGCATGATGAGCGGCATCGAAAGCGGGAAATGGGATGCGGCGGTGTGCACGGGCTATCACAGCGCGGCGCACGATGGCGGCAACCCGCTTTCCCACACGATGACCACCACGGTGCATGAATTTACCATCAACGGCCAGCGCGCAAGCGAATTTGTGTTAAGCGCCTATACGGCGGCTTATTTTGGCGTGCCCATGTGCCTGGTATCGGGCGATGCCGATTTGTGCGCACAAGCGAAAGCGCTGATCCCCGCCATTGCCACAGTGCCTGTCAGTAAGGGCGAGGGCAATTCCTCCACTTCGATACATCCCAATTTGGCGGTAAATATTTTATATGATGCCATGTGCGACGTGCTGCGCTCGGGCCGATACAAATCTTGCATCGCGCCGCTGCCCGCGCATTTTGCCGTACGCGTAACCTATAAAAACCATCCCGATGCACATAAAGCAAGCTTTTATCCCGGCGCAAAAAAGGAAAACGAAAAAACCATTTCGTTTGACACCGATGATTTTATCGAGGTGCTGCGCTTAATTCGATTTGTGATGTAAAGCGCGCAGCTTGTAAGCAGTAAACAAAAAGCGCCAAAGGCGTTGCCGTTGCGGCATGCCTTTGGCGCTTTGCTGTATCTGTTGGGGGTTTTTAATATGCATACGGTTTGCACAATGGCTTTCATTTTGTGCTTGCGGCATCGATTTTGCTTTGGCGTTAGCTTTGCACCGTTTCTTTGGCATTCGCTAACATTTTCTTTGCTTTTTCTAACGGTAGCTTAGCTTTTCCTTGCGCTTATGCTGTGCACGGCCTGTGCGCAGCTAGGCTTTCTCTGCCAAAAGCGATAAATAGCGCTCGCCCGAGTCAGGCAGAAGCACACAAATCATTTTGCCTGCGTTTTCAGGGCGCTTGGCATAAAGCATGGCGGCGGCCAGCGCCGCGCCCGAGGATATGCCGCACAAAAGCCCTTCGGTGTGCGCAATAGAGCGCGCAGCGGCATATGCGTCGTCCTCTGTTACGCTGATTACTTCGTCAAAAATTTGCGTGTCTAGCGTTTGGGGGATAAAATTTGGGCCGATGCCCTGCAAACCGTGTGGGCCGGGCTTTCCGCCTGTTAAAAGCGGGCTTTTTGCGGGCTGCACCGCCACGATGTGCACAGCGGCATTTTGCTCTTTTAGATATTTGCCCGTGCCGGAAATTGTGCCCCCAGTGCCAACGCCCGCGATAAAAGCGTCTATTTTGCCGTCTGTGTCGCGCCAAAGCTCGGGGCCTGTGGTTTTGTAATGTACGGCGGGGTTTGCGGGGTTATCAAATTGGCCGGGCATATAGGCGTTTTCTGTGGCGGCCAAAAGCTCTTTGGCTTTTTCTACAGCGCCTGCAATGCCTTTAGCGGCCTCTGTTAGCACAATTTCGGCGCCATAGGCGGCCATCAGGCGTCGGCGCTCGATGCTCATGCTTTCGGGCATTGTAAAAATGGCTTTATAGCCGCGCGCGGCGGCCTCGGCGGCAAGGCCGATGCCAGTGTTGCCGCTGGTGGGCTCGATAATAATGCCGCCGGGCTTGATGGCACCGCGTTCTTCGGCATCATCCAAAAGGGCTTTTGCAGCGCGGTCTTTCACGCTGCCCGACGGATTCATCCATTCAATTTTGGCGCAAAGCATGGCATTGATAGCATTGGCTTTTGTAAAATTGGCCAGATGCACAAGCGGCGTATTGCCAACAAATGCGGGCATATTTGCGTAAATCATACGTTTCACTCCTGTCTTTTATACACTGTATTTTCGAACAATTTCGTGCATTTTCTCCCAGTTGTTCTCCATTTCCTGCACTAAGCGGAACTGCGTGCGGCAGCGGTGCAGGTTTTGCAAGGGGCGGCTTGCTTTAAAATAGGTGTCGCCCTGCAAATAATCGGTTAAAAAGCGCATGCCGCATTCCAGCGTCATCAGCTTTGCGCCCCAGGGCAAATAGGCCTTTTCTTGTTCGGTTAAAATCTTGCCTGCTGCCTCTAAATAGCCTTTGGTATATGCTTCAAACAAGGCAAGGTCAAAATGCACTTTATCCAAATTCGGCTCGTCCTCGGCGGCGGTGGAAGCGCCAAAACGGATAGAATCGCCATAATCGTTCAGCGCAAGGCCGGGCATAATGGTGTCAAGGTCAATCACGCAAAGGCCCTCGCCGCTAAATTTATCAAACAAAATATTATTCAGCTTGGTATCGTTATGCGTTACGCGCAGCGGCAGCACGCCCGCCTCCAGCAAATCCATCAATACCGCGCAATCCGCCTCGCGCGCGAGCGCAAAGGCAATTTCCTCGCGGCAGGATTTCGCCCTGTCTTTCACATCGCGCTCCACAGCGCGTTTAAAATCGGCAAGGCGGCTGCGTGTATCGTGAAATTTTTCAATGGTTTCGTGCAAAGTGTCGGCAGGGTAGGCATCCAAAAGGCATAAAAACCCGCCAAAGCTTTTGCCGCTGTTGTAAAAATCCTGCGTATTGGTAACGCTTTCGATGCAAACCGAATCGGGGATGAAATTATAGCTGCGCCAGGGCATGCCGTTTGCGTCTTCAAAAAAGTTTTCGCCCGTTTTGGTTTTTAAATAGTTCAGCGTTTCGCGGTCTGCGTCGCCGTGGCGCGCAAGGATGATGCCGCGCAAATATTCCGTAACGCCAAAAATGTTTTCCATTACGGCGCGCGGGTTTTTAAACACGTTTTTGTTGATGCGCTGTATCACATAGCGCAGCTCCTCTGCGCCGTCCTCGCCCACATATACGGCATAGGTGTCGTTGATGTGCCCCGAGCCAAACGGCTTTACATAGGCCGCCACCTCGCCCAGCTTAAAGGCAAAAAGCGCGTCCTCTAAATTCACGTCGTCCACACCGTCTATCTTGCGGCGTGTGGAATAGACCACCTCGCACACCTCGGTGCGCCGGCAGCTGTCTAGGTGGCACCATGCCTTAATGGTGCTGTTTAAGTTTACATGCACGCCGGCTTCCAGCACATTGTCGTGATCCACCACGGCGGCGCTGTTAATCAGGCAGGCCTTGCCCAAATGGGTGTTGGTGTTAATAACGGCCTTGTGCAGCACAAGGCAGCCCTCGCCCAGTGTGGCCGATGGGCTAACAAAGGCTGATGGATGCACAAGCGCGGGCACGACATAGCCTGCCGATAAAAGGCGCTGGGTCCATTTTAAGCGCAGCGCGTTATCGCCAAACGCGGCGATGGCGTGTGTGTATGTGCCTGTAAGGCCTTTGTAATCCACACATTTTCCTGCAATGTCTGCGCCGCGCACAGCATCGTCCAGAAAAGCGATGGCCTGATATTCTCCTGTGCTTTGTGCCACCTCGCCAACCATGCGCCCGAGGCCGCCCGCACCGATAATTAAAAGATTTGCCATATGCATCATCACCCTTTATCAGATATTAAAAACAACCTCGCCAGATTCCACCTTAGCAAGGCGCTCCACCACGCAATTGGCTTTCACCACAGCGCCCGGCGCCAAATGCACACCCTCGTTTAGGATGCAATCATGGTCTGCAATGGCACCCGCATTGATAATGGCACCCGTAAAAATGCGCGCCCCTGCGCAAACAGTGGCGTTTGCCAGCACGGCTGTGCCGGGCTCGATACTGGCCGAGGGGCTAACATACGCGCGCGGGTGCACAAATGTGGGCAAAAGAAAGCCCGCCGCCAAAAGCCGCCGCAGCCAGTCGACACGCAAAAGATTATTGCCAAGCGCCGCATAGGCAAAGCGATATTGTGGCAAAAAACGTTCATATTCGCAAAGCTTGCCCAGCGCTTGCCCGTTTGCATCGTCTAAAAACGCAATGTCGGCAAACGCGCCACTTTCGGCTGCTAACTCCCGAATAACGCGGCCATAGCCGCCCGCACCCAGAATTAAAAGGTTTTCCAAGTAGGCATCATTCCTTTCTCTCTTTACGTGCTGTTTATAGGTATAGTATACTATGTTTCGTGCAAGTCTACAACTTTAAAGTGCGCTGTGGGCAAAAATTTGTCAACCTGCAAATGCATTTTTTTGTAAAAGTACTTTCAAAACTATACTTTTGTGGTATAATAACTGCATCGCAATTATTATACCTTATATGTTATGCTTGGCCATGCGGCTATGCCGTGGCCATAACGATATAAACCAATAACGCAAGCAATGAAAAGCGGATTGATTATACTTAGGAGAATGAAATGGCGGATAGCATTTTACAGCTGAATCATATCACAAAACGCTTTGGCGAAGCCGAGGTTTTAAATGGTGTTACCCTTTCGGTGGAAAAAGGCGAATTTATCACGTTGCTGGGCGCGTCGGGCTGCGGCAAAACCACAACGCTGCGCATCATTGCGGGGCTTGAAACGCCCGACGAAGGCAGCGTGCTTTTAGGCGGGCGCGACGTTACGGCGTTGCCGCCCAATAAGCGCGATGTCAACACCGTGTTTCAAAGCTATGCGCTGTTTCCGCATATGACCGTAAGCGCCAATATCGCTTACAGCTTAAAACTAAAAAAGCAAGATAAAGCCACGATGGAAAAAACCGTTACCGAGGCGCTCGAATTGGTGCAGCTTTCCGGCTACGAAAAGCGCATGCCAGCCGAGCTTTCGGGCGGGCAGCGGCAGCGCGTGGCGATTGCGCGCGCCATTGTTAATAAGCCGCAGGTGCTTTTGTTGGACGAGCCGCTGGGCGCGCTGGATTTACAGCTGCGCCGCCAAATGCAAATTGAATTAAAGCAGCTGCAAAAGCGGCTGGGCATTACCTTTATTTATATCACGCACGACCAAGAAGAAGCGCTGAACATGTCTAGCCGCATTGCTGTAATGCGCGGCGGCCGTTTTGAGCAAATTGGCACGCCCGCCGAGGTGTATGACGCGCCCAAAACCGCTTTTGTAGCGCGCTTTGTTGGCTCGGCCAATATTATTGAGGGCACGGTAACGCAGGCGGAAGAAGAATATATTACGCTTACCACTGCGGGCGGCACCGTGCGCGCCAAAACGATGGGCAAGCCCTTTGCGCCCGGCGATGCCGTTACGCTGGCTGTGCGCAGCGAGCATGTGCAGTTTTCAAAATGCGCCGAGGGCATTCCGGCAACCGTAAGCGAAAAAAGCTTTGCGGGCGGCATGCTGCGCATTGCCTTTGCCCTTGCAAACGGCACCGAGCTGATTGCCAGCCGCCACGGCATTAATGCCGACATTGACGTGGGCGACACATTGCATATCTGCTTTGCACCCGAAAACGCGGTGCCGGTGGAAAATGCGCCTTTGGATGAAACACGCTGACTGAAACACGCTGACTGAAGCACGCTAATGCAAACTGAAACACGCTCATACAACATGCTTTTACAAAACGGCTATTGGGCGCTGCCGCGCCCACGGCCATTATGGATACAAAAGGGGGTGCCACGTGAAAAAACCGCGCAATGCACAAAGCAATCTTGATAAAAATAATCGCTTCATGGCGCTGCCGCTGTATCTATTTACACTGGTTTTCGTGTTGGGGCCTTTGGTATATATGCTCATTCTCAGCTTTCAAAAACGCGCCGAGGTTTGGGGCGTGGTGAATGAATTTACGCTCAAAAACTATCGCGATATTTTAGAGCCGATTTATCTTAAAACCTTTTGGGATTCGCTGGTGCTGGCCTT
>RRZT010825360.1_pt1 | contig 56764 bp, 46 predicted proteins | sample 2165551 | NCBI WGS metagenome assembly RRZT01 (sample SAMN10456910, study PRJNA506462) | wastewater metagenome | biome: wastewater; feature: sludge; material: wastewater sludge; isolation source: wastewater sludge with Escherichia coli K12::gfp cells carrying plasmid... | place: USA: Moscow, Idaho... | reverse complement strand
GTGGCCGCGTTGTTCTTCGCCTACGTCGTCGGTCCCATCATGAAGGCGTTCTAGGGAGTAAACAATGGGATTCTTCAGAAGGAAAAAGTCTGCTGTCCCGCCGCAGCCCGCCGATTCGGCGCCGGTGTTAGGCGAAGAACCGGTAAGTGGCTCCAAGATCGACGACGGCGCCACGCCCGGCGTACCAACACCAGCCTCACCAACGTCTGTCTCGGGTGGTCTTACTCCGGAAGGTGGCCTCACCCCGGAAGAACGCGCGGATGAGCTGGACAAGCTCGCCGATGCAGCGCAAAGCCGCGGCGAGATCGACCAGGCAATCGCGTACTACGAGGAGAGCCTCGCAGCGATGGAGCGCTTTGGCCCCGCCTACAACGGGCTCCTCACCCTCTACAACACGAAGCTGTCTGAGAGCGCTCATGCGAAGGACAACGCGGCCATTGAAGGCTGGACCAGCAAGTTGGACCAGCTCATGGATCTGTCCAAGCGCATTATGCGGTCAAAATACTGAAAGGACGTACCTATGTACCAATCAATGATTCCTATGCTCGAGGAAGCGACGCGTCTGGGCTATACCGTTGGCGCTTTCAACGCTCACAATCTGGAGATGGTTCCGGCTATGATCGGTGCCGCTCGCGATGCGGGCGCTCCCATCATTATCCAGATTTCTCCGGGAACTGCCCGTTATGTGGGGATGAAGAATCTGGTAGCCGTGTGCCGCTCTATGGCGGAGGAAGACATCGTTGATGTAGCTCTCCACCTCGACCATGCAACGAATCTCGATGATATTCGCGACGCGATCAACGCCGGGTTCTCGTCGGTGATGTTTGATGGTTCGGGTCTTCCGTTCACGGAGAACGTGGCTATCTCGCGGCGAGTCATCGAATTCGCGCACAAGCGGGGAGTTTCGGTGGAAACCGAGATTGGAACCATCGGCGGAACAGAAGAAGGCATTAGCCACGAGACGGGGAACTACACCCGGCCTGAAGAGGCGCTACGTTTCGTCTCCGAAGTGGACTGTGATGCGCTCGCGATCAGCATTGGCACGAACCACGGCCAGTTCCGTGGCAAGACGAAGCTGAACTTCGAGTTGCTCTCGGAGATCAATGAGGTCATTGACAAGCCCTTAGTGATCCATGGCGGAACCGGCGTTAACGAGGCCGACTACCCTCGACTCACCGCGAACGGCATCAGGAAGTTCAATGTGGGTACCGAACTTCTTGTGAGCTGGACGAACACAGCGAAAGAAACCTTCGGCCAGACCGCGGTGAACTCCTCGCTACGAAACAACATCGTTCCGTGTAACGACGCCGTGCGCGACGTCGTCGCACACAAGATCGGGCTCTTTATGAAGAGTCCCGTTCCCTCACATTCGTGATGACGGTGGGTGGTTCCCGGAGATCCGCAACGATCCCGGGAACCACCTCCCACAATGAAAGGCTTGACGTGTATGCCCGAGCATTGGTGCTCATAGCTGGGCTTCCCGGCACCGGAAAGAGCCGCCTGTCCCAGCTCGTTTGTGAAGCCCTCGGTCCTTTGACAGAGATTTCTATCGATCCAATTAAAGAATCGACCTGGGATAGGGAGGGGTTCGACTCGCTGGAAGAGAAGCGCATGTTGGACGGGGTCGCACTGTCTCAATTTTTTAGCCTCATCGAACGATCCATGCAACGGTCTGAACGGATTATCGCGGACTACCCGTTGAGCGAGAAGCAGCGGCCGGAGCTGGAGTGTCTTTGTGCAGCTCATAGCTACCGTCCGGTCACCGTGCGGATGACAGCCGATCTCGATGTGCTGTATGAGCGCCAGCGCCGCCGAGATCTGGATGACAGCAGACATCTGGGGCATATTTCCCATCGATACCACGTGGGAGATACATGCCTCGACAGGTCCCAGGCTCCCGGTCTGCTCACGCGTGAGGAATTCGTGCGGCGCTGCACAACTCGTGGTTATGACACCTTTGCGTTGGGACCGGTAAAAGAGGTCGATACCTCCGACTTTTCCGCGGTGGATTATCCGGCGGTCATTGCATGGATCGCGGATCAGTACCGGGCGGGGGAGGTGCATGATGAGTCGCCGTGAGGATCTTCTGTCGCTTCTCTTTGATTGTGGGGAGAACTCTTTACCCGCGGCCGCCGCGGCACAACACCTTGGCGTGTCCACGCGAACGGTTCGCGCATACGTCAACTTCATCAATCGCGAATACGGAGACATCGTCGAGTCTTCGCGTGCCGGCTATCGCCTCAAGACTCGCGGAAATCTACCACGGGGTCCGCTGCGCTCGCGACAGGGGCCTTGGTTCAGAAGCCCGAGTGAACGGGTTGCCTACATTCTGCGGTTATTAACGACGGCGGAGTCAGCGCTGAGTATTTATGACCTCGCTGACCAACTGTTCGTGTCGGAATCTACGATCGAAGCGGATCTGACGAAGGACCGGGCGCTACTCGCCGAGTTTAATCTGAGGATTAGCCGCAACCACGAGTTTGTTTCGTTGGAAGGCTCCGAGCCTGATCGACGACGGCTTATGCGTCGCCTTCTTACCGACGCCGCGGCGACTCGCCATCAGTTTATTGACCTGCGGGAACTCGCATCTCTTTTGGGAATTCCCGAACTGCCGGAGTTCAAGGAAAATATGTCGGAGTTGCTTGGGCAGGAGGGATTCGACGTCAATGAGGGTGCCGCCGAAGAGTTGGTAGCGCATATTGCGGTCATGGTGGATCGGGTACGAATGGGCCATCCCATTGATGTCATCGTCGATGCGGGGGAGTGTCCTATTAGCGGTGCGACAGAGAAGATCGCTGCGCTGGTTGCACGCGAGTTTGATGTGACTCTTCCTTCACAAGAGCTTACCTATCTCAGTCTCCTCTTGGTTCAGAAGGCGATTCCCGCTGATGCGCTCAATATGGAGGATGCGGACTTCCGTCTTTTTGTTCAGGACGATTACTCTCAACTTGTTGCGGATATCGTGCAATTGGTCAATGACAACTATCTTGTTGACCTGGGGACCGATCGTTTTATCGGATTTCTGGCGCTGCACATCCGTAACCTTGTTGACCGCGCCTCCAACAATCGAGTTGCCCGGATTCCCGCGGGTCAGTCGGTCAAGAATACCCACCCGCTTGTTTTCGAGATCGCCGTCTTCATTGCCCATCAACTCGAGAAGGCCACCGGTGTGGAGATCGCCGAGGATGAGATTGCCCTCATCGCTTTCCACGTTGGTGCTCGTCTCCAAGCAATGTACGACCAAGATTCTCATGTGCGGGTAGCGATGGTTGTCCCGCGTTACTACGACATCCATGTGGCGCTTGAACATTCGGTTGAGGAAGCGATACACGGCCTGGGCCAAGTAGATGAGATGTACACATCCATCACGCGGCCCATTAACGGAACGACGGCCGATCTTGTGATTAGTACGATCCCCTTGGAGACTGATCCTGGCGTTCCAGTGGTAATTATCGGGTCGCTACCAACACCCGAAGAATTGGCCGCCGTGCGTGACGCTGCTCTAGCGATTGTTGAGTCCAAGAGACGGATCCGTGTTGTTGGGCATTTGACCCGATTGTTTGATCCCCAGCTTTTCTTCCATTCTGACGGTGGCCAGGAGCGTGACATCGTGCTGCGTACACTCGCCCGCGCCATGGAGGGCCACGGTCTAGTCACCGAACGGTTCTTGGACCACGTCATGGAGAGGGAGCGGCTCTCACCGACCAACTTTCCCAGTGGCGCGGCGATACCTCATTCCATGCAGATGGACGCGTTGCAGTCTGGTATCGCAGTATGCGTAGCCGATGAACCGTTTGATTGGGGAGGCCAGCAGGTATCGCTGGTGGCGATGATCGCGGTCAGTGGAAGCAGCAGGGATATTTTTGGTGAGGTCTTCGACCGTTTCATTCACGCCCTTGTTCGCCCGGAGAATGTGGCGAGACTCAAGAATAAGGGAAATTCTTATGCAGAATTCATCGAGTGTCTCTTAGAGATACTGTGACTGGCCGTGGGAAGCGCCGTGTCAGCAGCGCACATGGGGCCCGGTGGAAATTCCACCGGGCCCCATCGTCAGGCTTCTTACCGCTTAGTTGCTGTGCAGGATGCTATTGAGCTCTGTCCCGGAGGTTCCCGGGCGCGGGATGGCCTCGACAGCGCCGTTGAGAGAATTGCGGCGGTAGAGAATATTGTTCATACCGGCTAGCCTGCGTGCGGCCACAATCTCGGGTTCCTGAATATAGCCGGAACGGCCGGGAGCCACGCCACCGCTGGGCAGCACGGTCACCTTGGTGGACGCGGTCACGTACAGTCCAGCTTCCACGATGCAATCGTCGCCCACAGGGATACCGAGTCCGGAGTTTGCTCCGAGCAGGGAGCGCTTGCCCACGCGCACGTTTTCGCGGCCACCGCCGGAAAGAGTACCCATGGTGGAGGCGCCGCCTCCGATGTCCGCGCCGTCATCGACGACGACGCCCTGCGAGACGCGCCCCTCGATCATCGCACGTCCGAGCGTACCGGCATTGTAGTTAACAAAGCCGGCGTGCATGACAGTGGTTCCTTCGGAAAGGTAGGCGCCGAGACGGACGTTATTGCCATCAGCGATTCGGACTCCGGAGGGGATGACATAATCAACCATGCGGGGGAATTTATCCACCGAGAGGATGCGTACCGGGGCGTTCGTCTTGGCGCGGGCACGCATACGGGTGTCCTCAAAATCGTCAAGGAAGCATGGGCCAAGGCTGGTCCATGCAACGTTCTCCAGAACGGAGAAGATGCCGTCAAGGTTGATCGAATTCGGTTCGAGGAAGCGCCAAGAGAGCAGGTGGAGGCGCAGGTAGGCACCAGCCGAGTCGTGGGGTTCCTCGTCCAGATCAATGACAGTTTTGATAATGCGCAGACGCACATGGCGAATGTCGTCGTCGCGCTCCAGAGACAGCAGGAGCGGATCTGGTTGCGCATCCTCCGGGGGTGTGCCGAGCTGCGGGTGGGGATACCAGCAGTCAAGTACCGTGCCGTCGGGACGTGACGTTGCGAGGCCGAAGCCCCAAGCCAAATTCTCACTCATGGACAACAGCCTACTCACATGCGTGTAAACAGCATGTTACGTGCCGCCCGATACACGCTGCCAGGAACAGGCATAGATGGGGTCACAGGCAATTATGCGCTCTGGGCTAGGACCATAGCCTTGACTTCGGGCCATGAGGCGGCGAAGGCGGGGTGGAGATTTCCGGGGAGAGAATTGACATCGACCCACCGCAGCTCCTCTGATTCGCGGTCAGGAGTGGCGACGGCGTCCGCAGCGCAGCGTCCGACGTAGGTCACGAAACGCCAATCACCGTGGTTGGCCACGTGGGCATCGAGGGTTTCTACGTCATAGAGCTGGGTTTCCTCGGAGAATTCTCGTAGCCCACCGGTGCGCGAATCCTCATCCCATTCGATGGCTCCGCCGGGGATCGACCAGGTACCGCCGCCGTGCGACCATGTGGAACGCAACTGCAACAGCACCTCGCGCCGCCCCGCAATATCCCGAAAAGCACAAATCCCTGCGGCGCCCGCGAGCCCCCAATGTCGTTTGCCGCACGAGCAGTAGATGAAACCGTCTGCCGTGTGTTTGGGCCGGAAGATGTGGCGTGACTCAAGATACTCACGCCCCACCTCGCCGAGGGATCCAGCCGCGGGTGCCGCCGCAGGATTGAGGTTCTTGCTCCACAGCTGGGTCACGGATAGGCCCCGGTTGGCGAGCATGGCGCGCAGCAACGGGAGGCTCAAACCCACCACGCCGTGGTAGTCGCCGTCGACCCTCTCGATGAACGGACCGCCCAGCCCGTCCACCGTGAAGGAGCCGGCTACCCAGAGCGGTTCGCCCGCCTCGATGTAGGCGTCAATCTCGGTGTCGCTCATATCTGCGACGTGCACGGTGGCATGCGAGACAGCGCTCAAGGTGGAGCCGGTATGCCCCTGCAAGAGCGCGTGCCCGGTGTGCAACACGCCAGCGTGTCCGCGCATGGCGCGCAATCGTTCGCGCGCCACCTCAGGGCTGCGCGGTTTACCAACAATCTGGCCGTCAAACTCGAACATCGAGTCGCATCCGAGGATGAGATCGGCGGTAGGACCGCTACCTGCGAGGACGCGTTCGAACACCGCCCGCGCCTTGGCCGTGGCGAGGGCCAGCACTTGCGCACTCGCCCCGCCTCGCACCCCGGCGACGACGGCGTCCTCGTCCACCTCCGAGACCACCACGGTGGGGTCAATACCGGCAGCCCGCAATGTTTGCAGGCGCGCCGGCGACTTGCTAGCCAAGATCAATGAGAGCGGTTGCATGGGAACTACTTTGCTGGAGGGGCTACTTTGCTAGAGCCTTGCGCAGAACGTCAAGGCCCACGGAACCGACGGCGAGAGCATTCATATGCCACGCCTTCATGTCGAATTCTTCGCCGGATGCGGCTGCACGTGCACGTGCCTCGTCGCGCAACTCGTTCCAGATGCGCTGACCCACCTTGTAGGAGGGGGCCTGCCCCGGCCAGCCAAGGTAACGATCAAGCTCGAAGGAGAGGAACGAGGGATCCATCGCGACGTTGTCACGCAGGAATTTCCACGCCGACTCGTGGTTCCACGGCCCTGAGCCGTACTTGCCGCCTTCGTATTCGCCCGCGTCCTTGCCGAGGTGAACGCCGAGGTCCACTACCACGCGAGCGGCACGCAGGCGCATGGAATCGAGAACGCCCATGCGGTCACCAAGATCCTCGTGGAACCCTAACTCGGCCATGAGTTGCTCGGCGTACAGGGCCCAGCCCTCGCCGTGCCCGGACACCCAGCAGGCATTGCGGCGCCAGTCGTTGAGGTTCTCGCGCAGGTAGGTCGCGAAACCCACCTGGAGATGGTGGCCGGGAACGCCCTCGTGGTACACGGTGGTCTTTTCCTGCCAGGTCGCGAAGTCGGTGACTCCTGCGGGAACTGACCACCACATGCGTCCTGGACGCGAGAAGTCATCGGTGGGGCCGGTGTAGTAGATGCCGCCGGTGCCGTCCTCTAGCACCATGCACTCCATGGTGCGCATTGGTTCAGGGATATCGAAGTAGGTTCCGGCCACGGCGTCCATCGCCGCGTCCGCCGTCGTCTGCATCCATTGGCGTAGTTCGTCGGTGGAGTGCAGTTGGCGGTTCGGATCGTTGTTGAGGCGTTCCATGGCTTCCGCAACGCTGACACCCGGGCCGTACAGCCGTTCGGCGATCGACTCCTGTTCGGCGATGATCTCTGCCAACTGCTGCTTGCCCCACTCATAGGTTTCGTCAAGGTCGACGGCGGCACCGAGGAACAACCGGGAGAATCGCTGGTAACGTTCGTGCCCCACGGCATCCTTGTCGGTCGCGTGAGGAGAAATCTCGTCGCGAAGGAAGGCTGCGAGTTCGCCGTAGGCGGACTGCGCGTCGAGGGCTCCCTCGCGCAGGTCATCCGCGAGTTCCGGGAAGACCGCAGCTCCGGTTTCGGCCAACTTGTGGAAACTGGACGATGCGGAGTCCTTGAGCGTGTCGCACTGCTCAGCGCAACGCAGCACCTGCCGTTTGGGAATTGCTGGACCGCTCGCGACACGCGCAAGGAGAGATTCCTTGTAGCCGTCCAGTGCGGTGGCCACGGAGGTCAAACGCCGTGCAATGGTATGCCAGTCCTCGGCGGTGTCCGTGGGCATGAGGTCGAAGATATCGCGGATCTCCTGGATGGGAGAGGCGATGACGTTGATCTCGCCAGTGATTTCACCGGCTTCGAAGAGCTCAAGTTGCAGGCCCAACCGTTCGCGTAGGGCGTCGGCGGAGATGGCGTCGTCGTCGTTTACCGGGGTCAACTCGTCCAATTGGGTGAGCGTGGAACGAATCAACTCGGCGTCCTCGGCAATACCGGCGGGCGAGTAATCGCTGAACGTCCCTTGATCGGCTCCCGGCAAACCCACGGATGTGGCAAACTCTGGGGACCGCTGCAGTAAGGCGTGAAAGTAGGAATTCGACAGCTCATCAATCGCAGTACTCATTCCCCCAGATTAGTACGTGGTCTGAACCAATTTCTCCCCCCAGGTATTTGCTGCGGGAATACTTCCAGCTGAGGTTCAGGAACTTCGGGGCTGTCCGGGTGTACTCTACATATCTCGGGTAGTGACGTGACGCAGTCCACGGAGTACACTGACGTGTGACGAACAGCACATTTTAGGAGGGTATGGCGTGCCGGACCAAACTAGCGGCTTCGACGAAGCACGCCATAACTCTACCGTTGAGCGTTACGTCGAAAGGCTTCTCAAGGGTACGGCGTGCTACACGCTGGAGGAAGCTGCTAACAAAGCGGGCATGGATGTTGATCTTGCCCGACGTTTCTGGCTTTCCATGGGCTTCCCCACCATCAGTGAAGAAGAAGAGTCACGAGTTTTCACCGACGACGACGTCGTAGCGATGGTCCGTCACCAGCAGGCACTAGCGAGCGGCTTGCTCTCTGTGGAAACCATGAACTCCTTCATTCGGGCCGAGTCTCACATGTCCGATCGTCTCGTGCTGTGGCAGTTTGAGACTCTGGTTCAGCATGCTGTGAGCGAGTTGGGCCTGGACGGCGTCTCGGCGCGTTTCTGGGTCATTGACCATTTCGAGGACTACCAGACGTTCCTGCAGGATCAGATGGACTACTCGTGGCGGCGTCATCTTGCCGCGCTTATGCGCCGTTCCGAGGCTGAAGCTTCGCAGATGGATCGGCTTCGCGACAGTGGCGAAGAGCTGCAACGTGCCCTCGGCTTCGTGGACATGGTGGCCTTCACCAATCGATCTAATGAGCTTCGTGCTACCGAGCTGGTCCGCCTCATTGAGGTCTTCGAACACACCTGCCGCGACATCATTTCTGCCAAAGGTGCCCGGGTGGTGAAGACGATCGGCGACGCCTTCTTGTTCATCGCCGACGATCTTGTGACGGGTGCGGAGACAGCCACGGCTATCGTGGAGACTCTGCGCAGCGAACCGGGCATGCTTCCTGTGCGGGCGTCGCTGGTGTGGGGCGGTGTGGTCTCGCGTTTCGGTGATATTTTCGGACGCAAGGTGAACCTGGCGTCGCGTCTGGTGGATATTGCGGTTCCGGGCTCCGTGTATACCGATCAGGAGACCGCCGAGATTCTGCGCCAGCTCAAGCTTGGCCGATTTACCCTCGTGCCTGCGGGCTCCCCCGATCTCAAGGGCTACGGCAAGATCAACGCCGTGGAGCTGCGTCGTATGCCTGGTGGGCACGGAGCGGGAGCTTTCAACTAATTCTGGGTGGAGTTCTCCCTCCCGTCATTTCCCTGCGGGCGTGTTTCTCGTAAGAAAGTTGGCGACCTGCGGGCGTGTCGTGTTGCGCCGCGGCACTATTCAATTCTGATGTAACGATTTCCGGAGACATTTCGGTGATTGCCTCGACTTAACCTTGACGGTTGGCCTAGCATTCAAGTGTGACAAACTTACTGCTTGTTGAAGACGACACCGCCATCTCCGGTCCGCTTATGCGGGCCCTGGCTCGTGAGGGTTACAACGTTGAGCTCGCCGAGCTGGGACGTGATGCCTTGACGGCCATGGAGCGTGGCATTGACATGGCGATTCTTGACCTGGGCCTGCCGGATATGGACGGCCTTGATGTCGCCCGTCAGGCGCGTAGCCGTGGCTGGGATTTCCCGATCCTTATCCTCACCGCGCGCACAGAGGAGGTGGATATGGTTGTCGGTCTCGATGCCGGGGCTGACGATTACGTGACGAAGCCATTTCGCCTCGCTGAACTCATGGCGCGGGTGCGGGCGCTGCTCCGACGCGCCGAAACAGTCGAGAGTAGCGAAATGATTAAGGCACAGGATGTCCACGTGGATATCGCTGCTCATCGTGCCTTTCTCGCAAAGAACGAACTCCAGCTCACCGGTAAGGAGTTCGATTTGCTCACCATCCTGGTCCGCCAAGCTGGATCTGTAGTTTCCCGTGAAGAGCTCATGCAGGAAGTGTGGGGCACCCAAGGAGACGATTCGACAAAGAAACTGGATATGCACATCTCGTGGCTGCGGCGAAAGCTGGGCGACGACGTCTCCGACCCGCGTTACATCGTCACTGTGCGCGGCATGGGTTTCCGTTTCGAAAAGGGGTAGCTCCCAGTGCGGCGGCGCGCTATCCAAATGACCACCTCCGCGGTTGCGGTGGCGGTGCTTTTACTTGGCATCCCAGGAATCATCTTAGGAGTCACCCTTATTTGGCGTGGCGCCGCCGCGTCGGTTGAAGGGCGTGCCGTGGAGCTGTCCACGGTTGTGGAGCAGCGTTACGACGCCGGCAGCAGCATTTCCCAGTTGCTCTTGGAGCGTTATGCCTACGCGCGTGATGAGTACGAGGCGCACGTGGAGGTATCTTCGCCCGAAGGGAAGCTGGAAGCTGGCCCTTCTACCGAGGGGCATCGGACCATTCGGCACGCTGTAGTGACGGGAAGCACCAGGGTTATCGTGGAGATACCGCGTGAAGCCGTGCTCATCCGGATGGGTTATTTTGCCGCGCTGAGTGCCGCTTTCATCCTTTTCTCCTTCGGTATCGGTGTCATGGTGGCGCTGAAACAGTCGCGCAGGCTCTCAGCTCCCCTCATCTATCTGGCGGCCGCGGCAGAGCAACTGGGTGCGGGGCAAACCCGACCCCAGATGGAGAAATCGGGTATCGAAGAGATTGACCTCGTCTATGAAGAACTGGTGCGCACCGCGGACCGTATGGCGGGCCGTATCTCCGCCGAACGGCAATTCAGCGCCGACGCCTCACACCAATTGCGCACCCCTCTCACGGCGCTGTCCATGCGCCTAGAGGAGATCCAATATCTCACAGACGATCCTGAGATTGCCGAAGAAGCTGGCAGCTGTTTGGAACAGGTGGAACGCCTTGCTGGCGTCGTCGAAGATCTGCTTGCGGTCTCTCGTTCGGAGGCCGCGGGAAACACCGAAGCTGTCCGGATCGGTCCAATCTTCGAGCAACAGCGTGACGAGTGGGAGAGGAGCTTCAAGAAGGCGGGCCGCTCGCTCACCTTTATCGACGAAGCAGGAGTGGCGGTGCTCGTTAACCCGGGATCCCTCGCTCAAATTATCGCCACACTCATCGAAAATTCGCTGAAGTATGGCGCCGGAGAGACGTCGGTCCGATCCCGCAAAATGGGTCGGGGCGTCATTATTGAGGTGGCTGACGAAGGCCAGGGCGTGGGCAAAGAGTTCATCGACGCCATCTTCATGAAGGGCTTCTCTACCGGAGGCTCGACCGGTATTGGTCTGCCATTGGCCAAGTCGCTCGCAGAGGCCGACGGCGGCCGGTTGGAACTGACACAAAACAGCCCACCCGTGTTCTCACTTGCGTTGAACGCCGTTCCTCAGGCGCTCAACCCGGACAAGATTCTTCCTCCGGGCTCTATTATCACCGTGGGATCACGACGCAAGCGGCGCTGAATCTGGGGTGCGGATGTCGTCGTCGTTATTATCGTCGAACACAACGTACCTGTACATGACGTAGCGGAATGCGGTCCCAAGGACGAGGCCCACGACGTTCGCCGAGATGTTGTCCGCGAACTGCGAACGCAAGCCGAGCCCGTAGCGTGATACCCACAGGCAGGCGAGTGCGATGAGCATGCCACCAAGGTTGACCAGGACAAACATGACGAACTCGCGTGTCTTGGCGCTGGAGCGCTTTGTGCGGAACGTCCACAGGCGGTTCGTCACCCATGAGAAGATCACCGCGACAGAGACGGAAATCGTTTTCGCGACCATCGAGGCGTCCCCGGGGAGGGAAACGAGGCCCGAATGGGCAAGCAGGTTGAACAGGCCGACGTCGACGACGTAAGAGCCTAAACCGACGATACAAAAGCGAGTAAATTCGACCAGCCACTCTCGGAAGGATTGTCCCTTGAGGAGGCGCTGAACGATATTGCGAGATGACGGCACCCGTTTAGTCTACCGGTGGGTAGGCTGAGGTCGTGAGCATCCAACATGTTGTCGGAACCGGAGCGGAACACGCAGCGCCACGAGTTGGCGTCATAGGCGGCGGGCAACTCGCCCGAATGATGCAAGAATCGGCGGTGGCGCTGGGAATCCAGTTGCATGCCCTCGTGGAAGCGGCAGATGGATCTGCCGGGCAGGTGATCCCACAATCGACCGTTGGGGGAGCGAGTGAACGCGAACTCATCATGGAACTTGCCACTGGCGTTGACGCGTTGACCGTGGAACACGAGCACGTCCCCGATGAGATTCTCGCGGAAGCTTCGCGGATTGTGCCGGTACGGCCGGGGGCGCACGCGCTGAAGTACGCCCAGGATAAGATCGCCATGCGTGCGAAAATGGACGAGCTGGGGATCCCCGGCCCCCGTTGGTTTGTGGCGCGTAGCGCGGCCGAGGTGGATGCCGCGATCGCGGAACTCGGTGGGGTCGCGATCGCAAAAACACCGCGTGATGGATACGACGGCAAGGGCGTGCGGGTTGTTCATGCAGCGAGTGAGATTGCGGACTGGCTGGGTATTGAGGGCTCTGATGGCGCCGATGTTGCCGGAGAAGCCAACACTGCCGGAGAAGCCAACACTGCCGGAGAAGCCAACACTGCCGGAGAAGCCAACACTGCCGGAGAAGCCAATGTTGCAGGCAGTGTTGGTGTGGAAATTCTCATCGAAGAGAAGATTCCCTTCGTCAGCGAGGCTGCACAGCTGGTGGCCCGCCGCCCTTCGGGAGATATCTCCACATGGCCCGTGGTGCAGACTATTCAGGAGCAAGGCACCTGTTTTGAGGTAATCGCTCCCGCACCCGATGTGGACGGGGCGCTCGCGGAGCGGATTCGCGATATCGGCGAGAAGGTAGCGGAAGAACTCGACGTGGTGGGTATCCTCGCGGTCGAACTTTTCTTAGCTCCCGGTGGTGACGGGCAGCTGGTGCCCTATGTCAATGAGCTCGCGATGCGTCCGCATAACTCTGGCCATTGGACGATCGAAGGCGCGCAAACAAGCCAGTTTGAGCAGCATCTACGTGCCGTGCTCGATTTGCCGCTCGGGGGCGTGGAGCCGCTGGCACCGTGGTCCGTCATGGTGAACGTGCTAGGCAGCGCGCTATCCGACCCGCGTTTTGCCTACCCGCAGGTGATGGCGGCGTATCCGCAGGCAAAGATTCATATGTACGGCAAGGCAGTGGCACCGAGGCGCAAGATCGGCCACGTCACCGTGGTGGGAAGCGACTTAGAAGAAACGCGCCGCGTGGCGCTGGACGCGGCAGCAATGCTGCGAGGGGAGAAGATGTGATGGCCGAAAATGCAGCCGCCGAGGTGAACGTGGCGAGTGAAGCTGATGTGGCAGGTAAAGCACATGGAGCTGATGAGGGGAAGCCGCTCGTCGGAATCGTCATGGGATCGGATTCAGACTGGAACGTCATGATCGAGGCCGCGAAAGTCCTCGACGAGTTTGGGATTCCATATGAGGCAAGCGTCGTTTCCGCACACCGTATGCCCGAGGACATGGTTACTTATGGGCGTGCGGCAGCCTCGCGCGGGCTGCGAGTCATCATCGCCGGAGCTGGAGGCGCGGCTCACCTACCAGGCATGATGGCGGCTCTTACACCGCTCCCGGTGGTTGGCGTGCCGGTTCCGCTCAAGTATCTCGATGGCATGGACTCCCTGCTCTCGATCGTGCAGATGCCCGCCGGTGTCCCTGTGGCCACTGTTTCTATTGGCGGTGCGCGCAATGCTGGGCTGCTCGCCGCGAGAATCCTCGCTACCTCGGATCCTGCGATCTTGGAAGCCATGGAGCAATTCCAGCGCGACCTCCGTCAGGTCGCTGTGGACAAGGGCGCTGCCCTCAAAGAGCGGCGGCTGGGCTGACTTTACCCATCAAATACTCAGAGGTATCGCTAAAGTTCAGAGGTATCGCTAAAGAATTGAGTTTTTTGGAAAGGATTGAGCCTTTTTAACGTGTCCGCCGCCTCATTTCTTTCCAAAAAGCTCAATCCTTTGGACAAGTTGTGCGGACTCCCCACTGTTTCTTGGGAGAGTGAGAGCGCCCCGGCTCTTGGGAGAGTGAGAGCGCCCCGGTCAGCTCATTGTTGGAAGTCGGCGCTGGTCAGCTGTCCGTCTCGCATACGGACGAAGAAATCGTCCACACGGTCGGGATCCAGAAGAACTGCTACCTGCCCAGATTCCGTCCAGTATTCCAGCGTGGAGATGGGCGGCGTGCCCATGAGCCCGCCTTCTCCCATGACCTTGCGGAGCCCGAGGCCAGCCTTGGCAATATCTACGAGCGAGGTGCCTTCATCACCGGTGAGGTTGGAGGCGGCCTTGCCCACGAGCGTGTACTGCCGCACCGGGTTGATGAGCGTCGAGGGGGACGCTGCCTTGCTAATCAGCTTCGTTACTACCTGCCGTTGGCGCATTGTACGGCCGATATCTCCTTGCGGATCCGAATAGCGCATTCGCGAGAACGCGAGCGCTGTGGCACCGTCGACATCATGACATCCGGCCTGCCATTCGAGCCCTGAGAAGTCGTCATGGACGACGTCGTAATCCAGGCACAAGTTGACACCGCCCACGCCGTCGACGAGATCTTGTACTCCAAACATGGAGACTTCGAGGTAATGGTCCACCGTCATACCGGTGAGGTTCTCGACCGTTTCTACGAGGAGTTCTGGGCCGCCGATGGCGTAGGAGGCGTTGATCTTGTCCTCTCCATACCCGGGAATTTCCACCCAACTATCGCGGGGGAGCGACACCAGCGCTGGGGCCCCTGACTGGGGCACTTGAAGGAGCATGAGGGTATCGGCGCGTTCGCCCTCGGTGCCATCGTTGATGGCTTCTTCTTGGCGCTTGTCCGACCCCACGATGAGATAGGTGGTACCGGGAGTATCGGCAGCACCACTGAGCGCGTTGAGATGCTCCATCTTGGAGTTGCCGTACTGGACGAGGAATAGTGGCCAGCCGACGACGGCGACGAGGAGCAGGACGAGAATACTGACGATCCAGCGGCGAGGGTGACGACGCTTGCGAGGGCTAATGAGGGAAGCTCCTTGATCCGGAGAAGTGCCGGAAGGACTAGAGGGACCGGAAGAAGGACTAGAAGGTCGGGATGAGGAGGACGGACCAGAGAGCCCGGCCCCACTTCCTGCTCCGGCCAGTGGACGGCCCGTCGCAGGTTGAGGACTGCGAGTCTGAGGAGCAGCGGGTTGCAGGTTAGGTCGTGCGGATCGTTCCTGCCGAGGCTGGAAAACAGGAGCGGCGGCGGAGGAATCCGCGGCGTACTGCGCGCTTGCAGCTCCTCGCTCGCCCGTTCTTTGGCGGTCTGGGGTGCCCTGATGATCAAGCTGCGGAGTTCTGTTCTTCTCCGACATTCTGTCCCGGTTGGGAGCACTGTCCCGACGAGAAGGACGCGAACCAGACCAGAATTCCGGCAATCGGCCTCGACCGACGTGGACGGCTCCACGCGCGGTGGGACGCCTGCCGTGTCCGCGTGGTTCAAAAGAAGGAGGTTGAGAACTCATGTCAATATCCCTACGGCTTGGCAACATCTCGGTTGCAGACGGGCGCGGTGGGAGTCTCGTTCGCCTGCGCCTCTGATTCTGCTGGTGCAGATTCTTGCGCGGTAGGGGCATCGTTCCCCGTTTCGTCCTCAGGAGCGGGCGCGGCGGTGGAAGGCGGGTTCAGTACCAGATCCTGAATGGTGATGGTGCCCCATTCGTCTGTGCTGGAGGTGACGGCATGATCATTTGCGATGGCGTTCCAGAGGACTGCCGCGTCGGGAAGTAGCGTGACGCGGTCACCTGCGGGCTCCCATGGCGTTGTGATGAACTGGATGTTGGCAAGGTCAATGTTGCGCAAGGAGTTGGCGAGGCCAGCAATGGTGGGAATATCGCCGAGCCCTTCACTCGTGTCAAGGTTTGCGGTGGCAGCCTGCAGAATGCGGTAGAGCGTGGGCATGTCGGTGAACAGGTTCATGCTCTTCGCCTCGTTGAGAATAGCGAACACGAGTTCCTGCTGGCGGCCAATGCGGCTGATATCCGAGCCGTTGCCGATGTCGTGGCGAGCGCGAGCTAGGGCGAGGGACTGCTGCCCGTCGAGGAGGCGACAACCGGCAGCAACATCTAGACCGGCGTATTCGTCGTAGAGAGGCTCCTCGAAGTACATGGGGATACCACCAAGAGCATTAACGACATCCTGGAAGGAAGCAAAGTTGACCACCACATATCCATCGAGATGAATACCGGTCAAGGTTTCAACGGTCTTCATCGTGCAGGCTGCGGCGGAGGCAACATCTCCTGTTTGGCCACCGATGGAGAAGGCGGCGTTGAACTGGTCGTATGTCTCCTCAGTAGTAAAGGTTGAAGAGTAATCCTCACCTTCGCGGACCGTGCAAGAAGGGATGTCCACAAGAAGATCACGTGGAATCGAGACAACGTCGACGCGGCTGCGGTCCTCACTCACGTGGAATAGCATCGTGGTGTCCGCACGCATGCCTGTGGTGAGACCGAGTTCGCCTGATCCATCAATGTCAGAATCACCTTCTCGAATGTCAGATCCGAGAACCAAGATATTAATGGGATGACCTTTAGCTACATCAATGGGCCCAGAGTCCTCTCGGTTGAGGAGCTCATCAATATTGGTCTGGTTAATGTTGCTCTGCAAGCTATGGTAAGCGGCAGCAAACGCGCTGCCGAGAACTAGAAGAAGCGCCAGCAGCACAAGGAGGGCCACGCGGCCGATGTGACGGTTGCGTGGTCCGACGAGAAGATGCGCTTCAGCGCGGCCCGGATTGCTCACGTCCCCCATAATACGGTGAAGATGACCTCAACCACGTGGACCTATGGTGTGATTCTCAGTCGTACTGTTCACCCATGAAAATCTCAGCATTCCTTGTTATCTCCACCGGTAGCGGGGCTGACCCCTCCACCTAGAGTAGGGTTGTAACTTCCACCTGGAGTCGGGTGGTCTCTCAGAATTTTCCCAGATGAACCGATAGGCTTGGCCTGTGAAGAATCACCCCCCGCTACGAGTCGTCACCGTGGCGTTTAACCCCGGTCCCGATCTTGCGTCGATGGCGGCTTCACTCGAGAATGCAACGAGTAGCCCTTACGAGCTGGTTATCGTGGATAACGGCTCGGACCCCACGATCGTGGATGATGTGGCGCGCCGGTTCGGCGCCCAAGTTATCCGTACCGGAGAGAACTTAGGGTACGGTCGTGCGGCGAATTTGGGGTTGGCTCACGCAACGAGCGAGTGGGGCGTCGTCGTCAATCCCGATGTCGTGTTCGATCGTGGTTCGTTGGATTCCATGCTCTACAGCACAAAATCTTGGCCGCGAGGCGGTGCCTTTGGGCCGCTCATTCTTACCGAAGAAGGCGAGGTCTACCCTTCGGCTCGGCGATTCCCGCGGTTGGTCACAGGGATCGGGCATGCGGTGCTGTCGCACGTATGGGAAGAAAATCCGTTCACTCGCGCCTATAGGCAAGCGGGCTCCATTGACGATGAACACCCGGTCGATTGGTTGTCCGGTGCGTGTCTCTTGGTGCGGATGGAAGCTTTTCGTGAGGTGGGCGGCTTTGATGATTCCTACTTCATGTTTTTTGAAGACACCCAGTTGGGGGAGCAGTTCAAGGCGGCGGGCTGGCAAAGCGTTTATTTGCCGCTGGCAAAGATCTATCACGAGCAGGGTTCTAGCTGGAAGAACAGACCAGCCACCATGCTCCGTGCTCATCACCGCAGTGCAGCCCACTATCTTGATGGTGTCTATTCGCAACCCGCTCAGGCCCCCTTGCGGGTAGCACTTCGAGCTGCGCTGTGGATACGTGGTGAATTGCAAGTTCTTCTTTCACGGATCAAACGAGGCTGAGGTTCCCAAAAATCTAGCGTCAGAGTGACCTTGATCGCGTTGTTTCTCCTTTGTCTGACCATAGGCGTTGTCGATAGAGTCGCCAGGGCGAAATTCAGCACATCTGCTGATACGTTCGTCTCCCTGCTGACTTTCCCGACGATTGGAACCTCATGTTGCATCGGCTGCTTGCCGCAACGATGTCCTTGTCCCTCGCTGTGCTCACCCTCGCGACTCCCGCAGCCGGTGCGGAGCCAAAGAATGAAAATATCGCCATTGCGCTGACGGACGACGCGGGAACGCTGACTCCCTCGGCATCCTCCGGTTTCGCCAGCGTTGAGGAGGCAGGCGGTTCGCGAGTTTTCTCCGCCCAGCTGGAGGACTCCTACGCGGTGTTCACCGAGCCGATTGCTCTGGAATCCCCGTTCGCAGTTGCGGCAGTCACGTGGACTGCGGGCCAAGAACTACCGTCCGGCTCCCGCGTGGAAATGCGTACTCTCGACGACGGCGTGTGGTCGCAATGGTTCGTTCTTGAGAATGACTCCCGTGGAGGTGCCCGCGACGGCACCGAGGCGAATGTCTCTGGTGCTTCCACCGGCATCCAGGTTCGCCTGACAGAGGGCGATGGCGCCCTTCCCCAGGACCTTCGCATCGATATCTCGTATGGCGCCGACGCCGTGGAAGAACTCGACACCATCGATTCCGCACTTGTGCTGCCTGAGTTTTCCTCGTATCAGGCACCCGTAGCTAATGATCGTTCTACGTCCGTTATTGATGCGGAAGGAATCGTATTCCCGCAGCACGAGAATACCGACGACGGCGTCGTGCCCTCGAACGTCGCGCCGCAGAACGCGACGGAAGGTTTAGCTGAGCCAGCAGCTGTCAAGGTAGATACCAAAAAAGCTGTGACACAAGCGAATGTTCAGCCGCGTTCGGCCTGGGGCGCCAACGAGAGCTATATGGAGTGGCCTCCTGACTACGCGGATTTCGAGGGAGTCATCGTGCACCACACGGCTGGATCCAACAATTACTCCCAAGCGGATGTCCCGGCTGTTATTCGAGGTATCTACAGTTACCACGCGTTGACGTTAGGGTGGGGCGATATCGGATACAACGTCGTCGTCGACAAATATGGGGGACGCTGGGAAGGACGCAAGGGAACGCTGAACTCGGCACCCGGAAAGATGGTGGTCGGCGGACACGCGCGGCCGCGCAACACGCACACTTTGGGCATCACGGTGCTGGGAGACTATACCCAGACCGATTGGACGACGGGCCAGACGCTCGTCCCGTCAGCGGCGGTTGTACGGGCGATCGTGGACGTTTCAGCATGGAAGTTTGCCGTGTCGAAGGTCGATCCACGGACGGTGAGCCCGCTGACCGTACCCACCTGGTCGGAGAGTTCAATCAATTCTTCGCTGCAACCGGGAACGGCGCTGCCGAGGATCTCCGGGCATCGGGATGTGTCGAGCACCGCCTGCCCGGGATCGATCTACAACTACTTTGGAAAGATCCGCCGTGACGTGGCTTCCGCCTACGATTCGTTCCTTGTCGAGGACGCCAAGGCTGAGCCGGTTCCTACTCCAACTTCTCAACCAACTGCCAGTCCGAAAGAACCGGCCCTCCGTTTCCACCTCAATGATGCGTGGACGGGCACCGCGAACATTTCCTTCTCATGGGGTGTCCGTTCGGATGAGGTTCTCGTGGGCGACTGGAATGGTGACGGCAAGGATACCGTGGCACTTCGTCGGGGCAATACCTTCGCTTTTACTAATAATGTGTCTCCCACGGCCGCTCCAAAGTTCACCGTTTCCTTTGGGCGACCGGAGGATGAGGTCCTGGTGGGAGATTGGAATGGTGACGGCAAGGACACCCTCATGCTCCGGCGGGGCAACACTTTCCATGTCAAAAACACCCTGACCTCGGGTGCCGCAGATAAATCGTTCACGTACGGGACGGCCAAGGATATTGTCCTAGCTGGTGACTGGAATGGGAATGGTCAGGACACGTTGGCCGTACGCCGCGGCAATCGCTACTTCATCAACAACAGTCTCCGTGGCGGTGCAGCGTCTGTTGTTGTGACCTACGGCCGGTCTAACGACGACGTCTATGTCGGCTCGTTTACGACACAACGCACCGCTGATTCTCTCGCCGTGCGTCGCGGAAATACCTACTTCATCAGCAACACCATTCGCAGTGGGGCGGCTGATCGGACGGTTATCTACGGCCGCGTCAGCGACGAGACACTGGTGGGTGATTGGAATGGCGATGGTGCTGACACCCTCGGTGTCCGCCGAGTGAAGTAAGAGATTGCGCCAATGAAGTAAGAGATCACGCCGACAGACCAAGGTCTATCGGCGTGATCTCTCAACCGCCGTATCTGGTGAACTTGGTGACGCTTCGGGCGTAGAGGTGACCTGGAAGGCTGTCTTTGCCGTCTGGGCCACGTAGAATCTCGATGCGGCTGACAGCCGTCGCCGCGAATCACGCCCGGAGTGTTCATGAAAGTCTTTGTTCAGATCCCCTGTCTCAATGAGGAGAAGACTCTTCCTCTCGTTTTGACGTCTATCCCGCGCGAGATTCCCGGCGTGGACGAGGTCGAAATCCTTGTGGTGGATGATGGATCGACAGATCGCACCATCGAGGTAGCTCAAGCGCACGGTGTCAAGCATTTTGTCCGTCATCGTGGCAATCAGGGGCTGGCACGCTCATTCCGCGACGGTGTTCACTACGCGCTCAGTCATGGCGCGGATATCGTCGTGAACACCGATGGTGACAACCAGTATCCGCAGGCGGAGATTGCTCACCTCGTTCAGCCGATCATCGCGGGCCGGGCGGACATCGTCATCGCTGACCGCCAGACCTCAAAGATCGCCGAATTCTCACCCTTTAAGAAGCTCATGCAGCATGTGGGTTCGCGGGTGGTCAACGCTGCCGCCGGAACGCACCTGCCCGACGCCGCGTCAGGCTTCCGCGCTTACTCGCGCGAATCGCTCATGCGGCTCAACGTGGTGACCCAGTTCTCCTACTGTATGGAGACGATTATTCAGGCGGGTAACAAGCGTCTACGGATTGCCTCGCACCCCATCACGACGAATCCCAAGACGCGCGAATCCCGTCTCTTCAGCAACATTTTCCAGCACATGTTCAAATCGGGGATGGCGATTGTTCGTTCGTTCCTCATGTTTAAGCCGCATGTGCCGCTCGGCTGGTTGGCTCTCCTTACGGGGGTCGCGGGGATGATTCCCTTCGTCCGCTTCCTCGTCTATTTCCTTATGGGCCAGGGCGCGGGCCATATCCAGTCCCTGATCTTTGGGTCGGCGATGCTTGTGGCGAGTTTGCTGAGTCTCGCTATCCTGGTGCTCGCGGATCTGCTGCGTACTAACCGTGTGCTCTTGGAAGAGCAGTTGGAACGCACCAAGGAGCTTCAATATGGCGGGGGCGTGAGAGGGCCCGGCAGCGATGGGTCCGTGGGTTCCTCGGGTCAGGGGCCGGGTTCCATGGGTCCGAATCTCCCCGATTTTCCCGGAGATGGGCGCTGACCGTGAGAATTCTGGCCTTCGGAACGTACGATGTGACAACCCATCCCCGGGTGAGTGTTCTCCTCACCGGCCTGGCACGCCACGGACATCGGGTCGTGGAACTTAACCGTCCGCTGGGTATCGGTACGGCGGGGCGTGTAGCTGCGCTAAAGACTCCGCGGGGTGCCGCGATGTTTGCTGGCCGGTTGCTTTCACGCTGGTTGTCCCTCGTCATCGGCTCCTTGCGTTTTCGCGGCGCGCGGCGTCCTGACGCCATCGTCGTTGGCTACCTCGGGCACTTTGATGTGGTGCTCGCGCGCCTCCTTTTTCCGCGCGCCAACATTCTGCTCGATCACCTTATTTTCGCGGCGGATACCGCTGCTGACCGGCGTTTGGACGGTGGCGTGAAGTCCGTTCTTTTGCGCGCGCTTGACCTTCTTGCCCTGCGCTGTGCCACCACGGTCATTGTCGATACCCCGGACCACCGCGACCTCGTGCCGGAGAAGCTGCGGCACAAGGCCGTCGTCGTTCCAGTGGGCGCACCGGACGCCTGGTTCGAGGCGCGAAAGGTCCGGGACGTTTCTGGGGTCTCGGATATTTCACCGACGACGACGCGGCGCCCATCCGTTGTTTTTTTCGGCCTTTTCACCCCGCTCCAAGGTACGCCGACCATCGCCCGTGCACTCCGCTTGCTGGATGAGAAGGGCGTGGCCTGCGATGTCACGCTTATTGGAAGCGGGCAGGACGAGCCGGAATGCCGTGAGATCTTAGCTGGCCTATCTGAAAATGTTCGGATCACGTGGCGCGACTGGGTTCCTGCCAACGATTTGCCCGCGGTGGTTGCCTCCCACGACGTATGCCTGGGGATCTTTGGCGACTCCCCGAAGGCCGGGCGTGTGGTTCCAAACAAGGCGTTCCAGGGGATGGCGGCAGGATGCGCGCTCGTCACCTCGGACACTCCCGTACAGCGGGCCGTTCTTCAGGATGCTGTATTTGTTGCTGCCGCCGAACCCACGGGGTTGGCCGACGAACTTGCGTTGATCTTGGAAAACGCTGCGATGCTTGAGGACCTGCGGGCGCGGGCTGCGCGCCGCGCCGATGCTGCTTTCCGGCCCGAAATGGTCACTGAATCCTTGAAGGACCTGCTGTGAGAAAAATTCTTGGTTTCTTGCAATCCCCGGGGTTCCGGGCAGGATTCCTCATCGTGGCTATTGTGGCGGCTATCTACGCCGTCGCGAGCAACTGGGGTGAGGTGAGCGAGGCACTCCGTGCACTGCCCGCCTGGCTAGTTGCCGTAGAGGTCCTCCTGTCCTTTGGTTATGTCTACCTCACGATGGCGTCCTGGCGGCTCGTCCTCAACGATGTTGGTACGCCTGTGAACGCAACGGTTGCCAGCCGGATCTTCTTCTCGTCGCAGGTGGCAAAGTACCTGCCCGGAGGAGTGTGGAACTTTGTAGCGGCCGCCGAGGTGGGACGGGACTATGAAATCTCGCGGCGGCGCTCAGTGTGCGCGCTGCTGGTCTCCATTGTTATCTCGATTGTCACCGGAATGATTCTGGCGATCCTCGCCGTGGTGCTCGGTCCAGACAACGTACGAGAGAACTACGGGTGGCTCATCGCGGTGCTTCCCCTAGCGCTCATCGCACTGTGCCCTCCCATCCTCAACCGGCTGGTCAACTTTGCACTTAAGGTGCTTGGGCGCGAGCCGCTCGAGGATGCGATGACGTGGAGGAAAACGTTGCGCGCGGCGCTATGGGCTCTCGTTGCCTGGTGCGTGGCGGGGCTCCAGCTGTGGCTCATGCTCGGGCAACTGGGAATGCCGGCAACCGTGCCCACCTTCCTTCTCGCTACCGGCGGCTATGCACTCGGGTGGACCGCGGGATTCCTTGTCTTCTTTGTCCCCGCTGGGGCCGGAGTTCGAGAGGTGGCACTTGGTGCGGTGTTGTCAACGGTTGCTCCAGCGGGCGTCGTCGTCGTCGGTGTTCTTCTTGCTCGTATCTTCACGACGGTGGCCGATATCGGATGGGGAGTCGCAGCGTCGCTGGCAATGCGCCGAGGCTAAGGAAATAAATCTCCGGAATCCCGCCACCTCTGTGTCATAGGTACTGGGGTGGTGGGATTTTAGCGGGGTCGTTCCGAGAGCCTTCGTTGGTTGCTCCGAGAGCCGCGAAATCCGCTATTTAGTGGATCTTGTTAGTTGATCTGGACGCCCGGAATGGGTTTCGTCGGTGCCTTGGACGTCTCGTCGTCGTCCTGAGTCACGATCTCCTTCTCGTCGTCCTCATCGGAGGCGTCCTTGAACTTCATCTTCGTCCCAGACAGATCATTCATAGCGTCAACGAGGCGCTGGCCAAGGGCGGGCGCGAGGGAAACAACATACTGGCGTGACACGTGCATGGTGTCCACATAGACGAAAATGTTGCCAATGATCGTGGGGCAAAGGTCGCCCGAACAGAACTGATCAGTGAGGTCGATATTGGCGAATCCCTTGGATTCGAGGGACGCTGCGGGGTTAACATCCGCTTGATAATCCGGGCGGAACAAGACGCAGCCACCGGTGAGACTTGTGGAGAGGTTGTCGAGCGAACACTCCAACAAGCTATCGGGGTTACGCAGAGTGTCACGAATTCCGATGGCGGGCACGTTGCGCTTAGCGAGCTCCTCCAATAAAGGTTGTAGTCCGGCGACAGCCGATTCGTCGGGGCTGCCGGACGTGGTGACGGTGGACAGCAGCAGGACGTAGTCGGGTTTGAACTCGTCGAGGTAGTCGAGGGCTGCCTGATTACGTTCACGACAGGGCTCGGAAACGGAATCATCAACCGCCCACACGCAAGCGGCATGATGGGACAGTTGGATATACCAATTGTTGTCCTCAGCCAACTTGCGCAAGGCGGGAGCGAACTGGGTCAGTTTTGAGCTACCGACGGCGAGGATACGAACGTCGGCTGTTGCAGCATCACCAACCTGGCTACAGTTGCCGAGCTTGGGCGCTGCGAATTCCTCGGGGTAGCCATCGTCGCAGGAATCGGGCAGGGAGGCTGCCCACGGGTCGGTGGGGTTGGGAATGGGATCCTCGGTAAAAGGCAGCGTGACCGATTCGGTGAGTGCCAGGGCTCCGGGATGTGTTTCAGGATTGACGGTGATCGACGACGACGCCGTCGCTGCCTCCTGGGAGGCTCGGTCATTGACGCGCGAGTCCCAGAACCACACACTGCCCAGACCGATAGCAAAGGATGTGAGAGCGACGAAGATCTTGCGCCCGGTGGCTGCATTCGCCCACGGCCACGAGCGGATGGGATCATCCACGGCCTTGGTGAGGCCCCACGCCAGGAGAATAGACACCATGATGAGCATGAATCCATTGAGGATGGAGAGGGAATCCGCACCCACAACGTTGAGGAAGATGACAAAGACCGGCCAGTGGACGAGGTACACGGCGTAGGAGATATTGCCGAGTGTGACAAGCGGCTTCCAGGAGAGAAGCGTGCCGGCACCCCAGCGGTCATCGCCCGTAGGAAAGATAAGGATAAGGGAGACCGCCACCATCGGGACTGCTGCCATGGGACCGGGATAATGGCCGATGGAGACAAGGCAGTAAGTGACGAGGACGGCGAGACCCAGCCAGGAAAGGACACGCGAGGGGAAGTGAAGATCTTTGATCCAGGGCGTGGCGACGGCGAGTGTGGAGCCGAGTGCGAACTCCCAGAGGCGTGCCTGGGTATAGAAGTAGACCGAGCCGTCCATAGGAGCGTCGTTGAGTAACCACCACAGCGATGCCGCTGTGATGAGCGCGAAAACGAGGAAGGCGATCCGGCGAACCGGTTGGCGCAAAAGCTTCGCGAGCAGGACGCAGATGGTCATGATGAGCGGCCACAGCAGGAAGACCTGACCCTGCATGGACATTGACCACAGATGTTGGAGTGGACTGGAGAGTGCGCTGTTCTCTGCGTAGTAATCTGCTGAAACCTCGACGAGTCGCCAATTCTGGAGATAGGTGAGGGAAGCGACGGCCTGATCGAAGATTTCTGCCCAGCGGGTTCGCGGAAGGAACTGCACCGTGGCCCACAGCGTGGCGAGCACTACCACGATGAGAGGGGGCAAGAGACGCTTAAAGGTGGTGGCCCAGCGTTCGATGAAGAACGGCATCTTTCCGGACTCGGCGCGGCGAATAAATGAGGCCGTCATCAAGAATGCCGAGATCATGATGAACGAGTCCACACCGATGGGCGAACCGATTGTCCAGGCGTGATACAGAAGAACCTGGATCATACAGACGGCGCGCAGCCCCTGAATGTCGAGGCGCTGAGGCGACCGCGCAAGAGCCGGGGTGGATAGTGTGGAAGCACCAGAAACAGAATCACCGGAGGACGCTTCGGTAGCGCGGCGATTGCTCGTGTCAACAATTGTGCTCTGAGGAGTGGAGTGAGACATCGATTCCAGAGTCTATCCAAAGTGGGATGATGAATCGACCATTGGAGCGATACGCGAGGGCGATTATCTGTGGTATGCAGCATGTCATTGAGCTGGGATAGCGACGACGTGACGACCCCCACCGAGAGATTGTTCTAGCAAGGGCTAGAATCTACTGAGGTTCATTCGACACCGCGGTGATATACCGCGAACTACAACACACTGAGGCGGCCCTGAGCCGCGGAATAGGCGGGACTCATGCGCTGGTTGATTGCCGGAGCCAAGGGAATGCTCGGTCAGGATCTCGTGGAGCGAGTCGTGCGCGATGGACACGACGTCGTCGCCGTTGATCGCGACGAAATCGACATTACCGATCCCCACAGCGTTGCTCAGGTGGTCAAGGATATCGATGTGCTGGTCAACGTCGCAGCCTTCACCGCGGTGGATAAGGCGGAAGAAGAAGAGGCAGCAGCTTTCACAGTGAACGCCACCGGTCCCGAGATCCTCGCACGTCGTTGTGCCGAGATTGGTGCTCGCATCGTTCATATCTCCACCGACTACGTTTTCGGCGGCGATGCCACATCCCCGTACCAGGAAAACGAGCTCATGGAGCCCAAGGGAGCGTACGGCCGCACGAAGGCAGCGGGCGAGTGGGCAGTGCGTGTCAATACGAATAACTACCTCATTGTGCGTACCGCGTGGCTATATGGCGCACACGGAAATTCTTTCCCCGCCACGATGAAGCGTCTGGTAGAGGCAAACGGCACCATCAGTGTTGTGACCGATGAGGTCGGCCAGCCTACCTGGACCGTTGACCTCGCCGACCTCATCGTTCGTTTGATCGACGCCGAAGCGCCGTCCGGTATCTATCACGGCACTTCGTCAGGCTCCACCAATTGGAACGGCTTCGCAAAGGCCATTATGGAATCGATCGGTAAGGATCCGGAGGTGGTCAAGGAGACCACCGCCGCAGCCTTTAACCGCCCGGCACCTCGCCCGCACTACTCGGTGCTGGGACATTTGGCTCTCGAGCGCATTGGTGTCGAGCCGATCGGGAATTGGGCGGAACGTTGGAAGGAAGCTTCCAATGTTGTTCTCGCCGAGGACTGATTGTCTCAGGGGCTCAGGGGCTGTATCGGATTGCTCCCTAAGGTGAGGAATTTGTATGCGAAGTCCCCGTTCGGTGCGGGGCCATGGGTATAGATTCTTTACTCCGATGATTGTGGGATCTGCTGATATTTCGGTGGATTCTGTATGTCGTGCCTGATCCCTACCGCATGAGTGATTGCCAGTGAGCGCAGATAATTCGCAGTATGTGTTGAATGAAGGGCCCGTCGAGTCCGGTTCCCGCGCGCGTGGGAGCGTGAACTCGGCGGGCCCCGATTCGCCTCCATCTACGGGAAGCTTATCGGCGAGTCGGTTGAAGCGGAGCTGGTTAACGCAAGCTGGCTCATCCGGTGGCAGTTTTTTGCCCACCTCTTCGTCGCGGGGTTTTGTGGCAGCGACAGGGGCTCTGACGCTAGTTTTCTTCATATGGCAGGTCCTCTGGGCGATTCTCACTCCAGCATTTCGTGCGCCGGATGAACCTTTGCACGTCAACTCGGTGATACGTGTGGCGGAAGGTGGAGGGTGGCCCGCCCCTGGGGAAGCGCGCCTCAGTTCTTCCGTGCTGCAAGCGGTGCGTGAGTCGGGAATGATCTCGGCTGACTCGCAGGGTTTTGCGGCGATGGAGCGGACACGGGTGGTGGGTAGCCGTGAGGCATATCCGGAGATTCCACGTTTCGGCGAGACCGCCGTGACTCCTCATTCGCAGCGGATTGCCCTTAACGGAAAAGGATGGGTAGCCGACGGAGGCAGCGTGCCTTCTGGTGAGGCTGGCGTATCCGGTGGGGGTGGTGAGTCCGGTCGGGATGGCTCGCCCACCGAGATTGTCGATCAGATGACGCAGCATCCGCCGTTGTTCTACGAACTACAAGCGGTTGCTTACCGTGCCGTGGACGCGAGTGACTGGCCCTGGGATCGGCAGCTTCTTCTCATGCGCGTGGTTTCCGCGTTGATGACCTTGCCCCTTGTGCCCAGTGCCGTGTACGTGGCGCGCAGGGCGGGGACAAGCCGGCCTATGGCATTGAGCGCGGGAGTCCTCGTTTTTGCGATTCCTCAATTGGCGTATGTGACAGGATCGCTGAACAACGACGCGCTCGCGATTGGCGCCGGCGCCCTGTGCTTGGCGGCTGCCTCGGCGGCCATGTTTGGAAGCGGGGGCTGGCGAACGGTCTGGGCGGCAGGCCTCGCCCTCGGGCTCGGCCTGTGGTCCAAGGGAACCTTCATACCCATGGGGTTGACGGTGGGATTAGCTTTCCTTGCCAACATTAATGGGGTGGCCTGGTGGAAACGGTGTGTACAGGCCGCGTGTGCCGGTGGCATTGGTGTGGTGACCGGAGGATTCTGGTGGGTACGCAACGTGCTGCTTTATGGAGTGCTGCAACCTGCTGGCTATCAGAGCGCATTTTTGTCTCCAGGCTCGGATATCAGACACTTCTTCACGACCGCGTTTCGTAACTTCACCGAATCATTTTGGGGGCGTTTCGACTGGATGGATTGGTCGTTGGCTGCGCCATTGGTGTGGACGTTGGCAGTCGTCGCCTGTGTAGCGGTTCTGATTGCGCTGTTCGCCGGACCGCACAGGATTCAGCGGCTTGTGCTGCTCTCCTTCTTTGTCGGTGTTATCGGGTTGCTTCTGGCCCAGGCTTGGACGCAATACCGCGATGGGGGTATCGTTCCCGGCACGCAGGGGCGCTATCTTTTCCCCGGTATCGTGGGTTTGCTTGCGGTTATGGCGCTGGGGTTGGGAAGACTAGGCGGCTGGGGCGCGCGGATCTATCCCGCGCGTGGCAGCTCAACGCGCAGGATCGTATTCTCTCGGTTGGCGCCGCTTCTTGTCACGATCCCGGCAGTTCTGATTGCGGCATATTCCGCTCTGACCTGGGCGCGAGCGTGTTACCCGCTGCTTACTGAAGGCGGCTCTGCTGGTTCAAACGCCCTCGCACAGACGTCCGCGAGTGGTGTTCTCGAATTTGGCGCCGTCGTCGCCGTTGATATGGAGCGGTGGGCCCTTGTTGCCGGGCTAGGGGCGGGATCGCTGATGGCCGTCGTCGTTCTGGGGGCGTGCTCCTTGCTTATCGCGGCGCTCACTCCGCTCGTTGTCTCGATACCCATACGTTCGCCCCAAAGAATTGAGGAAAATGGAAAGGATTGAGCCCTGGAACACGTTCACGCCGCTCAATTCTTTCCGAAAAACTCAATTCTTTCGAGAGGCGCTTCATCACCACCTGCTCACCCGATCCATCCACCTCCGCAGTCCTTTCACGGGGCCTCTTCGTCACTGCCGTCCTGTGTTCCTCTGTGAGCGCGAGGAAGCAGGTGCCCGGAACGGCTTTGCGCGTTGAAGCAACTCCCGATTGGCCGAGGGCGTGGCGATGGTGGCGGGCAGCACGGTACGCCCGCCACGACGTAGGAACTTGTGGATCAACCGAGCGACAGCCTCCGGATTGTCCAACTGCTTCCACGAAAGATTAACGATCTCGTATCCAGCCGAGCGCAACAGGGACTCTCGTGCCTTTTCTCGCGCGAATCGTCGGCCACGCTCCGAATCGTCGCCGTACTTGCCTTCTCCGTTGAACTCGACGATGACCATTCTGTCCCGCCACACGAAATCACCGAAGTACTCATGCCCCTCGACCATGATCCGGTACTGCAGAGTTGGGAGGGGAAGTCCGAAGGCGTGAATGATCCAGAGAACTCGGGCTTCTGCAACGCTTTCCACCTGCCCACTCGCGCGCGAGATGATCTCTTTGGCACGCCGTTGACCTCCAGTTTTGGAGAGCTTCTCGACCAACGCCATCATCCGAGTCCGGGCTGCTTCCTCTCTTTCAACGAAGCTCGCGTCATTGCGATCCGTGTAGACATCGCCGGATGTAGCGAGGCGCCCGAGAATAGAACACACAGTGACGAAAGCACTCTCACTCTCCGCCAGGCGAGCCACGTCCACAGCAGTCTGTTCGAGAGAAGTCACACGAATACCCTGTCCCACCGTCAGTCCGCGGGTGATATGCGTGGGCATCTTCATGGGCCGCACATACAGTGGCGACGGCGAATACGGATCGCGGCTGAACTCTCTCACGTTGCGCCGTCCCTTTGACTTGTACAGGTCAATATTTCGGACCTCTGGCCACACCGGGTGCCCTAGTAGCATGGCTGCGGTGAGCCCTGCGAATATTGTCGTTTCAGGATGTTGCACCGAAAGCACCGCAATATATGCGAGGAGCGTATCGAGACGGGACGAACCTGTGGTTCTCGGCTCGACGAGGTAGCCGGGTAGCGGTTTCCACCAACCCTCGCTCTCGAGCTCACGCACTTCTGTTTTGGACATTGACGACGTTGTCGCGACGTTCGGCACACTGATGACATCTCGACTCATGAACATGGGAGCCATCATCCACAATCTAGCTCGTCTTTGCAGAAGTTATTCACAGGTCTCGACATTTCTGTCCGTCGTTGAAAGAAAATCTGTGGATGACGTTGTTTCTCCCCAGAGTGAGCTGTGGGAAGTGGGGCGGGAGAGGGGAGGGGGCGAGTAACGTCGTCGTCGATCAGAAGCTACTGCTCCAAAGAATTGAGCGGCGTGGTTCGTCTGGTGCTCACTCGCGCGCATTAGAAGCTACTGCTCCAAAGAATTGAGGAAAATGGAAAGGATTGAGCATTTTGACGCGTCCTCGCGCTCAATTCTTTCCAAAAAACTCAATCCTTTGGACGGCAGCATTGTCACGGGTTGGGCGACGACATCGTTACGCGTTGGGCGGCAGCATCGTCACAGGTTTGGAGCACAGCAGTCGTCACGTGTTGGGACGGCAGCATCGTCACACGTTCGCGTAATACGAGGAATAGAAAGGGCCGGAGCCGCATCACGCGACCCCGGCCCTTTCTCACAACTATTAGTCGGCAAGCCCACAAGCTGCCCGACTACCGAACCTACTGCCCGGTCTTGGCGTACTTGGCCTCGACAGCGTCCTTCTGCGGACGCCACCAGGCTTCGTTGGCCTTGTACCACTCGACGGTGTCATGAAGGCCAGCGGCGAAGTCCTTGAAGGACGGCGCCCAGCCGGTCTCCTCGACGAGCTTCGAGTTGTCGATGGCGTAGCGCTGGTCGTGGCCGGGACGATCGTTGACGTGGTCGAAATCGTCTGCCGAGCGGCCGAACTCAGCGAGGATCATCTGGGTCACTTCGAGGTTGTTCTTCTCGCCGTTTGCGCCGATGAGGTAGGTCTCGCCCATGCGGCCCTTGTTGATGATGTCCCACACCGCGGTATTGTGATCGAGCACGTGAATCCAGTCGCGGACCTGCTCGCCGGTGCCGTATACGCGCGGACGGATGCCGTCGATGAGGTTGGTGATAGTGCGAGGGATGAACTTCTCAATGTGCTGGTATGGGCCGTAGTTGTTCGAGCAGTTTGAGATCGTGGCCTCGACACCGAACGAACGCACCCAGGCGCGCACGAGAAGGTCCGATGCTCCCTTGGAGGAGGAGTACGGAGAAGAAGGGATGTAGGGGTCGCCGGGCTGGAAGCGACGCGGTTCGCCGATCTCCAGGTCGCCGTACACCTCGTCGGTGGAGATGTGATGCAGGCGCGTGCCGTGGCGGCGCACTGCTTCCAGGATCTGGAACGTTCCCTCAATGTTGGTCCGAATAAACGGGGTGGGATCGTTGAGAGAGTTGTCGTTGTGGGACTCGGCGGCGAAGTTCACCACCACATCCGCATCCTTGACGAGGGGGTCAATGGTGTCGCGATCGGCGATGTCGCCTACGACGAGTTCGACCCGATCCAATCCTTCGATCGAGGCGGGGTTCCCCGCGTAAGTGAGCTTGTCGAGAACGACGACGTCGGCATCCGGGTATGCCGCTACGGTTGAATGCACGAAGTTGGCACCGATGAATCCGGCGCCTCCGGTCACGAGGACACGCATAGAAGTCCTTTCTGGGACGCTTGAACAAGTAGATCTTACCCGAGAATTTATCGGAAAAGTACGGACATGGTGCCGCACACATGGAGTGAGATGGGCACAGCATCGGCATTGTATTCTGGACACGATGATAGGAAGATCAATGCAACCTAACATGTCACGACGGTTCGCTGGGGCCGTGACCCTGATGACCTTGTGTTTTGTCCTATGGCAATGCTTGTGGGCTGTTGTCACCCCATCGTTCCGCGGCCCGGATGAGGTGGAGCACTTCAACTCTGTGCTGCGAGTAGCCACCGCTCAGAACTCGAGCGTCTCAGATCAAGACTCGGGCACCCCCGATTCTTCAGATTCCTCAGCGGCCTCCGACTCGTGGTCCCTCCTGGATTCCTGGCCCGCCCCCGGTACCGCAACAGTCGACGCCCAGGTGCTGCGTGCGGTCCACGAAGCCGGTTTTATGGCGGGGGAGGACGACCATTACGCACTCGCAACCAAAACACCCCTGCGCGGTGGACTCGGCGAGGGTGAGGGTTTCGCGCCGCCCTACTCTTCCGTTGAGTTGACAGCTCCTGATTCGCGTCTCGTCGTTTCCTACGGCGACGACGGCGAGACGCCTTACGTTGATCAAATGACCCAGCATCCACCGCTCTTTTACTTCGCCGCCGCTAAGGTGCTGGAGCTATCCGGTGCATTGGACTGGGCGTGGGATGGGCAGCTGCTTGTTTTACGCTTGTTCTCCCTGGCTCTGACACTGCCGCTCCTGCCATCGTTGGCATACACGGCACGTCGGGTTGGCTTATCGCGCGGTGGGAGCCTCGTGGCAGCAGGCACGCTGTTCGCTGTTCCACAGCTAGCGTTCACCACGGGAACACTGTCTAACGATTCCCTGGCCATTGGGGTGGGTGCTCTCACCATGGCGGTGTGTGCGCACGTCATGTTTGTGAGAGCATCGTGGCGAGCAGTGGTCCTGGCTGGCGCACTTCTGGGAATTGGACTGTGGAGTAAGGGAACCTTTATCCCTATGGGGCTGGTCGTATTCCTTTCGTTTGTCCTCGGCCGAGACACAAGCACTACTCGGCAGCGCCTACTTAAGGGTGTGAGCGCCGGTGGCATAGGTGTGCTTGTGGGTGGAGCGTGGTGGATCCGTAACCTTGTGGTGTTCCACGCGTTGCAACCCGCAGGCAAGGAGCGGGATGCTCTTGGCCAGGGGAACGACTTTGTTGAGTACGCGCGGCGGTCGTTGAGTCTTTTCGTAGATTCCTCCTGGGGCAGCTTTGGGTGGTTGGAATGGACGCTCAACTCCTATCTCGTGGGGACTTTGGCTGGCGCAACCGCTGTGGCACTGGTGGTCAGTGTCGCGCGCGGCCCAGATCGTTTGCGACGCCTCACCCTCCTGACCTTCCACCTGGGTGTCGGTGTGCTTCTTCTTGTCCAGGCGTGGACCGCATACAGCGAAGCCGGCTACGTTTCCGGTGTACAGGGCCGCTACCTGTTCCCCGGGATTGTTGGGATGCTGGCAGTCGCGGGTGCGGCATGGATACCCGGTCTGGAAGGTCTTATTCGTCGGCAAGGATGGAGCTTTGCCCGCTTCGTGCCGGCGGTGGGTATTGCTGTGGTCGCGCTCTACGCGCTTGTCGCATGGGCACGAGCCTGTTACCCCGGAGCTGGGATTCTTGGACTCGATTGGTCGCGATGGGCTCTCGCCATTGGTTGGGACATGTCCTCCCTCGGCATCGTTGTGGCCCTGGGATTGTTGTCCTTGTTTGGTGCCAGTATTGCGTCAGTCCATGCGCTCCGTGCCTCGCCCCAAAGCTAGTAGGCGGGGAAAGAATACCTCTGTCGTTGGGAAGGACCTATTCAATTGGGGGCACACTAACCGGGCCGCGGGGAGAGGTGGGGTGTGGACGTCGTCGTCGGCCTCTCATCCTCAAAGATTTCAGCCGCTGTGGTGAAGCTCAACGGGTAATCCGTAGCGCACACCGACAGGGTGTACAACAATAGAGCAAGTGCCGACCCGCCCGCCGCGGGTGTACTGGACGAACGAGGTAGTGGTGAGTAAAACCAACGTACGGGTGACGCAGCCTTTTTGGAAGCAGTGGAACCTGATTAGGGCCTTTGGCAATCGTGATCTGAAGTCGAAGTTCAACGGTACGGTTCTGGGATGGGTGTGGTCCCTGGTCGTGCCTCTTGCCTCTCTGGGTATCTACACGCTGATTTTTGGTGGGCTTTTTAAGATGCCGTCGCCGGAGATGGCGGCCCGTCATGAGGGAATTGGCATCTTCGCGATTTGGCTTTTCGCTGGCCTCACCATCTGGGGTTTCTTTCAGAACTCCATCAATGCGGGCATTAACGGCCTACTGAGTTCTGGCGGCCTGCTGCAGAAGGTCTACTTTCCGGCCTACGCGCCCGTGCTGGGTGCGGGCATGGCTGTTGCGGTGCAGTCCCTCATTGAGATGAGCATCCTGTTCGTTGCGCTCGCGATCCTCACCAATGTGGGGTGGACGTGGCTGCTCGTTCCCTTCTTCCTCGCCCTGCTCGTCATTTTCACCGGGGCGATTGCCACGATGATTGCGATTTGGAACGTCTACGTACGTGACCTCGCCCACCTGGTGGGCGTGTTCCTGCAGCTGATGTTCTACGCCACTCCCATCATCTACAACCCGGACATCCTCCCCGAGAAGAAGTTCGGAATTCCGATCCATGACATCGTCACCTCGATGCCGGTGGCGGAATTTATCGGGCTTTTCCGCGCGCTCGTCTACGAGCTCAATCCCGGTTCGCTGGGAATGTGGGGCGCCTGCGCGCTCTGGGCTGGAGCGGCCCTGCTGGGAAGCTTGTGGGTGTATCGCCGCTGGGGCGCCGATCTCGGTGAGAGGATCTGATATGTCTGAGCTGAAGCACGACGACGAATACGCCATCGAAGTCTCGAACGTCACGAAGACCTTCACCATGCACGCTGACAGGCGCGATACCTTCAAGGAGCGCTTCGTGCGCGGCCGCTCCCAGCACAAGCAGGAGTTTCGGGCGCTGGATAGTGTGTCCTTCAAGATCAAGAAGGGCACCACGTTTGGCCTTATCGGGCACAACGGCTCCGGCAAGTCCACAATGCTCAAGATGTTGGCAGGCGTGTATCGGCCTACCGATGGCGAGATTATGGTGTCGGACAAGGTGGACGCCCTGCTGGAACTCGGCGCTGGTTTCCACGGCGAGCTCACCGGGCGCGAAAACATCTACCTCAACGGCGCCATTCTGGGGCGTAGCCGCAAGCAGATCGAGGAGTCGATCGACTGGATCATCGACTACGCGGACATCGGCCACTTCATTGACGAGCCGGTCAAGGTGTACTCGTCTGGAATGACGGTGCGCCTGGGCTTCGCCGTCGCCGTCGCCATTCGCCCGACGATCCTCATCGTGGACGAAATCATCGCGGTGGGCGACGAAGAATTTCAGCGCAAGTGCTTCGACTACATGCGGGAGTTGCGCCACTCTGGCACGACGATCGCTCTCGTTACCCACTCGCTCTCCCTCGCACAGGAGATGTGCGACGAGGTGGTGTGGCTGGACCACGGCAAGGTGAAACAAGTGGGGCCTGCCGACGACGTCGTCTCGGCTTACCTGCGTGCCGTTAACGAGAAGGAGGCGGCCAAGCGTGCCGCCGCGCGAGCCGCCGAGGAGAACGAGGAGGACGAGTTCCCCGAGGAGGATCAGTACAAGCTCAATCAGGGTAACGGCGAGTGCCGCATGACCAAGGTCGAGCTGTTGGATGCGGCGGGCAAGAGGGTGGACTTCTTGACGGCAGATAATCCGGCTACGCTGCGCGTCCATGTCAGAGCGAAGAAGGACTTGTACGATGTCGAACTGGGCCTCGCCTTTGTGACCGACGGCGGCGTGACCATCGCCGGTCCGAATTCCCGCGCTTCGGGTGTGCTTTACAATCTTCCACGCGGTGAGTCGTTCATCGAATACTCGATGCCGGATGTCATGCTTCAGGCGGGACGTTACTGGCTCACCACCTGTTTTGTCCGTGACGGTGAGATGTTTGATTTCTCGGACCGTCAGACCGAACTTGTCGTCCACGCCGATGCCATTTCCACCCAACCGGGACTTGTGACGTTCCCGGAAGGTTCGTGGAGCAAACGCAGCGGTGAACCAGCTACTCAAGGGGGCCATCAGTGAATCAGTCGGAGATGAACGAGGAGATCCGTCAACTTCGTTCGGCGCTGCGCCAAGCGCAGAAGGATATGGCGGTGTTGGGCAAGCGTAACGAGGAGCTGGAAGAGGAGCTTCGCCGTGCCAAACGCACCGTTAACGGAGCCTGGGAACAGCTGGAGACGCTGCGTCATTCCACCTCGTGGAAGCTGACGGCCCCCATCCGTCTCGCTAAGGGCACTGTCCGAGGAGCCCTCCGGTGAAAAAAGCTGGACCTTTCGTTCACGAGGTGTCTCAGGGCAACGTTCGTATTGAACGCGGCTCGCGTGAGATTCTCGCTGGACGCGAGCGGGTGGCCGTCGTCGCCCAATTTTCGATGGGCCCTGCCCAGCCGCGCTCACTTTCCGAGTATCTCCGGGCGTTGACAGCGTCCGGGTATGCAGCCATCGTTGTTTCTACGTGCGAGAATCCGGCGCCGCTGGAGTTTCCCTACGGGCTGCCCGGCGACGTCGTTATCGTGCGCCGTCCGAACCTCGGTTACGATTTCGGATCCTGGGCCACGGCGCTTGGCTGTTTTCCGGAGATCCGGGATGCTGCCGTGGTGCTCCTGACCAACGACTCGCTCCTCGGACCGTTCGCTCCGATTGATCATCTTCTTGAGTGGGCCGCGGCTCCGGGGCCGGACGTACGGGGCCTCACCGCCTCCTACCAGTTCGCCTACCACATGCAGAGCTACTTCCTCGCCTTCCGCGGTGGAATTCTGGCGGACAAGGTGTGGGTTCACTTCTTCAACTCCATTCGAGTGGAGGACGATAAGGATTCCGTGGTGCTCTCCTACGAGATCGGGACCGCGCGCCAGTGCTTCTCCGAGGCGTATTCCTCGGAAGTATGGGTCACCGGCCCTGAACTGGGCGTGCCCTTCGGCAACCCAACGGTCGATGGGTGGAAGAATCTCATGGAGTCGGGTGTTCCATTTCTCAAGCGCACCATCATGACTCACCCCTCGACGGTCAACGAAGCGGTCGAGGCTGCCGGATACATCCAGCGTCGGTTTAACACCGACGTCGCTGAGTGGTAAGGACAAGCATGCGACAGTTTTCGAAGGCCGGCCTCTCGCGCCGCGTCCAGTACTTCGCGGCCCGTGGGAAGAACGCGGCCGTTAACCTGCTGACAGCGGGGGACATCCGCGGCTACCGCACCCTGCATCCCGCAGACTTCAACGAGTATGTGGCGCGTCTCGGTGGACGCCAGGATTCTGGGTTCCCCGACAAGTGGCGAGTGGACGATCAATTCACCATTGAGGATCCGGCTCGCGTGGGTGTGGTGATCCACTGCTTCTACGACGATCTTTTGCCCGAGCTGCTCGAGCATCTCAAGAATCTTCCGGTCGATTTCGATCTCTTCATCACCAACGCCTCTGGCAAGGAACTCTCAGTTCCTGCGGATCTCACCCCGCATCTGGGCCACGTGGTTATCGTCGAGGTGGAGAATCACGGCCGAGACATCTTCCCCACGGTGCAGCTGGTGAACTCCGGGGTTCTCGACCCTTACGACATGCTGCTGAAGCTGCACACCAAGCGCAGCCCATGGCGCGAAGAGCACGCGGAGCTGGAGGGCACTGGCGAGGCGTGGAAGGAGCGCTTCCTCAGTGATCTGGTAGGTTCGCGCGAGCGCGTGGAAGAGATTCTCAACGCTTTTGCGTCGGATACTTCGCTCGGTTTGATGACTGCCGACGAGACGATCGTGGGTAAGGAGTTCTGGGGCGGGGACCAGCGCATCGTCGAGCAGCTTATGCGCCGTATTGAGATGTCAGTGGACCCTGAGGCGCTGCGTTTTGCTTCCGGTTCGATGTATTGGGTGCGCGGTTTTGTGCTGCAGGGTCTGCGTTCCTTTAATTTGCAGGCCGCCGACTTTGATGAGGAAGCGGGCCAGATTGATGGGACGACGGCGCACGCTGTCGAACGTATCATCGGCATCGTCACCGAAGAGGCAGGCCAGCATCTGGCTGAGGTGCACGAGCTGGAGGCCTTGGGTGCTGATGGCGTTGGCGGTGCTGGTGACGGTGGTTCCGGTGGCGTGGGTGCTGGTGACGGTGGTTCCGGTGGCGTGGGTGCTGGTGACGGTGGTTCCGGTGGCGGCGCGGAGAAGGATGCCTGGCATCATTTCGATCGCGGTGCCGCTCGGCATCCGCGCGCGCAGGTGATTCCGTTCTACCTGCCGCAGTTCCATGATTCGCCGCAGAACAACCGCTGGTGGGGCAAAGGCTTCACGGAGTGGTCGAACGTCACGGGAGCGATCCCGGGCTATCGCGGACATTACCAGCCGCGTCTCCCTACGGAGCTGGGTTTTTACGATCTGGCACGTGATGAGGTGCGAGTGGCGCAGGCAGAGCTGGCCAAGGAGCATGGCATTTCCAGCTTCATGTACTACTACTACTGGTTCTCTGGCGAGCGCGTACTGAACCTTCCCATTGAGAAGATGCGCGCCATGGATCTCGACATGCCCTACTGCATCATGTGGGCGAACGAGAACTGGACAAGGCGCTGGGATGGGCGTTCCGCGGACATCCTCGTGGGCCAGGACTACTCGAAGGTGCCCGCCGCCGAATTTATCGACGACGTCATGGAGTTCCTGCTGGATCCCCGTTACACCCGTGTAGACGGCAAGGTTTTGCTGGCCGTCTACCGGCCGGGGCAGATGGAGAATTTCCCGGAGGTTGTGCGGGAGTGGCGAAAGCGCGCCCATGCTGCTGGTGTGGGGGAACTGTACATCCTCGCGGTGTCCGTGGCCGAGGAGTTTGACGGCTTGGGTAACGATGCCGAGGAGACCGGCATTGACGGCACCCTCCAGTTCCCGCCGCATAACCTGCCATGGGTGGCCGGTCCGGCTACCGAGGTGGGCCTTGATTCGCGTTGGCGAGGCAACTTCATGAGCTACCAGGAGGCTGCTAAGGCGTCGCTGGTGCTCTCCGGCGGGCTTGCGGACAACGAATATCCGGGTGCGATGGTGACATTCGATAACGCGGCGCGCCGCCAGTGGCAATCGGACACCTGGTACGGTTCGAACCCGTACACCTTCCATCGCTGGGTGCAGGGGCTCGTGAACTCGGTGCTGGCACGCGAGCCGAAGGACCGGGTGGTGTTCATCAACGCCTGGAATGAGTGGGCTGAAGGAGCTGTATTGGAGCCGACGACGCGCTTCGGACGGACCTTCTTGCTGGCGATCCGGGACGTGGTATGGAGCTAGGGACGGCTCGTTAGCCGGGTGACTCGTCTGTTGACGGGGGAGCTTGGTAGCTTGGACGTAGTTCCTGACTTGCTGTCTTACTCAAAGTGCACCCTTTGTACATGAGATCGGTTTTACTCCCGGGTCTTGTGTGCAAAGGGTGCACTTTGGTGTTTGTGAGGCAGGGTGATTCGGGGAACCTCTAGCCCTGTTGCTGTGTCATCTCTTCGAAGGTGATGATCTCGTCTGCGCTTGGGGCTGTCACGTCCAGCGGTTCGCCCCAGTTCGACATATCCATGGTGACTACGCTTGGCCCAAGCTCCATGATGATCCTTCGTATGAGATCCTCAGGGCCAACGAAGTAGATCATCGTCACGGTGTCGCCGATCGAGGCATCCCATTTCTCATCCATATACTGCTTGGCGTCGAAAACGAGCGTGAGTTTGGTGGTGGAGACACCGTCGATGGTCTCGGAGTTTGGCTCTGCAGTGAATTTCTGGATCGCGGAGTTGTTGTCTTTTGTCTCATTCATAGTGCCAAGCACGTCAATTTGAGAGAGATTGTCCTCGATACCCTCAAATCCTGGGATTGAGTTATCAAGCACGAGCCACTTTCCCTGTGTCTGAGGAAGTTGCATGTACATTTTGCCGTCGACGACGCGCATCCCCATCTTGGTGCCAGCCGCATCAATCGGTATCGTCATCTCAGCAACGATCTCCGAAGGGTCGTCGCTTGTACGCATATCACCACCGAAGACCACATTTGTACCTCCGGCCTCAGCGGTCATGTCCACGTGGTAAGACTTTGCCTTGAGCATGGCGTTGGTGGTCCGCTCCAGAAAGTTATCTTGGGTGAGGTCGGTCGCGCTGGATGGCGGTGCTGATTCTTTTGCCCCTGACTCAACAGGGGAAGTTTCCCGTGCGGTGGCGAAGGCCGACGGCGAGGCGGGACCTGTTGACTGTGACGCGGAGTCCTGATTTGTGGAGTCATTGGAGCTGCACCCAGCAAGTCCGAACGTAGCAAGGACTAGGGCGGCTGCCCCGGCAAGGGACTTCTGACGGAGAGTTCTCATTTAATCATCGTATGTAAGTACACATAATTCCAAGCGTGACTTTCACTCGTGAAAGTGTGAGGTCCATTACATACTCATGGTATTCACTTGGTTGCCACGTGGCAGGTCGACACTCAAATAATCTTCTAGGCTACGGCGACGACGCCCCGTCTCAGGTCAGCGAAGCGCACACCAACGACAAGCGCAAGCTTGCCATTATTGGGAATCAGGAGCCCTGCCTCAAGGAAATTTGGCCCTGTAGACGTTGAGGATCCCGAGCCGTCCCGAGGTCTCCAGCATCCCCGGGTCACTTCATGCGTTCGTGTTCTGGCATCTTGAGGGTTGGCTCTTGGCCTGCGAGACATCTATTCATTTGTTTGTCGCCGGGGCGGAATCTGATTGCGTTCAACCCGGGAGGTTGTGGTAAATGCCCGATGGGACGATGGTGTTCTGACGATTCGCGACATCTACCGCGAGAGCCTCGTGTTCCGGATTGATGGAACGAGTCTGGTTCTTTTGTCGGCTGACTGAACTGGTAGGTATCAAGTAGTTGAAAGTCTTCACCTTCGTGAGGATGCCCTGTGCGTGAAATACGTACACATCGGGCTCGCTGACGAAGGTGAAATCTCAGTGGCGAAGGCGTTAGGGCGGGGAGCAGGCGGATGTCCCCTTCCTACTCCTAAAGAGTCCCTAAAGAATTGAGGAAAATGGAAAGGATTGAGCCGCATGGCATGTAAAAATGGCTCAATTCTTTCTAAAAAACTCAATTCTTTAGTGATGGGTGCCGATGGATGGTGGTGGGTACCGTTAGATGAGGTTCAGTGCTGATGGGTGGTGGTAGGTACAGTTAGGTGGTGATGGGTACCGTTAGGTGGGCCTTCCTCCGCGGGCATGGTGACCTGCCAGGGGCATGGTTCTCTTTGGGTGATCGTTCTCGACGTAACATACGGGCCGAGTGCGATTTCGATACTGTGCGATTTTGAAATTGTGCGATTTCGAAACTGAAGATTTGGGAACTAACTTCCCAGCCGCCCGCGGCGGCCGCGCAGGCCGTCGCGGAACCCCCGCCACAACAGAGCACGACGTTCAGGGAGACGATCCACAGCCAGCGCATTAAAAGCCGCATACTTGACCGCCCAATAGCAATAGCGCACCCGCCAACGCCACGGCATGATATCCCGTCGGACAAGAATGATCGTGTTCCGAAGAATGTAGTAGTTGCGCACCGGCGCATGCACATGGACCGGCTGAGCACGGCCCGGCAGTAGTACGCTCTCGTCGCCGAGTGAATGATGGAGGGGGATGCGCGGCGCGCAGTAGAGGCGATAGCCGGCGCGCCGCGCCCGCAACCCCCACTCCAGATCCACATGGTCAATGAAGAGCGACTCGTCCATCCCGCCCACCGCGTCCAGCGCATCGAGGGAGATAAGGCAGCCCGAGGCGATGAGGAAGGGGACTTCCAGGAGGTCCGTGTCCAGTTCTTCCGCGGTAGCACGCTTCGGGCTCCAGCCGCGATCCTGATAGACCAGCTGGTCACCGCCGGGGCGGTCCTCAGCAGGAAGCGGACCGACAGCGGCCACATGCCCCCCAGCCGCACCACGTGAACCAACCGAGGCTAAAGCGGTTGCTCCTAGAGATTCGCTGTGACTCCGCTCGTCCGAACCGTGCGACTCCATAGCACCAACATCGTCCGCACCGGTACCGACATCGTCCGCACCGGTGCCAGCCACAGTCCCACCAGTACCAGCCACAGTCCCACCAGTACCAGCCACCACCTCGCCAGCCGCAAATCCCTCCAACAGCCGAGCCACCATGTTCTCTGGCGGCAGTGAGTCGTCATCGGACAAGAGGACATGAGCCGCTCCAAGTTCCCGCGCGCGCTCGATCCCGCAGTTCTGCGCCGCCGCGATGCCCACGTTCTGCGACAGTCCAACGAACTCCGCCCCGCTGGCCTGACACGCCGCAGCAAGAGCGGCAACAAACGCCGGACCCGACCCGTTGTCGATGACAACCACCGCGTTGCACTGCACCCCGAGTGCGTCAAGAAGTTCGCGGCAGTCGTTCTCGGGACGGTAGGTGACAACAACGGCAACAACACGTGCTGTGGCCACACCACTTCCGGCCGGGCCTTCAGAACCAGGCTCACGTTCAGAACCAGGCTCACGTCCAACACTAAACGCATCTCTGAGTTCGGGCGTGCCCTGAGAACGGGACATGTCACTGAAACTGGGGCCACTCCAGAAACTGGGCGCACGTCCAGAACCAGAAGAACCAGAAGTACCTCCGGATCCGGACGCACCCCCAGAACCAGATCCCTGCGATGAAGCGATCGGGAACCCAGTCACGTTACTTGTTCAGTGTGGCGATGAACTCCTGGCAGGCCTCCCAGGTGGGAAGCAAACCTTGCTCCTGAGCCTTGAGCAGACCTGGGGCATCGGTGTCCTTGGGGGAGAGCAGCAGCTCCAGCGGCTGTCCGTTGCGATCCACCTTCGGGTACTCGATTCCCACGGTAGAACACAGCGGGTTGACGCCGTGCTCACGGCCAGGCGCGTACTCCGAGGAGCACATGTACACCACGGTGGAGTTATCCTCCAATGCCACGAAGACGTGGCCGAGGCCCTCGGAGAGGTAGATGGCGCGGCGGTCGACGTCGTCGAGAAGAACCGAGTCCCACTGACCGAAGGTGGGGGAACCTACGCGGATGTCCACTGCGAAATCGAGCACGGCGCCGCGTGGGCACATGACGTACTTAGCCTGCGACGGCGGAACGTCAGCGAAGTGAATACCACGAATCGTGCCAGCCTTCGAGACGGAGGTGTTGGCCTGACGCACGTCCAAGCGGTGGCCGATGACCTGCTCGAATACCGTCGACTTATACGCCTCCAAGAAAAGGCCGCGATCGTCGGGGAACTGGCGAGGGGTAATCTCCCAGGCGCCCGAAATCTTCAGCTCGCGAATGTCCATTGCTGCTCCTCCATTTTGTCAGTATGTAGCTGGAATCCAGTGTAGTCAGGTCAGCACGACGACGGCGCCCTCACCCGCTTTGAGAAGAGGGACGGTGGTCACGTCTTGCGGAGGGGATTCGCCATAAAACGGCGCATACTCTGCGAGAGAAGGCACCGGAGTGCGTATAGTTGTTGATCGGTTAAGAGATTGCGCCGATGGGTCTGGCCGTGACATCCGCAGTGGGCCAAGACGTATTGGCGGGATCTCTACTGGCAAGAAAGGCAATCTAGATGAGCTCTCTCCTCATCATTATTCCCGCGTGGAACGAGGAGCAGGCACTCCCCAAAGTGCTTGACGAAATCCGTGGGAATACTGAGCTGGACGCGGACGTCGTCGTCGTTGATGACGGATCGTCGGACCGCACCTCGGACGCGGCCCGGGGCAAGGGCGTCGCGGTATTGACGCTGCCGCTCAATCTTGGCGTGGGTGGTGCCATGCGCACCGGCTATCTCTACGCCAAGCGCAACGGGTACGAGCGCGCCGTGCAAGTGGATGCCGATGGGCAGCATCGTCCGGCAGATATTCTCCGTCTCATGGCGCGGATGGATGAGACGAATGCCGATCTCATCATTGGAGCGCGGTTTGCTGGAGTGGGAGATTACTCAGTGCATGGCCCACGGGCATGGGCTATGAAAGTGCTGTCGGGGCGGCTCTCGCGTATCTGCAAAGCCACTTTAACGGATACTACCTCCGGATTTAAGCTTGCCAATCGCCGTGCCATCGCCCTCTTTGCAGATGAACTACCAGCGGAATACCTCGGGGACACTGTCGAGGCACTTGTCATTGCTGCAAAGTCCGGCCTCAAGGTGGAGCAAGTGGGCGTTGAGATGCGCGAGCGCCAGGGCGGGGAACCTTCGCATGGTCCTGTGAAGGCTGCACTGTTCCTTGTACGCGCGGGGTTGGCTATGTTTATTGCCTCGACGCGCCGCCGTAAGAAGGAGACCTCCGTTGACTGACATCCTGTACCGGTTCCTGCCGATCGTCGTGTCCGTGGGCCTCTTGGCTTATATCTTCTTCCTGCTGCGCAGCCACCGTGTCCGCGAGCGCTACGTCTGGGTGTGGCTCGTCCTCGGTGCAGGCATGCTGGTGCTCTCGCTTTTCCCGCAGCTGGCTTTCGCCGTCTCCGGCTGGTTTGGATTCCAAGCGCCTTCGAACCTACTGCTGGTTTCGTGCTCGGTGTTCCTTCTCATTACCGTTATGAATCTTTCGACGGCCATCTCGGGTGTGGAGGAAGATCGGCGCCGCTTTGTCGAGGAGATTGCGCTGCTCGATGCCCGGATTCGTGAGTTGGAAGACGCGCAAGCTAGATCCAAGGAACCGGACGAGCGATCCGGGCACTAGCCGCGCAGGTGCTTGCTGGGAAACCTCGCCCAGCAACATGAGCTGAGGGCTCAGGAATTTTTGACGACGTCGTCCAGAATCGCGGCGTACTCGCGCACCCGGTGTGGCCATGTCCAGGCGTCAATGAGGCCGGGGGCGGCGAGTGCGGGAGGTTGACGCACATATCCTTCAAGGGCTTGTGTTAGGGATTGCGTGGTTCGTTCGCCGGTGATAATGACGGGCATGCCGGCATCGCGCAGCACTTCGGCGCCGGGAACAGGGAACGTGACAACGCGTCCGGATTCCGCTATGGCTTCGAGCATCGTTGTCTGGAATCCCTCGGACAGTACCGTGGGGTTGACGAGCGTAGCACCTGCAAGGCTGCGACGCACCTGATCTGCTGGAACGCGCCCGGGAATGGCGACGACGCCGTCGACCCCTAGCTTCTTGGCTAACGCGCGCGCGGCGTCCAGATCGGCCCCGGCTCCCAACATCTCCCCGTCCACCTCATGGCCCTGGGCGCGGAGGTTAGCTACCGCCTCAAGGTAGGTATCCCAACCTTTGCCAGGCACCATACGTCCAACAAAAACGAGGTGTCCGGGCCGGTCTACCGGGCTTGTTGTAGCCTCCGACGGTGTAATGGCGTTATAGAAGACATCCGCGTTTGGGGCGCCAAGCCGCTCGGCAAAGTCAGCAGCTTCCTGGGAGACTCCCAGTACCCGGTCGGCATGGTGAAGCACGTAGCGACCCAAGGTGAGATCAACGATCTTGCTTGCTGGGCCAATAATCGGGGAGTTGCTCGCCACGAACCCGCTGCCATGCTCGGTGTGAACGGCAGGAATTCCCGCGGCATGGGCCGCACGAACACCCACGAAACTCATGGGGAAGAAACGGGTGTGAACGGAGACGACGTCGAAATTCCCCTCGCGAAGGAAGGTGGTGATCCGGCGGCGTGACCCGAGATGAGGAAAGGAAATGACATCGGCAACGGGGAAGTTGGCGCGCCCGGTTAGTACCGCCACCTTGCCATCCTGACGTTGACCCATGGGAGAGCCAATGGTCAATACCGTGACGTCGTGACCCACGTCGGTGAGGCCCTGGGTGAGATGGAACAGGTGCTGCTCCAACCCTCCAAGCCGAGGCGGGTAGGTGTTGACGACGAAGGCGATTCTCATGAATTTTCCCTACTGGTCTGTATCTGCCGGGACGCGACGAATGAAATAGGCGAGTGCCGCTCCAAAGATGAGTGAGAGAACGAGCATGGTACTTGCGTACGCGAGTGCGGCTCCCATGATCCCAAGATGGGATACGAGAACTTGGGAGAGCACCAGGGCCATCACGGCGACGATGGCGTAGCCGATGAGCACCACTCGCTGTAACCGCATTGTTGTCAGTGCGTAGTACAGGATGATGGAAACGGCGTTGAAGGCGCCTCCCGCAACGAGGACGAGAAGTGCGCCCTTGAACTCGGCGAGATCAAGGCCGGAGAACACCTCGAGAATGGGAATGCCCGCAACGAGCGTGGCAATAAAGGTGAGGATAAATGCGCCCACCGCACTCTGTAAGCCGCGCAGCATAAGCCGTAGGAATCCAGCGTGGTCATTTTCGGTCCAGTGGGTAGCCATTCGCGTGAGTAGTGGCCGGAAGATAAACATGGCCAGAATGTTGATGGCGAGGGCTGGCATGAAGAGGATTCCGTACTCACCCTGGAGCAGAGGCACGTTGCTCTCGACGGCGTATCGAGGAGCATTGTTGAGATACATGGCGAGGAATGCGGCAAGAAACAGTGGGAAACACTCGAGAAGTAGCCGGCGCAGCGGCTTCCACGCAAAACTCGGGCGCAACGGCAGCATGGTGCGCGCCGCAGGCAGAATGAGGGCCACCATGGCGATGAAGGACAACACAAACGTGACCAGGCTAGTCAGCAGCAGGTCGTGAGTGACAAGAAGAGCCACAAGGAAGGAAGCGAGCGTGACCAACACTCGGAAAAAGTTAGCTTTCCCGGCAATATCAAGACGGCCAAGGCGTTGGAATTCGCCGTAGAAGACATCTTCGAAGGCATCGAAAAGGCGCAGCGAAGCAATAATGAGGAAGGCGATCATATCTGAGGCGGGCCGTCCCGACCAGAGCGTCGTTCCAACGATTCCCACCACCATGAGAGCCACGGTGATGAGACGGGCGGCAAAGTAGGTGGGGAAGGAGAATCGGTGGCGAACGTCGGTTGCCTGGTACGGGCGCACCTCGTAGGCACCGAGCGTCTGGAACTGTTGGCCGGCCGCCGTCGCCAAGGTGAACACACCCGCGGCGTAGCCTCCGAGGAATCGGCTCACGACAAGCGCCATAATCACCATGGACGCGGAGCCAATGATCGAGCTGGCGGTATTCCAGAGGTAGTCTCGGCCCAGCTGAGAATCGATCTTCTTCGCCACTAGCGCGATTCCTCGGCTCCGAACTTGCCGAAATCGATGATGATGGGCAGATGCGTCTTGCGTTTATCCTCGGGAGGTAGCTGCATGTAGTCGCCGTAGCCGCGGGTGAGAATCTTGTCGTGTTCGCGGGGAAGCTTCACGGTGATGTTCTCGAAAGGGACATCGACAGTAGGGTAGAGATCATCTCGGGTGACAGCCCAGGCTAACGGTGTCCGATCGGTAAAATCGGCCATGAGATCAGCCTCCGCATGCTCGTACCTGCGAGCCGCCCTCTCCCACAGTCGCTGGAGCGTGCGAGGTTTAACCCGTGCCAGTCGGAGCACCCAATAAATAACGAACGTGGCGCTGAGGATGACCTTTCGGAGCAGGCCACCCACCTCAAGATAAGGCGCCGGGGTTCCTTGCAGGTACAGCATGCGGCCCCAGAACCACGTGGCTCGGCTCTGACGCTGATATGCCTTCTTGTCCCGAGGCACATTATCCAGCGGAAAGATATCGAGACCGATGGGCATACGGTAGGGGCTGTTCTTGATGAACTCGGGGATGAAAAGTGTTCCCTTAAGGATCAAATTGCTGAACATGTTGGGGAAGTCCGCATGGGTACGAGAGTTATGGATCTCGAAATCCTCTCCGAGCACCGCGGGGGCCTCGGCCAGGAAACGCTCGTAGTCAGCTCGCGTCATGCACACGTCGACGTCGTCGTCCCAAGGAATAAATCCCTTGTGGCGCACGGCCCCGATCGCCGTGCCGCCGTAGACGGCATAGGGAATGTCCAGTTCCCGGCAGACTCGATCAAACTCCGCGAGTATCGTTGTTTCAACCAGCTGCAATGTGCGGAGTACCGCTGGATCAGTGGGAACCCGAGAAGCCATGTATTCGCCTCACCTATCAGTCATTCTGGCAGGTTCGAGAGTATCAAAAATTCGCCCGGCGACTGCCTCTTGAGGCTCTCTTCACGTCTGCCCGCCCCGCCGCTTACTGCGGGGGAGCTTCGTACCAGGAGAGAACACTGTCTACATAGTCGGCAGCGCGATGATAATAGCGCTCGCGCCATTCGTCGACGTCGTCGCCCTGGGACTGGGCAACGAGGGCCCAGAGGTACCAACACCATCCAGCAATAACCGCGTAGGCCCAGAAATGACGGCGCTCCGCGACGGAGGGCTGGCGGTCAAAGTAGAACTGAATCGCCTGCTCTGCCTGCTCATCGGTGAGTTCCGCGCTCGCGACAAGCGCGCCAAAATCAGAAGCAATGTCAGACATGCCGGCGTACTCCCAATCGATGAGGCTAGGGGGTGTCTGCGATGTGACGAGGAAGTTCGCGGTATAGAAGTCATTGTGGCTGGGGACGGGCGCGTAGCCGTCGTCGTCAGCGAAATCTTTGAGACGCAGAACTTTATCCTTCAACTCTGCGTACCCGGGTATATCTATCGGACCCTGCTCGTTGAGCAGCGCCTCGTAGGTGAGTCCTTGCGAAATGAAATCGAACCGGCGTTCCATGATTTCGCCGCTCTCGTGAAGAGTGCGATCAATTCGCATTGCCGATTCGAGTTCGTGCGCGGATGCGACATCGAGGTCGCGGGCGTTGGAGATGAAGCGAGAAATCTTCCACCCATCCTCCGGATCGCCGTGAATGAAGGTGTGATCCAGGCCGAGGCGGCTCGCCAACTGCTGTGCTAACAGCTCGGCCTGCCTGTCGATAACCTTGTTCGTCCCCTCGCCTGGGTGACGATATACGTACTCTTTCGTGCCGACGGCGAAGTGGCACGAGAGGTTCGTTAGCCCCTGTTTGATGGGGGAGAGATCATGAATGTCCTCTCTGGAGCACCCGAGTGTAGCGACGATTCTGTCAAATGCCTGCGAGTCGACGTTGCGAATGAATGCGGGATCAAAATCGCGCACGTCGTCGAGAGAATCGAACTCATTGATCATGCCGTCAGGGAAGCGACGGGCGACCATGTGCATATCCGCGATGTTGTCGAGGTAGATGTTCTCCCAGTATTTGTCTGTGGTTTCAGGTAGGTCGTAGACCTCTGCAAGGAGACGGCGGAAGGCCGTGGAGAATCGGCGGTCAAAGTATGCCGGACCAACCATCACCAAAGAATCGCTGCCTCCGATGGAGATATCAACAATTCGCCCATCTTCTCCGGTGCTTACGCACCATTCGTCAGTTGGGCCTTCCACATAGGGGGTGGAGTAGAAGGCCTCAAAGACGTAGGGCTCGAATGGGTTGTCGAGGAAATAGTTATCCGCGCAGCAGATGTACGTATTGGCCAAATGCTCTCGGACCACCCAGAGCGAGCTGTTGTTGTTGCGCGTGGCGTACTCGGGATTCGCAACGATCCTTACTCCGAACTCGGATTCTAAGTAGAAGAAGTGTTCCTTCTTGTATCCGACGACGACGGTGATATCGCTGATTCCTGCGTCGAGTAACTGGCGGATCTGGCGTTCGATGAGGATCTCACCGCGTACTTTGAGCAACCCCTTGGGTCTCTCGTAGGAGAGGGGAGCAAAACGCTGGGAGAGTCCCGCGGCCATGACGACGGCATTGGTGACCTTGTAAGGTTCGAGGGCGGAGAGGCCCTCACCCGTGATGGAACCCTCGTGTAGCTGTGCGGTGAGTTGAGCGAATGCGTTGCGTGACAATGTCATAGATATACTCGCGTGACCCTCACTTGACCGAGGAACGGGTGAACTTGAGCTCCCGCCAGTTGGGCGAAGCAGCCAGCACCGTTCCCACGAGAATAGCGATACCACAGACCACCTGTAGTGGGGTGGGGACTGCTCCCAACAGGATGAGACCAAAAACGATTGCCCACGCGGAGTAAGAGATATTGAGAGCCATGCCGCGTGAGGCGCCGATGGTATCAATTGCCTTGTAGTAGAAGAGGTAGGAGACAGTACCGGCGAGGGCGGCGAGGGCGATTACTCCGGTGGCAAGTGTTGGGGTGGCGTGCAGCGTAAAGCCCATAACTCCGAAGAGTGGGCCGACGATGAGGAGATAGACGAGGCCGGAGGTGGTCTCGCGGATATGGAGTGCAGTCTCGTTGTCGACGGCGTCGTCGCGCATGCCCCAAGCGAGGATAACTGCCTCTGAGCCCCAACCAAATACGCAGGTGACAGCGGCGAGAATGCCAACCCAGGCGGTTCCAGGAACGTCCGCACCTGACGAGCTGTAGCCGATGATAATGATTCCTGTCAGTGCCACCATGAGGGCCACAAGCTGACCAGTGCGCATGCGTTCCTTGAGGAAGATGAAGGCGAGGAAAGCGCCCACGGCAGGATAGAAGGACGAAATAATCGCGGTGTATCCCGGACCAATATTATTGATGGCGATGAGGTAGCCGGTCATGCCGAGAGGGCCGCCGAGCAGGGCAGCGCCCATGACGGCTTTACCACTCCGGGTTTTGACGGCGGCGAGAGTGTCGCGGATTCGTCCTCGCACACCCATGTACACCAGCAGGATAATTGCACACAGGACGTCATGCAGGAGGGCACTGGCCATCGCAGCCTCTGGTGCACCGAGGAAAGGGAGCATGACGAGTGCCATGCTCAGGACGACGGTGTCGAGGCCCCAGAGGGCACCGCTGAAAATTCCGTATTTCATAATGTATTCCCTTGTGAATGGGCGAGATGCGATGAATGAGTTGCCGGGACGGTGGCGTTGTCGTACCAGTCCAAGACGGTATCCACGTAGTCAACGGCGTGGCGATAGTAGATGAACAGCCACTCTCCGATGTTGTCTCCCGCTGCCTCCTTGGCGAGGGACCAGATATACCAGCACCAACCTGCGAAAACGATATAGGCGTAGAAGTGTCGCTTTTCCTCGAAGGTGGGTTCGCGATCAAAGTAATACCGCAGAGCGTCATCGGTTTGCTCGGGTGTCAGTTCAGCACAGACGGTAAAGGTACCGAAATCGTTGGCAACATCCGACATGCCGGCATATTCCCAATCGATGAGGCTAAGGTGATCGTCCTTGTCGATGAGGAAGTTGAGAGGGAAGAAGTCATTATGACTGGGGGCTGTGGGGAATCCATCGGCGTCCGCATACTTCTTGAGTCGGAGCACCTTCTCGCGAAGTTCGAAGTAGCCGGGGACCTCAATAGGTCCGTATTCGCGTAGCAGCTTCTCGTAGTCCAGGCCGGCTTCAATGAAGTCGAAGGTGCGGGCGAGAGTTTCGCCGCTGTCATGGAGCTTGCGGTCCATGCGCATAGCTCGTTTGAGTTCGGCCGCGTTGGTCGGATCAAGATTACGCGCGTGGGAGATGAACCGCGAGATTTTCCATCCGCGCTGAGGATCACCGACGACGAAGGTGCTGTCCAGTCCGAGATCTCGGGCCAGTTCGAGGGCGGCGAGTTCGGCGCCACGATCAACCAGGTTTTCAGTACCTACCCCGGGGTGGCGATAAACGTATTCTTCGTCGCCAACGGTGAAGTGGCATGAAAGATTGGTGAGCCCCTGCTTGAGAGGATAGAAGTCATGGACATCGGACTTCTCGCAGCCGAGCACGGCGACAATATTGTCAAAGACTTCGGAGTCCACATTCTCAATAAAGGAGGGATCGAAGCCCCGCAGTTCGTCAAGTGAGTCGAACTCGTTGATGACCCCGGCCGGATAGCCTCGCATGACCATGTCGAGATCTTTGATGTGGTCGATGTAGATCGACTCCCACAGCTTTCCTACTGTTGAAGGGCGCTGGTAAACCCGCTCGAGGATCTCCCGGAACTTGGCAGAAAAAGTTTCATCGAAGAAGACATGGCCCAACATGACCCAGGCGTTCTCTCCACCCTCCGTCACATCGGTGATGCGTCCACCTGCACCCGTGGTGATGCACCATTCGTCGGTTTTACCTTCGACAAACTGTGCGGAGTAGTACGCCTGGTAGACGTAGGGCTCGAAAGGATTAACCGAGAAGTAATTGTCCGATGAACAGACATATGTGCGGGCGAGCTTTTCGCGGACCACCCATAGCGTGCCGTTGTTGTTGCGTGTCGCGTACTCGTCGTTAACAACGATGGTCACGCCAAACTTTTTACGGAGGTAGAAGAAGTACTCCTGCTTGTATCCGACGACGACGGTGATGTCCGTAATTCCCGCTTCTTGAAGCTGACGGATTTGACGTTCGATAAGGATCTCGCCACGTACTCGCAGGATACCCTTGGGTTTCTCATAGGAAATGGGAGCGAAACGCTGGGAGAGGCCTGCCGCCATGATTATGGCATTGTCTACCTTATAAGGCTCGAGCGCAGCAAGCCCGGTCTCCGTCACCGCGCGATCAACAATGAACCCGGCTTCCTCACACTCCCGTACGGTGGTGTTGATAGTGCCCAGGGAGAGTTCCGTGAGCGCGGCCAGCTTTCGCTGCGAAAGGGGACCTTCCGAGCGTAGGGCATTTAAGGCCGCAAATTCGTTGCGAGAGAGAGCCATTTTTCCTCCACCGAGTGTTCAATAAAATTAAGTGTATCTTGACTTTGAACACTTGGTGGAGTGAGGGCCACAATGTGGTGAAGACCCCGTAAACGGCTAGCTGGAGGTGGACGGCGGGGTGGAGGGAGATGACGTGGTGGGGTGCGGCTCGGACGCGTCGGGCTGCGCCGTCGTCGGTACGTCAAAGTCGAAGAAATCAGGTGAGGTGGTGACGGGAGTGGGCGGTTCAGCAATCTGCTCTTGGGCCGCAGCCGAACGAATCGTGACGAACAAAATGAATATGACACCGACAAGCATGGCAAGGGAGCCAAGAGCCCACACGGTCGTCGGAGATATCGCCCAAGGCCACCACTTGGGTGAACCAAAACCGATGATGGTGTTATCAGCGAGGCCAAGAGAGTAGCGGCGAATAATCTGACGCAGCGCCATGGAGTTAGCCCAGGTGACGATGCCAACAAGGAGAATGAGTCGGCTGGGGGAACGGAAGAATATCTTCCGGTCTCGTCGTGTTAGCCAAATGAGGAGGGCAACAGCGACGAGAGGCAACATGTATCGCCCCTGATAGTAGAACACCGGCTGAACCTGCCGAAGGGTGAGGCTGACAGCAGGAATTCCTAAAAGCGCCCCCAGCATGATGGTGATTGCGAAAATCTTACGAACGTGGAGCTTGTGGGCCGCTACGAAAACCACTCCTCCAGCCACGAAGACCATAGCAAGGGTGGACCATCCGAGGAGGGGAACGTCAAACCAACCCGGGCCCCAGGTAAGTCCCCACCACGAGGCGATATGCTCCGGAAGGCTCTGGACATTGAGGACAAAGATCCGCCACGTTGACAGGTTCGGATAGGTAGGCCAGCCGCCGTCTGCGGTTAAGCTCGCTGTTTGCCCCGTCGAGGAGAGGACAAACAGGCCGAGTCCCGACATAAGGAGGGAAAGTAGGAGAGTAGGGAGACGATCGCGAGTGATTTTGATGAAGAACCACATCGCCAGGGTAATAACGAACAGGTAGAACGCGGAGTCTGTTCGACTTGTCATTGACAAGACTGCACCCAGCGCCATAGTGCCAAGCAATGCCCAGCGGCGCCGTCCGGTAGTCTCCGTCGACGCAATGAGAGATGCCCCGTAGATGAGGCAACCGGACAATGCCCATGACGTGGGATTATTTGATGCCACGAAATAGACGCCCATGGGAACCCATGCGGTAAACGTTGCAATGAGGAGAGCGTGGCGAATATGGGGCGCAGCCAGTGCACCCACAAGGAAAAGTCCGCCTAAGCCAATAATTATGTTGAGGAGGCGCATCATCACGACGGAGTGATGGACGTCCTCGCCCACGAGCAGATGGTGGAGTTGATAGTAGCCCCAGGGATAGCCGCCGTCGTCAAAACGATTGGTGGGAACAAGCTCGTTATCTGAGGCGTCAAGAGCACACGAAGCGTCTTTCTCCGGTTTGAAGGCGACGCACTTCTTCGAATCCGTAATAGCTTCCGGAACCTCCACCGAGGAGATGACACCGTTTTTGATGTCATATGTGCAACCGGACTCGTCAATCGGACGGGGGCACCAAATGCTACCGAGGTGGTAATCGTCGTCGGGAGAAGCCGAAACCGGTGAAGAAATTGCCCACGCGGCGAAGCCAAAAAGAACCCCCATCATGCCGACGATTGCGAGAATCGTGGAGAGAATTCTGGCGCGTTTAGCCGTTGGCTGCTGTGTTGGGGCATTCATGGGTTACATGCTACTGGAATGGCCCCAGAGAACTGTGTATTGCGCTGGTCATTTCCGGAAGATTCGCCAGGATCCTCGTTTGGGTAATGAAATCTGCGGAGTAGGACGACGATAAGTGCGATGAAGGCGACGGTTCCGATAGCTCATACGACCATCGGGCCAGGAACGATAGCATCCCACCACCACGTGGAATCGCTGCCAAGATTAACGGCCTGCGAATGGGCGCCGCGAGTATAACGACGTAGTCCGTGGGTTTCGAAATACCCCACGAGCGCCAAGGGAACTATGGCACCGGCGATGAGTGCCCAAGCACTTGGATTAATAGACGAGAGAAGGAAGATTCCCACGGGAATCATGGTGACTACGCTCGCCGCGATGGGTGTCGAGCGGCGATGTGCGGGCAGAAGAGCGCACAGCGCACTCATCACGGCTTTGTAACGATCCGCGAGCATTTTTTCTCACCGTTTCGTTCAAAATTTTAAGCGGTGGATCGTTCAATCGCTTATCTAGATGCGACGTATTTTTGTGCTGTGACGAATGTTTTATCTCGAGGATGTAACGGTGTGTTTCGAGTGTGGGCACTGTGTGAAACGGAGTGATGTGCCGAAATGTTACCTAAGGCTGACGTGCCCGGATCACCAGGTGAGACATGTGAAAAAATTGTGACTCCAGACACTGCTTTGAGGTGCGGGGTTGGAGTGCTTGAAAGGTGTGATGTGGGCCATTAGAGCATGTGGGGAATGGTGAGTTTTCTTTTCGGGTTCTTTATTTCCAGCGCCCTGAGCAGGGGGTTTGCTTGAGGGTTGAGGCTCGATGTCTGACCTCATTGTCGCCATAGCCCGGCGTTCTCCACGGTGGCGCGGTGGGGATTTCATTGATCGCGTGAGGTCTGGGACCTGTGTACCGTGGCGGGCCTCGTGTGGGGTCGTGTAACGTTTTGGTAACGCCGAATGGTCCGGCTGCCCCAAAACGTGACACGTGTCTCGCGGAGTCGAATTTGACTTAGGTCGCATTTTCAAATGTAACAGGTTGATAACGTGATAGGGTCCCGGACAGAAGTTCATCGAACCGCTCGATGACGACGAAGGGAAACGGTATGAGGTTGAAGAAGGACATCAGAGGACGCGCACTGTGTGCACTGTTCGGTGCGGCCGTCATGGTCCTGCCGCACGGCGCTGCTGGTGCAGTCGAGAATGAGTCCCCTGACGCCACAGTTGTGGAGGTGGCTACCTCTGAGTCCGAGGCGCGCGAATCGCTGAGCGAGCCAACATCGGAAGCCACTACTGCCACGAAGACGCTCTCGGAAGAATCTGAAGCGGCGACCACCGAAAAGGTGAGCGACGCGACTGTCTCCTCTGAGAAGGCTGTCGGCCCGGAGACGGCTGCTGCAGAGACCAGCTCTGTCGCCCCCCAGTCGGCGAAGGTAATTACGACGGGCTGGGTGACCGAAAACGGTCGGCAGTACTTCGTGCAGGCCGATGGTACGAAGAAGACCGGTTGGTTGCAGGAAGGCAGCACCTGGTACTACTTGAATTCCAGCGGTGCCATGCAGACTGGTTGGGCCAAGGTCGGCGGCGCCTGGTACTACCTCAACTCCAGTGGCGCGATGAAGACCGGTTGGGCCAAGGTGAGTGGTGTCTGGTACTACCTCAACTCCAGCGGCGCGATGAAGACCGGTTGGTTGCAGGAAGGTAGCAATTGGTACTACCTCAAGTCGAGCGGTGCGATGGCAACGGGACAGCTGACCATCAATGGCAAGTCCGAATCCTTCGATTCCAATGGCGTCTGGCGCAACGCCTCCAAGGGCGAGGCCGTCCTTCAGACTGCTAAGTCATACCAGGGTGCGCCTTATCGTTGGGGCGGCACCACGCCCTCCGGTTGGGATTGCATCGGCTTCGTGCGCTACGTTTACGCTCAGCATGGCGTGTCCATCGGTGGCTACACCACCTCGGTTCTCTCCGTGGGCCGTCAGGTCAGCTACTCGCAGGCTCAAGCTGGTGACATTCTGTACTGGCCCGGCCACGTCGCCATCTACGCGGGCAATGGTCAGAATGTCGGCGCTTGGAACGAGAGCATGGGCACCACCACGGGCCCGAACTCCTGGCTCGGCACGCCCACCGTCATCCGCGTATTCGGCTGATATAAGAACGACGGCGGCGCACGGACCAACTGTCACGCGTCCGCCACACGAAAACCGGGGCCTCCTATCAATGATGAGGGAGGCCCCGGTTTTTATATTTATCGCTTTGTATTGCGGCGATTAGCCTATTTGCCGCGATCAGTCCACGTCGTCCCGAGAGAGCAGGTTGAGCAGGTACTGGCCGTAGCCGGACTTGACGAGTGGCTCGGCACGCTCGCGCAGTTCGTCGTCGGTGAGGAAGCCTCGACGCCACGCAACTTCTTCGGGCGCGCCCACCTTGAGACCCTGACGTGCCTCGACGGTGCGGACGAAGGAGGTGGCGTCGGCAAGGGAATCGAAGGTGCCGGTGTCGAGCCAGGCGCTGCCTCGAGGCAGAACCTCGACCTGTAGTTTTCCGGCTTCCAGGTACACCTTATTGACGTCGGTGATTTCGTACTCACCGCGCACCGAGGGTTTCAGGTCTCGCGCGATCTGCACGACGTCGTTGTCGTAGAAGTAGAGGCCAGGAACCGCGTAGTTTGACTTCGGCTTGGCGGGCTTC
>RRZT010714077.1_pt1 | contig 57334 bp, 50 predicted proteins | sample 2165551 | NCBI WGS metagenome assembly RRZT01 (sample SAMN10456910, study PRJNA506462) | wastewater metagenome | biome: wastewater; feature: sludge; material: wastewater sludge; isolation source: wastewater sludge with Escherichia coli K12::gfp cells carrying plasmid... | place: USA: Moscow, Idaho... | reverse complement strand
GGAACCAGCGGATCCTCCACGATCACCCGCATGGCCTCGCGGTCGAGCAGGTAGCCCGCGCCTCCGCTCGCGTAGCGGACCCCCACCGGCCCGGCGGCCTCCCCCGCCTCGATCCACAGGGGCGAACCCAGGTAGGGCGTGGGCCGCAACTGCGCGAAGACAGCGCTATAGAGGTAGGTGTCGTCGTCGCACTTGAAGACGTAGTCGAAATCGGTGCAGGCCAGAACCCAGGCGAACAATGCCTGCGATTTGGCGGCGAGGGCCTCGTAGGTGTCCGCCACGCGCAGGGTCAGGACGCCAGCGACGGGATCGAACCTGGCCTCCTCCGCTTGGTTTGGATCTCCTTGGACGAAGAGAGTCGGAATGCCCCAGTCGCGTTCCAGGAGCGGCACCCAGGTCTGTGAACACGCGGCCACCCGGTCGGCGTTCCGCTGACATGTGACGGCCGCCACCAGCACCTTCGCGGCGCCAAGGCTCAGATGGGCGTCATCGCCACGCCCCAGCGCCGATGCCCGGGCGTTCCGCTCCTCCATGCACCCATCCAAGCACCTGGCGGCGGGCACTCTGGCCGAGGTTCCCACGCCAACCCGGCAGGTCGGCTTGGCGTCGAGTCCGCTGCATCGAGACCACGGCCCGGTGAGGATCGCCCGCAGCGACTATCTGTGGTTCGCCGTCAGGGTGACCGCGGGAGCCGAGGACCCCCTGTGGCTGCTGCAGCATTCCCTTCCCTCGCCCTTCCGACTGGAGGGGACACTCGGGCTCGCCGCCCTGCCCGGCTTCGGCCTGCGGGTGAGCGACCGCGCGGGGGTGCGACGCCAGGAGTTCGACTCGGCGTGGGCCCGCGCGGAGCACGCCTACGCGATGGTGCACCGCACGATGATGGACCGGGCCTCGGCCGAGGGATGGGTCGGGATCCGCGCGGCGCAGGTGGATCTCCGGGGCACACGCATCCTGATCGCCGGTCCGCCCGGCGCGGGCAAGACGACGCTGGCCCTCGGGTTGGCGGCCCGGGGAGGGACCATCGGTTCCGACGAGGTCGTCTTGCTGCGCGAGGGGCACGCCCTCGCGCTCCCCCGCCGCCTGCGCCTCCTCCACGACGCGACGACACACCTGCCCGAACGTGCTCGGGAGTCGGCCGTGGAACTCCCCTACGCCCCGCCGGTGGATGCGGTCGATCCGGGACGCCTGACGCCCTCGCCTCCTCTCGTCGCTCCTCGCGTTCCGGAACTCCTGGTGCTTCTCACCCCCGGTACGCATGACCCCATCGTGAGCGAGGCGTCCCCGCTTCAGGTGATTGCGGAGCTCAGCACCGGGGCGGCGCCGATGTCACCCGACCGGGGAAAGCTCATCGGCGAGCTCAGCCGCCTGCAGCGCAACGCGCGATGTGTCCGGCTCACCGGCCGCGCCGACGACCACGGCGTCGACGCCCTCGAGTCCCTGGTGTGAGCACCCGACCGCGCGGCGGCCTCCGCGCGGGGGCGACGCGGTTCAGGCTCGCACGAGGCTGCCTCCCGCGGCGACACAGCCCCCGTCACACAGGATGTCCGTCCCGGTGAGGTAGCCCATCTGGTCGTCGGCGACGGACGCGTACAGAAAGGCGATCTCCTCGGGACGCCCGGCGCGTTTGATCGCGTTGCGGGCCAGGTAGTCGGCGGTCTCCCCCGATTCGATCTCCCCCATCGGGGTGGCGAACGTGCTGGGCGTGATGGACAGGACGCGGACGCCGCGAGCCCCGAACCGGGCGGCGTCGGTGCGCGCACACCACAGCACGAAGTGCTTGCTGATTGCGTAGGCGACGCCCGTCTGGACGCGCCGGGGGAACAGCCGCACCCGCCCCATCATCCGGCGCCGGAACCGCTCCGGGTCGGTGCGGCTGAGCGGGTAGGAGCCGGTGGGCATGAGCAGGCGGGGCGCCAGGTAGGCGGACATGGAGGAGGTGTCGATGACGCACCCGGAGTCCATCACCGGGTAGAAGGCGTCGTTGACGTGAAGAGTCCCGAGCGCGTTGACGGCCATGATCGTCGCCGGGTCCCCCATGTGCGGGGACAGCCCGGCGGCGTGGATGACGGCGGTGACGCGTCCCCGGTGGGCGGCCAGCTCGGCCAGTCGCAGCATGGCGTCCCGGTCGGACACGTCCCCGGCGACCGCTTCGGCCGCGACCCCGTCGTCGCGCAGGTCGGCGACCGTATCGGCCAGTTTCGCGGGGGTGCGTCCGGCCAGCACGATCCGATACCCGCGCTCGCCCATCAGGGCGGCCGTGGCCCGCCCGATGCCACTGCCACCGCCGGTGATGACGCAGACGTCGTCGCTCATCAGGCGGCCAACGCGTTGATGCGGCCCTCGCGTTCCAGCCAGGCGATGGTGTCGGCGAGCGTGTCGGCGAACGGCCGGGTGGTGAACCACAGCTCGCGGCGGGCCTTGGCGGAGTCGTACTCGTTGTTCCGGGTGAGGTTGTAGACGGCGAAGCTCGTCATCCGCATGGGCTTGCCGGACACCAGGTGCCACGCATCCGACGCCTTGCCCAGGGCGTGCCCGGCCCAGGCCGGGAGAATCGTGGTGACGGGCGGGGTGCCGGTCAGTTCGGACAGCAGCGCGAACATGCGCCGCATCGTGACGAGTTCGTTGCCCAGGATGTAGCTCTCCCCGATGCCGCCCGCGTCGATGGCGGTGACGATCGCGTCGGCGAGGTCGCGTACGTCCACGGCATTGAAGCTGCCTTCGATCCCGGCGCGCAGCTTGCCGTGGCAGTAGTCGATGACGAAGCTCGACACGGGGCCGAACGCGTAGTCGTCCGGGCCTGCGATGCCGGCCGGCTGCACGAGGGTGGCGTTCAGGCCTGAGGTGCGGACGGCGTCCAGCACGATCTGGGAGGCAGCCGCCTTCGACTGGCCGTAGTAGCCGACCACCGCGGCCGGATCGAAGTGGTCGACCTCGGTGATCGGGATCCCGCGAGGTCGCTCGGGGATCGCCCCGGTGGATCCGACGTAGACCAGCTTGCGGACGCCGTGGGCCAGACAGGCGTCCACGATGGTGCGGGTGCCGGTGATGTTGACGTCGTGGACGAGTTGGCTGAAGCCCGCCTCGACGGTGACGATCGCGGCGCAGTGGATCACGACGAGCGGGCGTCCGGGTTCGGCGTCGAAGAAGCGCTCGATGCTCGCCGGGTCGGTGACGTCGCCGGTGCGCAGGTCGACCTCCGCGGGGACGCGGGCGGCGGCCGGGTCGCCGGGCAGCACGAGGCCGCGGACGTCGGCCCCATCGGCGAGCAACCGGGCGGCGACGGAGCTTCCAAGGTTGCCCGCCACCCCCGTCACGAGGTGGAGCGGGGCTTGGCTGGACGGGTCGGTCATGGTGGTTCCTTCGGTCGGCGGAGGCCGCGTCCCGGGGTGGCTCCGGCACCTGCACCGGCCTCGCCGCTCCCGGGTGTTCGCGACACATCGATCCTCCCGAGCCGGGCATCGGCTCACATCGTCCGCGCGCACCGCCGTCGCGTACTCCATCGGGAGTACGGTCCCCTGAGAGCGCCGTCCGGGTCCCGGGTCCGGCAGCCAGGGTCGAGCGCCGTCAGCGGCCGGAGGACGAGCCTCCCGCCGAGGGCCGAGACGCGCGCTGCGTCGGTTCGGCCCGGCGCCGCTCGGCGGAGACCATCGCCACGACGAGGACGCCCGGGCTGATCACCACCAGCGGCGGCAGCATCCACACGACGACGGCGGCGACCAGCAATCCGGACAGGACGTAGGCGCTCCCGACGGGGTCGGTGATCACCAGGGTGCGTCCCTGATGCCACAGCGCACGCCAGTCGGCCCCCGGCGACCACAGGGCCGCCGTACGGCACACGCACACCGCCACCCCGGCGGCGAGCAGCGCGCTGACGATCGCCAGCGCCTGACCGCCTGGCACCAGCCCCGCCAGTCCGAGTGCCACGTTGAGGAGCAGGACGCCCACCACGGCGGCGGACGCCAGCCCGAACAGCCAGCCCGTGCGGATCGCCCGCCACCCGTCGCGGAACAGCGACCCCACCGTGTCGCTGCGTCCCTCGACGTGGTTGGTCAGGTGGCGGGCGCCCGCCGCCAGGGCGGGGGCGGCCGTGACGAGCGGTAGCGCGAGGGCGGTGACCGCGAGGCCGACGACGAGAGTTTCGCCGAAGGCCGCGACGCGTCGCCCGCCGAAGACCTCCGGCTCCCGGCGACGCGCCGCCGCACCACTGACCCTGCTCATCCCTTCAGGCCCTGGGTCGCGACCCCCTGCACCAGGTGACGCTGGAAGGCCATGAAGAAGAGCACCACCGGCAGCAGCGCCAGGATGGCCATCGCCATCTGCGCCCCGTAGTCGCTGGTGGAGGTCTGATCGACGTAGAGCCGCAACGCCAGCGGCATCGTGTACATGCCGGGCGCCTTCAGGTACAGCAGCGGTCCGAAGAAGTCGTTCCAGGACCAGATGAAGGCGAAGATCGAGCTCGTCACCAGGGCGGGCTTCATCAGCGGGAGGATCACCCAGCCGAACGTGCGGACGTGCCCCGCACCGTCGATGCGGGCCGCCTCATCCAGCTCGCGGGGCAGCCCGCGCATGAACTGGATCATCAAGAACACGAAGAAGGCGTCCGCCGCGAGGAACTTGCCCAGCAGGAGCGGCCAGTACGTGTTGATCATGCCCAACTGGTTGAACACGATGTACTGGGGGATGATCACGACGTGGAACGGCAGCAGCATCGTCGCGATCATGCAGCCGAAGAAGATCCCCCGCCCCGGGAAGGTGATCCGCGCGAACGCGTAGGCCGACACCGAGCACGACAGGGTGATCCCGACGACGGAGGCCACCGCCAGGACCAGCGAGTTCACCACGAAGGTCCAAAACGACACCCCGCCGATGCCCTCCAGAGCGGTCGCATAGTTCTGGAAGCCGCCCCCCTCGGGGATCAGGCTGACCGAGCCGATGATCTGGTTGCTCGGCTTGAACGACGACATCAGCATCCAGGCGGCCGGGTACAGGATCACGACGACCACGGCCAGCGAGAAGACGTGAAACACGAGGCCGCCGATCCTGCTGCGCGTCCGGGCCCGGGAGCGTCGCGGCTGAGCCGGGGCCGGGGAGCCGGGCGTCGCGTCCGGCACTGTCTCGACGAAGTTATCCGGTGCGCTCATCGCTCATCTCCCGCGTAGTGGACCCATGCCGTCGAGGTACGGAACATCATGATGGTGACGAGGCCGACGGCCACGACGAGCACCCAGGCCATCGCCGAGGCGTACCCCATCTGGAAGTCGCGGAATCCGCGCAGATACAGGTACAGCGTGTAGAAGAGGGTCGACCCCGCGGGGCCGCCGGTGCCGTTGGAGATGATGTAGGCCGAGTTGAAGATCTGGAAGGCGTGGATCGTCTCCAGCAGCAGGTTGAAGAACAGCACCGGCGACAGCATCGGCAACGTGACCGCGAAGAACCTCCGGATCGGGCCGGCGCCGTCGACGGCGGCCGCCTCGTACAGCTCGACCGGCACCTGCTTCAGCCCGGCGAGGAAGATCACCATCGGGGCGCCGAACTGCCACACGGTCAACAAGATCAGCAGCGGCAGCGTGCGCGACGGGTCGCCGACCCAGCCGCCCTCGCTGGCGGGCGGCCCGCCCAGGACCGAACCCACCTGCGCGACGATGCCGCCGTCGAGGAACATCGCCTTCCAGACGATGGCGATCGAGACGCTGCCGCCGATCAGGGAGGGAAGGTAGAAGGCCGAGCGGTAGAAACCCTGACCGCGTCGCGGCATGTTCAAGAGCATGGCGACCGCGAGGGCGGCGAGCAGCTTCAACGGGGTTCCCACCAGCACGTAGGTTCCGGTGACCTTGACCGCCTGCAGGAAGTTGGGGTCGCTGAACAGGCGCACGTAGTTGTCGACGCCGACGATGCGGGGCGCGCTGAACAGGTTGTAGTCGGTGAACGACAGGTACAGGGAGGCGATCATCGGCCCCACCGTGAGGACGAAGAACCCAAGAAGCCAGGGGCTGAGGAACGCGTAGCCCGCGCGCGCCTCCCGCCTCCGTCGCGGCCGGTTGTCGCGGGCCGCGGGCTGGGTCGTTGTTGTCGCAGTCATGCGTGGGCTCCTTTCTGCCTGGTGCCGGCCGCGGACGACCGGCACCAGATCACGAGGAATCAGCGTCCGAGCACCAGGGAGATCTCGGAGAAGAGCTCCTGCCCGAACTGCTGGGTGGTCAGCTCGCCGTAGCGCAGGCGCTCATGCAGTTCGGTCCACTTGGCCTCGATCGTCCCGTAGCCCGCGGGGAGGATCGGGTAGCCCGCCGTCATGTCGCTCTTGACCGCGTCCAGGTAGCCGAGGTTGACCTTGTCGGCAGCGGTCTGGTTGATGGCGTCGCGGCCTTCCTGGGTGGGAGGGGTGCCCAGGGACGTCCCGAACACCTCGGCGACCTTCGGCGAGGTGGCCAGGAAGTTCACGAACGCGGCGGCGGCCTGCGGCTGCTTGGAGTTCTCGGCGATGGCCAACAACATGCTCGGGTGCGAGGCCAGGATCCGCTCGCTCGAACCGTTGGCCCGCGGCGGGGCCACCATGCCGATCTCCTCGGTGCCGATGTCGCTCATCGCCTGCTGGATGGTGGTGGAGAAGTTGAACCACACGGCCGTCTCGCCGGCCAGGAAGCCGCCCTTGGGTGACAGCGCGATACTGCGCGCGATCGGGTAGAAGTCGCCCGCGTCACGCATGGACGCCGTGGAGTCCAGGTAGGAGACGACATCGGCTTCGGTGAAGGTCGGCTTGCCGTCGGCGGTGAAGACCTCGTTGCCCGACTGCATCAGGTGGTAGATGAAGCCCGGGAAGCCGCCGGTGTAGTCCTCGGCCCCGTAGATGCGCGGGTCCGCGCCCGCACCCGCCTGGTTCACCTTCATCAGGAAGGCGTTGAGCTGGTTCCAGTCCATGTCGCTGGTCGGGTACTCGATGCCGTAGGCGTCCAGAACCTTCTTGTTGTACATCATCGAGTAGGCGTTGGTGCCCAGCGGCACCGCGACCAGCTTGTCGCCGATGGTGCCCGACCCCAGGACGCTGTCGGAGACCCCCTCCAGCGTGAGGGTGTTCTGGCGGAACGGGCCGAGATCCTTCAGCAGCCCCTTGTTGGCGTACTCACCCAGGTAGCTGGCGTCCATCATGACCGCGTCGGGGAGCGCCCGGCCTGCGGCTTCGGTGTTGCGGGCCGTCCAGTAGTCGCCCCACGAGTTGAAGTTCCGCACCACCTTCACATTGGGGTACTCCTCGTTGAACATCCCGATGACCTGTTCGAACCGCTTGGCGCGGTCCTCGTTGCCCCACCAGGAGAACGTGATCTCTGCGGCGGTGTCCTTGTTGAATGCCGTCTCGGCGGGGGCGGGGGCCGATCCTCCCGCCGAACAGCCCGTGAGTACGAGGGCCGTGGCGACGCCAGCGACGAGCCACCCTCGAATACGTCGAAACATGTGATTCCTCCTCCTTGGTGCGGGCTTCATCGCCCGCGGTTGGTGTGGATTCCGGGGAGTCCCCGGCTGTCTGGTCCGGCGATCATGCGTCTGCCGTCGTCTCGTCGGCGGGGGGCTGGGCCGTCCCCTGGACGATCGCCCGCAGCACGGGCATCGGCAGTTTGGGGTCCCGGTCGTGCGTCAGCAGGCCGTTGCTCTCCTGCAGGGTGTCGGTGAGCTGCGTCCAGCACCATCCGGCCAGGCCGTGGGAGCGTCCCCGTCCGTCGCGGGTGCCGGCTTGGACGGCAGCGAAGATCGCCCCGATTCGCCGTGCGAAGTCGTCGGCGCTGTCGGCTTCGGAGTAGCCCCAGGCGTCTCGCGGCACCTCCCCGGGAGACCAGCTGACCCCCCCGAACTCGGTCAGCATGATCGGCTGGCGGGTGTCGACGGTGCCGGGCAGCCGGACGACGCGTCCCGCGGGGCCGATGCCGCCGAGCATGGCCCGCAGCGCGGACTCCTCGATGCCGTAGCGGGCCGCGAGCACCGCCCCGTCGGCCTCGTAGTCGTGCAGCGTCCACAGGTCCGAGGTCGACTGTTCCCAGCCGTCGTTGGAGATGACCGGCCGGGTCGGATCGAGCGCCTTGGTCAGGAAGTACAGGGCGTCGGCAAGGGCACGCTGGTCGGGGCGGGACGCGATGTGCTGGACGCCCCAGCTCTCGTTCAGCGGCACCCATGTCACGACGCTGGGGTGGCTGCGGTCCCGGACGACGGCGGCGCTCCACTCGGTGAGGGTGCGGCGGATCGCCCGCTGGTCGAACGCGTAGGTGGCGGGCATCTCCGCCCACACGAGCAGCCCGAGCCGGTCGGCCCAGTACAAGAACCGGTCGTCCTCGATCTTCTGGTGCACCCGGACGGCGTTGAACCCGAGTTCCACGATGAGTTCGGCCTCGCGGCGCAGGGCGTCCCCGGAGGGGGCGGCCAGGTGCGAGCCGGGCCAGTACCCCTGGCTGAGCACCGAGCGCAGCGTGACCGGCCGGTTGTTCACGAGGAAGGCGCCGTCGTCCCAGCCCACCGTGCGCAGGCCCAGATAGCTCGCCACCACGTCGGAGGGTTGCCCGTCGACGTCGACGCGGACCCAGGCGTCCAGCAGGGTCGGCGAGTCGGGCCGCCACTGCAGCCGCTCGCTGGCCTGGCCGTTGCGCTGCCCGTCCAACGGGAACGTCAGCGTCGTCGTGGTGTCGCTGGTGGACACCTGTGCTGCGCCCAGGGGGACGCCGTCGTGCGCCACCGTGACGTGGACGCGGCAGGCACGCCGCAGGCTCAGGTCGAGTTCGACGCTGACCGTTCCGGCGGTCAGGTCGGCGGTCCAGCACAGGTCGGTGACGTGCTGGGCGGGAACGGACTCCAGCCACACGGGCTGCCAGATCCCCGTGGTGCGGTGGTACCAGATGGTGTGCGGTTCGCGCATCCAGTCCTGCTTGCCGCGGGGCTGGGAGACGTCGTGGGGGTCGTCCTCGGCGCGGACCACGAGCGTGTTCGCTTCGCGGCCGAGCGCGTCGGTGAGGTCGACCGCGAAGGGGGTGTGCCCGCCCACGTGATCGCCGACCGCCTGCCCGTTCAGCCACACCCTGGCCCGATAGTCGACGGCACCGAAGTGGAGGATGAGCCGGTTCCCCGGGGCGTGCCCAACCCGGGCGAGGTCGCCCTCGTCGAGCTCGCGCCGGTACCAGACGACCGGGTGGTAGCCGGTCTCCCCCACGCCCGAGTCGGCGGATTCGGGCGGGAACGGCACCGTGATCGCTCCGGCGAGCGGCCGCCCGTCCTGCCATCCCTCTCGGACGCCGAGGTTGTCGTCGTCGTGGGCGAAGCCCCAGGCGCCGCCGAGGTCGAGGTAGGAGTCACGCACCAGGTGGGGGCGCGGTCGCGCCTGGTCCATCCTGCTGGCGCGCAGCGCCTCGACCGCAGTTTCGCGAGACTCGTGGGACACCTGGCACTCACCTTCTCTTCTAGCGATCGCCGCACGACCGCAGTTCAGCGTTGAACTATGCCGCCTCCGGCATGAACTCGTCGATCTACGACTACGTAGTTCCACGTTGAACTGCACAATAGTTCCACGCTGAACTACGGTCAAGGGGTGGCAGAAGGAAGGCAACCTGCAAAGATTCGGCCGAGGGAAGGGGACAGATGGCACGGGTAACGCTGGCGGACGTGGCCGCCCGGGTCGGGGTCAGTGCCAAGTCGGTCTCCAACGTCGTCAACGGCACCGGCTGGGTGAGCGATGAGGTTCGGGCGCGCATCCTCGACGCCATCGCCGACCTCGGCTACCGCCCCAACCTCGCCGCCCGAACGCTGCGCGGCGGACACAGCGGCCTCATCGCCCTCGTGCTGCCCGACCTCCGCGAGCCCTACTTCGCCGAGTTCGCGTCGCGCTTCGTCACCCGTGCCCAGCGTCGCGCGCTCACCGTCCTGATCGCCCAGACCGGAGGCGACCACGCCACCGAGGTCGCGATGGCCTCCGGCGAGGGTTTCCCCGCCCTCGACGGGCTCGTCATGAGCCCGCTGCGGCTGACCGCCGCCGACCTGGCGGGACGCCCCCAGACGCCCCCGCTGATCCTCATCGGGGAGGAGGCCGAGGCGCTGGTGGGGCCGAGCATCCACCACGTCGGCATCGACAACGTCTCCTCCGCGGCCGCCGCGACGGACTACCTGCTCGCGCGCGGGCGACGCCGCATCGCCGCGGTCGGGCGCCAAGACGACGGCGCCTCCGCCACCTCGCAGTTGCGCTACCAAGGCTACGAAGAAGCCCTCGCCCGTGCCGGGCTCTCCGTCGACCCGGCCCTGATCGGCGTCGTCGACGACTTCAACCGCGCGGCCGGATCCCGCGCCGTCCAGGAACTGCTCGATCGCGGCGTCGCCTTCGACGGCCTGCTGTGCTTCAGCGACACCCTCGCGCTCGGCGCCCTCTACACCCTGGGCAGTAACCGCATCCCCGTACCCGACCAGGTCGAGGTGATGGGGTTCGACGGCATCGAAGAGGGACGCTTCCACGTCCCGGGCTTCGCCACCGTCAACCCCGGCGTCGACGAGGCAGCCGACATCATCCTCGACATCATCGCCGCGCCGCAGACCCATCCGGGCGCGCACCACAACGTCCCGTACACCATCATCTCGGCCTGACCCGGGGATTCTCCCGGCAGGTGCCCGGCACAATGGTGCGCATGGACACCCAGGCCGCGCCCATCGACTTCGGCACCGTGCTGCTGTACCTCGCCATCGCGGCGGCGTGCTGGCTGGTGTTCTGGGTGGTCCGGGGGTGGCTTCGCGCACGCATTCACGCGACGCCGTCGGCACCCGAGGCAGGCGACCTCGCGACGGCGACGTTCCCCATCGCCAAGCCGGGCTACAAGCTGCGCGACGTCGACCGATTCCTCGACCAGGTGCAGGCATGGCTGACGCCCACCCTCTCCGACGCCGACCGGGCCACCGCCCTGAACACCGTGACGAACGTGCGGTTCGCCGTCGCCCGCTCCGGCTACGACCCCCGCGCGGTCGACACCCACCTGGACGCCCTGATCGCGCGCTTCTCGCCGCCCGAGCCGCCACAGGACTGATTGGTCGACCACTGGGTGTCGGCCACACCGGTGGTGGGCGGGTGCTGCTGCTGTGGAGATTGCGGCAGCGGCGTGGGACGTGTTCGGGTCACTGACGAGACCCGATGCGCCTGGCTGGCGTTCTACCCTGCGAGCGAACCGGTCACCCCTCGGGTTGCGACGGGGGCCGCGCGGCGGCGATCATCGCGTCCCTCACCTGCGCGGATGCGAGGAACAGCCGGGGCTGCAGTTCTTCCCAGCCGCGATGCTTCGTCGCGATCGCGAACGCCTGATGGGTGCGGTCGAGGTCGTTGTCGAGCTGGAGGCCCGGCGAATCCACGCCGCGGACCTGCAGGTGGTACATCCACCAGCTTCCGTCGGCCTCCCGGTTCAGGAACGTCGCCTCGAAGGCCATCTGCTCCCCTGGCAGCGTGGCGAGGCACTCGTCGTAGCGCTCGTGAAGCGTCTCCATCCAGGCATCGAACGACGCCTCGCGCCCATCAAGCAGGCGGGCACGCGACAACTCCAGCGCCAGCCCCGACGGGACCGAGACGGGCATCGGCCAGCCGGCAAAGTCTGCCCCCACCGGCTCGAACGGGATCGGGTCCATGGCGCTCATGCCACTCCTCCGCTGGACTTCCCCAACGGCGCCGCGGGGATTGCAGCACAGAGTCAGCGACCTAGGAGAAGCCCCCCTCTCACCAGAAACCGGACACTGTACGGTTTTTGTGTATGCTGCTCATGGCACCGGCGCCCGGCACAAGGGGCACCCCGGAACCCGACGAAGGGAGAGCCCGTGACTGCCCACCGATCACGGCCGTGCGCCATCCGCGGACGCTCAGTCGGCCGCCGGGAGGATCCGTTCCAGCAAGCCCAGCACGCGTGGCATATCGATCTCTTCGGGGTCCAGCAGCCATTGCAGCTGGAGGCCATCGGATGCCGCGATCACCAGGGCTGCCGCATCGGCAGGCTCAACGGCATCCGTCATCGCACCCCTCTGCTGAGCGTCGCGGATGCGCCCCTCCAGCAGCCCCCGGAGTTCCCGGAACCGGTCGCGCACAAAGTCGGTGGTGGCGGGGTGCGACTCCTGGAGGGCATCAGCCACCAACGTCGCGTACAGGCGGACGAGCCCCGGGACGGACACGTTCTTCTCCGCGGTCTCGGCGATGGCCTCCAGCAGACTCCCGGGCTGATCCCAGCCGGTTCGACGCTGCTCGTGGGCCCGATAGACCTCCACCAAGAGCTCGTCCCGGGAGGCGAAGTAGTGGCCCAACGTCGCGGTGGATACCCCGATCGCCTCACCCAGGACACGCAGCGACGCACCGTCGACGCCGTGCTCCGCGAACTGATCGAGAGCGGTATCGACGATCTGCTGACGCCGCGCCACACCCTTGGCGTAAGGCCCCCGAGCGGGAGGCTCCTTCGTCGCCATCAGAGCCCGCGTTCCGGGTCAAGCCGTCGGATGCCCCCGGCGGGGATTTGCCCACAGTGACGTAGCAGGAGACCACCTCTTCGAGAACACGAAACATCCACGAGGAACAGGAGAAACCATGTCCCAACCGTCCGTGCAACTCTACTCAATCCGCGAGGCGATCGACGCCGACCTCCCCGCTGCCGTGGCCCGCATCGCAGAGATCGGCCTCACCCAGGTCGAACCGTACGCCTTCCACGTCCGCGCCCCCGAACTCAAGCGGGCGCTGCTCGCGAACGGCCTCACCGCACCGTCTGGCCACGCCGCCGTGATCGACGCCGAACAGCCGGAGAGCATCTTCGACGCCGCGGCCGAACTCGGCATGACCACAGTGATCGATCCCTTCATCCCCACGGATCGCTGGCAGACTGCCGACCAGGTCGCCCACCTGGCCGAGCGGGTGAACGCACTCTCCGAGCGGGCCAACGCCCGCGGGCTCGAGTTCGGCTACCACAACCATCAGTGGGAGTTCACGACGACGATCGAGGGCAGGACGGCCTTCGGCCTGTTCGTCGAACGGCTGGCTCCCGGCGTCGTCTTGGAGGTCGACACCTTCTGGGCGCAGGTCGGCGGCGCGGACGTCCCCGCGCTGCTGCGATCCCTGGCACCGCGCGTGCGCGCGATCCACGTCAAGGACGGCACGATCACCGCCGACATCCGAGACGTGCTGCCTTCCAACGAGAGCGCCTGGTCGTCCCCGAGGCGCTGCGGGCGGCGTTTGAGAACCAGACCCCGGCAGGGCAGGGAGACATCGACGTCCCGGCGATCCTCGCTGCCGCACCAGACGCCCTGCGCGTCATCGAGTTCGACGCCTACTCCGGCGACGTGTTCGCGGGCATCGCCGCGTCCTTCGCGTGGCTCCGCCGGCACGATCGGGCCGGGGCATGACCGGGCGCCAACCGACCGGCGTCGGCATCATCGGCGCGGGGAACATCTCGACTCAGTACCTGACAACCTCACCCGGTTCCCCGACGTCGAGGTCCGGTTCAGCGCCGACGCGATCCCCGAGCGGGCGGCCGCCCAAGCGCAGAAGTACGGCGTCCCCGCATCCGGCAGCGTCGACGCGCTGCTGGCCCACGAGGACGTATCGGTGGTGGCGAACCTCACCACCCCTGTCGCGCATGCCGAGATCGATCAGCACTGCATCGCCGCGGGCAAGCACGTGTGGAGCGAGAAGCCCGTCGCGATGGACCGGGAGTCCGCCGCGTCCTTGCTCGCGGCGGCCGCGGCCAGCGGGCTGCGGGTCGCCTGCGCTCCCGACACCGTGCTCGGTGCCGGGATCCAGACCGCATTGCGCTCGATCGCCCGCGGCGACATCGGCGAGCCGTTGACCGCGACCACCATCTTTCAGGTGCCCGGTCTCGATGCGTGGCACCCGGACCCGGAGTTCTTGTTCGCCACGGGGGCTGGGCCGCTGTTCGATATGGGGCCTTACTACGTCACCACCCTCGTTCACGTGTTCGGCTCCGCCACCCGCGTGCACGCTGTCGCCTCCCGGTCACGCGAGCGACGCACCATCGCCGCGGGACCCCGGGCGGGCCAGTCCTTCCCGGTGGCCGTACCGACCCATCACGCCGCGCTCATCGAGTTCGGCGGGGGGACCTCCGCGCAGACGACCTTCTCGTTCCAGCACGCCTTACCCCGTGCGGGGTTCGTCGAGATCAACGGCACCGAGGGCACCCTCAGCCTCCCCGATCCGAACCTCTTCGATGGCGACAGCCAGCTGTGGCGATCCGGCAGCGACCAGCCGGAAACGCTTCGGGCCGTGGGCGCCGCCGAGGGCCGCGGCACCGGGCTGGTCGAGATGATCCGGGCGATCGATGCAGGCGTCCCGGAACGCGCCTCGGGCACGCTCGCCGCCCACGTGCTGGACATTCTCCTCGGCATCCGCGACGCCGCCGAACGCGGGATCCCCATCGGCATCGACTCCACCGTCGACCGCATCCCGCCGCTGCCGGAGCAGTTCGACCCCACCCAGCCGCAGGCCGGACTCCACCCATGAGCCCGGGAACGCAGCCCGTGGCGAGGAACCGGCGACTGCTGGCCTCGTGCTGGACGTGGGCCGGCGACGCCGGGCCCGGCGGCCCCCTTTCCTCCCCCGTCCCCTGGGAGCAGCGCGTCGCTGCCGTCGGCGCCACCGGCTGGGAGGGGGGTCGGCCTGTCGCACACAGACGTGGCCGACTACTCGCGCGCGCCGGCCTGACCGTTCTGCGAGACCGACTCCACAGCGTCGGGATCCCCCGCGTCGAACTGGAGATGCTGCGGGGCTGGTGGGCGACGGGCGAGGAACGACGTCGCTCCGATCGCACCCGGGACGAACTGCTCGACGCCGCGACGGTGCTGGGCGTCGACGTCATCAAGGTCGGTGCCCCGCAGGCGCGCGGCGTCCCGCCGCACCTGCTCCCTCCGTGGGATCGCTTCGTCCAGGAGTTCGGTGCCCTGGCTGAGCGCGCCGACGGGTTCGGCGTCAACATCGCCCTGGAGGGGATGAGCCACACCAATCTGCCCACCCTGTCCGCCGCGATCGACCTCGTCCGCCAGGCATCCCACCCACGAGCGGGACTCGCCTTGGACGTGGACCAACTCGTCAAATGCGGCGACGGCGACTGGACCCGGCTTCCCGGTCGGCTCGCGGGAGTCCCGTCTTCGTCGTCGAACTCGGCGACGCCCCGGTGGACCCCACTGTGGCGCTCGACCACGGCGTCGGGCCCAGGTGCCTGCCGGGCGAGGGCGACCTCGACATCCCGGGGTTCATCGCCGCCATGCGAACGGCCGGGTGGGACGGCTATTGGGGTGTGGAGATCATCTCCGATGACCTGCGCGTTCTCCCCCTCGACGTGGGCCTCCGCGCCGTCCGCACGGGAATCGACCGCCTCTTCGACGTTGCCGACGCGCTCGCGGGGTGAGGGTCAGGCCACAGTCCGACGTCACGGGAAGGATGTCGGCCCGTGATCCTGGTCCTGGTACCGGAGACGCATGCGGCCCGCCCCCAACCGGGACGGGCCGCACGACGCGCTGCGATCAGGCGTCGAGATCCTTCTCGATGAGCGCCGCGATGGCCTCGACGGCCTCGACGTTGTCGGAGGTCACGACGACCTCGGCGCCCTTCTCGGCGCCGAGCGTCATGATCATGAGGCTGGACGCTGCGTCGACGCCCTCCTCGTCGTCGCCGCCCACCAGGGTCAGGGTGATCTCGTCGTCGTAGCCGTCGGCGGCTTCGGCGATGATGGCTGCGGGGCGGGCGTGGAGGCCGACGGAGGACCCGACGGTGACGGTCTTGCTTGCCATGTGTTTCTCCTTAACTCACAAGGTGGTTGGGTTCAGGCTACTGATCAAGCGGCCTGGACGGGGGTCTTCTTCCGGGTGAACTGCTTCAGTGCGATGACCAGCGCGGCGCTGACCAACACCCCGACCGCGATGGCGATCAGGAATCCCACGAAGTTCTGAATGGCGAAGAACACGAAGACACCGCCGTGGGGGGCGTAGCTGCCGACGCCGAGCGCCATCGTCAGGGCGCCCGTGACGGCCCCGCCCGCCATCATCGAGGGGATGACGCGCAGCGGGTCGGCCGCCGCGAACGGGATGGCGCCCTCGGAGATGAAGGCGAGTCCGAGCAGCCACGCGGACTGACCGTTCTCGCGTTCGGCCTTGTTGAAGACGGCCTTGCGGACGAAGGTGGCGACCGACATCGCGATCGGCGGCACCATGCCCGCGGCCATGACGGCAGCCATGATCTGCAGTGAGGCCGGGTTGTCGGGCGACAGGCCCGCGGTGGCGAACAGATAGGCCGCCTTGTTGACCGGCCCGCCCAGATCGAAGCACATCATCAGGCCGAGGATGACGCCCAGCGCGATCTTCGAGCCGCCCGACATTCCCGTCAGTGCGGCCTGCATGGCCACGGTGAGCGAGGCGAGCGGGGCCCCGAGGAGGAAGTACATCAGGCCGCCGACGATCAGCGTGGTGACCAGCGGGATCACCACCACCGGCATCAGGCCCGCCAGCCATCGGGGGACCTTGCGATTCGCGAGCCACAAGGCGACGACGCCTGCCAGCAGACCCGTGAGGATGCCGCCGAGGAAGCCTGCGCCCAGGGTCGCCGAGATGGCGCCGCCAACGAATCCGGGAGCGATGCCCGGACGGCCCGCGATGCCGTAGGCGATGTAGCCCGACAACGCGGGGACGAGGAACCCGAACGCCGCGGCGCCGATGGTGAACAGCACCGCGCCCAGGTAGTCGACGCCTGCGCCCCAGCCCGTCGCGATCGCCAGATCGGCGATGCTGGAGGCGCTGGCGCAGGCGCTCGGGTCGGCCCAGGTCAGGGCCGCGCAGGTGCGGGCCGCGGAGCTCGAACCCGGCGCCAGGGAGATGTCGAAGCCGCCGGACAGGAACCCTAGGGCGATCAGCAGACCGCCGGCGGCCACGAACGGCAGCATGTAGGAGACGCCGGTCATCAGGGCCTGCATGACCTTCTTGCCGACGCTGAGCTGCGACCCCTCTCCGGCGGCTTCCTCGCCGGAGCCGCCGCCGGCGGCGACCTTGCGTGCCTGCGGGTTCTTCGCGGCGGCCAGCGCCTCGGTGATCATGACGCCGGGCTCGCTGATGGCGCGTTTGACCCCCGACTCGATGACGGGGAGGCCTGCGAACCGGGCCATGTCCTTCACCCCGACGTCGGTGGCGAAGATGGCCGCGGATGCGCGAGCGATGGTGGCGGCGGGCAGCGGCGTCACCCCGCCGGAGCCCTGGGTCTCGACGTGGACGTCGACCCCGGCCTCCTGGCCCGCGGCCACGAGGGAATCGGCGGCCATGTACGTGTGCGCGATTCCGGTCGGGCACGCGGTCACCGCCACGATGAGCGGGCGGTCGGTCGGCACCTGCGCGGCGGCCGCAGGCGCGGCAGCGGCAGGCACCGGGGCACCCGTTGGCGACTCGGGCGGGTTCACGACGCCGTCGACGAGAGCCACGATCTCCGCGGGTGTCGCTGCGGCGCGGAGCGCGGCGAGGAAGTCCTTCTTGACGAGCGCGCGGGCCAGCTTGGTCAGCAGCTTCAGGTGGTCGGCGTCCCCGTCGGCGGCCGCCGCGATGAGGAAGACCAGGTCTGCGGGGCCGTCCTTGGCTCCGAAGTCGACCGGACGCGCCAGCCGGGCGAAGGCCAGGGACGCCTCGGTGACCGCGGCGGAACGGCAGTGAGGAATGGCGAACCCGCCGGGCAGGCCGGTGGCTGCCTTGGACTCACGCTCCAGGGCGTCGGCGGTCAGGCCGTCGGCGTCGGCGCGGCCTGCGGCCTGGACGAGCCCGGCCAAGGACGCGATGACGTCTTGTTTGGTGTCGCCCAAGTCGGTGTCGAGGGCGACGAGCGATTCAGTGATGAGGGGCACAGCAAGTCCCTTCCAACAGGTGGGTGCGGATAGTGAGGGATCTGCGCAGGCAGACCTTGTGCCCTCCGGAAGCCAACCGGCCCCGAGGGTGTGACGCGCAGGGTCAGGCCCGGCGCGACACCGGGATGGGGGTGGTGACGACAGGGTCCGCGGGCAGGTCCGCTCGCGTGGGGAGGGTGGTTCCGGGCAGGGACGCCGCCGCGGTTCCGTAGGCGATGGCGGCGGCCAGGCAGGTGGGGGCGGGATCCCCGGACACCTCCGCGAGGAGGAATCCGGCGACGGAGGAGTCCCCCGCGCCGACGGTGCTGGCGACGTCGATGCGCGGGGCGGTGCCGTACCAGGCTCCCTCGGCGTTGACCAGCACGGCGCCCGAGCCGCCGAGGGTGACCAGAACGTTGGCGATCCCACGATCGCGGAGGGTTGCTGCCGCCTCGACGATCGCCGTCAGGTCACCGTCCGCGGCGGCTCGCTCAAAGGCGGCGGCATCCCCGCCCGTGAGCTGGGCCAACTCCTCGGAATTGGGTTTGATCAGGTCGAATGCCGCGCTCGGCAGGGCCGCCAGGACGGCATCCAGGGCGACCCCGGAGGTGTCGATCGCCACTTTGGTGCCGCCGCGGCGCACCGCGATGGCCAGCGTGGCGTACCAATCCTCGAGAGCCCCGGGCGGCAGCGAACCGGACAGCGCCACCCAGGCGGCGCCACGCGCGACATCCGTGAGCGCCTCCGCCGCCAGCGCCACCTGCGCCGACGTCAACTCCGGGCCTGCCTCATTGATCTTGGTGGTGGTTCCGTCGGGTTCGGTGATGGTGGTGTTGACGCGGACGCGCTGGGCGCCGCTGAGGGGGACACCGACGACGGCGAGTGGGGTCTGGGCGCGATCACTGAGCGCGCGATAGGGGGCGTCGACCGCTGCGGTCACGACGGCCACGTCGATGCCCGCGTTGAACAGCACCTGGGCGACGTTGACGCCTTTGCCCGCCGCCTGCTCGAAGACGCCGCGGGCGCGCTGGACCTCGCCACGCTCCAGTGCCTGGCCGAGCACGATCGTCCGGTCGATGCTGGGGTTGGCGGTGAAGGTGACGACGGCGGGCGTCTTGCCCGCCCGCGCGGGGCTGCTGTGACCCATGTCCACTCCCTTGGGGCAATGTTGGTATGTCTGTTTCTATCTTGGTTTACCTCCGTTGGCAAGACCTAAGCCAAGAAATCTATGTGGGAACGCGTGGACTTTGGGTGTGCGTCCCTAGGCGAGCTCGACCTGCAGCCCCGCGGAGCGCAGCTCCGCGGCCCGGTTCGACGGGAGGCGGCCATCGGTGACGAAGGCGTCCACCTCGTCGATCTCAGCGAACCTGACGAGGTACTCGTTGTCCATCTTGGACGCGTCCCCCAGGACGAAGACCTGTGCCGTGCACCGGGCCATCGCCCGCTTGACGGCGCCCTCGTGCGGGTCGGGGGTGGAGAACCCGTGCTCGGCGGAGATGCCGTTGGTACCCAGGAAGGCCACGTCCACCCGCAACTGCCGCAGGACGCCCAGGGCCGGCTCGCCGACGGTCGCCTGGGTGAGGTTGCGGACCTGCCCGCCCAGCATCATCACCTCCAGATCCCCCCGGGCCGCCAGCACCTCGGCGGCCGACACCGAGTTGGTCACCGCCAACGACACCCAGGCCGGCAGCAGGGAGCACAGGCGCCCGGTCGTCGTGCCTGCGTCGACGATCACGGTCAGACCCTCGCGGCGCGGCAGCATGCTGATCGCGCGGCGCGCGATGGCCAGCTTCTCCTCAGGGAAGCTCGTCTCGCGGCTGTCGACGGACGCCTCCGCGAGCCGGAGCTTCTCCGCCGGGACGGCACCCCCATGCACGCGACTGAGCAGGCCCCGCCCCGACAGCGCATCCAGGTCGCGGCGGATCGTCTCCGGGGTGACGTCGAAGCGCGTGGCCAACTCGGCGACGGACACGCGGCCCAGCCCACGCGCGCGCGTCACGATCTCGTGCTGGCGTTCCTCTGCGTACATCGGCGACCCCTTCGTCAACCATCCAAGAGCGGACTCGATCGGACATGATGGACGGTCCCGGTATACCGACTTTATGTTGACCCGGCAAGCCCGTGGCGGGATGATCTGAGAGTTAACGCCCCGCAACGCAGAGGAAAAAACAATGGAGAAAAAGACTGTGCGTGGCACCGGAGTGGTCGGCGGTTACGCCTACGCACCCGCCGCCTGGACTCGCCCGGCGTACGTTCCGCCTGCGAGCGGGACTCACGTCGCCGAGGACGCCCGGGCAGCCGAGGTGGATCGCTTCAAGGCCGCCGCCGAGACGGTCGCGGCTCGGTTCACCGACCGCGCCAGTTCGGCCACCGGCGTCGCCACCGAGGTGCTGGGTGCCACGGCGGCCCTGGCCCGCGACCGCGGCTGGATCCGCGCGGCGACCAAGCTCATCAACGGCGGCGAGCAGGCCGAGCAGGCCACGGCGAAGGCCATCGACCAGTTCGTCGTCCAGTTCGAGAAGGTCGGGGGGCTCATGGCTGAGCGCACCACCGATCTGAAGGACATCCGCGACCGGGTCGTCGCCGAACTGATGGGGCTGCCCGAGCCGGGCGTCCCGAAGCCCACCAGCCCCGTCGTGCTCTGCGCCCAGGACCTGGCCCCCGCCGACACGGCGGGCCTCGACCCCACCATGATCAAGGCGCTCGTGACCCGCTTCGGCGGCCCCACCAGTCACACCGCGATCATCGCCCGCCAGCTCGGCATCCCCTGCATCGTGGCGGCGTCCGACCTGGAGACGGTCGTGGAGGGCCTGCCGATCCTGGTGGACGGCACCAGCGGCATCATCACCTTGTCCCCCGACGCGGCCGAGGCCGAGGAACTCGTACGGCAGGACGCCGCCCTGCGCGAGGAGATCCGCAGCTGGAGCGGGCCCGCTCAGACCGCCGACGGCGTCCACGTGCAGTTGCTCGCCAACGTCTCCGACGGCGCCGCTGCCCGCAAGGCCAGCGCGTCACAGGCCGAAGGCGTGGGCCTGTACCGGACCGAGCTGAGCTTCCTGACGGCCCAAACGGAGCCCTCGGTCGCCGAGCAGGCGAAGATCTACGGCGAGGTGTTCGCGGCGTTCCCCGGCCAGAAGGTCGTCGTTCGCACCCTCGACGCGGGCTCGGACAAGCCGGTTCCGTTCGCGAACCACGAGAACGAGGAGAACCCGGCCCTCGGCGTCCGCGGCATCCGCCTCGGCTGGACGAACCCCGGTCTGGTGGAGCGGCAGCTTGACGCGATCGCTCACGCCGCCGAGGACAACGGCATCGAGAAGCCCTGGGTCATGGCGCCGATGGTCGCCACCGTCGACGAGGCGTTCGAGTTCGCCCAGAAGTGCCGCGAGCGCGATCTGACCCCCGGCATCATGGTCGAGGTTCCGGCGGTGGGCATCATGCCGGACGCCTTCCTCAAGGAAGTCGACTTCTTCTCGATCGGCACCAACGACCTGACGCAGTACACGATGGCGTCCGACCGGATGGCCAGCAGCCTCGCAATGCTGACCGACCCGTGGCAACCCGCCGTGCTCCGGCTGGTGCAGAACGCCGCGGCGGCCGGGCAGCGCGTCAACAAGCCGGTCGGGGTCTGCGGCGAGGCCGCCGCCGATCCGCTGCTGGCCTGCGTCCTGATCGGGCTGGGCATCACGTCCCTGTCGATGGCCGTCAACGCCATCCCGGCGGTCGGCGTCCAACTCGGCAAAGTGACCTTGGAGACCTGCCAGGAGGTGGCCGCGCAGGTGGTGGCCTCCCGCAACTCCCGTGACGCCAAGGAACTGGCCGCCAAGCTCCTGGGCTGAGCACACCACCTCGGACGGCCCCTCCGCACCGCGCGGAGGGGCCGTTCGGCGTCTGACGCCGCCGCGACGATGTGGGCCATTGGAGAGGCTTCCCCGCCGCGCGGTGTCAGAGACCACGGAAGCGGGAGCCCTTGGCTGCGGGCGCCCGCTTCACGCGTCTGGGGGATGGGTTACGGCTCGACGGTGACCTTGATGGCTTCACCGCGGGCGACGATGTCGAACGCCTCCAGGACGTCCTCCAGCGGCAGGTGCCGCGTGATCAGGTCCTTGACCGGGATCTGACCGCTCGCGATGTAGGCCAGCGCGCGCTTGTGGTGCTCGGGGGCCGACCCGTTCGCCCCGTGGATGTGGAGCTGGCGGTAGTGGACCAGATTGCTGTCCAGGGCGATGGTCGGGTTGTTCTTGGGCAGGCCGCCGAAGAACGAGATCCGGCCGTTGCGGGCCGCCATGGCGACGGCCTGCTCCTGGGTGATGTTCGCCGGGGTGGCGGTGATGACGACATCCGCGCCGCGCCCGCCCGTGAGTCGGAGCACCTCGTCCACCACGTTGACGCGGGACCCGTCGATGGTCAGGTCGGGATGCACCGCGTCCGCCGTCATCTTCAGCCGTTCGGCGTTGATGTCGACCAGCACGATGGTGCCCGCCTTGTGGACGCCGCGGGCGATCCGCACGTGCATCGCCCCGATGGGCCCCGCCCCGAACACAACGACGAAGTCGCCCTCCTCGATGCCGATCTGCTCTTGGGCGTTGATCGCGCAGGCGAACGGTTCCGCGGCCGACGCCTCGTCGAAGCCGACGCCTTCGGGGATGTGGTTGAGCCCGTCGACCTTGAGGACCGCCGCCGGGACGATCATGTACTCGGCGAAGCCACCGTCGTACTGGTACCCGATGGACGTCTGGTTCTCACAAACCGCCATCCAGCCCTTGCGACACTCGTGGCATTCGCCGCACGGGACGGCCGCGATGACCTGGACGCGGTCGCCCACCTGGAAGCCGCCCAGCGCCTCCGCGCCGACCTCGACGACCTCACCGGCGATCTCGTGCCCCATCGTGGTCACCCGGGTGATGTTCGGGTGGCCGTTGTTGCGGATCTTGACGTCGGTGCCGCAGGTGGAGCAGTTCCGGACGCGGATCTTCACCTCGTCGGGGCCGGCTACGGGTTCGGGGACGTCCTCGAGCCGTACGTCACCGGGTGCGTAGAACCTCAGTGCCTTCATGGTGATGCATCACTCCTCTTCTTCGGGTGTCAGCAGGTCGAGGACCTCGTCCACGCTCGTCACCGTGCGCAACTTCTCGGACTTGGTCTTGTCGGCCAGGGTAGAGGCGAGCGCGGACAGGATGCCGATGTGCTCGTCGCTGTTGGAGGCGATCGGGATGACGACGTACGCGGTCTGGCCGTCCCAGTCGATGCCGCCGGGGAACTGCAGGAAACCGAGCGCCGCCGCCTTGATGTGGGCGCGGGCCTCGTTGGTGCCATGCGGGATCGAGACACCGGCCCCCAGGAACGTCGACGTCTGGAGCTCGCGGGCGAGCATGCCGTCGATGTAGCCCGGATCCGCCGCCCCGCCGGAGACCAGCACCGCACCGGCCTGCCGGATCGCGTCCTCCTTGTCGCGCGCCTGCAGACCCAGCCGGACGTTGCCGCGCGGCAGAACGCCCGCGTCCAGGGTCTTCTTGCGCTTCTTCGGGGCGGCGGACGCCTCCGGGGCCGCGGAGGTCTGGGGGGCGTCGCCGGTCGGGGCGCCGAGCCCGGTCGCCGACAGCAGCCGGTGTTCCTTGACGGCCGTCTCGACGCGTTCGAACGAGGGGTCGCCCATGTAGTTGGCGAACGGGACGACCACCGCGTGCGGTGCTGTCGCCGTGGCCCGGTTCACCAGGCCGTCCTGGGTGAGGACCACCTGGGCGTCGGCGGGGATCGAGTCGACCGGCGTGTGGGTCACCTGGACGCCGTAGGGGGAGAGCCGCTTCTTCATCTGGGACGCCACCATGACCGAGGAGCCCATGCCTGCGTCGCAGGCGATGACGACGCGCTTGATGTCGGCACCGTTGATGGTGCCCGGTCCGGCGACCGCGCTCGCGCCGGGGGTGGCCAGCAGGTCGTGACCCATCGTGGTGACGGTGTCGTCGGCGACGGCGGAGTCGGTGTCGTCTTGGCCGCGGCCGAACTTCAGCAGGGCGGAGGCGACCGCGAAGGAGACGATGGTGGCGGTGGCGACCGTCGCGATCATGGCGACGTAGCCGTTCGGGGGCGTCACCAGGAAGTAGGCGATGATCGAGCCGGGCGAAGCGGCGGCGACGAGCCCTGCGTTGAGCCAGGTGGCGACGAACAGGCCCGACATGGAGCCGGCGATGGTGGCCAGGATCATGATCGGCTTCATGAGCACGTACGGGAAGTAGATCTCGTGGATGCCACCGAAGAAGTGGATGATGATGGCGCCCGGGGTGGCGGGACGTAGCGACTTCGGTCCGAAGAACATGAAGGCGAGCAGCAGGCCCAGGCCGGCCCCGGGGTTCGACTCGACCATGAACAGGATCGACTTGCCGGCGGTCTGGACGTCGATCGCGGCCAGCGGCGTGAAGATGCCGTGGTTGATGGCGTTGTTGAGGAACAAGACCTTCGCGGGTTCCACGAAGATGGACGCCAGCGGCAGCAGTCCGGCGTTGACGAGGATCTGCACGCCCGCACCCAGGAAGCCGACGATCACGGCGAGGATCGGTCCGACGCCCACGACGCCGACGAGGACGAGCAGCAGGCCGATGATGCCGAGGGAGAAGTTGTCGACCAGCATCTCGAAGCCGGAGGGGATCTTCCCGTCGACCGCCTTGTCGAACAGCTTCAGGATGAAGGCGGCGAGCGGGCCCATGATCATGGCGCCGAGGAACATCGGGGTGCCGTCGGTGAACTCGGGGACGTTCGGCAGTCCGCCGATGATGACGCCCGCGCTGGCGATGGCGCCGATGACGGCACCGCGCTGAGCGTGCACCATGCGGCCGCCGGTGTAGCCGATCAGCAGGGGCAGAAGGTAGTAGAGCATCGGGTCGACGAGCTGGGCGAACGTCGCGTTCGGGAGCCAGCCGGTCTTGATGAAGAGGGCGGTGATCAGGCCCCAGGCGATGAAGGCACCGATGTTCGGCATGATCATGCCGGCCAGGTACCCACCGATTCGCTGGACCTGGGCCCGGAGTCCGGGGCCCTGCAGGTTTTTGTTGACGCGTGCGTCAGGAAGAGTCATCGGTGACCTCCATGTGGTGACCGATCGCGGCTGTGCGAGTCGGGCGGGCGGTCACGCCCACACCCGTATGCTCGCCGCAAACCACAGGCGAAGTCAAGGGTTATGGGCACAATCGGACGCGTTCAGTGTTGGAACGTGTTGCTTTTCTCGAGGGGCGTCACTCCCGCAGCAGGATCCCGAGGTGCGCAGCGAAGACGGGAGCGAGATCCGCGGCCTGCTGCGGGCTGACCACCACCCCCGACATGGAGGCGATGCCGCCGACCACGGCCAGTTGCGCGCCACGCAGATCCACCGCCCGCAGCCGCGCCCCGTCGAACCGGATGTCACCCAGGGCGCACCCCGCAAAGCTGACCCGCTCGACCCGGGACTGCCCGAGATCGATCTCACCGATGACGCAGTTCTCGAACGCGACGTCGCTGATCGTGGCCGAGCGCAGATTGACGAAGTCGAGCTTGCTCCCCGTGATCCGCACCGACCTGACCTCGGATTCGTAGGCCTCCACTGCGCCCAGCCGCGATCCCTCGATCACCACATCACGCCAGGTGGAGCGGGCGGCCCGCAGGACGGGGGCGTCGAGGCGTTCCAGCCGCACTTCGACGAATCGCGAGCCTCGCAGGTCGGCGTCCCCGGCGGCGAGCCCGACGAACTCGCACTCGTGGAACTCCACGCCTGCCAGGGCGCGGCCGCCGAGATCGGCACCCACGAAGCGCAACCCGCGGTGGTCCAGGTGCGCCTCGATCTCGTCGGGCGTCGCGTCCTCCAGGACGCCCAGACGCAGTTCCTCGATCACCGGCTCCGCCACCGCAGCCCTTCTCGCAGCCATCCCCGCCCCTTTCCACGGGCCCGCCCATGCGCACGCCCCGGGGCTCACGGTAACGGCTCCTCCAGACAGCGGCCCGGCGGGCATGGCCGGGCATCGGCGGCCATCCACCTCCTCGGGCACCACAGGGGGTTGCATTGCGACACATTGCGATATATCGTTACTGTCATGGTGAACGACACACGAAAGGAACCACCATGACGCACAACCACGATCACTACGCAGCACGCGGCGACGACAACGACCCGCGCTCCCAGCGCGGCCCGCGAGGCCGCCGCGGCCCCCGGTTCGACGGACCCCGGTTCGATCCGACCATGGGACGCCCCGACCCCGAGACATTCGAGGGTCATCCCGGCTTCGACGGCTTCGACACCCGACCCGGCTTCGACCGCGGTGGCTTCGACGGCCGCCCCGGATTCGGCGGGCCGTTCCGCGGCCCCTCAGGCTCCGACCCCCGCGGCGGACGCGACGAGGACGGCCCCCGCGGCCCGCATCGCGGTGGACGCCGCGGCCCTCGAGGCGGTCGCGCCGCACGCGGCGATGTCCGCACCACCATCCTGCGTCTGCTGAACGAAGAGCCGATGCACGGCTACCAGCTCATGCAGACCATCACCGAACGCTCAGGCGGCCGCTGGACCCCCAGCCCGGGGGCGATCTACCCCACGCTGTCAGCGCTCGTCGATGAGGGCCTCATCACCCTCGGGCAGGCCGACGGCCGCAAGCTCGCCACGCTCACCGAGGCAGGTACCGCCTACGTGACCGAGCACCAGGCCTCCTGGAGCGACCCGTTCGCCGACGCCGACGCATCCGGCATCGAGCTCCCGGCCCTGATGCACGAACTCAACGGCGCTGTCCGGCACGCCGCCCGCGCAGCCTCCCCCGCGCAGTTGCAGCGCATCGCCGCGATCCTCACGCAGGCCCGCAGCGACCTCTACTCGGCGCTGGCCGGGCAAGAGCCCGAGACCACCACGGAGTGAGTTCCACCCAGACAGATGCCCGGCTCGACGTCTCACGTCGAGCCGGGCTCGTCTCCCCCGTGCAGGCTTCAGTCACCCGGAACGCTCAGGCAGGAAGCAACCACCCGCGATCGCGCGGGAAGTCCACCTCCACCAGATCGTCCTCGGCGAGAATCTCCTCAGGATCCGGATCGGACACGACGGCGATGATGGTGCCCGCGTCGGTGTCGATCTCGTACTCCACCATCGAACCGTAGAACACGGCTCGAAGCACACGCCCGCGTCCCCCCAGCACCGACTCCCCGTCGGCGGCCTCGGCCGAACTGCGCCGCAACTGCACCGACTCGGGACGCACCAGCACCACGTGCGCGGCCGCCTCCGCCGCCCCCGGCGCGGCGTGGAGCTCGCGCTGGCTACCCAGGACATCAACGCGGGCGCGGTCTCCGAGCACGGTTACTCCGACCGGGTCGAGGAAGTTCGCCGAGCCGATGAAGTCGGCCACGAACACCGTCGCCGGACGCCGGTAGATCTCCTCCGGGGTCCCCACCTGTTCGATCCGGCCCTTGTTCATCACGACGATCCGGTCCGACAGCGACATCGCCTCGTCCTGGTCGTGGGTGACGTAGAGGGCGGTGATGCCCAGCTTCTGCTGCAGGTTGCGGATCTCGGTGCGCATCTGGACGCGCAGCTTCGCGTCCAGGTTCGACAGCGGCTCATCGAACAGCAGCACCTTCGGTCGCATCACCATCGCCCGGGCCAGGGCGACGCGCTGCTGCTGCCCGCCGGAAAGCTGATTGGGCGCCCGGTTGGCGAGCTTGACGAGATCCATCGAGGTCAGGGCGCTGTCGACGGCGTCCGTGATCGCCTCCTTGCCGAGCTTTTGCAGCTTCAGCCCGTAGGCGACGTTGTCGCGCACCGACAGGTGCGGGAACAGCGCGTAGCTTTGGAACACCATCGACATCGGGCGCTTGTCGGGGGTGAGCCGGGTCATGTCGGCCCCGTCGAGCAGGATGTCCCCCGACGTCGGCGTCTCGAACCCGGCGACCATCCGCAGCGTCGTGGTCTTGCCGCAGCCCGACGGCCCCAGCAACGTGACGAACTCACCGGGCTGGGTCTCCAGGTCGATGCCGTCGACGGCGCGGGTGGCGCCGTCGCGGCCGGAGAACTCCTTGACCAGGTCGGTCAGGACGATCCGCCCGGAATCGTGGTGGCGGTCGGTGGTGGTCATGCTCCAGCTCCAATCTGGGTGCGGACGTCGTTGCGTCCCCGCAACAGCAAGCTCATGGCGCCCATGACCGAGACGACGATCAGCAGCAGCAGGACGCAGAACGCGAACGCGTTGCCGAAGCGGCCGGCGTCCACCTCGGCGAGGATCTGCTTGGTCATGATCTTGGTGGAGGGCGTCGTGATGAAGATGATCGGCGACAAGGTCGTCATCGACCGGGCGAACGCGTAGATCAGGCCGGCCAGGAAGGCGGGCCGGATCAACGGCAACGTGATGGTGCGAAACGTCGTGAAGCTCTCAGCACCCAGCGAGGCGGCCGCCTCATCGATGGACGGATCGATCTGCTGCAAGGCCGCGATCCCGGAACGCTGCCCCGACGGCAGCGACCGGATGATGTAGACCATCACGATCGCCATCGCGCCGCCGAAGATCGCCGCACCGCCGCCGAGCGCGGGCAGCACCTGGATGGTCGTGCCGCCGACGGTGAACTGAAGCGGCGTGTTGAAGGCGATCGCGTAGCCGATACCGACCACGGTGCCGGGCACGGCCAGCCCGAGCATGCCGAGGAAGTCCAGCAGCCCGGACCCCCGCTTGACCTTGCGGACGATCAGCCAGGCCATCACCATGCCGAGCACCCCCGCGATCGGGGTGGCGATGATCGCCAGCAGCGTCGTGTCCAGGATCGACTCGTTGCCGATGCCGCTGAGCACGTAGCGGAAGTTGTCGAGCGTGAACTCGTTGTTGACTCCCAGGATCTTCGTGAAAGCGCCGACGACGACCGTCAGATAGATGCTGACGACCACCGCGAGGATCGCCACCCCGACGACGAGCAGCGGGATGCGTCCGCGAGGGTCGTGGATGAGGCGCGGCTTGCCCGCGGGCTTCCCGGTGACGGTGACGGTGCTGGTCCGGCTGACCCAGTACTGCTGGACGACGAACACGAGCACGGCAGGCATCAGCAGCACGATCGAGTAGGCGGCGCCCGCCGACACGTCGTACTCGCCCGTGATGGCGATGTAGGCGCGCGAGGCGAGCACGGTGTAATCGCCACCGATGACCAGCGGGTTCGCCAGATCGGCGATCGCCTCGACGAACAACAGCAAAAACGACGCCGCGAAGCCCGGCACCAGCATGGGCAGGGTCACCCGCCAGAAGGTCTGCCACCCCGAGGCGCCCAGGTTGGAGGACGCGTCGTCCAGGGCCGGGTCGAGGTTCTCCAGCATGCCCTTGAAGTTCATGTAGGCCACGGGGAAGAACGACAGCACCAGCACCAGCGTCAGGCCGGGCAGCCCGTAGATGCTGGTCTCCAGCCCCAGCAGGCCGTGGGTGATGATGCCGCGGCGCCCCAGCAAGGTGATGATGGCGGTCGCCACCGCGAACGGCGGGGAGACGACCGGCAGCAGGCACAGGATGTGGAACAGCCGCTTGTTCTTGAACGCCACCTTCACCTGGACGTACGCCAGCAGGAACCCCAACAGCGTTCCCAGGACGCCGACCAGGACCCCCAGGACGAAGGTGTTCCACACGATCTGCCGGTTGACCGCCGACGTGATGACGGTCGTGATCACCTTCAGCCCCTCAGGGCTGAACGCCTGGGTGAAGATCGCCGCCAGCGGATACAGGATCAGGATCGCCAGCAGCACCACGACCACGGCAACCACGACGACCGTGGACACGTCCAGGGCCTTGCGGCGCCCGCGGGCGCGCGGCGTCCGGGCGGAAGGTACCAAGGCGGCCTCGACCGCCGGGTTGCTCGTGGTCATCGGGTTATGACTTCGGCTGCGCCGCAACCTCGGCGTCGAAGCGAGCGGTGAGCTCCTTCTTGGCCGCGGCCGCCTTCTCGAAGTCGTAGTCGACCAGCTTGATGGTGCTCAGGTCGACCATGCGAGGGTCGCTCTTGGCGTCAGGGTTGGTGGGCAGCTGGTAGGAGCCGACCGTCGGGCCGATCTCCTGCGCCTCGGCCGACAGCGCCCAGTTGGCGTACGCCTTCGCGGCTGCCGCGTTCGGACCACCCTTGACGACGGCGACACCGCCGACCTCATAGCCGGTGCCCTCGGCCGGGAAGGAGACCTCCAGGTCGGTCATGCCCCGCTCCTTGTACAGGACGCAGTCGTGGCTGAAGACCAGGCCGACGGCCACCTCACCGCGACCGGCGATCTGGCCCGGGGCCGTGCCCGACTTGGTGTACTGCAGCACGTTCGCGTGCATCTTCTTCATGAAGTCGAGGGCCTGGTCCTCCCCGCCGCGCAGCACGACCTGCGTCCACAACGTCGTGAACGCGGTGCCCGACGTCGACGGGTGGGCCGTCGAGATCTGCGACTTCAGCGTCGGATCGAGCAACGCATCCCAGGAGGTGGGAACGGCGACGCCCTTCTCGGCGAGCACCTTGGCGTTGGAGCAGAAGCCCAGCGCGCCGACGTAGACGCCGTTCCAGTAGCCGTTCGCGTCCTTGTACTTCTCAGGGATCTGGGCGGCGTTCTCGGGGGTGTACTTCTCCAGCAGGTCCTGGCCCGCAGCCGCGCCATAGCCGTCGGCCGGGCCGCCGTGCCACACATCGAACTCGGGGGCGGCCTTGGACGCCGCAAGCCGGGCGACGGTCTCACCGGAGCTCAGCCGGACGAACGAGGTCTGCACGCCGGTCTTGGCGGTGAACGCCTTCGTCCAGGCGTCACACACCTCCTCCATGGCGCCACAGGCGACGGTGAGCTTGCCGCTCAGGGCGGTGCTCTCCCCGCCGGCCGACGGGCTGGTGGTGGCACTGGTGCTGACGACACAGCCGCCGAGACTGAGGGCCAACGCCGCGGTACCCGCGACAACGCCCCATGCACGCTTGATCATGTGTTCGACTCCCTTGACGATCGGGGCCCGACACTGGGCCCCCTGCGGCCTCAGTGTAGAAACGGGCTCCCGGGGTCGACCATGGCGATGATTAGGGGGAACGTCACGGTTGTGTGATGTTCGTCACGCTCCGCGCCGCGGGGTGACGAAACGATAACCGCGGCCGTGTTCGGTCACGATGGCAGGCTCGGCGGGGCCGTCCTCGATCTTGCCGCGCAACCGGTAGATGGCCGTGCGCAGCGCCGCCCGCCCGCCCCACCGGTCGCTGTCGTGCCCGATGGCCTCCAACAGGTGGTCGGTGCTGACCAACGTGCCCACCTCGTCGGTGAGCAGCCACAACAGCCGGAACTCCGACGGCGTGAGGTGAAGATCGCGGGAGCCACGCCGGGCCAGGGACAACGCGGCGTCCAGGTTGAGATCCCCCACCGCCCGCCGCGTCCCGACGACGCGCTGCGGCTGCCGACCCGAGGTGCGCCGCAGGATCGCCCCGACGCGCAACACCAGCTCACGCGGGCTGAACGGCTTGGCCAGATAGTCATCCGCCCCCGCCTCCAGCCCTTCGACGCGGTCGGCGGCGGCGTCGCGCGCGGTGAGCAGGATCACCGGGACGGCCGCCTGCTCGCGTATCCGCTGACACAGCTCCAGCCCGCTCACCCCGGGCATCATCACGTCCAGCACCACCAGCGCGATGCTCTCCTCCTGCAGCACCCGCCAGGCCGAGGACGCGTCCGCGGCCGTCCGCACCGCATAGCCGGCAGCCCCGAGGGCCAGCTCAAGCATGGTTCGCATGCGGGGCTCATCGTCGACGACCAGCACGGCCTGCGGGGCGCTCATGCGACCGGGTCCGCGCTGAGTTCGTCCCGCTCCGGGGTGCGACGCGGAAGGCTGCACAGGATCGTCGTGCCGACGTTGACCGCGGAATCCACCAGGCACCTGCCGCCATGGAGCTCGACGATGCGCCGCGTGATCAGCATGCCCAGACCATTTCCGGTTTCGCTCTTGCCCGCAAGTCCCCGCCGGAACAGCTCCGAGGTCTGCTCCGGGCTCATCCCCGTCCCGTCGTCGGAGACGATGATGAGCACGCCGTCCTCGTTCGGCCGGACGGTGACCCCGATCCTCGCCTCCTCACCGGCGTGCCGGGCGGCGTTGGTGATCAGGTTCGTCAGCGCCTGCCGGATCAGATCCGGATCGCCCATGATCCGAGGCGACGCCCCGCGCGCCGACAAGGTGATCCGGTTGGGGTACAGGTGGCGCAGATCGCGCACGATGCCGGTGGTGACCCGGCGGACGTCGACGGTGGTCGCCCGGAACTGGAACAGCGCCGCGTCGATCTTCGCGTCGGTGAGCAGATCGGCGGCCAGCGCCAGTACCTCCGACGCCTTGACGTCGATGGTGTCGACCAGGCCGTGCTGCGTCGTGCTCAACGCACCCGCGGTGCCGTCCAGCAGCAACTCGGCTGCCCCGCTGATGAGGGCGATGGGGGTCCGCAACTCGTGGCTGACGATGGCGACCCGATCGGCGCGGTCCATCGCCAGGGCCCGCCAACGGCGGTTCTCAGCAGCCAGTTCGGCCGCCCGGCGACGGGCGCGGCGCAGCGCCTCCGCAACCCCGGCCAGCACGATCAGCAGGACGACGACCGCCGCGCACAGCAGCGATTCCCCGACCGCCGCGCCCCCGAGCGACTCAGCCATGCCGCGAGGGTAGCGCGAGCTGTGGGCGTCCGGCTCAGTCCTGCGCGGCCACCGCCACGAAGCGGCAGCGTTCCAGCAGCGGCAGGCCCGGTGCGGCCGCCTCCAGACGCGTCCGCAGCAGGGCGGCGTCGCCGCCGTAGAAGTACAGCGCGGTCTCGGCGGGCCCCATCCAGTGCGACCACAGCGTCCCGGCGTCCCCCGCGGCCAGCGTCAACGCGTCCACGGTGGCCTGCAGATCGCCCTGGGTGTACGCGTCGGCGTCCAACTGGGTGCCGTTGAGGTAGACGGCCAGGCCTTGCAGCCGCCCGAACGGGGCGCTGGCCCCGTTGATCTCGACGCGGGACCCCTGGGGCAGGCCGTCCTCCAGGTCGAGGATCGCGGCGACGACACGCTCGGCGTCGACGGGCGCGACCTCCAGGTGCGCCAGCACGGCCCGCGGCTCCCCATGGACGCCGACGACCAACTCCGAGCCCGTCACTCGCGACGGCGGCGAGACCCGGGCCAGCAGCGCCTCGAACAACGCGTCGATCACCTCGGCCCGCTGGTCATCCTGCAACCGCGCCTGGATCCGCACCGTGACCGGCAACCCCTGTTCCGCCATGCCCCCATCCGACCACATGGTCGCGGGCCCGGTCGAACGACCGGCCTAGGATGGGAAACCGTGAGCCTCCTGGAGCCGATCCTGATCGGCCTGCTCGTCGGTCTCGTGGTGGGCGCGCTAGGGGCCGGCGGCGGCATCTTGTCGGTGCCCATCCTCGTGTATGCGCTCCAGCAGCCTCCGCACAGCGCCGCCGCAAGCTCGCTCGTCATCGTCGGGTTCACCGCCATGACCGGGCTGATCTTCCCCGTCCGCGAGCGCCTGGTGCCCTGGGGCAGAGCGCTCGCCTTCGGCGGCGTCACCGTCGCCGGTTCGCTGGTCGGCTCGCGCCTGTCGCTGCTGGTCGACGGCTCTTCGCTGATGCTGCTCTTCGGCGTCCTGCTCGCGGCGGTCGCCGTCGCCATGTTGGCCCAGGGGATCGCGGATCGGCGTGCCGAAGCGCGCGGCGACGAGAAGGACGCCGACCTGACCCTGCCCCCTCCCTCGACCCGGCTGTGGGTGAGCACGGTCGGCGTCGGGCTGCTGACCGGCCTGCTCACCGGGTTCTTCGGCGTCGGCGGCGGCTTCCTGATGGTGCCGCTGCTGGTGCTGGTGCTGCGCGTCCCGATGCGTCGGGCGACGGCGATGTCGCTGGTGGCGATGGTGCTCGCGTCCCTGGCCGGGCTCGCCGGACGCCTCGGCACCGACGTCACCCTCGACTGGCCCCTGACCCTGCTGTTCACCGCGGGCAGCGCCCTAGGAGGTCTCGCCGGCGGACCGCTGGCCGTCCGGGCACGCCCCTCGACGCTGACCTTCGCCTTCGCCGCCCTCCTGGCGGCGGTGGCCGCGGTGACCCTGATCAACACCCTCAGCGGGGCCACCCCATGACCGCCGAGCAGCGCGTCGGGCCGCACGCCACGGGCGCCGGCTCACCAAGTGGAGCCACCCCGTGACGGCCGAGCAGCGCATCTGGCGTCCGCCGTGGCCCGTGAATCTCACCGAGTCGTGGTCCGCGTGGCGACGCGGTACTGGCGACCCGTCGTACCGCATCGTCACCGGGGCGCACTGGCGCGCGCTGGCCACCCCCGCGGGGGCGGCGACGCTGCGGGTCCGCGTCGCCGGGGAGGCTGTGGAGGCGTCCGCCTGGGGCGAGGGCGCAGCGTGGGTGCTGGAGGAACTGCCCCGGATGCTCGGCGCTGACGACGACGTGGCCGGGTTCGAGCCCCAGCATCCGGTGCTGGCGTCCGCCTGGCGGTCCCATCGCCACCTGCGGGTCGGGCGCGGCGGGATCGTCTGGGCCGCGGCGGTGCCCGCCGTCCTGGAGCAGAAGGTGACCGGTCAGGAGGCGTTCACCGGCTACCGGCGGCTGCTTCGTCGATTCGGGGAGGTGGCTCCGGGGCCGGGGGCCGACCTCGAGTTGCGCGTCCCGCCGTCGCCGCAGCGCCTGCGCGGCGTCGCCTCCTGGGAGTGGCTGCGGTTACCCGTGGACGGCGCCCGCTCCGACACGCTGCAGCGGCTCGCGCGGGTCGCCCCCGCCCTGGAACGCACGCTGACGGATCCCGCAGCGGCCGGCGGCAGACTGCGCAGCGTCCCGGGTGTCGGCGCCTGGACGTCCGCGGAGATCCGGCAGCGCGCCCACGGCGACGCGGACGCGGTGAGCGTCGGCGATTTCCACGTCGCCCGCTCGATCACCTACGCCTTGCTCGGGGAGGAACGCGACGACGCCGCGATGCTGGAGGTGCTGGCCCCGTACGCAGGCCATCGCTACCGCGTCCAGCGGCTCCTCGAACTGGCCCGGGCGGGACACCCTAGACGGGGTGCCCGGATGGCCCCCCGCCGCCACCTCCCCGCCTGACTCAGCCTCACCCGCCGAGGACTGAACCTCCGGGCGCCGAGGACTCAGCCTCACCACGCCGAGGACTGAACCTCACGACGCCGAGGACTGAGCTTGCGTGCATCGAGGACTGAACCCCAGGGAGCCGAGGACTGAACCTCCGGGCGCCGAGGACTCGGGTTCACCGTGCCGCAGACCTCGAACCCGCCGAGGACTGCGGTTGGGGACGTCGAGGACTGAGGATGATGCCGCCCAGGACCGCCACTCACGGCGCTCGCCCCGTCTTCCTCTGTACCGGGAGGTGAACTGAGGCCCTCGACCAGGGAAACCTCAGTCCTCGGCGGGGTGAGGCTCAGTCCTCGGCGGGTGCAACCTCGGTCCTCGCCGGGGTGAGGTTCAGTCCTCGGCGGGTGCAGCCCCAGTCCTCGGCGCATGCAGCCTTAGTCCTCGGCGGAGGTGGGGGACGCAGAGCGGGGGCCGAACGCTTGCGTTCGGCCCCCGCTGTCCCTGGTGGGTCTGCGTTCCTCAGCTGAGGATGCGCAGCTGCCAGGGGTAGGTGTAGGGGACGCCGTTCCAGGCCTTCAGGGCGCCGTACACGCCCAGGATGATGGCACCGAGAGCGCCGATAATCACCATCGGGATGCCGATGATGGACAGGACGACGGTGAAGTTCAGGATCCAGCCGACGATGCTGAACAGCGCCATCGTCAACGAGAAGTTGAACGCACCGGCTGCCGCGTTGCGGACGAAGGGCGACGAGTCCCGCTTCACGAACCACACGATGAGCGGTCCCAGGAACGTCAGCCACCCGGCCGACACGATCGCCGCGATCGGGGCGGACAAGTGGGCCAGCATGGCCCAGACGCGATCATCGCCATCGGGGCGGCGCTGATAGGGGCTGCGGCCGGAGCCGGACGAGTACTGGTTGATCGGCGCGGCGGCGTACGGGTTGGCGGTGTAGGGGTTGTCGGAGCGGGAACCGACCCCGGCGTCGGGGAACGGCGGGGGCGCGTCCATCGGGTTCGCCCACGGGTTGCTGCCCTGGGGGCTGTTCTGCTGATTCTGGGCGTTCGGATCGGTCATGCCTCAAGCATGCGCGGTCGATCGTCGCACGACTAGGGGGTTCGGGGCGACGTCAGGGAACGTTCCGGGCGATCCCCGCCGCCCACGCGTCAGCCCCGCTTGGCCAGGTACTCCTGCAGGGACCGGGTGGTCTTGGAACCCCAGATACCGTCAGTGGTCGCCCCCACCACGGCCTGGGTCTTGCGGGTGGTCTCCGGACCGCGGACGCCGTCCATGCGGGCCCCGACCTTCGCCTGCAGGGCCTGGGTGGTCTTGCGCCCCCAGACGCCGTCGGCGGTCGTACCGACCCACTTCTGCATGGCGACGATGGTGCTGCGATCCAAGGTGCCGCTGGCCTGCACCGTGCCCGACGACGAAGACGAGCCGGACCCGGCCGACGCGCCGGTGGGCTGGGCGTTGGCGTCCGCCCCGCCGTTGGTCTTGGTGAGCCCGGCGCGCTTGGAGCACACCGGCCAGGCGCCCGGACCCTGAGAGTTCAGGGTCCGGCGCGCAATGGCGATCTGCTGAGCCTTGGTGGCCTGGTGAGCGTAGGGGGCGTACGTGGCACCGCCGTACGCGCGCCACGTGGACGCGCTGAACTGCAGGCCGCCGTAATAGCCGTTGCCCGTGTTGATCGACCAGTTGCCGCTGGACTCGCATTGCGCCACCCGATCCCAGACAGCCTCATCGAACGCCTGCGCCTGGCCGGACATGACCAGGCCGGTGAACATGACGGCGCCCGTCAGCGCGCTGGTGACCGCCGTACGTAGCGCGATGCGAGAGCCGAGCATGGCTGGGATCCTTCCTCAGGTGACGTGAGGCAACGTTGCCAGCGATCCTGAGAGAACGTCAAAGGAAATCTGATCAATCCTCAGGGTTGGGTTGAGAGTCTTGGCCACCGCACGCTCGGGCTGTGGCGGCCGTGCGAACCCTCCCTTCCGTCTGCCACGGCGTCTGCGACGGGTCCAGGACGCGATGCGGGCTCACCGTCAGGCGAGGTACAACTCACCGGGAAACGTCTGCGAGATGAGCGCGGAACGGTCAGACCGCAGCAGGGCGAAGTCGAAGTCGAAGCCTTCCGCGAGTGCATCGGGCTCGGCCAGGAACAGTGCCGTGGACAACCCGTCGGCCATCGCACAGGTCGGGGCCAGGACCCAGGAGGCGCTCACCCCTCGGGCGGGCCGACCGGTGAGCCCGACCAGAATGTGGTGCCATCCCTCCCCCCACGCGCGCCGCGTCGTCGCCGAGGCGCAGATCGCGCCCTCGCGCACCTCCACCGACCCGACGATGCGGCCGGGCGCGTCGGGATCCTCGAGCCCGACGCACACCGTGCGACCGCCGCGGACGCGGAGGTCCCCGGATCCGTCGACCACGTGCGTGGGGCACCCCGCCGCCAGGAGCAGATCGGACACCTGGTCGACCAGGAGCCCCTTGCCGACGGCGCCCACGTCGACCAGCACCGGGGTCCGCAGGGTCATCTCGTCGCCGACGTGCGTGACGGTCTGCGCCCAACTCAGCCGCACCAGGCGGGAATTGCCGGGATCGTCGGGGGCCTCGTGCACCACGAACGAGTACTGAGGGTCGTAGCCCAGCCTCACCAGATCTGCACCGACCAGGGGATCAAGCCGCCCCCCGGTGAGGGCGTGCAGACGGTCGTAGAGATCGAGCATGGGGCCCGACCCGGCCGGCAGGCGATATGTTCCCCCGCTTCGAGCGCTCGCCGCACGAGAGACCAAGGAGTCGGGGCGAAACCTCGACCACGCCGCCTCGAAACCCTCGACGTGCTCGGTCACCGCACGCTGGAGGGAGCGCGGCAAGGGACGGGCCGTGGTGATCGCCCACAGCGTCCCCGTCGCCTCAGACTCCCAGCGCATGCCTGCTCCTTCTCCCCCTGGGTGACCCGGCGCCGATCCGGTTGCCCGTATCGAACTGGCAAACGACCCGCGCGCGGCCCCCGCCAGGACTAAGGTAAGCCTTACCTGCCCACGCAATGAATCGAGCAGACCCGCTCTGGGCCGGAGGGACCACACATGACTGCCACGCGACGACTCGTCGTCCGGCGTTTGCCACGGCGCATCACGCTGCCACTAGCCGTGTTGCTGTGCATCCTCGTCGCAGCCCTCTCCCTCCCCACCCACGCCCTGGCAGATGGACTCAGCGACAAGTCCACCTGGGCGGAGGTGGCCCAGCAGTCTCGCGCAGATCTGACGAGCGCCGTCACCCAGCATGCCGCGGGCAACACCGCCGGGGCCGCCGCCGCCATCGCCCGGGCGCTCAACACCGACTACGTCGCGTCCAATCTGGCCCGCGCGATCTCCGAGAACCTCGGCGCCGAGGTGCAATCGACTCACAGCGAGAAGTTCGCCGAGCTGCGTCGCGTCGCCCTGCGGGCTGACGGCGGCGACACGCTCGGCACCGGGGTCGAAGCTCTGGCCGCCTCGGTCGACGAGGCGGCGGCTCAGCTCGACGCCACCCCCGGTCTGGCCAGTCCCCGCGACTACGCCGCGGCCCTCCAGGCCCAGACCCAAGCCGAGCGCGAGCAGTTGGACGCTCAGAAGCAGAACAGTTCGCAGGGACGCGGCAGTGCGACCTGGAGCGAAGTCGCCGCCACGATGAACGCCCTGCTCGACAACGCCCTCACGGCCGTGGCCAACGGCGACGCCCGCGGCGGTTCCGAGCTCGTCAACCAGGCCTACTACCAGTACTACGAGAAGCTCGGCTTCGAACGCACCGTGATGTCGGCCATCTCCGGGGACCGCGTCTCGCAAGTGGAGAACCAGTTCAAGACGAGCCGCAAAGCGATGATCGCGGAGGCGCCCCTCGCCGAGATCACGCAGCACGTCGAGGCACTCCAGTCGATGCTGCTGGAGGACGCCGCCGCCCTCGACGGGGGTGCGGCCGACAACGTCAGCCCATTCCTGTCGTTCTTCACCAGCGCATTCGGCCAGTCCTTCCTCATCCTGCTGCGAGAAGGCCTCGAAGCGATCCTGGTGGTCGCCGCGCTGATCGCCTACCTCGTCAAGGCAGGACAGCGCGACAAGGTGCGCTACATCTACCTCGGGGTGCTGGCAGGGCTGGCCGCCTCGGTGGCGGTGTGGTTCGTCTTCAACGTGGTGCTGGACGCCGCGGGCGCTCGCCAGGAGATGCTCGAGGGCGTCACGGCGATGATCGCCATGGTCATGCTGCTGCTGACGAGCAACTGGATGCTGACCAAGTCGTCCGCATCGTCCTGGAACGCGTACATCAAGGACAAGACCAGCCAGTCGCTGTCCAGCGGATCAGTCGGCGCCCTGACGGGACTGGCCTTCCTCGCCGTGTTCCGCGAAGGGGCCGAGACCGTCATGCTCTACCAGGCGCTGATCGGATCGAGATCCGACGGCGGCGTGGGATTCCTGGCCGGATTCGCCGCGGCGGCGGTCGTCCTGTTCCTGGTGTTCGTGCTGATCCGCGTCACGTCGGTGAAGATCCCCGTCCGGCAGTTCTTCTCGGTCACGTCGATCTTCATGGCGCTGCTCGTGGTGGTGTTCGCCGGAGGCGGTATTCACTCCTTCATCGAGGGCGACGTCATCAGCGGCACCTACCTGCCCGGCATGCCCACGGTCGATTTCCTCGGCCTCTATCCCTATCGCGAGACCCTCCTGGCGCAGGGGCTCGCACTGGTGGCGCTGGCCGTCTTGGCCACGATCTCCATTCTGCGCATGCGACGCTCCGGCCCCGCTCCACGCCCGTCCGAGGGCGACCCGATGCCGACCCAACCCGCCGACGCCGCTGCCAGCCCGGCGGCCGACGGCGCTGCCGCTGCCGGGGCGATCACCGGCACCACCCCACACGACTCCTAGACCCCGGGGGTTCCCCCGGTCCTTCCCCACCGCCCGGCCCTCGCGGGCCCCCACCGAATGAAATGGACACCTGACATGTCAATCAGCACCCGCCGCATCGCAGCCGCGACCGGCACCTTGACCCTCGCCTTCGCGCTGGCCCTGACTGGCTGCTCGAGCGCCTCCGCCCCTGCGCCGACCAGCACGTCCGCCGCCACCGGGGCCACCACGGCCGCTACCAGCGACGCGGCCGGATTCGAGGAGTTCCCGATCGGCGACGACCAGGAGCTCTTCCCGCTCAGTGTCGCAGGGGTGTACTTCCAGCCCATCGACATGGAGCCCTCCGGGATGGGGCTGTCCGCCTCGCACTCGAGCTTCCACCTGGAAGCCGACATTGCGGCGATGGCCGACAACAAGCTCGGCTACGGCGTCGGTGACTTCATCCCCGGCCTCACCGTCGACTACTCGATCACCCAGGCGAGCTCGGGCGACGTCGTCTCCAGCGGCACGTTCATGACGATGAACGCCTCCGACGGCCCGCACTACGGCGCGAACGTCAAGCTCGACGAAGCGGGTGAATACAAGGTGACGTTCTCGATCCACTCCCCCGCGGAAAACGGCTGGATGCTGCACGTCGATCCGGAGACCGGCGTCGAAGGCCGCTACTGGACCACGCCCATCGAGGCCACGTGGAACTGGAACTACACGCCCCAGGAGTGGTGAGGACGACATTGGCGGTCGAGTCCCTTCTCGCGCTGCGCGAGACGGGACTCGCCGCCCCGCATGACAGTGGCATCCGCAAACAAGGTTGAGGAAGGGCGCAATGCTGGAGCGTTTCGTGTCGGTGGTGGCCGGGATGGCACTGCCATTCCTCCTGATGGCGGCCTGCTCGGTCGCGCTCAGCGGGGGCACCGACCATGACCGATCCGGTCGCGGTCGTCATCGCCGCCTGGCCGCGCTGCTCGGTCTGGTGACCGGTGCCGTGTTCGCCATCCTCCGCTCGACCGCCGTCCTCGAATCCCGCACGACGATCACCCTGGTCACCCTCACCGCCTGCGTCGCCGTCGATCTCGCCCTGGTGATCATGCTCGCACGGGTTGCCCGGACGACACCGCGGGCTGGATCTGATCGCAGGCAGCCCTGGCAGGACGCCCCGGACAGCACGGCGCACCCGCGGCTGCTCACGGTGGCGAACTACGTGGCGTGCGTCGCGATCGCCTTGACGTTCTTCCGTGCCAGCCCCGATGTGATCCTGCAACTGGCGAGTTTCATCGAGCCCGGCGAGACCGTCGCCAGCTCCACCATGATGCTGCGCGTGCTCGGCTTCCTGCTGGGGTGGGGCGCCGTCTGGTTGGTCGCCTACGTGTTCCGGCGCGCCGGTGCCCTGGCGCCCCAGCGCGTCTTCGGCTGGACGGCCGTCACGCTGGCCGCCCTCACCGCCCTCGTCCACCTGACCTCCTTGCTCCAACTCCTGCACGCCGCGCACCGGATTCAGCTCAGCGGTGCCGCGTTCCGGTTCCTCGCGTGGGCCGTGAACTCGCAGTCGTTCGCCGTGATCCTCGCGTCCGCACTGCTCCTGGTCCCCCTGCTCCTCGCGGCGGCCCACACGCTGCGCGAGCGTCCACTGGCCGAGAATCCCGCCCAGGAACGGCTGGCGCAGGCCAGCGCGACCCACACCCGTCGATGGGTGCTGGCCTCCGCTGCGGGGTTTGCCCTGGTGCCCCTCACCCTCACCGTCGGGGCCAAGCAACTCGATCAGAAGGTGACGCTGTCCGAGCCCGAGCCGTTCACCCTGCGCGAGGGCCGCGCCTCCATCCCCGTCACCAGCGTCGAGGACGGACACCTCCACCGGTACGCCTACACCGCGGCCGACGGCACCGCCATGCGGTTCATCATCGTCCGCAAGAGCGGCGGCGCCTACGGCGTGGCGTTGGACGCCTGCGAATCCTGCGGGCCGGTGGGGTACTTCGAGCGGGACGGCAAGATCATCTGCAAGGCCTGCGACGTCGCCATCAACCTGGCGACGATTGGCTTCCGCGGTGGCTGCAACCCGATCCCGGTGGACTTCGTCGTGTCGCTGGGCGCCATCGAGATCGAGACCACCACCTTGGACTCCCTCGCGTCGGTGTTCGCATGAGCGCCACCCCCACCCGAGGTCACGACACGTCGGGAAGGGCGTGGTTCCCATGTTGCTGACGATGGTGCGCCGCTCGCTGAGGCGTCAGGTGCGGCGACGGGGGCTGATCGCCGCCACTGTGGCCCTGGCCACCTCCGTGTCCGTGGCGATGCTCGGCGTCGTGTTCGACGTCGGGGACAAGCTGAGCGCCGAGCTGACCGCCTACGGTTCGAACATCGTCGTCCAGCCCAAAGCGGACGCCATCATCTCCGACCTCTATCAGACCGGAGACGCCCCCGACGTCACGTCCTCACTGGACGAGGCCGACGTGCCCCGGATCAAGACGATCTTCTGGGCCTACAACATCGTCGACTTCACCCCCACCTTCTCGCAGCATGTCTCGGTGACAAGCGGGGATGGCACCGCAGCGGATCCCGCCACCACGACGGCCCGCGTGGTCGGAACCTGGTTCGACAAGCAACTCGACCTGGCCACCGGCGAGCAGACGGTCGCCGGGGTGAGCACGATGCGCCCCTGGTGGACGCTGAACGGAACGTGGCCGGTCGATGGCGCCGCGCAGGCCGTCGTGGGTCAGAACCTGGCCCACGCGCTCGGGCTGAGCACCGGCGCCACCATGACGATCGGCTCCGGCAACGAGGCCCGGGCCGTCGAGGTGGTCGGCACCTACGTCTCCGGTGACGATGACGACGACGCCGCGTACGTCTCCCTCGACGTCCTCCAGGCGGTGGTCGGCCAGCCGGGACGGATCGGCTCCATCGAGGTGAAGGCGCTGACCACCCCCGAGAACGACCTATCCCGGAAGGCGGCCCGCAACCCCGCTGCCCTCACCCGGTCGGAGTGGGAGATCTGGTATTGCACGGCGTACCCCTCCTCGATCGCCTATCAGATCGAGGAGGTCGTCCCCGGTGCCGTCGCCAAGCAGGTGCGCCAGGTGGCGGCCGTGGAGGGCAGCGTGCTGGAGAAGACGCAAGCCCTGATGATCTTGATGACGGTGCTGTCCCTCGTGGCGGCGGCCCTGGCCATCGCGTCGCTGACCGCAGCTTCGCTGGTGGAGCGGACCAGTGAACTCGCCCTGCTCAAGGCGCTCGGCGCCACCACCACCTCGATCAACCGGCTCATTCTGCTGGAGACCGGCGCCGTCGGCCTGCTGGGGGCGGTGGCGGGCGCCCTCATCGGCTCCGGGCTCGCCCAGCTCGTCGGGTACCTCGTGTTCGGCTCCCTGGTGGCGATGCGGCCCATGGTTTATGTCTTGGTGGCGATCCTGATCGGAGTCGTCCTGCTGGCGGCGACGGCGCAATCGATGCGATCGATCCTCCGCCTGGAGCCCGCGACCGCGTTACGGCGGAGGTGAGGGCACGGTGTCGCATCAGATGATGTTCTGGCGGATGCTGTTCGCGGCGATGATCCGGCGGCGCTCTCGGGCGGTCATGGCCGTGGTCTCCTCCGCGGTCGGGGCTGCGACGATGTTCTGCCTCATGGCGGTCTGCCTAGCGGTGCTGGCCCAGATGAGCGCCGAGATCCGGCAGTTCGGGGCGAACCTGGTGGTGGTCCCCGTCGCCGCCGGCGACGCTCACGCCGAGATCACCTCTCAGCAAGGCGACGCCATCGTCGGCGTCGTCACCCGAGATGTCCCTGCGCGCTCCGCCGGCTACCGCTACGAGAACGTACGTATCAACCGCACCCCCTACCTGCTGGCGGGGATCGAGGTTTCCCAGGCCGAGTCCCTCAACAGGCACTGGGACGTGGACGGGCGCTGGCCGCAGGCGGGCGAGGCCTTGGTCGGGGTGGACGTCGCCCAGGCCACCGGACTTCAGGTCGGTTCGGTGGTGACCATCGAACAGGTCGCCTCGGACTCGCTCACCGGAACCAGCACCAGCAGCGCAAACGCCCGCCAGGTTCAGCTTCGGGTGGCTGGCATCGTGCAGACGGGCGCCGAGGAGGACGCGATCGTCTACACCACCGTCGCCGACGTGGCGACGCTGACCCAGCAGGAACGTGGCTGGGATGTCGTGGAGTTCTCGGTCGACACCTCGGCCGTGTCGATGGATCAGGTCATCGCCGAAGTCCTGGCCAGCGATGCGACTGTCTCCGCTCGTCCCGTCTCGAAGATCACGACCGCGGACACGCGCATCATCAGCATGCTGACGACCTTGTTCTGGGTCGTCTCGATCGTCGTGCTCACACTCACCTTGGTCGGAGTCTCGACCACGATGACCGTCATCGTCTCCGAACGTCGCCAAGAGATCGGGCTGCGCAAGGCACTGGGAGCCTCCAACCGGCACATCGCCCGGGAGTTCCGTACCGAGGCCATCGCCTACGGCCTCCTGGGGGGCATCGTCGGCACGGCGATCGGCTACGGACTCGCGCAGATCGTCTCACTCGGCGTCTTCAATCGTGCCGTCGGGTTCGAGCCGCTGATGGCGCTCGGCTCCGTCTTGGTGGCCGCCTTGGTCGCCGCGCTCGCCGCCTTCTCACCCGTCCGGCGGGCTTCTCGCTTCGAACCCGCTGTTGTCCTCAGGGAGGATTGACCATGTTCTTGTCCTTGTCTCACGTCTCCAAGGTCTACGGGACGCTGCGCGCGCTCGATGACTTCTGCCTGGACGTCCCCGAGGGTGAGTGGCTGTCCATCGTCGGGTCCTCCGGCTCGGGCAAGACCACCGCGATGAACATCATCGGGTGCATGGACTCCCCCTCCGAGGGCAAGGTGCTGTTGGAGGGCCGCGATCTCGCCGCCCTCGACGCCTCGCAGCTGACGACCGTGCGCACGAACGTGATCGGGCTGGTGTTCCAGCAGTTCCACCTTGTCCCGCACCTCACGGCGCTCGAGAACGTGATGGTGGCCCAGTACTACCACTCCAAGACCGACAAGAATGAGGCCTTGGCAGCACTGGCCGACGTGGGCCTCGCCGAGCGTGCCCACCACCTCCCCAGCCAGCTCTCCGGCGGCGAGCAGCAGCGGGTGTGCATCGCGCGCGCGCTGATCAACCGGCCACGACTGGTGCTGGCCGACGAGCCGACCGGCAACCTCGATGAGGCGAACGAGCAGCTGGCCCTGGATCTGTTCCGCAAGATGCACGCCGAGGGGACGACACTGATCGTCGTGACCCACGACGCCTACGTGGCCAGTTGCGGGCAGCGCCAGATTCTCCTGGACCACGGTCGCCTGGTCAGCGACCAGATCAACGAGCCCGGCGCGATTCGGCCCCGCGAGGCCGCCGCGGCGAGCCAGCTCGGCCAGGGCTCGGATCTGAGCGCGGGCGCCCGATGACGGCCACACCGAACCCTCAGACCCGGTCGGCCTCCCCCGACGCCGCCCGTCCCGTGCGGGGAGGCTCGCCGCGATCGCGGTGGTCGGTACGGCCCTGGTGGGCTCGGGCCTGGCCGCCTGCTCGCAGACCGCCGTCCCCGCCGATGATGAGTACGCCGGACGCGCGTCCCGTGCCACGGCCAGCTCCAGCGGGGACCCGGCCTACTGGGCCAGCGACGCCGATGAGAGCGGTGACCACTCGGGAGACGGCATCAGCGGCCCCTACGCGAATGGCACCTATTCGGCCAGCGAGCGATACGGCCCGGTCAAGGAGGACGCCGTCCACGTCACGCTCACCGTGGCCGACGGCGTCATCACCGACGCGACCGTCACCGGCGACGCGCTGCTGCCTCAGTCGGCCCGCTTCCAAAGCGACTTCGTTGCGGCGATTCGCGGCGTGGTGGAGGGCAGGGTCATCGACGACGCCCACATCGACGTCGTCGCGGGTGCCTCCAAGACCTCCGCCACGTTCAACAAGGCGCTCGACGCCATTCGCAGACAGGCCTCGGAGGCTGCCACGCCGAAGGGGTGAGACGCTCGGGCGCCCGGGGCGTCACCCGAGTGGCCCCCACCAGGCTCAACTCTGGTTGTAGAAGGAGCCCGTCAGGTGTTCGACATCGTCGATCGCCGTGACCCCGGGAGGGGCGAGAACCAGCACATAGGCGCTCACCCGGTCGATGTTGCCCTGCAACCCGAACACGAGCCCGGACACGAAATCGACCAGCCGGTGCATCGGCTCGGCCTCCATCGCCGTCAGATCCAGCACCACGACGTCGCCTGCCCGGAAGTGCTCACCGACCGCACGGGATTCTCGGTAGGACGTCGGGTGGAACACGACGATGCTGCGGGGCTGCGCCATCACGGGACTCCTCTCCTGCGTCAGTCTTCCAGATCACCGCGCCTTGCCAGGGCAACCACGCGCGGCCGAGGTTGCCAACGTTGTGAAATATGCGCCCATGCCCGGCCTGAGAGGGGAAAATGGTCATATGGAAGCTCCCTCTACGGCCGCCATCAACCTTCGACTCGCCCTGCTCGGGCAGCCCCTCGTGGATGCCGACGACTTGGCCAATGACCGCACCATCGCGCCGCTTCTGGCCCGCCAGCGCGAGATGTCTCGCCGCCTCTCGGAGCGCCTGAGCCCCGTCGATCAGCGGATCCAGTCGTTCTTGGACGACTTCCTCAGCGGCACCTCCGCTTCACCGCAACTCCCCCGCCGCACCCTGGTCCTGGACCAGCCCGGCATGGCTCGGGAACTGTCGCTCCCCGTTCACGGTGACGCGTTCAGCTCGGAACTGCTGTCGAGCTACCGGCTCCTCAACGGCGTCCTGCACAACCCGGCCAACGACCGCCGCACCACCGCGGGCGTCTTCCACCTCGCCGAGGGCGGGCTGCCGATCCCCGACGAGAAGATCGCCGTCGATCGCGATGTCGCTGCCCGTATCTTCGCCGCCGCGTTCGACGCACCGGCCGAGGCCCTGCAGTTGCCGTGGTCCTCCGACGCCGAACGCCCGGCCGAGTGCTTCGTGTCGCTGCTGCTGCGTCCCACCGTCGTCCCCCACGTCGACGGGGTGACCACCGAGAAGAGCCTCGAGGTCCGCTTCATCGTGCCCGGTGGCATGGTGGCCAACCTCGACTTCGTCGAGTCCATCTTCGGCAACGCCGGGGATCCGTACCTGCCCGAGAACGACTCCTCGCTGGATCCCGAGCACTGGACCGGCCACACCGGCCTGGTCGTGCTCGCCCCGCACCTGACCAAGCTCACCAAGAAGGCGCTGGGCATGCCCCACGTCAGCGAGGCCACCGAGCGGCAGAAGCGCGACGGCCAGTGTTGGACGACCGAGGACGAGCGCTACAACGGCGGCCAGGCGTTCAAGCTGTGCCTGCGTGACGCCCGCGGCGTCATCGCGACCGTCATCGCCGACAACTACTTCGGCTACTGCAAGAAGGAGGTCAAGACCCAGATCTCCTACGCGGCGAACCTGTACGGCAACGCCGAGGAGGAGCACGCCGGCGGCGCCGTGGTGTTCCCGGCCTACAACCTGGGCACCGACTGGGTCGACGACCGGACGCCCGAGGGCTACGAGTTGGCCGACGCGGTCGCCCGGGATCCCGAGGCGTTCGACGTCCAGCCTGAGGGCCACGCCATCGTGCGGGCATGGCCGCACATCACCGTGGTGCCGCGCGGGGCGTCCTTCTCGATGCGCGAGCAGACCATCAGCTGGCCGACCGCCGAGGGGACCAGCAGCATCGCGCTGCTCGCCGATCACACCTACATGCTGCCCAACGGCTACCGGGTGCACGCCAAGCATCGCGAGACCGACCGCCGTCAGTGGCACCTGGTCGGCACCGTCCCGACGCCGACGCACTGCCACAAGCCCGCGACGGTGTCCGGCGGCGGCAAGTCGGAGATCAGCAAGTCGATCCTGGACGCCTTCGTGTTCGGCACGGTCTACACCGCCGACTTCGAGGCCGACATGGACCAGGTCCAGGCCCTGATCGACGGCGAGTACACCGACCGGTTCGCCAACCCGGCTCGCAACGGGGTCGATCACCGCGGCATCCTGTCGCCGGAGCGTTCGCTGGGCTCGGTCATCAAGCTGTTCACGCCGTCCAGCCGGTTCTCCGCAGGGCACAACGCCTACCTGGCCACGCTGCCCGAGCACATCAAGGAACTGCTGTTCACGGTCAAGCGGTTCTACAAGCCCGAGTGGGGCACCGAGTGGCGCAAGCACTTCAGCGTCATGATGCTGAACGGCCGCGAAGGCAACGAGGTCCGCCTGGATGGCGCCGAGATCGTCGCCAACTACCTGCGCGTCGGTTTCGAGGCCGACGGGTCGTGGCGGCTGTTCAGCCTGCGCCCCGACTTCTCCGCCGCCGCCAAGGTGCAGTCCGAGGACGACATCACCGCGTCCACGGTGGTGCCGGGTGCGACGCTGCCCGCGGCGGAGGTGTCCCCCGAGTTGTCCCGTAAGGTCGTCCAAAACTGCGAGCGGCTGCTGTTCCAGCGTCCCGACGACGCCATCCACCGCGGCTACGACAAGCAGACCGAGAAGGACATGGCCCGTCCGGGCACGTTCATCTCGAACTTCCAGCCGCTGACGCACGCCGACGCGCGCGCCATGGTGGAGGACGTCCAGGCGCAGTCGGAGTTCACCGAGCCGATGGCTGACCTGATCGAGCAGGCGGCGTCCCTGCCCGACGGCACGTCGCCGGAGTACTTCGCGTGCTCGGCCGAGCCGCGGCTCGTGAACGGCAAGCGGTCGAAGAACCCGCGGTACCTGCAGGTGCGTCCCGACCTGTCGAACCCGGAGGCGACCGCGTCCGCCGACGTGGCGCTGCACCTACTGCGCCGGGTGTCGCTGAGCGACCAGTGCCTGGCACCGGTCGACATCGTGGCCGCGGGCCGCCGCAACAATGCGGCCGAGCCGGGCGTCCCGCCGCTGTGCACCTACAACCCGCTGCACTACATGGAACTGCCGGAGCTGTTCATGGAGTTCATCAGCTCCATGACGGGCAAGTCCCCGTCCACGACCGGTGCCGGGTCCGAGGGCGCGATGACGAAGGGGCCGTTCAACGCCCTGCCCGCCATCTACGACCTCAACGCCGCGTTCCTCAGCTTCGCGCTGACCGGTTACGACGGTTGGCTCTCCTCGGCGGGCACCATCGGCCCGAAGATGCGGATCGACCACGACTTCTCGCTGCTGGTGCCGGAGATCTTCTCCCGGATGTCCCCGGCCGAGCGGGACGCCCGGTCGCTGATCGAGAACGGCTACCTGGAGCGGATGGCCGACTTCGACCACAACGGTGAGAAGGTGCTGGCGAGCCGTCTGGGCTACCGGATGAACGAGGCGTTCACGACGCAGTTCTTCGGCCGGATCTTCCTGCACCCGGACGTCGTGTTCACGCCGCCGATGCTCAAGCCGGAACTGCAGGACATGGACACCTTCGCCGAGTCGATGGCGATCATCGTCAAGACCCACCAGCGGGTCGCGCAGGCCTACTTCGACGACGGCACCGTCTCGGCGGCCATCCCGCCGCTGAAGGGCCTGCTGGAGATCATGGAGACGGGGACGACGGCTGAGGGGCTCACCCTCGACGACGCCGCCTTCCGTGACCAGTTCAGCCGCGAGTCCGTGCTCGGCTCCGACTGGTACGCCGCCCGCCTCGACGCCAAGCGCGACGAGGAACTGGCCCACCAGGAGCGCAGCGCCCACGATCTGCGGCACTTCCTGGGTCAGGATCCCAACCGCGAGACGGCCACGCGTCTCGGCTTGGCCGAGCGTCTGGCCGAGATCGACGCGTCCATCGAGGCGCTGGGTGCCCCCGAGTACCGGGCGTCCCTGGTCGGCACGATCGGACGCCAGCCGCTGGCGCAGTAACCACCCGGTTGCGGTGCGGCCCCGGCCAGTCACCGCAACCGGTCTCCCCCGCATGACGGACGCCCGCGGCGTCGGATCCCCCCGGTCCGGCCCGCGGGCGTCCGCCGTCCCCCGTCCGCCGTCCGCCGTCCGCCGAGGACTGAGCCTCCGCTCGCCGAGGACTGGGCCTCCGCTCGCCGAGGACTGAGCCTGTGCTCGCCGAGGACTGAGCTTCTTCCGCCGAGGACTGAGGTCTAGGCCGTCGAGGACTGAGCGGCACGCCGCCGCGCGGCCCACGCCCACCCCGTCCGGCCGCGTCAGCGCGCGTGGGTAGGGTGACAGCGGCGACCTGGGGACGTCCCAGGAGAGGAAGCAGGCATGGAACGGTTCGGGAAACGTCCGACGCGAGCGCTCGCCGGTCTGATCGTCCTCGGCGTCCTGACGCTGACCGGATGCGGCACCGACCCGATCACGACCGGAACCCGGCCCCACGCCGGGATCGCCCCCGGCGGCGCCTCGTTCGATCGGACGCCGATCCCCCTGGATCAACTCCCCGGGTACACACCCCCGGGACGCACAGCCGAGGGAAGCGCGACGCGCCCGCTCCTGGGGACCGACGGCGACATCTCCTGGCAGGTGTTCGACCAGAACTCCACCCCGCTCACCGACCACACCGCCGCCGAGCCCGTCTCCTGGGGCGATCCGTCCGACTACACGACGGTTCCCGGCGTCCTGGCGTGGCGCGGCAACAACGCTCGAACCGCCCCCACCTACGGGCAGGCAGATCTCACCACCAAGACGATGAGCATCGCCTGGACGCACGACATCGGCGCCGTCAACGCCGAGGGGAGCTACTTCCCCGGTGCCGGCTGGACCGGCCAGCCGCTCCTGGTGAACTGGCCACAGGCCACGAAGGCCGCGATGAGCCTGAGCGCAAGCCAGGTCTCCGACCCGAACTTCACCGAAGTGATCTACCCGGTGTTCGACGGGCACGTGTACCGCCTCGACCTGGCGACCGGACAGGAGACCAAACCCCCGATGGAGGGTCAGTGGGGGTTCAAGGGCACCGGCTCGATCGATCCCCGCGGATATCCGCTGCTGTACGCCGGTCAGGGCCTCAATGAGGATGGCGACCGGAGCGGCCCGTTCGAGTACCGCATCTTCGACCTGATCCAGAACAAGCAGGTCGCCCACATCAGCGGCACCGACGAGGTGTCCGGACGCAAGAACCCGACCGGATGGGGCGCCTTCGACTCCTCGGCGCTCGTCGACGCGCACTCCGACACCCTGATCGAGCCCGGCGAGAACGGCGTCATCTATCAGGCGAAGCTGAACTCGTCCTTCGACGCCGCCGCCAAGACGGTCTCGGTCGACCCGACGATCACCAAGATGACGTACCGGCACCCCTACGCCTTCCAGTACGGCATCGAGAGCTCCACCTCCGCCTGGAAGAACCTGATGTACGCGGGCGACAACGACGGGAACCTGATCTGCTGGGACGCGACCACGCTGCAGATCGTGTGGGCGCGGCAACTCTCGCTCGGCAACGACTCCGATACCACCCCCGTGCTGGGTGTCGAGAACGGCCACCCCTACCTGTACACGGGCACCTCGGTGGCGCAGTCGGGGGTGAAGCGGCAGGGCCAACTCGCCCATCTGGTGAAGGTCGACGGCCTCACCGGCGATGTCGTCTGGGATCACACCGTCCCCACCATGTTCGACTTCCACGTGAAGGGTGGCGTGCTCGCCACGTCGTTGCTCGGCCAGGGCGAGGTGGCCGACCTGGTGTTCTACAACGTCGGACGCACCACGTCACCGTCCGAGGGCACACTGATCGCGCTGGACCGGGTCACCGGTCAGGTGGCGTGGTCGCGCAGCCTCAGCAAGTACTCGTGGAGCTCGCCGGTGCTCGTCTCGGGGACCGACGGCCACCAGTACGGCGTGTTCGGTGACTCCGACGGGGTCCTCCACCTGTTCAACCCCGTGGACGGACGCGACTACTCGACCCTGTCGCTGGGCAAGAACATCGAGGCGTCGGTGGCGGTCTACAACGACATGCTCGTGGTCGCCTCGTACAACCAGAAGATCTACGGCATCAAGCTGAGCTGAGGCGGACACGATGATGGGATCCCTCCTGGCCGCGGTGGTCGCTCTGCTCGTCAGCGCTGCGTCCCTCCTCCTCTTGCCGCGCGCCGGGGCGCTCGGAGGACGCCTCGGCGGGCTGGCGTTGCCCGTCGGCCTCGCTGCTGGGCTGGTGACGCTGTGGGCGTCCGGTTCGGCGACCAATCTGGCTCTTCTGCTCCCCGCGGCCACCCTGGTGGCCTGCGTGGTCGAGGCGCTCGGCGCGGCGCTGGGATTGCACCGATGCTGGCGGCTGGCCGGGAGCAGTCTGGTGCTGGGCGCGGCCATGGTGGCCGAGTGGCGCCGCGGCGACCTGTTCGCGTCGGGCGCGGTCCTGGCGGCGGCCGCCTCGGTGGCGGCGTTCGCCGTCATCGTGTTCGCTACGTCGGCCGCGCAGCGGTCGGGGGCACCACGGACGCCGTCCGCGCTGGGGTTGCTGGGTGCCGTCTGGCTGCTCGTGGTGGCGGCAGGGTTGCCGACGCCAGGGCTAGCGTCCCTGTCGGTGGTGGCGATCGCCGCGATCGTGCCGCTGGTGCTGTGGCCGCCTCGCGCCTGGGACGAGGTGGTGCTGGGGCCCGCGCTGGGGGCGGTCGCGGTGGCGCTGGGCGTATACGCGTGGATCGCGAACGCGTCCCCGGCGATGGTGTGGGCGCCGGTGGCAGTGGTCGGTCTCGACGTCATCTGGACGCTGACCCGTCGGCTCGTCACCGTGTCGGGACGGGCACGGCTGTCCTCGGCGGGGGGTTGGTGGCGCGGCGTGGACGCGTGGGGCGAGCCCGCCGACGACCTGGTGGCGCAGCGGGTGGCGTCGCGGACATCGGGCGTGACGGCGTCCGGCTGGCTGCTGGGGGCGACGGTCGCGGTGGTCGTCGTGGCGTGGGTGACGTGGCGGTTGGCCGTCCCGTGGGTGCCCGCCGCGCTCGCGATGGGGATCCTGGCCGCCGGTTGGCTGCTGCTGCAGCACGCCTTGCTCGGTCTCAGTCGCGCGGAGACGATCGCGTGGTTGTGCGGGCTATCGGCGGTCGGCTTGGGGAGTGCGTTCCTCACCCGGGTGGAGGACGCGCGGGTGGTCGCCGTGGCCGTCCCGTTGATCGCGCTGGCGGCCGTCTGGGCGGGCTTGGCGGGCGTGTGGTCCCGGGCGCCTGGCGCCGACGGCGTCCGGGTCGGGCCTCGGCTTCCCTGAGCGGGCTCCTCCGTGACGCGTCCGCACTATGCAGGTCGTCGACGGGCCCAACCTCAGTCCTCGGCGAACGCAGCCTCAGTCCTCGACGGGTCTACCCTCAGTCCTCGGCGGGTCTACCCTCAGTCCTCGGCGGGTCTACCCTCAGTCCTCGGCGGGCGTAACCTCAGTCCTCGGCGGGGCTCGCCTCAGTCCTCGGCGCTAGAAGCCGGCCAGGCGGGTGAGGGCCGCTGCGGCGGCGCCCACCACGACGACCACCAGGTAGGGGGCCTTCAGCCACAGGGCGATCGCTGCCGCGGCCAGGGCGACCAGGCGGGCGTCCAGGACGAGCGACGTGCCCGTCACCACGGTGTTCGCCAGCACCAGCGACGTCAGCAGGCCCACGGTCATGCCCGCGCTCACGGTCGTCACCCACGGGCGTTCCAGCAGCGAGTCCGGGACCAGGAAGCCCGACAGCTTCGTCAGGTAGGCGATGACGCAGGCGCCCAGCACCCAGAGCCACATCGCCGTCATCGGGTCACCCCTTGATCCTGGCGGCCACGCCCCGGTCGCGCTCCGACGCCGACGGTCATCGCGACCTCCGGTGCTGCACGATGGCCAACCCGCCCGAGACGGCGGCGGCGACGATGATCGGGACGCCCGCCGGCACGAACGGCACGGCAATGAGCGTCACAAAAGCGGCCGCCACCGCGATCACGCGCGCGTCCCGCCCGACGAGCCGGGGCCAGAGCAACCCCAGGAAGGCGGCGACCGCGGCGCCGTCGAGGCCCCACGCGGCGGGATCGCCGATCCGCTCCCCCAAGGAGGCGCCCACGAATGTGAACGCGTTCCACAACAGCCACACCCCGACCCCGGCCGTCCAGAACCCGCGCGCCTGCTCGTCGGGCTCCTGCTGGGCGACGGCGGTCGCGGTGGACTCGTCGATGGTCAGGTGGGCCATGACCGGTCGAACAGCCCGACGCGGACGCAGCAGCGCCTTGAGCTGGACCCCGTAGACAGCGTTGCGGACGCCGAGCAGGCTGGCCGCCATGGTGGCCGCGCCCAGCGTCCCGCCCCCGGAGACCACCCCGATGAACGCGAACTGGGAACCGCCGGTGAACATCAGCGCGCTCAACGCGCACGCCTGCCACACGCTCAACCCGGCGGCCACCGCCAGAGCGCCGAACGAGACGCCATACAGCCCGACGGCGACGGCGATCGACAGCCCCATCTTGACCGCGGGCGTCCACCAGGCAGGTGGGTTCACGGTGGGCACCCCTGGATGCTAGGGGCTGGACGCGATGACACGTGACGGGGTCCGGGGGGCGGCCTCGAGGAACGCTGGGTCACGTCCGGCGATGGCCCGAGGCACTCGGAACCCGACCCGGTCTCTCAGGCCTTGCGGACCGTGATGCTCCAGGCAGCGTCGCCGGTGGCGACGAACTCCGTGACCTGGTGCCCGGCAGCCGCCGCCCAGTTCGGGATCGAGTCGGTGGCCTGGGTGCAGTCGAAGTCGATGACGAGTTCGTCGCCCGACTCGATCTGGGTGATGGCCTGCTTGGCCTCCACCAGCGGGAACGGGCAGACCTGCCCCAGGGTGTCGAGGCGGTAGCGGCGTGGCTCAGCGGTGGCCACCGCCGCGGGAGCGGAGGCCTGCGGCTTGGGCAGGTCGGGGCGGTCGATCAGCGGCTTGATGAAACGGTCGAACACGGACATGGTTCTCCTTCTGCAGTGATGCGCGGTGCGGGAGCGGACGCTCCGGCAGAGTCGGGCGAGGGGTGCAACTCAGCGGGCGCCGACCAGGTCGTCGTCGCGGGTCAGCAGGACCGGCTGGGCACCCGCTCGCCGATGGGTCGTGACGAAGAACCGGGCGCCCGCCCCGACCCCCAGGAGAGTGAACGCGAAGGCCACCCAGCCCTGGTAGCTGAACAGGGCCGTCTGGACGAGCGAGTTGCCGATGGTGCAGCCGCCTGCCAGGGCCGCACCGACGCCCATGAGGGTGCCGCCGGTCACGGCACGGACGGCGGTGCGGGCGTCGGGTGCGCGCAACCGGAACTCCCCCGACAGCTTGGCCGCGAGGTAGGAGCCGGGGATGAGCCCGAGCACGAAGAGCACACCCCAGTCGATGGACGCGGCGTCGCCGGTGGTGAGGAACTGGACGATGTTCGCTGACGGGGTGGTGATGCCGAGCCCGGCGTTGCGTCCGGTGGCGTTCGACAGCGGGTAGGCGACCGCCGCGAGGACGCCGACGACGACCGCGGTGGCGTTGGGGCTCCACGGCCGGTCGAACAGCAACCGGGCCAGCCCGGTCCGGTCCGAGGTCGGGGCGATGACGGCGACGTGCCGGTTCCGCTGCCGCGCCAGCGCCCACGCCACGACGGCGACCAAGGCCGCCACCAGGAACCAGACGCTGATCCCCAGCGAACCCTGGATCGTGGTGAGCTCGGACTTCTGTGCCAGCACCGCGTCGTTGAACGGCTTCAGGGCGCCGTACTTCATGGTGCTGGCCAGCAGCGCGTAGAAGATGAGCGCGGTCCAGGAGCCGATGAGCCCCTCGCCGGAGCGGTAGTAGGTGCCGGTGGCGCATCCTCCGGCGAGCACGATGCCGATGCCGAAGAGGAACGAGCCGCCGATGACGCCAAGCCACGCGATCTGCGGGACGCCCGCCTTGATGAGCCCTGCGGCGAGCAGCGATTGGACGAGGACGGCCTGCACAGCGATCGCCAAACCAAAGGCGGTGAGCCACCGGGTGGAACGGCTGAGCCAGACGTCGCGGAAGGCGCCCGTCACACAGAAGCGGCCGCGCTGGAACACGAATCCCAGCGCGACGCCGAGCGCCAATCCAGTAAACAACATGGGTCTCCTCGAGGGGGCAGGAATATTCAGGAATGCGCGGCGCAGGGTCAGGAAAGAATGCGGGCGCGCAGAAAAGAAGCGGGGTGCCTCTGGGGTGCGGATCAGGCGTTGCGGGGTGCAGCCGTGAACCGATTGCGGGTGATGGGGTGTGCCGGGGCGCCGTCACGCGACGCGGTGGTCGCGCAGAAGTGCTGGTCAGGCCAGACAACAAGGACACATGGCCATGCTCACGCCGGTGGTGGCGTGGGGCTGGCGGGCGTCCATGATGTGGCTCATGACGGCGAATCCTTCGCTTGGGGGCCGGTGTTTCACCGGACGATGGGTTCAACCATAAACGCTTGACGCCGATTTGGCCACTGCCCGGCCGAGGAGATTCTTCCGGATCTTTCCGAGGCCGCGTGTCGGGTCGCCCTCGGCGCAGAACGCTCGCGGTCTCCACCACGCCTGCCCAGCCGGCGGGGGCAGGTGCGCCGCGGGAGGCGACCCGGTCGCGGCGCTAGTCTGGTCGGCAGTGTGACCTGAGCGAGGAGACGACATGGTGAAGGCCCGGCGCGTGGTCGCCACGGGGATCGCGTTCGCGACGGCGCTGAGCCTGGCGGCCTGCTCGACGGGGACCGTTCAGGTCGGGCAGCGTCCGCACCAGCCCACCGGCACGTCCGCTCCTTCTGCCTCGACGGGGCAGCCGTCGGCGATCCGTCTGAGTTCGCTCCCGAACTGGACCGAGCCGACCAAGAGCGGCGCCACCTACACCCGGCCGTTCACCGACTCCGAGGGCACCTTCTCCTGGTCGGTGGTGGACGCCAACGGCATCGCGATCTCCTACACCCCCCGCGAGCAGGTGGTGTTCGGCGAGGCCGACCAGTACAACCAGGTTCCCGGCGTCCTGACGTTCCGTGGCAACAACCACCGCACCGGCGGCACGTACGGGACGCCCACCGTCACCCAGGAGCAGCTCAGCGTCCTGTGGACCAAGCGCATCGGCGAGATCCGTGGTGAGGGCTCGTACTGGCCGGGCGCCGGGTGGACGGGACAGCCGTTGCTGGTGCAGTGGCCGCGCGAGACGAAGGTCACGATGGGTCTGGCCGACAAGTTCGTCAACGACGACAGCTTCGTCGAGGTCATCTATCCCGTGTTCGAGGGCAAGATCTACCGGCTCGACCTGGCCACCGGCGAGGAGACCAAACCGCCGATCGAGGTGGGCTGGGGCTTCAAGGGCACCGCGTCCATCGACCCGCGCGGCTACCCGATGCTGTACGCCGGTCAGGGCCTCAACGACACCAACGGCACCTACGGCCCGTGGCGCTACCGGGCGTTCGACCTCATCCGAAACAAGGAGGTGTGGCACATCTCCGGGCTCGATCCGGCAGCGCCACGCCACGAGTGGGGGGCGTTCGACTCCTCTGCCTTGATCGACGCCGAGACCGACACCCTGATCGAGCCCGCCGAGAACGGGCTGATCTACAAGGTGAAACTCAACAGCGTCTATGACCCGGCCGCCAAGACCGTTTCGATCAATCCGGAGGTCACCCGGTTGCGCTACACCGCGCCCGGCAACGTCCGCTACGGCATCGAGAACTCCGCGGTCGCCTATCGCAACCTGATGTTCGCCGCCGACAACTCCGGCAAGCTGTTCGGCTGGGACGCCACCACCTTGCAGATGCTGTGG
>RRZT010518025.1_pt1 | contig 57791 bp, 47 predicted proteins | sample 2165551 | NCBI WGS metagenome assembly RRZT01 (sample SAMN10456910, study PRJNA506462) | wastewater metagenome | biome: wastewater; feature: sludge; material: wastewater sludge; isolation source: wastewater sludge with Escherichia coli K12::gfp cells carrying plasmid... | place: USA: Moscow, Idaho... | reverse complement strand
TTAGTAGAGAATTTATTTGCTAGATTAAAGCAATTTAGAAGTATTGCTACTCGTTACGATAAAAGTAAAAATAATTTCGCTTCAATGATTTATATGGGGTGTTCTATCATTTGGGGAAAAATTTGAGAACACACCCTAATATTTCCTAAAATTTGTTTCATTGTTGGAATTGTTATTTCTATTTTTACGGGGTCACTTTTTTGAATATAGGGAGCATCATTTTGATCTAAATAGACATTTACTATGAGTTTATTGATATCTGATAATGTAACAATAGGCAAAGCGCTGTTTTGAGAGTTTTCTGCATTTTGAACAAGTGCTCCCATGTCTGCATAGCGCGCTGTAATTGTCCCATCAAAGGGAGCTCGGATTGTTTTATAACTTTTCAGTACCTTTTGTGCATTTAATTGAGCCCGAGCAATATCAGAATCTGAAACAGCTTGATCTTTTTCTTGAATGGAAACCAAATTTTCCTTTTGTAATTCAATGGCTCTTTTTGCAATAAGATCTTTGTTTTTAAAATTAGCTAAAGCGGCAAGATAAGCTTCATCTGTAACTGGCGATTCTATAACAGCTAAAATTTGTCCTTTTTTTACAATATCACCTTTATCAACATTTATTTTTTTTAAATAGCCACTAATTTTAGAGTATAAAGTAACGCTTTGAAAAGGTCTTGTTTCCCCATTAATAATAATTTCTCTTTCCGTGGCCGACTTTGAAATTTTAGTTGTACGAACCATAGGACCTTTAGATATTTCTTCTAACCTTTGAATTTCTGCATTGCGTATTTCTATATTTTTTTTAATTAAAAAATAAATGAAGAGCATAATTGATGTAAAGATTATAATCAAAAAAGTTATTTTTAATTTCATTTGAACATTAAAAAGAGACATTATTGTTGTCTATCCTTTCTTAATTGCTCATCTAATAAATATTTTTGTGGAAGTTTTGTTCTTAATAAGGAGTAAACAATTGGGACAATAATTAAAGTTACAATAGTAGCCATTAATAATCCTCCAATTACGGCTCTTCCTAAGGGAGCAGTCTGTTCTCCTCCTTCTCCAAAAGCTAAAGCTGCGGGTAACATTCCAATAATCATTGCAATTGCTGTCATTAATACGGGTCTCATTCTGGTTTTTGCGGCTTCTAAAGCTGCTTGAATTGCAGAAAGACCTTTTTCAATTCTTACGTCATTTGCATAACTAACTAATAAAATCGAGTTTGAAGAAGCAATACCAACAGCCATCGTGGCACCCATAAATGATTCCACATTTATTGTTGTTCCTGTTATTAAAAGCATCCATAAAATACCGCACAGTGCACCAGGAACTGCAATCATAACTATGAAAGGATCAAGCCATGATTGAAATAGTACAGTCATTAATAAGTAAACTAATATGATGGCTAAAATAAGGCCCATACTAAGCTTTGAAAATGCTTCTTTCATGACTCTACTTTGGCCATTGATAGAAATTTTCATTCCTTTTGGCAATTCTCCTAAATTTTTAATTTCATTTTCTATTTCTTTAATCACAGAGCCCAGATCTCTTCCCTCTGGAGTAGCAAAAATATCAACAACTCTTTGTACATTTAAGTGTGAGTTTGCGGTAATTGATTCTGTTGTAGACACAGTACTTAAATTTCCTAATGGCACGGTTACTTTTTCAAGTGGATTTTGAGTTGGTTGATTTAAAAAAGTAGAAGTTAAGTTACTTTCAAGAATACTGCCTGATCCTGTAATAGGGGTTTGTAATATGTCGGATATTTTAGATAAATTTTCTAAAGGAGTCTTTACAACAACAGTATAGTTTACATTATTATTGGGATTTAAAAAATAAGAAGGAGCAACTAAGGAACTCGAGGATAAAGAAACAAGCATACTATTTGAAATGTCTCTTTGATTTATCCCTACTTGAGCTGCTTTTATTCTATCTACATTTAAAAATAATGCAGGATAGTTAAATATTTGTTTTAATGCAATGTCTTCTAGCCCAGGGATTTTTTTTAAATTTTTCATAAGTTTTGTAGCGTAATCATAAGAAAGATAGACATCCATTCCTTCAATTTGAATATCAATGGGAGCACTCACTCCAAAGTTTAATACCTGATTTACGATATCTGCAGGTTGGAAAAAGGCAACAGATTCTGGATAGAGTTCTGCAATTGATTTACGAATTTCTGCCATGTATTTTTTAGATGGTTTGTGATTTTTATTTAGTGAAATTGAAATTTCAGCGTCCATTGGGCCTACATTATTTGTTTGTACAAAAGCTAAATTAAAGCTAATGGGAATACCAATCATAGAATTGATTGTCAAAATTTCTTCTTTAGGAATGATTTCTCTTATTCTATTTTCAATATTAGCAACTTGTTTTTCTGTTACTTCTAATCTTGTTCCTGCTCTTCCTCGATAATGCAATTTCATAATGCCAGCATCTGTGCTTGGAAAAAAGTCAGTTCCAACGATAAATGGAATAAAACTTGTAATACAAATAAAAATAAGACACATCCATAAAATAAAACCACGATTTTTTAAGCATATACTTAAAATATTTGTGAATTTATCTTGGAATAGATTAAAATAATGATTAAAATTTTCAGATACTTTTCTTAAAATATTATTATTAAGATTATGATTTTCACTTTCAAGTAACATTTTAGATAATAAAGGAACTAGGGTTCTTGATAAAATATAAGAAGCTAACATTGCTGAAACAACAGATAGAGCTAATGGATAAAATAAAAATTTTGAAGGACCTGTTAACAGAACAACAGGAAAAAATACAATACAAATAACAAGGGTTGCCATTAATGCAGGTAAAGCAATTTGACTTGAACCCTCTAAAATTGAAATTGTTAATGGCTTTCCTAAATCTCTTATTCTATGAATATTTTCAACTGCAACTGTGGCATCATCAACAAGCATACCAATTGCTAAAGACAATCCCCCTAGGGTCATAATATTAATTGAATTTCCAGTAATAAAAAGAACAATAAAAGCTGTAAATATAGCAGTTGGAATGGAAGTACAAACAACAATTACACTTCTCCAACTTTCCAAAAATAATAAAATGACTAACGAAACAAGGATGGAAGAAATCAATGCTTCTGTTATTACGTTTTCTATGGCAGCGTTTACAAATACAGACTGATCAAAGTCAAGTTGCATGTTAAAATCATTTGGAGCCATTTTTCTTAATTCTGGGATTTTATTTTTAACGGAATCAATTACACTAAGAGTCGAAGATCCAGCTTTTTTTAAAATATTTAAATAAGAAGCTCTTTTGCCATTTACTCGTACAATATTATTTTGATCTGCAAAGGAGTCTGATATATGGGCGACATCACCTAATGTTAATGCTGCTCCATTTGTAACTTTAATAGGAATTTTATTAAAGTCATTTACATTACTTGGACTCGAATTCATTAATATATTATATTCATAATTATTTATTCTTGCATTTCCAGCTGGGACAATAATATTTGAAGAGGTTAATGCCTCGACAATATTTTGAGGAGAAAGTTTTTTTGCCTGCAGCATAAAAGGATTTAAATCTACATTTATTTGTCTTTGTTTACCGCCATATGGCGCGGGTAGCGAAATTCCTGGCAATGTATAAAGTTGGACTCTTAAAAAATTAACCGCATAATCGAAAATTTGTTCTTCTTTTAAGGAATTACTCGATAAAGTTAATTGAGCTACAGGAACATTAGATGCATTAAATTTTAAAATAACAGGAGATGTCATTCCAGGAGGCATAGATCTTAACGCGGTATTGGAAACTGCAGATATTTGTGCAATTGCCGAACCAATATCTGTTCCTTCTTCAAAATAAACTCTTTGTAGTCCTAAACCTTGGATACATGTGGATTCTAATTTGGAAATTCCATTAACCGTAGTTGTAAAAGCTCTTTCTGCAAGAAATACAACTCGTTTTTCAACTTCATTTGGAGTTAAGCCAGGATAATTCCAAATTACATTTACGACAGGAATATCTATGGTTGGAAAAATATCAACAATCATTTTTTGCAATGAAATAAAACCAAGAATAAATACTAAAATAACGCCAACCGCAATTGTATAAGGTCTTCTTAATGCAAGTTCAATGATCCACATTAGTAAGCCTATCTTAATTTAAATTAAGTTTCGTTATCTGTTTCTTTATTATGTTAAGATTATTTTTAATATTTGCAAGAATGGGTTGGGTATTAATTGCATAGTTTCATGAAATAATTTAATTATGAATTCGAAAAATAAACAAATGATAAATTATTTGAATTCATTATCTGTGAAAACGAGAAGCAATTTCAGCTACTCTTTTTCCATATAAATTCATGGTTTTTAAATCACTTTCAAGCATGCCTTCGGCACCTTGATCGACATTTGCTTGTGACATTGCTCCAATAGAAGATCCAAGACGATTGAGATCATTTACACTTGATTTACTAGAGTTATTCCCTGGCATTAATCCAAGAGAAACCCAAATCATGGAGTGTTGAGCTGCAAAAATCATAAATTGTTCAAGGGTGCTAAGTTTATCACCGCTTTGACTACCTGAAACGGTAAATCCACCAGCAAATTTATCTTTCCAATCCTGTGTCATCCACATTTTAGAACTTTTATCCATAAATTCTTTAAAGGGAGCAGACGCACTTCCCATGTAGGTTGGTGCTCCAAATATAATGGCATGAGAGCTTTTTAATACGTCCCAATTTTTATCAATGTCTGCAACAGAAATTAAATGAGCTTGGACATTTGCAACTGATTTTGCTCCTTCAAAAACAGCATTCGCTGCATGTCCTGTATGACCATATCCTGAATGATAAACAACAGAAATTTGTGACATTATATACTCCTTTGTATAAAAACAATTCATTCTAATTCACTTTGTTTATTTGTCAATTTTAAATCGATTAAATGGTTGTTAATTTTATAAATATATATTGTTGAATTTTTAATAGTTATTGTTACTTTGTGATTTCCATTAATAATTTGTCTAAAAAAGTATTTCTCTTAATTGTATTTTGACTACCAATTGCTTTTTTAATAGACCATTCTTCTCCAAAGATAATAACATATTTACTCGCTCTTGTGATTGCTGTATAAAGAAGATTCCTGTCAAGCATCGTAAAATAAACTCCAAACATAGGTATGATGCATAAAGGAAACTCCGATCCTTGTGATTTATGAACTGTCATTGCGTAACAAAGTTGTAAGTCGTCAATTTCTTCATCTTCATAAGTAACAATACGGTCGCTAAATTCTATAATTGCTTCCAGTTTTTCTTTTGTTTTTAAAATTGTTTTGCAATATCCTAAGTCTCCATTAAAAACATCAAGTTCATAATTATTTTTTGTTTGAATCACTTTATCGCCTTCTCTTAAAATACCACCGTAAGGTAAGGAGCATTCTTTTTTATTATCTGAAGGAGGATTTAAATGATTTTGCATAATTTTATTGATATTTTCTTGTCCTACATCACTTCTGCGCATTGGTACTAATATTTGAGCATTTTTTATAGGATCTAAATTATAAATATTTGAAATAGTATCTGTTAAAAAAGGCAATAAAATATCGTAAAATGTTTGCTGCGAACAAGGGATAAAAGCAAAGGGTTCTGCGCGTGGAAAAGAGGCAATTCTGCTAATGTAACTAAATTGAGGTTTGTTACCTGAAATAATTTCACGTGCTGCAATAGGAATAGGGCTCTCTGAACTTTGTCTAAAAATTTTAGTGAGTCTTGCAATTGGTACTTTTGTCGATTGAATGATGTCTCTTAAGCAATTTCCTGCTCCTACACTTGGTAATTGATCTACATCGCCCACTAGGATAAGTCTGCGATTAGGCCCTAAGGAAGAGAGTAAAGAGTGTAAAAGGTCAAGGCTTAACATGGAGCTTTCATCAACAATGACGACGTTTACATTATCGAGAGCGCTTGTGTTACCTTCAAGTTCTTCAATTACATTTTGTGTTTCATTTTGTTGCGCTCTTTTTCCAAGACCAAGTAATTTATGCAAAGTGCTTGCTTGTTCCCCAATAGAAGCGGTCATTCTTTTTGCTGCTAAACCCGTTGGGGCACATAAAGCAACTCGTCTATTTAAAGCTCTTTGAATTCCATAAATTGCTTTTAGAACAAAAGTTTTTCCGCAACCAGGCCCCCCTGTAAGCACCATAATATGGGAGCTTAAGCTCATTTTTACTGCTACTTGTTGTTCTTCTGAAAGCTTATCCCATGGCAAATTTGGAAATAATTCTTCAAAAGATTTTTCGCCTGTTTCTATTTCTTGATTTGTTATTTTTTCTTTATGTTCATAAACATGGGATGTGTTAAGAAGGCTAGAAATAAATCCTGCTACTTCATCTTCCATTCTTAAAACTTCGGGTAGATAAAATAAAATTTCAGAGTTTCCATTTTCAACTTTTGAATTTGCAAATGCAGAAGTTTCACGTATTAAAAAAGATTCTCTTTTTGAATCTCGATTTTTTTTATAAATTAGTCTTAATTGCTCTAATACAAATTCTCTTGAAAAAGTAGGATCTGTTTTTCCTCCTAATAAATCACGGGATTTATCAATGAGTTGATCGCGTGGAAGGCAGCAATGTCCGTCTTCTTGAGCAATTTCTAAAGAATAAACAAAAGCAGCTTCTAGGCGAAATGGAGAAGTATTCGGTAAACCTAATTTTTGTGCAATAGCGTCTGCTCGTAAAAAACCGACTTGTCTAAAATCAGCAATCAATCGGTAGGGGTTTTCCATAAGGTTGGTTAAAGATGCGGAGCCATATTTTTCATAAATTCTTTTTGCAAATCGCGGAGGAATATTGTGTTCATGTAAAAAGATCATCACATTTCGAAAAACTTCATCTGTTACCATAGATGTAATTACATTCTCTGCTACCTTGCGTTTTTTTTCTCCAAAAAATTGGTAAATTTTTTCTTTTTCATCGCGGCAAACGAGCACAAGAGAATCAATGTCTTTAATTTTAAGGGATTCTACTAGTTTTTTGGCTGTTACTTCTCCAACCCCTTTGACATTGTTAGCTAAATAGGGTGCGATACCCGAAAGTTCAGAAGGCCTTGCTGCTTCAGAGTATATTGTGACAAATGTTTCTCCATATTTTCCATTGTTTTCCCATTGTCCTATCAAACGATAACGCTGTTTGGCATCGGCTTTGCCAGAGAGAAGGATTCTGCCGGAAGCTTTAAACCTTTTAGCGGATTGCGCATTGATAAACTCGGCTACGAGGAAGTCGCCCTTATCTGACTCAAATATTACCCTTGAAAGAACGCCAACAACTTCTTGAGACACGTACAACTCCTTGATATTATTTGCCTATAAAAAAATATAAGCAACATAACAAAAAAATCAGATTCAGAGCTTGCACTTAAATTTTTTCTGTGGCAAGTATCGTTTCACTGAGTCGGGGGTTAGCGCAGTGGTAGCGCATCTGTCTTGGGAGCAGAGGGTCGCGAGTTCGAATCCCGCATCCCCGACCATTCTTTTATGCTCTCCTTTATCTTTCTTTTCTATGAAATCTTCAAGAGTTTGCCTAATCAGTTAACTAAAATACTAGTTTGAAATGAATTCATATAGCTAAAAATTATATATTTTTTGTTTAAGTTTAGACAATTACACTATAACTTGATTGTTAGTTAAATAAATAAAAATTTTAATGTTCTAATCACAATTAATATGATATTTTTTGAATTATTATTCCTATATTTCTTTAATTTTTTTAAAATAAAGAAATCTTTTGTTTTAAAAATCGGACAAAAATCCCTGTAAATAAAAATTCGTAATCACTTCTTAATGTTTTGTTAATTAAAATTATACTTTTTTTAATTTAAAAAAATATAGTAATATAAAGCGATTAAACTGTAATTAAAGTGGTATATTTATTTTATTTGTTTAATATTAGATTGTTATTATGAGTCTATATTTGTGTTTAATATTTGAATTTAAGGTGTTAATTAATCCAAAGTAACAAAGTTATTGTTACTTTATTTTTTTTAATTTTTATTTTTTAGGATATTTATATGTCAAATAATTTTTCAAATATTATGTTTTCTTTATCATTAGGGGCTTCTTTATTGTTAGCTTCTTGTGGTAAAAAAGATAATGCAAATAATGTAACAAATAATGCGGTTGATATTGCTTCGCAAGATGTGAGCCCAAGTCAAGAAGTTAAGAATATCATAACAGTTGATAAACCATATGTATCTCAAGATTTATCTATTGAAGCATCTACTGAAAGTAAAAAAAGTACAGTTTACTTTTTAGTAAATGATTTAAAACCTGTTTGGGGAGTAGATCAATATAAAACAAAAGGAACAGATTTTACTGTTTTAGCAAATTTAAATGATAAAGTAGTTCCAATCGTTCTTACAGGATCTAAAGACGGACAAGCTTGTGGTATTTGGAATATGAATGATGGAATTCAATCTTGTTATTCAGATACTTTATCCGTGCTAACTGTTAAATTTGACCCTATAAAAAATCCAGGTTTGGAAAATGGTTTGTACACAGGTAAATTTGAAATTCTTGCTAAAGGATGGCACAATCCAGACTTTGAAAAAGTAATTTCAATTGATCTTTCTATTGACTATAAATCTGCTAATTTAATCACAGTTGATAAACCATTTGTTTCTAAAGATTTGTCTATTGAAGCATCAACAGAGAGCAAAAAAAGTTCTGTTTACTTTTTAGTAAATGATCTAAAAGCTGCTTGGGGAATTGGGCAATATGTAAAAGGAACAGATTTTACCGTTTATGCAAATTTTAACGATAAATTAGTACCAATTATTTTAAATGGATCTATGGATCGTGGTTGCGGAAGAAAATATATGAATGATGCCGCAATTTGCTATAGTAACTTCGTTTCTGCTTTAACTGTTAAATTCGATTCAGCAAAAAATCTAAATTTAGAGAGTGGTAAATACACTGCTAAATTTAATATTCTTGCTAAAGGATGGCATAATTCAAGTTTTTCTAAAACTATGACACTTGATGTTGAGTTAGATATAAAAAAATAATGATATCTTTCCTTCAAAATCCTTGAGAAAATAAAACTCATAGACTTATAAATATTTGTCTATGAGTTTTTCCATTATTTAAAACCTCTTGTTTTGTAATAGTTTTCTATATTCTGGGCGAAGTGTCTCCGATCAAATTTAAACTGAATGTATTTGAATTATATTCCTTTTAATTTAATATTATTTGCTAAATTATAAACAGTTTTATTTGAATATATTTGAGATAAATCTAAAATAAAGTGTTCTTGTAGCTTGGAAAGAAGTAAAATGGATTTAATTGAATTTCCACCAAGGAGAAAAAAATCGTCATGGATACTTATATTTTCACAGCATAGAATTTCACTAAATTTTTGAGATATCATTTCTTCAATCTGGGTCGAAGGTGCAATATATTGATTTGTTTTTGCAAGCTTCATATCGGGCTCTTTTAATGATTTTAAGTCAACTTTTCCATTATAATTTATTGGCATTTTTTCTAATTGTACAAAAAATTTAGGAATCATATAAGTAGGCAAATGGTTTTCAAGATGTTTTTTTAGAATTTCAATTTCAATATTTTCTTTTGCTTCAAAATAAGCGCATAAATACTTATGGTCTTGTTTGTCATTAAAAGCTTTTATAGTAACGTTTGTGATATTTGCATATTTTAAAATCTGTTGCTCAATTTCATTGAGTTCTATTCTGTAGCCATATATTTTTACTTGAAAGTCGGTTCTTCCCGAAATTAAAATTTCACCAGATTCCAATTTTTTACCAATATCTCCCGTGCGATATAATTTTGAATTGAATCCTAGCTCTTTTTCTTTTTCAGTTTGAAAAGGATTTGGAATGAATTTACTCTCAGTCAATTTATTTTGATTTAAATAAGATTGAGCTAAAATTTCACCGCCAATATAAATTTCACCTTCCATTGAATAGTTTCTAGGATTCAGTTCATTATCTAGTATATAAATTTTAGCATTTTGAATTGGTTTTCCAATTGGAATATTATCTGAATCGATTTCTATATCTTGCAATGTAGCTAATACAGTTGCTTCAGTGGGTCCATAAGCATTTGTAATATTATAGGATGTTTTTTTAAAGTATTTGAGCTTTTCGCCTCCAAGTAGCAAGTTTTTTAATGATCTATTATCTAGATTCATAAATATTTCAGCAAATTTTGTAGTTAAAAAAGAAAAAGTGATATTATTTTCATTAAAAAAATGATTCAATTTATAAATATCAAATTTAATTTGATTTGGTATAAAATAGAGACATGCTCCACTCATTAAAGAGCTAAATATTTCAATTACAGATGCATCAAAGCTAAATGAAGAATACTTTGAAATTCGATCCTCATTTGTAAGATTAAATTTATGAATACAACATTCAATTAAGTTTACAACCGAACTTTGATTTACTAAAACTCCTTTTGGATTGCCAGTTGAACCCGAAGTATAAATTATGTAAGCAGGACTATTATTAGAATTTTCAAAAGGAAGCTCGTTTGAATTTAAATTAGTATAATCAATTTCCTCCAAATCAATAAAATCTATATTTTTAAAGTTTCCATTTTCCAATTTCTTAGTGCTTAGTAATTTTTTAGCATTGCTATCTTTCAAAATATAGTCAATTCTTTCTTTGGGTGTATCTGGTGATATGGGTAAATAAACAGCCCCTATTTTTAAAACAGCTAATATTGCAATCAGCATTTCAATCCTGTTATCTATTAAAATTGCAATAATATCGTTTTTCTTAGTTTTTTGATTTTCTAGGAGTCTTGCTAATTGATTTGATTTTTTATCTAATTCAAAATAATTAATAGATTTAAACTCATCAATTGCGGCAATCTTATCTGAATATTTTTGAACAATATCATTAAAATATTTTGTTAAAGATACATTTTTTACTGGTTTTTCTGTTTTGTTTTGTTCATAAACAATATTATTAAATTCAGTAATATTTAATGTATTCATCCTATAAAGTTTATCGTTTGATTGAGATAATAATTTATCGAGAAATTGATTAAAACGATTTGCTAAAGTTAATGAAATATTTTTTGGTAAAATATTTTCATAAACTTCGCTTAAAAAATAGAGATTATCTTCAAATTTAATGTATTTCATTCCAAAAGCGGATTTTGCCATTTGAGGATAAGCAGTGGGAGTCATAACCTCATTTTTAAAAATGAGGTCTTTTAGTTTTGCAAAACCAGAATAAGCGAAATGACTACAGTAAGAGTCGCTTTTGTCAAAAATATCTATTGCATTTAAGTAATGAAGTTTTTTAAGCAGAGGCATTTGCAACTTAAAATTATTTATCGCTTCATTAAAACTAAACTCTTTATTATAAATGAAAGGATAGTTAATATTATTGATTATACAACCAGTTTCATCTTTATCATTTCTAATATTAACTGGGTAGCTGACAATTAAATTATCTTTATTAAATAATTTAGCTTCAAAAATACACCATGCATTTAACAATATATTAAATATACTGATTTCATTATCAATTGAATAATTTGTAAGTTTTGTATAAATATTTTTATCTAAAATTTCAGAAGATGAAATTACTTTTTCATCTTCATTTATATTATATTTTTCTGATACACATGCTATTTCATTTAATAGTTTTATATAATTTTTTATTTTAATATCATTTGAATTTTCTAAAATTTCTGTATTCTTTTTTTGAATAAACATGCTACTTAAATGGCTTTCACTTGTTTCTTCTATTACTTCTTCATCATGATAAACCTTTGGCAGATCAGAAATAAACTTGTCTAAAGATGTTCCATCAATAATGGAATGGTGAATATTAAATAACATGATAACATCGTCATTATAATTTCTTTTTAGAAAATTTACTTTTAGCAAAGAGTCATTATGCAAATCATGAGGAATTTTTGTTAATTCTTCAATTTCTATATTATATTCTTCTTCTGAAAAAATTTCTTTCTCAAAAAAAATTGGGTCTAGAGTATTATTTATAACATATTTAATTTCATTGTTTTTGAATTTAAAGTTTGCTCTAAGGTTTGGTCTAATATCAACCAATTTACAAATTGATTCCTTCATTTTTATCAAATTTATATTTTTTATTAATTTGTAAGAAAAACATACATTGTAATTTGTGTTTTTATTATTTATTTTCCAAGAGTAATAATATGGCAATAAAATTTTAGGAACAATAATCTCTTTGTTCATATTGAATCTCCCTTTTGAGTAAGAATGAAAATTAATAAGGCTTATATTCAGTATTTTAAAATTGTATAACGATAGAACCCTCCTACCAAATTATTTTAAATAAAGCAAATAAATATTAAAAAATTTTTAAATTTAAAATATTTATAAAAAATATTAATATATATAAAAAAAAATAACAATATTGTATTATATTATTGTAATAAAAAAATAAAACATCTAAAAGATAACCAAAAATTAATTTAGAATGAATATTTTGTAATAATTATTTTTCAAAATTTTTAAATTAATTAAAAATAAATTAATTAAAAATTGGCTAGTTAAAAATATTTATTTATTTTTTTTGCACTTGATTTTGTTTATTTATTTTTTTATTATATCAACAGTAATTAAATATATTTTCTTGCTATCGTTTATAATAATTTTAATATGGGAAAAATGAATATGAAATATATATTTTTGATTTGTTCCACTGGTATACTTTGCCAAAATTATACATTTGCAGCAAAACAAGATCAAAAAATCACTCCTTATTCAATAATATGGAATAATAATCAAGAGTATTCAAATATATCTAGCAATGATAACAGTCTGTGTACGGTTAAAAATCCAAGTGGTGATTTGGTTTGTTTTGATCTTTATAAAGACAGCGCAAAATTACCTCCAAATGAATCAGGTTGGTTAGGAAAATATATTTCTATTTCATTAGGTACAGAGCATAAATGTGGAATTTCTGTAAAAGGTGGAAACTTATATTGTTGGGGGAGCAATTTTTATGGACAAATTGGAAATGGATCCGATGTTTATGCTTCTACAACTGTAAGAGTGTTACCTAATGAACAGTTTATATCTTATGCAACTGGTTACCGTAATACATATGCTGTGACTGCTAAGGGTAAGTTATATGGCTGGGGTGATAACTCAAAAGGGCAATTGGCAACTTCGGTAATCAATCCTGCTGTGAATCGGTTACCTAAAGAAATTTCTTTAAATGGAAAATCTTTTTTTGCAGTTACTGCAGGAGACAGGTTCTTCTGCGCTATTACAAATGAAGGCAAAAATAGTATAGGAAATTTTGGAAAAGTATATTGTTCTGGAGATAATAGTTCTGGACAAGTTGGTAATGGAAACATTAGTACAGCTGAAACAAAATTATTTTTAGCAGGCAGTAAAAACTATACATCCGTTTCGGCTGGTAGGGCTCATGTCTGTGCCGTTACAACGGATCAAAAAGTAGATTGTTGGGGAAATAATCGCATTGGACAGCTTTCTAATGATCCAAGATACGTTACATTATCTCCTGTGCCAAGGGAAATTATGAGTAATAATTATCCTGATTTTCAAAATTTAAAATTCAGTTCTGTATACTTATATAATAATTCAACTTGTACTCTTACTACAGATGGAACTCCTTATTGCTTTGGTGATAATAATTATGGTCAATTAGGTGGAACTCCAAGCGAAGGAAGTATTTCGGTAAAAGATGATTTTGGAAATTCTTTGTATTCTCATTTTGAACCTAAAATACCATTTCAAAATTTATCATATGGTTTTGTTTCTTTAACAGGAAATTCAAGATCAACTTGTGGAATTACAAAAAATAACAATTTACAGTGCTGGGGTTTTATTAGTAAAAATACTTATTCAAGTTTAAATGTTGGAAGTGGAAATTTTTGTGGGATAAGTTTAAATGGCGGCAGGGCAATGTGTTCCAGTTCATCAAATAGCTTATCTGATCAATTAGCAAATCCTTGGAATTCTCCAGTTTCTACTCCATGGGTAAGTCAACAAAGATTTAAACATCTTGCCGCAATTTCAGATAAAGTTTGTGGTGTTTCCATGGACAACAATTTATATTGCTGGTCTAAAGTACCAACGTCTTCACCTCAAGATGTTTATCCCCAATTAGTTAACCTAAGTGGAGATAAAGTAACAAAAGTTGCTTTAGGATCTAATCATGTTTGCTTGATTACAGATCAAGGAGCTCTAAAATGCTCTGGTGAAAATACAATGGGGCAATTAGGAGATGGAAGTTATAAAAATACAAATTATTTGAGTGAATTTGAAAAAATTACAACTTCAAACTTAAAATTTATTGATTTTGCTGTTACAAAAAACTCAACATGTGCCATTGCAGATGATAATAGTGTTTATTGTTTTGGTTCGAATCAATATGGAGAATTAGGAATTTCCGATGGTGGAGTTCAAATGAATGCAAATCCTCAAGTTATACCTAATTTAAAGCTAGATAGTATTTCTTCAGGATTAAATCATTATTGCGGAATCATAAAAGATGCAGCTGATACGGACAATAAAATGGTTTGCTGGGGTGATAATTCTTTAGGACAAACAGGTTCAAAAAATAGTACTACTAAGGCACCATTTGTAATCCAAAATTCCAAAAACTTTGTTTCAGTAGCTTTAGGACAAAATACATCATGTGCAGTCGATCAAGATAACAAGGCATTTTGTTTTGGAAGCAATGAGTCTAAAATGATAAATAATAAAGACACAAAATTATTTTTGAGTCCTGTGCAAGTTCAAACAGATAAAAGATTCTCTTCTTTAAACCTTGGTATTCGTGAGGCATGTGGAGTTTCTAGTTTAGACAATACAGCACAATGCTGGGGTGGTTAATAATAGTTCTACTTTTTACCGGATTTATCTTTAATAGATATTGTTTTATCTGCATTTTTTTCAAAGATAAATCCGCCTAATGCAATACATTCTTTTTCATTGTTTTTACTAATCCACGCTAAAAAGCCTTTATTACTACTACAGTCAGACATACCAGAGCAATCAATTTTAACAGATTTTGTATATTTATTTTTATAAACTTGATTTGCATATTTAATTTGCTCATTTGAAACATTACATCCATTTGTTCCTTTACAACTATTTATTCCAAAACATTCAACATGACTGTCTCCTTTTTTTGGTGGAGCTGCTTCTGAATTTATTGAAATGGCATTTGTTGATATAATTATCATGACGGCATTTAAAATTTGCTTTTTTTTATTATCCATTTTATCCCCTTTGTAAAATTTAATTATAATAAATTTTAATTTAAACAAAATGTCAAAATACCAATATTATTTTTTTAATAAAAATATATATAATTATAATTTAAATTAAAATAAAGGTCTTATAGAATGAAAAAAATGAAATACATCATATTAACCATTCTTACATTCGTCATTCTTTTTATATTATATGGATCTTGGAAATATACGATTAGCGTGTCTAATAGTACATTTCAAACAGATACCATTCGAATAAAACAAAGCTTTAATCAAGGTATTAAAGCAATGGAAGATATTTCAACAGCATTTTATGCATTTTCATATCTTGATCAAGATATGAATCAGTTTAAATTTGGTAATTTTGCAACTGAGTTGATGAAAAAAAATGATTTCTTAAAAAGTGTTAACTTTTATGAATATGTTGAAAAAAGTAAAAGGGCTGAATTTGAAAATAAATTGAAAAAATTAAAATTAGGGAAGTCAATTCTTGAAGGAGGAGATGAAGAAAATTCAAAAATCAAATCATCAGCTGAGCATGAATTTTATTTGCCAGTAATCTTTGTTAACTCAAAGGCAATAGAATCTTCTTATTTTGGATGGGATATTTATTCTGATAAAACGAAAAAAGAAACTTTGAATTTTATTATTCAAACAAAAAATATTCAGGCTTCTAAAACATTTTTATTAGAAAGTGGAAATGTTGCAATAGAGTTATTTATTCCTGTATTAAAATTAAATAGTTTAAATAAGTTGTCTGGAATTATTGGTGTAACTGTAGATTTAACTCAATTATTAGGAGAGGAGCAATGGAGTAAAGGTGTTGAAATTACTTTGACAACAATACTAACAGGAGAAAAAATTGAGAAGGATATATTTAGAAAAGTAGATCCAGAAGTACAAAACAAAATTATTTTAACTTCATTATATACAGAAAATTATGTTGAAAAATTTGGGCAAAAGTTTGGATTAAAATTTAATCGATTTTTGACAATTGATCGTATTAATTTTGGAATCATATTAATTACTTTGGTGGGCTGTATTATTTTGTTCCTATTGTCAATTTATTTAATCTTAACATACCAAAAATTAGAGGTAAGTAATTATAAATTAGAAGATGCAAATCAATTTCTTGAAGAAAGAGTGAAAGAAAGAACTAAAGAATTAGCATTAGCACACTCTGAAATAAAAGAAATATTAGATAATCTAGAAGATGGAGTTATAACTGTATCGCCAGATCTTATAATTGGAAAAACATATTCTCCCGCAGCTTTAAAAATATTAGGAATTGATAATTTGTATTTGAAAGATCTTAAAGATATTTTGTTTTCGCATTTAGATAAACACAATGAAGAAGTTTCTAGACACTTATTTACATTAGGTGTTTTAAAGTTTGCCGATGATTTTCAGTGGGGGCTATCTTCAAGTGATTTATTAAAAGTTATAAATATAAATATAAATAATGTACAAAAAACGTTGTCATTAAAATACTCTCCTATCTTCTTAAAAGATCAAATTCAAAAAATTGTTCTCGTAATTTCAGATATTACAGAAGTTTTAGCACTAAGAGCCTCTCTTGCTGCAAAGAATGAAGAAACAAGCCTAAAAGAAACTATTTTAAAAGAGAATTTATTTTCAAAACAAGAAAATTTAGTTACATTTTATAAAGAGAATGATTTAAGAGCAGAATCATTGTTAAATTACAATGAAAAATTAAATGAAAATGAAGCTTCAGTCATGTTAAGAGATCTTCATACAATTAAAGGATCAGCAAGGAGTGTTGGATTAAAGTTTCTAGCTAAAAAGGTTCACGTTATTGAAGATACCTTGGAACCAATAAGAATTTCATTAACTAATAAAGAAAAAATTTCATTTGATATTAATAATAAAGAATTGATAAATTTAAATATTCTATATAAAGAGTATAGAGAAAATTATAAAAATTTATTTGAAAAAAATAACTCATTTAATCCTTCAAAAGTTGCAATAGATATAATAGATTCACTTTTGGTTCAAAAAAATAATTCAGTAGATGATATTCTTTCTTGGATATCTCAATTTAAAAGTGACTCTTTTTTTAGTTTAAAAAATTTATTTATTTCATTTAAGGATACATTAAACGAATTATCTTTGAATTTAAATAAAAAGATATCGCTTGAAATTCCAAATTGGGATATTTATATGGACAGTAAAATAAGTATTTCATTGTCCGAAGCTTTTACTCATTCTTTAAGAAATGCTTTGGATCATGGAATTGAAACAATAGAGGAAAGAAAACAAAAAGGAAAAAATGAAGAAGGATTATTATATATAAAATTTGAAGAATTATCTGACTTATATCTTTTACAAATATTTGATGATGGAAGGGGTGTTAATCTAAAAAAAGTATATGATATTGCATTTGAAAAAAAGTTGATTACGAACTCTTTTGATTCTTATAAAGATGAAGATATCATTGATCTTCTTTTTGCTCCTGGTTTTTCTACGAAAGAAGAAATTTCTGAATTGAGTGGTAGAGGAATTGGTCTAGATGCTGTGAGAAACTCTTGCAAAAAATTTGAAATTAATTGTAAGATAATTTCTAAAAAAGAGGAAGGTTCCACTTTTCAATTATTCATACCTAAAAAGTATATTAAATTTATAATAAATGATAATAAAACTCTAAAAGTAATTTAAAATATTTTACTTAAATGTCTCAATTCATTTTAATATATTGACAAGTTAAAAATTTTTGTTAGTTTAAAAAAATTTGACTCATAACTAATTTTTTTAGTTTGTGTTGTAATGAGGTGTTCTTTTGATAAGATCGAAAAAATTTGAATGTATTAAAAACTTAACATTATTTCAAAAAGTTCTTTTTGTTTTTTTAATGATAAGAGCTTTAGCGGCTGGTATAAATTGTTTTTTACCGTTTGATTTACCGCATATCATTCGTCAGACCGATACCATTTCTGTTGCAATGAGATATTGGTCGCGTTGGGTTTATGAGCCATATACTGACAATATATTTTATCCAGCTGTTTTAAATAGTGGCCAAAGTTATGGCTTTATGCCAATGGAATTTCCAATTTTAAATATGGTCACAGCCCCATTTTTTTTCTTTGGCCCTTATATTGGTAAAATTTTGGCCTGTTTATTTATTTGTTTCCTTGTTTTATTTTTTACATATATTAATTTAAGAGTATGGAAAAATATTAAAATATTAGGAATTAGTGCATTTAATATGATTTTATTATTCCCAATTTTTTCATTTTCTGCTTCAATAGGCTGGAGATTTATTCCAGATTTTATTGCGGTTCAATTGTGTTTAATTGCAATTGGGCTTTCTTGGGAAAAAGTTACATATATAAAGCCATTTTTTTTAACACTTTTGGGTTTGTTGCTAAAACCTGTGACTGTAGTTGTATTTCCATTGTTTTTACTTAATAAAAATATTTTTAAATCAGCATACAATCTTTTTTGGTTAGTTCCAGCTACATTATTATCTTTTTTGTATTATACCAAGGGAATAGCTTATTTAGAAAAATTAAGAGAAATTCCTACAAATTTTGGAGTTCATAAAGATATTGGATTATCGTCTTTAATTGATTTATTTTCACATTATAATGAGTTCTTAGAGTTTATTAATTATCATCCGCTATTCCCATATGGAATAGTCCTTGTCTCAGTAATATATCTATTTTATATCATAAGGCGATTTGCCTTTTATCATTTTCAACTATGGATTGTTATTTTAATTCAAATTATTATGATTGGTATCCTTGATGGAACTCATAGTATTGTCCATTTTTATTATTGGTTTGGTATCGCTCCTTCTTTTTGTTTATTAGCTTTAGGCACTTGGGATATTCTTTCTAAAGATTCAAATTATTTCAAAATATTTTTGAAAGTTTTATTTTTTGGAATATTTGTAGCTCGCTTTTTTGAAGTCTGTTACTTTGACACCAGATTATTATTTCACCCAGATAGAAGGGTAAATACCGATGTTCCTTTTGTAGATTGTTTTCTTTTAAAAAATCGAAATCCCGAATTTCCATGGAATAAAGGTTATGTTTTTTTCTCTGAAAATACGGAAGCTCCTTATTTAGGGGCCTGTTTTGGAGAAAGAACGAATTATCCATCTGAAAACTTACAAGAGTCTTTTGAAAATCCAAAATTAAAAGATAAGTATAGATACGGATTGATAACAATAAAAACAAAACTTCCGCATCATTGTAATGTAATAGATAGATCGGGCAAAGTAGTTATTATAAAATGTGATGAATATACACCGCCAGAAGAAGAATCGGAATAAAATTAATTACCAAATCTGCTTTCTTTATCATTTATAATAAATAAAGGTCGTTTTTTTACTTCATCATATATTCTTCCAATATATTCTCCCAAAATTCCAATGGTAATTAATTGAATTCCTCCAATAAATAAAATTGTTACCATAATACTGCTCCAGCCTTGAACGGGAAAACCTTTAATTTGTGAATAAACTAAAATAAATGCACCATAAATAAATGCTAAAATAGCAACTGTAAATCCTAAATAATAGGCGCTTTTGAGCGGAGTATTGCTAAACCCTATGATTCCGTCTAAAGCTAATTTTATCATTTTTGTAAGAGGATATTTTGTTGTTCCTGCAAATCTTGCGGATCTTTCATAATAAATAGGAGTTTGTTTTAGTCCTATCCATGGAACCATTCCTCTAATAAATCGATTTTTTTCTGGTAATGAATTGAAGATATCTAATGCTTGTCTACTCATTAATCTAAAATCACCAGAATTTAATGGAATATCACAGTTGGTTAATTTTCTAACGATAATATAAAATAATTTTGCTGTTATTAATTTGAACCAGGTCTCCCCTTCACGTACTGTTCTAACGCCGTAAACAATGTCAGAACCCTCTTTCCACAATTCGAGCATTCCTTCTATGACTTCAGGCGGATCTTGAAGGTCTGCATCTATAGATATAATTGCATTTCCTTTTGCATGATGTAAACCTGCACTCAAAGCAATTTGGTGTCCAAAGTTTTTAGCTAAAGATAAAATAATAAGTTTCCCATTTATCGAACTTTTTTCCTGATTTTCATTTTCTAATTGATGTAAAATTTTTAGAGTATTGTCTTTGCTGCCATCATTAACATATATTATTTCATATTTTAAATTTTTTTTATTTGCTAATTTGTTTAGTTCGTTGGTTAACCTTTTATTCGTTTCTATAATGACTTCTTCTTCATTATAACAAGGAATAACAATTGAAATAATAGTCATACAAATCCTTTAAATAATATATCATTTTTGGAAAATTTTATAATAGGTAAGATATAATAAGAAAGTTTTATAACCCTGATTGATGTAAACCATTTATAAATCCATTAAGAATTGTGGAAGCTGCATTTGGTCCATGCATAGTTGAGCAAGTGTCCATGTTCTGTGTACTATAATTTCCACTTGTCATCAAATAACCAACATAGTCATTTGCAGTAGATAATACATAGAATTTTCCAATATTTGGAAAATTCTGAGCAAGTAAATCTTTTAAAGCCATTTTTGTGTCGTAAAGAGGTTCACCAGGAAACATGAAAAAATAAATGCCACCATAAGAAAACCATGATATTTTAGTTATATTATTGGTAATATCTGATGATTTGAGTGAGACAACACTTTCAAAAAAATTTTGAGGAATCCATCCTAGGTCAATTCCACAGCCAGAATAATTTATTTGAAAACCGGGTAAAGTAATAAAAATAGTTCCATAGCTAAGAGAAGTAGGCGCTGATTGATTTACAGCACTTGATAAGACCACATTTGTAAAGTTATTAATGAAAATATTTTTATCAGGAGGAGCAACTACAGTTGCATTTCCGACAGTTGCATTAAAAAAAATACAAGTATTAGCTCCTATTTTACTTTGTAAAGAAGTTTCAATGTAGCCAGCAAAGTCAGCACTAAATGTTAAATCTTCTGCTCCATACCAGGTAGGATGCCCACTAAAAATCTGAAAACATCCCATAGAATTTGAATTAATATCCTTAAAATTTAAATATAATGAATTTTGATCAACGGGCATTCCTGGAAATCGGCTGAAATTATAACTTGATATAATAGATTCTCCAAGATCAATGGATTGAATATTATTTAAATTATTTATAGATTCTGTTACAGATTTAATGATTTGATCTGTTACAATATTGTAAATACTTGAATTAAATCGATCGCAAACTGCAATTGCCCAAAACGGATTTTCAGCTAATCCGGCCGGCCCAGAATGAGTATGTGTCGCTATAAATTGAACATTTGCATGCGAAAAGTTTTTATTTGGAAAGTATTTATTTAGTAATGTTAATAATTTTAAATTCAAATCTATTGGAATAGCAACAATATCTAAATCAATTATTAAATAATAAGCATCTGAATTATTGTTTTGACCTTTGAATAATAATGTTTTCACTCTTGGCTGTTTATCAATATTTAAATAAGGTTTGCAGTAAGAAGGGCCATTTCCAATATTTACTAGGTTTGGAGGAATTAATCTTCTTAAAGGTGAGCCAAAACCAGTTAAACTTACGGGGTCTGTTGGATATATTGTTCTTGAACTAAATCCAACTTGTAAATTTCCTGTTAAGGTACCAAATCCTCCTACGGAGTCAGGAGAAAAAAATAAAGCATTTGAAGAATTACTTGAATTAAAGAGAGACTTTGCTAATTCTATTTGGCATGAATTCAAAAAAAGAATAGAAAATATAATTAAAATATTTAATTTTATCATAAAAATATTCCAATGCTTTAAAAATCAATACCAAAATAAGCATCGGGAAGAGGGCCTGATATTCTGATACCATCAAATGTCAAACTCCAGTAGGCAATTCCAAGTCCAAATATAAATGTGTTCGCAAATTCTTTTCTAAATTTAACTCCAAGAGCGTTGTATTCTACAGAAGCGGTATTTCTTGCGCCTCCTATTTGTCTCCATTCTAAAGGAATACTTTGTAAATAATAAATAAATAAAGATGATTTTGTTTTATTTGATGTCTCAGATTCAATATGATTATGAATCATTCCTACTGTTAAATTAGAGTCAAAAACATCCCCCCAAATTTGAATAAGTTGATTAGGACTTAAATTATATGTTGAATTAATTCCTTGGTTATCCCAAAATTTATAGTTTAAACTTAAGGATGCAAGCCAATCTCTTTTCTCACTATTAAGTTCGTAAGTATCTGCAAATCCTAGACCAAAAGCGTATTTTTTTTGTCCGACACCATTGCTATTCCTATAAGCTACTTCAGGTACTAGAGAAATATTTAGGTTGTTTCTTTCTGATGCTTTAAAAGCACAATGAAATCCTAATTGGAAAACGGAATAGAGCAGAGGAATTTGATTGGCTATGAATAAACAGGGCAATATCTTGGCGTTAAAAATGGATTCGGTAAGACCAATCCGGATGAGTTTGGTTTCTGTATTGTTTTCAAATAGTTGTATGTCAGAAGAGGGAAATAATGTGATTTCCCTTTCATAAGGATAAGCTTCAGGTCTTATTAAAAAAAAACTTATTACACCTGTAGTAAAACAGATCAGTCTTTTTAAATTAGACTTGAAAAAAGTAAGAAATAAAGTTAGGGGACATACTTCGACCAAACTCCTTGCTCCTCATGTCTGGGGCTCAAGTTTTAGTTGCGCGATCCATAAGGAGAATTCTATGCGTGAATACGAAGCAATGATTATTGCTAAGGCTGACTTACCTGAACCTGAACTATCCAAGATGGTTTCTAAATGGGAGACTATCATCGGAACAGATGGCGGACAAGTCGTCAAAAAAGAAACTTGGGGCGTCCGTCGCCTTGCTTATCCAATCAATAAGCAAAATCGCGGTAACTATTTTGTTTACGACATTGCTACAAATCAAGCTAATGTTCATGAACTAGAGCGCGTTTTAAAACTAGAAGAAAATGTTCTTCGCTCTATGGTTATTAAACTTGCAGACAACGTAAATGTTGATGATCGCCGTTTAGAACTTCAAAAACAAGCAGAAGCAGCAGCTCAAAGAGCAGCAGAAGCCGCTCGTGAAAAAGCAGAGTCCGAATCTCTCGGTGCTCGCAGAGGTCGTGACGACGAATAATTAATATTTTTTAAGGTAGCTTTTTTAAGTAAATCTTAATGAATATGAGTTACAAACTGAGGTTTTCATGACTCAAAAATTAAATAATTCACAAGGCTCAAACCCATTAAAAGGAAATAACCAGCCTGTAAAGAAATTTACGCCTGCATTGTTATTTTCTGGTTTATTTGTGGCTATTAGTTTTACCGTTATGTTAATTCCGCTTGCTATATTTAATGTTTCTCAGGTTGCAGCAATATTAGGAAAAAGAGTAGCTTTTTATCTTATGCTTGCTGTTTCATTTGGTTTTATATTACTTGGAAATCTTTTTGGAAGTTATGCTTTTGTTATTACAGGAGTATTTGTTTTAATTGCGATTCCTTTTTTTATGTCAGCAATTGCCCTTCGAGAAAAAAAACGTTCTTGGATACTTGCTGCTATTATTCATTTTATTCCTGCTTTGCTTATTTTTGGAATATTTACTTTCGGATTAAATAAAGCACAATTTGATGAATTTAAAAATAATATTCAACAAAACCAAGCTCTTGTTTCGCAAGTGACTCCTCCTAATTCTTCTCTTTCAGAGAAAAAAGGGGATGAAGCTCTTAACAAAAGCTCTGAAAAAACAATGATTGATGGAAATTCAAAACAAGTCTTATCAGATAATTATTCGAAAATTTTAACTGCCCTTGAAGATTCTGGCCAAACGAAAGAATTTCAGGAGCTTATAAATTATACGCCATGGCAAAGATTAGCTTTTTTAGTATATGGAGCCGGATCTTTAACTTTTTTGGTTGTTTTGCTTATTTGTTTTGCTAATGTTGTATTCGTTGATTTTGGTTTTGAGCAGATTGAGCGTTTAAGAGCCATTGTGAATTATGTTAGAAGAAATTCTTCATCTTTCCCAGGGCAATTGTTAAATTCTTTATTAGCATTGCCAATGGTTCGTGCAAACCGTTTGCAAACTCCAATTTTGATAACTCAGCATACAAGCACTCAAAATCATTCCGAAAACAATAAATCGAACTTTTTATCGTTTTTATGGAAGCCTTTGAGGTCAAAGAATCAGATTCATTGGCAGGGTTATTCTTTTAAATTTGAAGGTAAAAGTCCTTGGGGTTTGAGAGATTTTGCTTTGCCATTGCCATTAGCTCTTTCTGCCATCGCAGTTGTCGGCGGAATTGCTTTCTGGTATGGAAATCATGAATCTATCCTGACTTTGTTAAAAGATGCTTCTTTTGCTCCGCTTATCGCAATTGCAAGTGTTCTATCATTTATAATGATAGCTATCGTTGCTTTGCAAGGCATGTTTACCATATACAAAAGATTGCCAATGTTTGTTGGTTTAGCTTTGATGATTCTTGTTTTGTATTTGAGTAAGTACACCAATGCCCCTTATAGCATAATTGCTTTGTGTGGTGCTATTGGACTATTAGATTATGTGTATGATTGGCGTGGAAAAAAAGTTTAATTTTTTTTCGTGCTTATTAAATGAATTTTGTTAATTATATTTAAGAGGGTAATAAATATGCTCGTACTTTTGCAAGCAAATGTACCAAACTTAGGTCACATTGGCGACCTTGTTAAAGTGAAGTCTGGATACGCAAGAAATTATCTTTTTCCTCGTGAATTAGCAGTTTTGGCTGATGAAAGAAATAAAAAACTTCTTGAACACCAACGCCGTCAAGCTGAAGCGAAAAAGCAAAAAGATCTTGCTATAGCACAAGAGTTAGCTAATACAATTAGCGCTCTTTCTCTAACAATCCAAAAACCTGTTGGTGAAGAAGATAAAATCTTTGGAACTGTAACAACTCAAGAGCTTGCGGATGCTTTCCGTGCAGCTGGTCATGATATTGATCGTCGTATGATCACTATTATTGATGAAATTAAGCTTGTTGGTGTTTATAAAGGTTCTGTGAAACTTCACCCTGAAGTTTCTGCTCAATTTAATATTTGGGTTGTTGCTCAAAATTAATTTGTGTTTGAATAAAAAAAGCGGGCAAATCTACATTTGCCCGCTTTTTTTTGTCGCTCTTCTCAAGTTTTATTTTTTTAGTTCCGACCTTTAAAATTATGAAACATTTAAAAGAAGCAAAATTATTATTAGAGCAAGGGGATTCAGCTGGGGCGCTGGAAATTGTTGAAAATCTTCTTTCCCTCTCCCCTAGGAATACCGAAGCTTTAAAAATTAAAGCCCATGTGTTCGATTCTTGGGGTCGATTTGATGAGTCCTTAGCTCTTTTGCATGCTTTGGGTAAATTATCCTCTTCTGAAGAAGAACCCTATGCAGAATTAGACAAAAGAATAGATGAAGATAGAGAGTCTCTCATTTATAGCCGCCTGACCCCAGAAGGAAGGTGGTATTTTCAATTTTCTCCGCTGCAAATGTTTATTTCATTAATTGGGCTCATGGGGTGTTTCCTTTTTTTAATTACAAGTCCAAGCTTTTTTGATAACTCTTCTGCTCCCATAACTTCTGGTTTGTTGATTTCATTTTTAACTTTAGTTGTTATTCCTTGGGTTCTTTTGCTTATTTTAAATATGCAAGGTATCAAAAAAATATTAGTTGGATTAACAGGGATTCATGTTTTTTACGGATTAAAAAAGATTGTTTATTCTTGGGATCAAATGGGATCTGTCGTTATTGAATATGATACAAATTTAAATGAAGATTATCTTCACTTGATTGTTTATTCAAAAACAACACGCGAGCCTCTTTTTAATTTTGATATTTCTAAATCAAAAAGTGTAATTCGAGCAAGAAGGCATTTTGTTCGTTTGATTTTGAGTTATATTGATACTGTTAGTTATGTACCAAGAGGAAAAGCTACTGATTATGATAAAAAAAATAATGATACAAAAAATGAACCCGCAGCTTAATTGTTACTTTATTATTTTTCTCCATAATTCTGATAATCTTAATTTAAATCTACTTTCTATCCCATAATCTGTTGGTAAATAAGCAGCCGCTTTTTCTTTCTTTTTTAAATTTGAAATAGATTCAGGTAAATAATCAAATATAACAAATGAATTTTCATAATTATGTGGATATTTATACTTATCTTTTCCTTTGATTGTTAATTCAATAGGGGGTTGAATAGAAAGACCATTCTCTTCTGCGTGCATCCGCCAATTGCGAACTTTATCAATGGCTTTATAAGCTTTGTTACTTTTATGTGTGCTTGCTAAATAAGTAACACATTGTGCTAAAGGTATTCTTCCTTCTGGCATGCCTACATATTCAATTGCTTTATAGGCGCTAGTTGCTAGAATGAGAGCTTGAGGATCCGCATTTCCAATATCTTCACTAGCAAAAATGATACATCTTCTTATAATAAATAAAGGATCTTCCCCTTTATCTAAAGATGTGATTGCATAAAATAAAGCAGCATCGGGGTCACTTCCTCTCATGCTTTTAATCATAGCGCTAATATAATCATAATGATTTTTATCTGAAAATGATTTTAATGAGTTGCTAAAAACATCATTTTCTTCTTCTTTATTTTTACAATGAATAATGTTCTCAAGAAGATTTAAAGAAAAACGAAGGTCACCTCCGCTCATTTTTGCAATTTTTGGAAGACATTCATCTTCAATATATTTTAAATAATCTAGATCTTTGTTTGCTAAAATATTTTTTTCTAAATTTTTAAGAAAAGAAAAACCGTGAATGAGCCCTTCAAAAATTTCATTTTCTTTTAGAGGTGAAACATAAATACAACGGATTCTACTTAATATCGGCGCACTTAAAGCTGTTGTAGGGGACTCGGTGGTTGCTCCAATCACCCAGGCTTCAGAAAATTCTAATATAGGTAACAAACTATCTTGTTGAGAGCGGCTGAGGCGATGTATTTCGTCTATAAAAACGATTGGCGTTAACATATTTCCGGCAACAGCAGCACGAATTTCTTTAACACCATCTCTTACAGCAGATAATGAAATAAAAGGGAGACCGCTCGCTTCACCTAAAAGTTTTGCAAGTGTTGTTTTTCCAGACCCTGGGGGACCCCATAAAATCAAATGAAATTTATGTGAATTTCTCCATTGATTGAGATCTCTATCCCAAATTTTTTTTGCAGATCCCAATAAAAAATTTTGTTCCTTTAATGTTGGCCTTAATTTTTCTGCAAGAAGTCCATTTGAAGAATTATCGTTTATATTCATTCGTGTTTTTTTTCATAGAAATAAATAACCATAATGTTGATAATAAACCTAAAATAATCATAGGCCAATTAGAAAACATAGAATAAATTGTTGTTTCATTAGATAATGGAACATCAATATATCCGGTTGATTGAGTTAATAACTTTGTTGGCTGCATTATTATTCTGCCATATGGATCAAAAGCCATAGTAGGCCCTGTATTTGATACCATAACAAGACCACGGGAATTTTCAATCGTTCTAAACTGATTTAAAATACTAAATTCAAGGCCAGCATTGCTATTCACCATCCAAACAAAGTTTGCTTGATTCACAAAAATACTTGCTTTGCCTTTTGTCGCTTCGAGTCTTGGTAATTCTGGATTAATAGAGTCGAAACAAATTAAAGGTGCTACAAATTCTTTTTCAGTATAGGCAAGTGCTTCGTAACTTTTTCCAATTTCAAGTTTGCTCGCATTTTCAAATACCTTACGATAGGTTTCTCCTAAAATAGGAAAATAAGATTCCAGTGGAAAGCTTTCACCAAAAGGCATGGGAATCCATTTTTCATAATCTTTGCTTTTTGAGCCATCGGGACGAATTAAAAAAGAAGCTGACCATACAGGAGCTTTTTCAATGCCCATTGATTGAATATCACTCAAATTCCATTTTGTTGCTTGGATAAGAATGGGAACTTGAGTTGCAGCTGTAAGTGATTTTACGGTTTTTAAATCATGTTCGTCTAACATAAAAAAGCTTTGCGTCGCACTTTCTGGCCAAACAAGAAGGTCTGGTTTTCTTCCATCTGCTTTTAATGCTTTGTGAATGGCATCATAACTCATTTCAATGAGGCGAGGTAAATTTTGTCTTTGTGAATCTTGTGAAGGTAATGCCATAGAAGCAATAGAATTAAAAGTAAAATTAGGTTGCACATAGGCAACACGTGTTGTTTTTGAATTTTGAATTAAAGTGTCTGCAAATTGAAGTCTGTAATAACCAAATGAAAAGATAATTCCCCACAAAAATAAATTAATTAAAATTGTGACAAGCAGCGACCCCTTATTTTTTGAAAACTCAACAATGGATTTTGCCAATGATAAACTCGTAAAAATGATAAAAAAGGATATGATATTAAATCCAAATATACTTGCAATTTGACTTATATAAATTTCAGAATGCATTAAGCTTCCAAAAGTCCAATTAAAAAAACGAGGTGCGATTATTTCAAGAAGAACAACACACATTGCTAATGCAGCTAAAGGGAATTTTTTATTTGGATGTCTTGTTGAGTACCAGGTTTTAAAAATAAGGGGAGAAAAAATAAATGGAAAATAAAGTGAAGTTAAAAGACTGATTCCAGCATACAAAGGATAAGCTATATATGGTTTGAGAGAGCTAAAATATATGATGGGCTTTGATATCCAGAAAAATGCAAAAATTTGAATGACAAAACCAAAAATCCAAAAAGCAATAAAACTTTGGAATGCTCTTTGATTTGGTGAAAACGAGGTATAATGTTCCTTTAAATTAGATTGTATTGCATGAATTTTTGGCAAAGTTTCTATTGCAATAAATAAAGGAATAAGTGAAAAAGGAAGAACAATTCCATATCCAAGGGTTGGAAATTGATAGCCGGGAAATCCCATTGAAACGAGAATCCCACTTAAAATAAACCCAATATACTTTAGAATTCTTGATTTCATTGTTACCATGTATTTATCTTGACCTATTAGGTTTGGACTTAAGGAATAAAAAAGTTTATACCAACTGCGGGTTAAATGATAACATGTGGGAATGGGGATCACAACATGTGCTTTTCACGAATTTTAAAACGAAATCGCTTTATGATTTTGTTATTTCTCTGCTTGATAAAAACAACTTTTTTTGTGTTTGCTGAAAATACGACAGATATTAATATGCAAGGACAAATACCAAGAGTTGAATTTGACTCAACACGTTATGATTTTGGAGATATTTATAGAGGCCAAAGATTAACGCACTTATATAAATTTCAAAATACAGGAAATGGTACCTTAGTTTTTAGTAATATTCATGCTGCATGCGGTTGTATTAATACAAAAATATATTCAGATGATGGAAAAACATCTAAAAATGTTTTTAAACCAAATGAAAGCGGAATTGTTAGTGTTGAATTTAATTCGCAAGACTTTTCAGGAAATATTATTAGAACAATTACTTTAGAAACAAATATGGGTTCGTCATCTCCTACTGTTACCTTAACAACAACTTCAAATGTTTTACAAGAAATTAGCTCAAATCCCGCATTGCTTTATGTTGGAAAAATTCAGGGAGAAATAAAAAAAACATTCACTATTAATATGAATTTAATAGGAAGAGCTAAAGTAACTGGTAAGCCCGATGTAAATGATTTTGTAACTAAAGAAATTTCATCTTCAAAAGTAGCCGATTCTTATAAAGATAATATATTATCAAATTCCGATGCCTTAAAAATAATTGCAGTAGAATCAAATGTCCCTTATTTAAAAGCCAAATTAATTCCTACAATTGAAGGGCAGCCTCCTCAAATATCTGTTGAATTTGATGAAAAATCGTTACCTATTGGCTCTATTAACGCAAAGATCAAAGTCTGGAATAATTCAACTTTTTATAAAAATTTTGAAATTCCCGTTATTGGAGAATCTGTTGGTCACGTCCAGGCTTCTGCAAAATATGTTGAATTTGGTGTTGTAAATGGTTCCAGGCCATCTGAAAGAGTGATAACTTTTAAATCAATGGATAAGGGTTTTGCCATAACTGGGGTTAAAGTTGATCTTAAAAAATTACCCGAATTAAAAAATATTAAAGATTCTGAATTATTTGATGTTAAAAAAGATAAAATGATATTATCTCAAGCGGCTTCCGATGGCAGTGTAACCTCTTATTTGGTTACATTTAAATTAAATTTTCCTAAAAAATTAAATAGTTTAAATATCGATTCTCAAGCATCTCCAGGGGTTAATGTTTCTGGATTTTTTGTTGTAAAAACCAATGATCCCGATTACAAAGAAATAACCGTGCCATTTTTTGGCGTATTAAGGAAAGACCCATGACTACTCAAATTGTTAAAGTACACAGTGCCTCCCAAATTCCTTTAAGCTATTTAGATGCAGGAATTATAATTGGAATTCTCTTTTGTATTGTTGGTTTAGTCATGGTTTTGTATACTTCAAAGTATTATCGTTAAGGGGTTGAAAGTGAGTATTTTTAATAAACTTTTTTCATCAAATGCAAAATCATATGATAAATATGGCGATGTATTGAAAAAAATAATGACAACAAAAGAGCAGAGGCTTGAAGCAATTGAATCTTTGCAAGGATTAACTGCAGAACAATCCGTTCCTCAGCTATTAAAAAGATTTGAAATAGCCGTAGATTCTGGACTTCAAGACAATAAAGAAAAAGAGCAATGTCTCAAATTAATTGTTGCTTTTGGTGATAAAGCAAAGCCTTATATCTCTGCTGTTCTTGCAAAAGAAAGAAAAATTTCTTGGCCTATTAAAATTGCAGAAAAAATTTATTCTCATGAAGATTACGTTCATTTATTATTGAGTAATTTATCTACTCATGTAGCAGAATTTGATGAATCTTCATTAGAAAGAAATGAAGAAATTTTATTAGCATTGAAAGACGTAAAAGAAGCAAACGATGCTATTGTTGATAAAGTAACAGAATTTTTATCTAGCCGTGATGACAATGTGCGTATGGCTGCATTGGAATGTCTTGAAGAACAAGCAATTAATAGTACTAAAGCTAAAATGATTATTCTTGATCTTTCAAAAGCTCCTATTACAGACGAAAATTCAAGATTTTTAGGAGTTGTAAACTCAATTATTCAAAATCATAAATGGATATAATCGTATGTCTAGCTTGAGCCCTTGGGTAAAAAATATAGGTCATTTAGCAATTGTTATCGATGATCTTGATAAAGGAAAATGGTTTTTTGGAGAAGTTCTCGGGGCAAGCTTTTTTATGTACAAGGGCGAGCAAATTATGGTTGAGTTAGACTCTTCTGTACTTGTTGCAAAATTATCAAAAGATGCCGTAGATAAATCGAGACAAAATGGAGGATTTGGAAAACAAATTCTTGATCATTATGGTTTTCAATCAGAAACTCCAGAGCTTGTTGATTTATTTTTTGAGAGAATAAAAAGTTTTCAACTTGAAATTGTTCGTGAGCCCCATAACAGATCCGATGGAAGAGCATTTTATTTTCGCGATCCATTTGGAAATTTAGTAGAATATTTTTGGTATAATAGGAAATAAAGAATGAATAACTTAACAAGCGATCAATTTATGATTGCTGCCGGCGTTCTTGTTTCGGCTATAATAGTTCTTATTATTATTAATATTTTTTATAATAGAAAAAAGAAAAGTCAAACGGATTCCCTTCCAAAAGAAAAAGAATCTCTCCGCGAATCTTTAATCGATTTAACGGAACAAAAAGCACAAGAGCAGTTATTAGAAAATAAAACGCATAAAAAATCACCACCCACAATTAAAGATGTTCCTAAAGAAGTTTCTTTAAAAGAATCGCAACCGACTCACAATTGGTTTGATAGATTAAAGGGGGGATTGAGAAAAACTCACAGCCAAATTATTACGGGTTTGGATGAGTTTTTTATTTCTAAAAAAGATAAGGCGAGTCGTGCGGAAGCGCTTGAAACCCTTTTTGAATTATTAGTTCAAGCCGATGTAGGAGTTCGTACTTCTGAATATTTGGTTGATAAAGTTAAAGCGCGCATGAATACGGAAGATTATTCCGATCCAAAAATATTTAAAAATATTTTAAGAGAAGAAATTTTTACAATTTTAACGGCTACAAAAGAAAATCCAAACGGGATTCTTGAAAATCCGTTACAAAGTCTTTCGGATAAAAAATTGCCACATGTTGTTCTTATGGTTGGTGTAAATGGAGTTGGAAAAACAACAACAACAGGAAAACTTGCTTATAAAGCCCATCTTCGGGGACAAAAAGTTGTTATTGGCGCTGCAGATACTTTCAGAGCCGCTGCAGTAGAACAGCTTGCTATATGGGCGCAACGATCCAATGCAGAAATGATTCGTCTAAAAGAGGGATCTGACCCCGCTTCCGTTGCTTTTGAAACGGTTAAAAAAGCATCAGAAAATGGCTCCAGTGTTTGTTTAATTGATACCGCAGGAAGATTGCAAAATCGTCAAGATCTTATGCAAGAATTAGCTAAAATTGGACGTGTGATCTCAAAAGAAAACCCCGATGCCCCACATGAAGTTTTGTTAGTGCTCGATGCTACTACAGGTCAAAATGCTCTTCAGCAAGCAAAAGTATTTTTAGAAGTTGTTAATATAACAGGACTTGTTTTAACAAAATTAGATGGAACCGCTAAAGGTGGCATAGCAATTGCGATTGCTTCCGAACTTGGTTTGCCAATTCGATATGTTGGTGTTGGTGAGTCTGTTGAAGATCTTGAAGTATTTGAAGCACATGAATTTGTAAATGCTTTGTTTGCAGAATCTTAATTTAAATCGATATTTTCTAATTTATTTTTTACGTATTCTGCAAGTTTGTTACTTACTATTTTAAAATTATTTTGAAATGCAACGGCATTAAATTCTCCATCAACATAATCTGTGACCCCTTTTATAATATAAAACTTTTTATTTGCTTCTGAAGAAATAAATGAAAAAGAAGCCGCTTCCATATCAAATACTTCACATCCTAAAGACTCCATTTTGTTATTTATATTCTCTTTTGTTACAAAAGATAATGAGGAGCAGATTTTATGTTTTTCTGTTTTGTTATCTAACAAATTTGCTTTAAAATGACCTTCTGAATAAATTTTATAATCTGGAATGGGGATATTGCGATCCAAATAATAGCTTTCAGAAATATTTAAAATATCACCAATTTTTATTCCACTTTTTGTTAAGGCACCTGCAGTTCCAACGTTTATAAGAATATCTGGTTTAAATTTTTCAATTCCTAAAACTAAACTAATTACAGTTGCTTCGGAACCAACATAATCTGTGTTTCCTTTTTTTCCATTCAGCAATAAATAAACATGGTTTCCATTTATATTTCCTGAATAATATTTATTTCGATATAAAAGACTTAATTTTTCTTCTTTTTTTAAGTTTAATTTCTCTATGAAAGGATTTGCTTCCTCTTGCATAGCCATGAGTATTAATATATTTTTTGGAGTTTTATTTGTGTTTTTGCTTTCCGAAGTTATTTTATTTTCCGAAGAATAGCACGAAAAACAAGTTAAAGAACTTATTAAAGCTATTATCGATTTTTTGATATTCATTTTTGATATCCTATAATTTTAAGCCAATAATATTTTAGACAAACGAATATTGGCTATGAATGGTTTTCATTGCATTTTAATAAGGCAGCTAAAAAGTATTTATCTTCTTGAACAATAAAATTTAATTTATTTATATTTTGAGCTAAATTAAATTTATCTTTAGTTAATTCGGTTAAAAACTGAAAGCTTCTTAATAAACTCAACACTCTTTTTACAGAAGTTTTTGTATTATTTAGACCTTCTTTAGCACTCATGTCACAAAAATCATTTATGCAGGTTGGGGTCTTTTCTAAACAATTTCCAGTACTGAACATAGAAATAGATACGCTGCAATTTGATAAAGAAACAGAGTTGTCCCAGCTTTGGGCTGTGTTTGTAATAGAAATTCGCGTGGTTTCTGGGGTTATGTTCTGGTTATAAATTGTAATAATTGTTGTTAACGTAATGCTTTTTTCTAATTTTGGAATTAATAAGTAAACAGCAATTGGTTTTTCTCTTAAATTTGATGGAATGAATTCTTCATTTTTTTCAAAAACAGATTCATTTGAATTTTCAAATAAAATTCGATTCCAAAGAATATCAACTGTTGAAATAAAAGGAATATTTTTAAATACAGGATATTTATGATCGGAAGTAAATAAATTTGGATTTATCGCTTCTCCATTTTCTCCTAAAACTTCACACATGGCAGCTGCATAAGGTAAATTTGTCATGCGACAAAGCTCATACAAAGCTTCTGTGTGTCCTGCTCTTGCTAATAGTCCACCATTCATGGCGCGTAATGGAAAGACATGGCCTGGAGAAATAAAATCTTGAGTTGTAGCTTTGGGATCGGCCATAAGTGAAATGGTATGAGCACGATCTTTAGCAGAAATTCCGCTTGTTATTCCGTGTTTTGCATCGACACTTAAAGTAAAGTTTGTGTGAGAAATGCCGCCTGGTAGATTTGGAGCCGTGCTAATTCCAAGTTGATTTGCAATTTCATGGCTTAAGGAAACGCATAGCAATCCTTTTGCATGCGTAATTGCAAAATTTACATTTTGAGGAGTAGAACCCTTAGCATGAAAAACAAGATCGACCTCATTTTCTCTTAAGCCATCATCACCGACAAGAATAAGCTCTCCATTTTTGAAAGCTTGCAAACTTTTTTTCAGTCTTTCTTTTATTGAAAATAATTCTGAGATGTATTTTTCACTTAGTTCCACTTTTTAAGGGCTCCCTTCGTTAGGACTATCAAAAAAAAGACTTTATATTGTCATTTCAAATGATAATTTATCAATCCTTGCATTATCATAAGTTTTAGTTCAAATCATTAAATGTTTTCGTTGATTTTCTCTTTTAAGAAAGGAAATTCCATTGAGCGAATTAAATACAACGCATCTGCTTATTATTATACAGCTAGTTATACTGGAAGGCTTATTGAGTTTTGATAACGCCCTTGCTTTAGCCGCTTTAGTCCGGAAAAAATTAAAAGACCCATTGCAAAGAAAACGAGCATTAGTTTGGGGACTCTGGGGTGCTTATATTTTTAGGGTAGGAATTATTTTTATTGGTGTTTGGTTAATGCAATATGAGTGGGTAAAGGCATTAGCTGGTATTTATTTGGTGTATTTGGCTATTCATGAGCTCTTTTTCCATAAAAAGAGCGCTATTGAAGAATCTGACTCTTCAAATGCGGTTTTAGGGACATCTTTACTTGTAAGTACAAGAACATTTGTTATGGTAATTCTTCAGGTAGAACTTATGGATATTATGTTTTCTGTCGACTCCATTGCGGTTGCCTTAGCTATTTCCGACGTAAAATGGGTCCTTATTACGGGCGCTGTTTTAGGTGTATTACTTATGAGAGTTGCAGCTCAATATTTTGTTTCTCTCATTGAAAAATTTCCTATTCTCGAAAAAACAGCATTTGTTCTTGTTGGTATTGCAGGCTTAAATGTGATCTTAAAATTAAAAGACTTAAACTTAGGATTTACAACACTCACTATTGATAAAGCAATGCATGAAGAACTTTTTCTGGGATTAATGCTTGGAGTTCTTGCTGGTGCTATGTTATTAAATAAATTATTTCCTCATAAATTTAAGTCTTAAGCCATTTTTTTGGCGAAAATAAATTAGCTACAATTTAATATAAAACATAAAATTATTTTTAGAATATTTTTTATTTTAAGGAATTTTTATGTATTTATATAAATATTATATATTTAAATTAATTTTATATTTTGTGTTTTTTCTTTTAACTGAAAATGCTTATTCGGGAGAAAAAGATATTTTTCTTATTGAAAGTTATAGTCAGGAATATAAATGGGATCAAGACTATGTTAAAGAGATAAAAAAATATTTAGGTGTCAAATATAAAATTCAAACTTTTCAAATGAACACAAAAGTTTTACCTAAAAATCAGCATGAAAAAATAGCTCAGTTTGCTTTTGAAAAAATATTAAAGGTACAGCCCATATTGGTTATATTAGGTGACGATGCTGCCTTAAAATATTTGGGATCAAAATTAGAAGAAAAAAAAATAAAAACAGTTTATCTTGGAATAAATAATAATCCACAAGAATATTTTAATCAAAATCCTAATTATATAACTGGAGTTTTAGAGCGCCCTTTAATAAATTCATCAGGCGAATATATTAAAGAATTAATTCCAAAAGCAAAAAAAATTCTTATATTATTTGATGATGATGTTACTTCTATTATTGTTCAAAAAGATTTTTATAGAAAAAAACCTAATATTTTAAGTTCAGGAATAGAATATGATTTCAAAACTGTATCTTCATATTCAGATTGGCAAAAAAATATAATAAATGCAGGAAACAATTATGATGCCATCATTGTTGGCTTGTACTCAGCCTTATTAGACTCTAATAAAAATAATGTAGATTCAGAAAACGTGATTCATTGGACTTCAGAAAAGTCAAAAATACCCGTTTTTGGTTTTTGGGACTTTAGCATAGGGAAAGAAAAAGCAATTGGTGGGTTAGTAACAACTGCAGAATCCCAAGGAAAAGCAGCTGCTGAGTTGTCCTTAAAAATACTTTCAAATAAAAACTTATTACCAAGAACTTATAATCCAATTTATTTGCAAGAAGGCATTTTTATATTCAGTAAATCAGAATTAAAAAATAAAAATCTAATACTCCCTCCTGAAATAGAAAAACAATCTAACTTGATTGATTAAAACAAAAGCGTTAGGATATAAAATGATTTTTAGTTTAAGGAAATTATTTAATGTCCCATAATATTCATGTTTATATTGGTTATTTAGCCGCATGTCTCACGACATTTTCTTTTTTACCCCAAGCTATAAAAACTATTAAATCAAAATGCACAAAAGGAATTTCCATTGTCATGTATTCTATGTTTACAACGGGAATATTTTTTTGGTTACTTTATGGGTTTCTTATTAATGATTTTATCATAATATTAGCTAATTTAATTACATTTATTTTTGCATCTATTATCTTATTCATTACTTTTGTTAATTATATTAAAGCTAAGAGAATAAACGGTACTTAATTTATCTCATTTGAAAGGATTTATTATGGATTTAAAGTTAAGTGGAAAAAAAGCGCTTATTACGGGTTCTACAACGGGAATTGGTTTTGCTATTGCACAGGCTTTATTAAATGAAGGTGTTTCCGTTATTATTAACGGTAGAACCGAAGAACGTGTCGAAAAAGCAATCGATTCTTTATCCAAATCAAATCCATTTAAACAAAATATCCTTGGAATTGCTGCCGATGTGGGATCCCTTGAAGGTACTGAAAAATTAATTCATCAAGTAAACGACCTCGATATTTTAGTAAATAATTTTGGTATTTATTCGGCAAAAGAATTTGAGCAAATTACGGATGAAGATTGGATTCGAATTATAAATCAAAATGTTTTTTCTGGAATTCGATTGAGTAGAGCTTATTTATCTAAAATGAAGAAAAAAAATTGGGGAAGAATTATTTTTATTTCCAGTGAATCTGGTATTCATATCCCATCAGAAATGATCCACTATGGAGTATCAAAAACAGCTCAAATAGCATTGGCTCGAGGACTTGCCGAAACAACTTCGGGAACGGGTGTTACTGTAAATTCCGTATTACCTGGCCCCACTTGGTCTGAAGGAGTTGAAAAATATATTTCGGAACTCGCTACTCAAAATAAAGTTTCCAATTCAGACATGGAAAAAACTTTTTTTAAAGAATACCGTTCTTCATCTTTAATTCAACGATTTGCTTATGTCGAAGAAGTTGCCAATATGGTTACTTTTGTTTGCAGTCCTTTGGCTTCTGCAACAAATGGGGCTTCGTTAAGAGCAGAAGGAGGTATTTTAAGAGGGATTGTTTAGTTAGAGTGATTTATGATTTAAACTCACTCTCATACCACTGCTGAAATAAATCTTCCGAACGGCAGGCCATCAATTCTCTTTTCACCGATTTATCTATTTTTTTCATTTTTAAAACTTGTTCAGGGTGCGAGCTGTACTTATTAATATCTTCTTTGCTTAATTCATTAAACAATCCCCAGTGAATATTCATGGGTGTAAACTTTTTTGCTTCGCCATAAATACAGTAACGGGCAAGGCAACCTAGAGAAGTATTTGCGGGTGGGAGCGTTAATTGTTTCTTTTTTGTTAACTTATTGCCAATCACATGACCCATAAAAACACCCATAGCAGAGCTTTCTAAATAGCCTTCAACGCCCATAATTTGTCCTGCTAAATAAATTTTATTGTTTTCTTTTAAACTAAAATCTTCATTTAACACATTAGGAGAAACAAAATAGGTATTGCGGTGCATGCTTCCCATTCTAAAAAATTCCACTTTATTTAAACCGGGTAAAGAAGATAAAATTTCTTTTTGCGCTCCCCAAGTGAGGCGGGTTTGAAAACCAACCATATTCCAAGCGGTATCTCCTAATTTTTCTTTACGAAGTTGTACTACGGCATAAGGCATTCTACCAGTGCGGGGATCGGTTAATCCTTTGGGTTTCATGGGACCAAAGGAAAGAGTTCTGGGACCACTTTCGGCTAAAACTTCGATTGGTTGGCATCCGTTAAAGTAACGAGGCTCTTCAAAATCTTTGTGTGGTACCTTAGGGCCATTTAAAACTTTTTCAACAAAAGCAAAATATTCTTCTTTATTTAAAGGAATATTTAAATAATCGCCTTCTTCTTCACCTTCATCAACTTGTGGTAAACCTTCCAAAGCAGCGGCTTCTTGGGCGATCTTTTTTTCATAGGAATGGGTTTTTGATTTACGGTTGGCTAAAAAAACGATGTCGTGATCGACCGTGTCGCCATCTAAAATAGGGGCAATGGCATCGTAAAAATACAGTTGTTCGCATTTGGTTATTTTGCGGAGGTCGTTTGCAAGGGCGTCATCGGTCAAAGGGCCTGTGGCAATGACAATCGCTGAAAATTCACCAAATTTTAAAATATCATCGACTTTTTCAATGATCATCTCTTTAACTGTAATGTTTTTATGATTTTTTAATTTTTCCGTTATTGCTCCCGAGAAAAGTTCTCTATCTACGGCAAGGGTTTCTCCTGCAGGGACTTCAGCAGCACGGGCGCTTGGAATGACAATACTTCCTAATTTATGAATTTCTTCTTTAAGAGTACCAGCTGGGTTTAAACGACTTTTCGATTTTAAACTGTTCGAGCAAACAAGTTCAGCAAATAAATGGGGTGTGATTTGTGCTGGAGTCGTTTTTTTAGACTTCATTTCAAAGAGTGTCACCTCTAAGTTATAATGCTCTGCTAGTATCCAAGAGCATTCACTCCCCGCAAGGCCTGCCCCAATGACAGCAACTTTCATATATTTCCCCTTTTTTATATCTCATACTATGGTGGTTCACATAAATTTAGGCATCTATTCTTCCTAAATTTGTGATAGATACTTATATTGCAAACTATGCTGTTTGTTTCAACTTATTCTCATTTAAGAAGCAAATGGATCACTAAATAAGTTAAAGGATGCGGATTATGCCACTTTTTGTTGTTACAGGAGCACATGGATTTATTGGAACAAATGTTGTTGAAAAGATTTTAGGCATGGATCCGGAGCTTCTTGGCTTTGAAAAAACAAAAAATCTAAAATTTTCAAATTTTGATGAAAATGCTCATCAAGAAAAGGGTTGTTCCGTTATTGCAACCGATCTTTCAAATAGTATTAGTCGTGCAACGGCAAGACGATTTTTAGGCTCGGCACGTTATCAATATATCGATTACACCGAGCTCATTTCATATTTAGAAAAATTACCTGAAAAACCCGACGCCGTGATACACAATGGTGCTTGTTCTTCTACTACTGAGACCGATCCGAATATCTTTTTAAAATTAAACTTAGAATATTCGCAAGCATTATGGAATTATTGTTCTAAAAATAACATTCCGTTTATTTATGCTTCTAGTGCCGCAACCTATGGTGATGGTACGTTAGGTTTTTCCGATAAAAAAGAAGATTGTGAGAAATATACTTCGTTAAATTTATATGGAAAATCAAAATTAGATTTTGATATTTGGACATTAAAACAAAAAGTAACACCACCTACTTGGTTTGGACTTCGTTACTTTAATGTTTTTGGACAGTTTGAATCCCATAAAGGGGGGCAAGCAAGTATGGTTTTTCACGGATACAATCAAGCCACACGTACTGGAAAAATAAAGTTATTTGAAAGCAATTCTCCACAATATAAAGCGGGTGAACAATTGCGTGATTTTGTTTATATAGACGATTTAATCGAAGTAACAATGGATTTAATTCGTATGTCTATTACAAGAAAAAAATCACCAAACCAAATTTCACTTCCTGAAAATGGGTTGTTTTTAAATATTGGGAGAGGGATTGCGGAATCTTGGAACACGTTAGCAAAAGAAGTATTTTCAGCGCTTTCTATGCCGGAGTCCATTGAATATATTCCAATGCCTGATAATATCATTAAACAGTATCAGAATTACACCTGCGCTGATTTATCAACTTTGCGTTCTATTGGAATATCGCATGAGTTTGTAAGTTTAAAAGCTGGAGTAACAAAATATGTTCAAAAGCATTTAATGCGAGGGCAGTAAATTTTGTTACTAAAAAAATTTCATAAATACCTTTGTTAATTTAATAGCAGGGGATCTCAGTAAAGGTTTTTGCATGGACGCTCAACAACTTACTCGGCAGATTTATTGGTCCCCTTCTGGTGGATTGAACGAATTATTACATAAAACAACTTATCTTTGGTTGGCCATTGCAATTTGTGTGTTTGCTTATGGTGTCTGGAAGCATGTCAAGCTTTGGAGAGCTGGTAAACAAGAAATTTGTTTCGATAGACCTTTTGATAGAGTGATTTTAATTTTTAGAAACGTTGTTGCACAAGCAAAAGTGTTACGTTCCCGCAGGCAACGAGATCCCAAACCTCGTTCCATATATGCAGCTTGGATGCATGGTCTTATTTTTTACGGTTTTTTAGCTCTTGTTTTTGGAACAACCATTGTTGCCTTAAAAGAATATTCAGTTGCTGATTTATACCATGGTTGGTTTTATGCTTTTGTTAAAGTAACATGTCAAGTTGGTGGTGTTGCCTTAGCAATTGGTCTTGTTATGGGAATAGCAAGGCGCTCCGATAAAAGTCAAAACTTTACTCACAGTTTAGGATATATTTTATTATATAGTTTTTTATTTTTATTGGTTGTTCAAGGATTTTTATTGCAAGGTTTTCGCTTGGCATTTGACCCAAGTGCTTTAGATGCAAAGTGGGCTTTTGTTGGATATTTAGCAAGCTTTTTATTTCCTAAAAACATGTCTCCTGAAAGTGCGAACGCAATTTATACTGGTATATGGTATTTTCATATGGTAACAACAATGGCATTTATTGCCACTATTCCGTATACCAGAGCGTTGCATATCGTAACAGCAACTTTAAATTTGTATACCCAAAGACTCACCCCAAGTGTCATGCTCGCAAAAATGGATTTTGAAAATGCAGAGGTGGAATATTTTGGAGCAAGAGACATTCGTGATTTTTCTTGGAAAGATCTTTTAAGTTTTGATAGTTGCACAGAATGCAGAAGATGTACCGATATCTGCCCTGCAAATGCAGTATTAAAACCACTTGATCCACGTGAAGTCATTTTAAAATTAAAAAATAGCATGACGGTAGAAGCTTTGTTTCCTAAAGAAGGCAGCGAAGAAAAACATTTTTTATATGAAAGTGGTGTGATTACACACGATGAAATTTGGGCGTGTACCAATTGTGGTGGTTGTGTCAACGAATGTCCTGTAGGAATTGATCAATTACGTACCATTATGCAGTTGCGTCGTTATCAAACATTAACATTGGGAGAAGTGCCTGCCTCTGCAGGAAAAGCCATAGAAAATATAAAACAATATAGCAATCCTTGGGGACTTCCTTCTGCAGATCGTTTTAAATGGGCTGAAGGTTTAGATGTTCCTATAATTACAGGAGACACACCTGAGGTAGAATATTTATATTATGTTGGTTGTGCTGGATCTTATGATCAAGGTAACCAAAAAGTAGCACGATCAATTGTAAATATTTTAAAATATTGTGGTGTCGACTTTGCTGTTATGGGCAAAGCTGAAAAATGCAATGGCGAGCCTGTTAAGCGTTTAGGTGATGAATATTCTTTTGCTGAAATTGCAAATAGCAATGTAGAACAATTAAATAAATTAAAATTTAAAAAAATAGTAACTCATTGTCCGCATTGTTTTAATACTTTGAAAAATGATTATCAAGAATATGGTGGCAAGTATCAAGTGTTTCATCATTCCCAATTATTAACTGAATTATTTAAGAGTAACAAATTAACCTTGCCTGTAGAAGTAAACAAATCTGTTACTTTTCATGACCCTTGTTTCTTAGGAAGACATAATGGGGAATTCGACGCACCAAGACAAATTCTTGAAGCGGTTGCGGGACTTCGTTTATCTGAAATGGAGTCCAGTCGCGAAACTTCAAGCTGCTGCGGAATGGGTGGCGGAAATATGTGGTATGAAAGTGAAGGTGGCGGTAAAATTGTTGAGCAAAGATTAAAACATGTTGCAAAAACGGGTGCAAAAACCCTCGTAACAGGCTGCTCTTTTTGTATGATAAATTTCAAGAGTGCGTTTCAAAACTTAGAAGAAACAAAAGATATTGAAATTATGGATTTAGCAGAAGCTGTTGTAATGGCAATGCCACAAGAAGCGAAAAATGCAGCGGCCTCAAGGCCGAATTGATATTTGACATAAGATTGTGCTAAGGTTATCCCAAGCGAGTAGTTCATTTTTAGGCTTTTTCATTTTGCCTTTATGACTATTTGTTGGACAAATTCTTCGTTATTATTTGGAGGGTGGTTATGCACACCTTTAGCTTTGGTGAACTTGCTCTAATTTTTGGAATTGTTGTTGTGCTTTTTGGCGGCAAAAGAATTGCTTCTGTAGGAAAAGCGTTGGGTGAAGGAATATCAAATTTTAAAAAAGGTTTAAACGGTGCTTCAACGGATGAAAAGCAATTAAATCCTCCTGCTGCGCAACAAAACCAAGCGCACGTTGTAGATGTTGAACACAAAGAAGCCCCAAAAGTTTAAGGCATGACGCTTTTAAAAAATATCAGCCAAAAACTTTTGTTTATTATAGGCAAAGGTGGTGTGGGCAGAACAACAGTGTCTGCTTCTTTAGCTTATGAATATGCAAAAAAAGGAGAAAAAGTTCTTTTAGTCCAATGGGCTATAAAAGATGCCATTTCCCCTTTGTATTCTCTTCCTCAATGTTCCCATAAAGAATCCATGACTCCTCATGGTTATAAAGTCATGAATTTTTCTGCATCTGAATCCATTCGCGAATATTTTGTAGATCATTTAAAAATGAAATTAATTTATTCGATGGTCATTGAAAATCGTCATGTTCAAAGATTGATTCATGCGGCACCTGGAATTCAAGAGCTCTTTTTTTTAGGTAGGCTTTTTTGGCTTGTGGAACTTGCTGAAAAAGAAAAAGGTTATTCCTACGATAGAGTGATTGTAGATTCCCCAGCAACGGGTCATGGAATTTCTTTATTTGGAATAGCACCTGCTGTCGCCAATTTGGGAATGACAGGACCCCTTGCCTCGGAATGTGAACGCGTTACCAAACTTCTAATGGATAAAGAAAAAACAGGAGTTTTGGTTGTTACTTTACCTGAAGAGCTGCCCATTGAAGAATGTATTGAAACTGTTCCTAAAGTAACAGATCATTTACAAAGATCTCCATTAGCTATCATTGTAAATCAATCAAATAATCCCATTTATTTTCCAGAATTAAAAATTGCTCAAGATGATGACTGGTTTATAAATTTAAAACAAAATTTAAAATTAGATATTTCAAAAAATGAACTTGATCTTATTTTATCTAGTCTTATAAAAAGAAATATTTGTGAAGAAAAATTAATAAAATGGTCTAAACAATATCAAAATCAATCCGGTAATTATATTCCTATTATTTCTTTACCAGACATAAATTTTCTGCATAAAATAGAATCATCTCCAAATTTAATAGAATTATTAACAAAGTATTTTTAGATAAACTTGATTGAATTGAGGATATAAATGGCCAATGTTTTTCCAAAGCTACATATTTTTTTAGGAGCAGGTGGTGTAGGAAAAACAACTCTTTCTGCCTCATTTGCTTTATCTTTAGCAAGCTCTGGAAAAAAAGTAGGATTAATTAGCATAGACCCAGCAAAAAGACTTCAAACTGCATTAGGTGTCGGTGTCATTTCGGAATCTGGTACTTTAATTCCTTTAAATAATTCAAAAGGAGAATTAAGAGCCGCGATATTACATATTGGCGAGAGTTTAGTCCGCTGGGTCGATGAAAAAGGAATGTCTCCCGAAAAAAGAGAAAACTTATTTAAAAATCCTTATTTTGCTGCATTATCTTCAAAAATGGCAAGTGCAGTAGATACCCTCGCTGCGATTCGTGTTGCAGAATGGTTAGAACAATATCCAGACACCGAAGAACTTGTTATTGACACCGCACCTGGAATTCATGCTATCGATTTTATTGCCAAGCCTGAAAAAGTTTCTTCTTTTTTAGATAGTAAAATTATTGATTGGATAAAATGGTTTGTTGGTGGAGCTCATGAAAAACAAAATTTTGTAGCAAGAGCTTTTAAAACAGGTGCTCGAAAAGTTTTAGATGGGCTTGCCTTAGTGGGTGGCCGTAATTTTATTATTAATTTTGGCGAATTTTTAATTATGCTTGATGAAGTTTTTATTACAGCATTAGAGCGATTAAAATATTCACAAAAATGGTTAAAGCATTCTTCTACAAATATCGTGTTAGTGACTTCAATCCGTGAAGATGCTATTTCTGTAGCAAAAGAAATCAATCGTGTATTAACGCAACTTGGATTACCACCAAAATTAGCAGTTATAAATAGAACATTTCCTATTCATCTAAAAAATGAAGAATATTTAAAATTATTTATGAATAAAAATGATTTTATGAATTCAAATGAAAAATTATTTGCTAATTATTTGGCTAGTTACTTTGCGACTCAATTAAAAGTTCATGAACAACTTTCTAGTTCCTCTTTAACTATTGTAGAAATACCTATTGCTGCTAGTCTAGATGGGGAACAAGATTTGCGGTTGTCCGATTTATCTTCTTTAGGTGACATTATTCGATCAAAAACAGGTAAAAATACAAGATGAATTTCATACTCATGTTTCCTGAACTCATAGGACAAATGATAATTAAAACCCTTGCTGGGTTTGGTCGATTTCTCTTATTTATAAAAGAACTTTTTCACTGGGCATTTCATCGTCCCTTTCGTTTGGGATTAATTATCAAACAATTCGAATTTGTTGGAAATAAAAGTGCCGTTATTATTTTTATTTCGGCTTTGTTTGTTGGCGCCGTTTTAGGATTACAGCTTGGCGTTATTTTTAGGCTATTTAGCGCAGAAGGATTAATGGGCGCGGCTACGGGAAAATCTTTAGCTCTTGAGTTGGGTCCTGTCATGTGTGGTTTTATTGTCATTGGTCGTGCAGGAGCTGCAATGGCTGCTGAAATTGCGACCATGAGAGTAAATGAACAAATTGATGCGATGGAAGCAATGGGTGTGAATCCCATTAGTTACCTTGTTGTTCCTAGAGTTATTGCTAGTACTTTAATGATGCCACTTTTAGCCGGCATTTTTTTATTTGTAGGAATTATTGGCTGTTACCTTGTTGCAGTCGTATTTTATCGTGTCGATACCATGACTTTTATGCAGCAATTAAAATGGATTGTTTATTGGAGTGATGTTGTAAAAGGATTGGTAAAAGCAACGGTATTTGGTTTTATTTTTTCGTCTATTGCTTGTTATAAAGGTTTTAAGGCAAAAGGAGGAGCAAAAGGGGTAGGAGAAGCAACAACAAGTGCCGTTGTCGCAGGATTACTTTCTATTTTAGTTGGTGATTTTATTATTACTCTTTTCCAAGTAAGGTAATTTAGTTTAATTATGTCTAAAGATAGTCTTGTTTCTTTAATTGATGTGAAAAAATCATTTGGAAATAACCATGTTTTAAATGGCTTAAATATAGAAATTCCTAAACATAAAATATCTTTTATTATTGGGCGAAGTGGAGAAGGGAAGTCAGTTACATTAAAAAGTATTATTGGTATTCTTAAGCCTGACTCTGGTGAAGTTTTTATTGACGGATTTAAAATGAATGATGCCAATGAAGACAAATGGAATGAAGTTCGACAAAAAATCGGGATTCTTTTTCAAGATGGGGCTTTGTTTGATAGTTTGAATATTTTTGAAAATATTACTTTCCCTATTCAGAATCACTTAAAAATGTCATTAAAAGATATGGAAATAGAAGTTGAAAAATTATTAGATATTGTAGGCTTACCTGGTATTCAATATAAATACCCGCCTGAGATTTCTATAGGTGAACGAAAAAGAGTTGGTCTTGCAAGGGCTTTAGCATTAAAACCACAATTGTTACTTTATGATGAACCAACAACAAGTATGGATCCTCTCGTTTCCGATTTGATAGATAATTTAATTTACAATACACAAAAAAACTTGGATGGTATAACTTCCGTTGTGGTGAGTCATGATATCACTTCTGTTATGAATATTGCAGAGTATATCTTTCTTTTACATAAAGGAAAAATTTACTTTCATGGGACAGCACAAGAATTTGCATCAAGTAAAGATGAACTCGTAAGGCAATTCTTAACTGGCGGCAGAAAAGGTCCTTTGGAAGTTCCTATCGCATAAACTAAAATAATATCATTAATGCCATTTGGCTTTTAAAGGATTTTTTTTTCATGTCTTTGTCTTCAGAAGTAAGAGTTGGATTATTCGCTATTGCTGCAGTCTCTGTTTTAACCACAACAGCTATTGTTCTTGGTGGGAATCCTTTTGCGTCCAAAAAACAATATTTTCATACAACAATTAGTAACGTTAGAGGAGTTGCAGAAAGAACCCAAGTACGTGCTTCAGGTGTTCAGGTAGGGGAAGTAATTTCGGTTGATATTTTACAAGATGGGGCTCGAATTAACTTTAGTGTAGACGGAAATTTAAAAATCCCTAAGGGCTCTTTCATTGAAATAAAATCGCGCGGTATTCTTGGTGATGTTTATATAGAAATCGTTCGTAATTCCTCTGGTATTGGTTTTATGAAATCCGGTGATATGATGCCTCGAAATCCGGAGTCCAATGACATTGAAGCCCTAATGACAAATTTAAATAATATTGCACGGGATATTAAACGAATTACAGGTTCACTTTCGAATGTCTTAGGTACCAAAGATGGTGAAAGTTCTATTCGTAAAATTGTCGATAACATTGAAGGGATGACTTCGGATCTTCGTGAAGTAACAGCATCTCAAAAAACAAATTTAAAAGAAGCCATTCAGGGTATTCGTGATAGTGCTGTAAAAATTTCATCGTTAATTCAACGTAACGATACAAAAATAGATCAAATTATTTCTGATATTAAAACATTTACAACTGAATTAAGACAAATATCTACACCAGAAAATCGTGAAAGAATTGAAAGTATTATTGCAAACGTGGATGAAGCGACTGCTTCCTTCAAACGAATGGCAGCAAAAATAGAAAAAGGCGAAGGAACAATAGGCCAACTTATTGCGAAAGATGAAACGGCAGATGAAGTAAAAGCGACGCTAAAAAGTATTCAAGATGTTGTAAAACCAATATCTCAATTAAAATTAACCATGACGGATAGAGCAGAATACCGCGTTGCAAATGCCGACACTGGAGATAAATTTGTAAATGAATTTAATTTATTATTTTCTACCAGACCGGATAGGTACTATTTATTAGGAATTACAAATGCTTCCTATGGAAGGCAAGTAAAAAACACGACAACAACTTCAACTATTAATGGAAATACAACACAAACAACGACTCAAGAAAATACAACAGAAAACACTTCTTATTTAAGATATAATTTGCAAATTTCACAGAGATTTGGATTTGTAGGTTTACGTTTAGGAATGTTTGCAAGTTCGGGTGGTTTTGCATCTGATGTTTATTTATTTAATGATAGATTTGTTAGTACCGTTGAATTTTCTCAATTTGGGGGTAGTCCGACTCCATCAGATACACAATATGGCAGCAAGGGGCCATTTAATGTGAAAGCTTTTTCCAATATTTTTATCACGCCTAATATTTTTCTTACTGCTGGAGTGGATGGACTTGTCTTGTACAGCAAGCCCTTTCCATTTGTGGGAGCGGGCTTTTCAATTACGGATGAAGATATTAAAGGTTTATTTGGTGTAGCTGCTTTAGCTAAATAAAGTTACAGTTAAGTAACTTTATTTAATAGGTTGCTTTAAAAGATTCAAATTTAATAAGGTTTTCTTTGTCATCTTTTATTGAAATAAGTTTTAACTTACCATTATTTGATTTATCATAACCAATTGCATGATCTCTCATTAAATGAGGAATGATAAGACCATCCTCAAAAGCCCATTTTTTATTGTTATTATTTGTGCATTGTTCAGCAATAATATTATTAGAACCTTTTTCAATCGTTAGACACAAATTATTGTTACCTGATCTCGATTTAAATTGATACGTATCGTTATCGTAACCCCAAGTTTGAGTGCGATCTTTTCTTGAGTCAGCAATAATAACTTCTCCCTTATCACTATCCTCGTTTGGATCTACAGTTAAGTAATTTTCAGAGAAGAGATCCATTGTTGTTTGTAATTCAATGTTTTGCTCAGATGCAAATACCGGTGAATTCCAGTTGATAGTAATACGTTTTAATATTTTATCTTCTTTTTGATCTGAATTTGCATTTTGGAGAGGAATACGAACGCTATCATAATCCAAACTATATGTGCTCCAAAGAAATAGGGGAGGCATTGGATAAACAGATCCTAATAAAACTCCAGCAACAACACTTGTTTCAAATTCAAAATCAGATTTTCCAATATATTCTTTATCGGCTTTAAAAATTGCCTGAAAAGCAGGGATAAATTGAGAATGATGAATAGCAGAAAATTTATTTTTATTTGCTACCCAGCTATCATCCCAAAGGGTACCCGATGAAGAGGGGCCTGTTAAATAAGTACTTAGATTATCAAATACTTTCGCATTCCAGCTCCAAGCAGCCTCATTTATACCGCTTTTATTTTCAATATCATAATTATAGGTATCAAAAATAATTGTTCTGGTGTTTGTGAAATCGACATCGGCTTTTAAATTTACACCAACTTTACCAGATGGAATTCCCTTGGCATCGATATTTAAATCTCCTGAAGCCCCTCCTGAAAATCCGTATTTAAATCCTCTGGATTGAGTAACAGTTTCCTTTTTATTTACATTTTGAGGAAATGTTTCGGAAAGATTTACAGGAATATTTATATTTTCTTTAAGAAGTTTTATAGAAAATTTATGTTCATTTGCAAATGGCCCGATGAAATCAAGTCTGTGAGCTCTGCTTTGCCACCAGCCATGATCTTGTTTTAAATCTTTTGCCAATTGCCAACCAGAACCACTATCTTCTTTTGGAGAAACAGTCACAATTAAAAATTTTCCGGATGGTGTTACATAAGAATAACCGGATTCCGAATTGTCTTTTTTCGCAATTGCTTTTGATCCAATTAAGTCTAATTGATAATTAATTTGAACATTTGCTTTTCCATCACAGTAATCAACTACTTCATCGCTAGAAAAGTAAAGAGAACCTTTCATTTTAAGCATTTCGCATTTTAAGTTTTCTCTAATTAAAGTTACTTTTGCCTTTGCATTAGAGACTTCCGTATTTGGATTTTGCTTTAAATTTTCTGTTTTTTGTGATTTTAAATTTGTATTTAATTCACTGATATAATTTTCAAGTTGATTTTTATTCCCAGAAACAAAGTGAGGAATATTATTATCTTTGATTAATAATAAATTTTCATCTTCATTAATAGATAATCCCGTAATTTGCTCTGATATATTTTTAACTACTTCAGGGTCAGATGATTTATAATCAAAATAAATAGGTCTATTATTTTCATAAGCACTTCTAACCATGGAGGCGTCTTTATTTTTTAAATTATTTGTATAAAGAACAGAATTGTCTTTTGGTGACAAATTTTCATTATTAGATTTGCTGCATGCTGTAGATAATATTGAAATTAAACTAGTATATAGTACAGTATATCTAAAGTTATTTAATATTTTATTTTCCATTAAAGCCTCCCTTAGCCATAGAATTTCAACCATAATTTCTTGTTAGCAATTCATGTGCCAATTTTTTAAATAGCTATTTTTATGTTTTTTTAAATATAAGTAGTAATGAATAATAGATTAAATTTTGATTAAAAAAAAATGTTGATCTCTTGTTTGAGAACTACTCTCAATAATTATCTTTTAATCATTATTTCTATTCTTTAAAAAGATAAGGCATTGTAATATGGATATAATAAATAAATATAAATAAATATAAATAAAATATTTATGTGTAATTAATTAATATGAATAACTTATTTATTTGTATAAACTTTTTACAGTATATGTCTAGGATTTATAATAATTATAAATATTTATTATTAATAAATATAGGAAACAAATTATATAATATTATATTAAATAATAAATATATAATATTGGATTCATTTTTTAATATTAATTTTATAATTTACTAGTAATATTTTTAATTTGTATAAATATATAAAAAAATATAGGCTATACTAGTAGATAGTAAGACCTATATTTCATAAATGAGATTATTTAAAAAAATAGAGCTTTAAATTATTATTTTAAAGCCAGTTTTTCATCTATATCTTTTTTGATAGCTTCAAAACTCAAATTACCTTCATACTTTTGTCCATTGATAAAGATAGAAGGGGTCCCACTGACGCCAATGCTATTGCCTTCTTCTAATTGAGCCATAACAGACTTGCTAAGAGTTTTGTCTTTATCTTCCATACAAGATTTAAAATCATTCAGATTGAGTTTTAGGTCTGTTGCATATTTATAGTACATATCACCCGATAGTTTATCCATAGGGGCACGGCTAAATAATAATTTATGCATTTCCCAGTATTTATTTTGATTTGCCGCACATTTTGCAGCAATTGCTGCTGGCATGGCTTCAGGGTGAATTTGAGTTAAAGGAAAGTCTTTAAATACATATTGAACCTTTCCTTTATAAGCAGCGAGTACTTTTTCAATTGTTTCATGGGCTTGTACACAGTACGGGCACTGGTAGTCTGCAAACTCAACAATAGTTACTTTAGGATCTTTCAATGAACTGTCATACTTATAGCCTTCATTGTTAAACGTAACTTGAATATCTTTTGGCTTTTCTATTCCAACAACACTAATTTTGCCTTCTTCTTGTGCTTTTAGAAGAATTCCCTGTTCTGCTTTAGATTGTTCCATTCTAGTTAAATATTGTTTAACTAAACCAGCTCTTTCTTTTTCAGGAATTTGTTGCATTTGTGGATTTGCTGCATTTTCTTTAATAAAGTTTTGAACAACTTCATCGGAGATATTTGCGTTTTTTGTATAAAAGTCTTTTTTCGCTAAATCTAAACTTGCAATTTTATTTTTAGATTGATAGTCGGCAAACCAAGAGTCTAAATAATATTTTTCAAGTATGGCTTGTGCTGTTTCGTAAACTTTTTTTTGTGCGTTCACGAGTTCTGTTTTTTCTGCAATGGAAAGGTCAGAAAATTTAACTTGTTTTGAATTATAAGTTCCTAAAATTTCCGTATTCGTTTTATCTTTTTGAGTAACACATCCTGCAATAGCAAAAGCTAAAATAGTGATAGATGTTCCAATATGGTATTTATTTATTTTCTTCATTTTTGACAAAAGTAAATTCATTATTCCTCCAAAATTAATATAAAAACGATTTAAATATACACATGATCTCCAATAAGGAAAACATTATTTAAGATGTATTTTATTTAGAGAGTAGATTTTTTGTTAATTCGGTAAGCAGTTCATTCAAGCTCTGGTTGTCATAGGAGACATGTGTCGCAAAATGTTTAGAGGGTTGAACAAAAGTCTCATGCATAGGTTTTACAAAGGATTCAAATTGTAATTTGACTCCATCGGGATGTCTGCCTCGCTCTTCAACATCTCTTTTTAGGCGTCTTGCGTATCGAGTGTCTTCTGAAATATCGATAAAAATAGAGAGATCAAAAAAGGGTCTCAGTATTTCTTGAGAGAGAATTAAAATACCATCGACTATAATATAGGCAGAAGGTTCAACTCGAATTGTTTTTTCTTTTCTTGTATGGGTGACAAAATCATAAATAGGGACTTCTATCGGTTGGTTTTGAGATAATTTTTTTAGATGTTCAGCCATCAGTTTAAAGTCAATGGCATTGGGGTGATCAAAATTAACCGTACCATCCCCTTTAAATTGAGCACTATGATCATGATAATAACTATCTTGACTTATAATTTGGCAGTTTTCTTTGCCAATGAGTTCCCAAAGTCTTCTTGCTGCTGTTGTTTTTCCAGAGCCGCTACCGCCAGTTATAGCTATGATTGTTGTGTCTGCTGATTTTTTCAATTTCCAACCTCTATCAATTACTGGATTTATATTGTTCCGTAGATTCTGTCTCCTGCATCGCCAAGGCCAGGTAGAAGATAGCCTTTTTCATCCATAGATCTTTCTACAGATAAACAATAGACAGATACATCAGGATGCGTTTCTTGCAAAATTTCCAAACCTTCAGGTGAAGCAAGTAAGCAGTGAAAACGAATTTCATTTACACCATATTGTTTCAATCTATCAATAGCAGCAACGACGGTAGCTCCTGTAGCTAGCAAAGGGTCGAGTAAGAATATTTTATTTCTTTCAATATCATTAGGTAATCTAAAATAATACTCTACGGTATTATTTAAAAATTTATCCCGATAAATTCCAATATGACCAACCTTTGAATGTGGAAACATTTGCATAAATCCATCAAGCATACCCATGCCTGCTCTCATTACGCCCACAATAGTAACATCTTCATAAATAAACGGGCTTTCCATTTTTTCGAAGGGGGTTTCAATCATAAAATTTTTTACTTTTAAATCGCGGGAACTCTCATATGCCATAAGACGACTGACTTCACTAAGGAGTCTTCTAAAATCCCCACTATTTGTCTCTTTTTTTCTAAGAATAGATAAAGAATGGGCAAGTAAAGGATGTTGAAGAATATGAATATTTTTATGATCATTTTTTAATAAATGTTTCGGCATTTTAATTCCTTTAATTTTTTTTTGATTCTTTGAAGATTTAAATTTTAACTTAACATGATAAACTAAACTATAAAAGTTTTTTTAGAGAAAATATTTTCATTTTATTGAATTCGTTTATTTAATTATACTTTACCAAGTCATACAAATGATAAGATAAATTCTATCATATTATTTGGCAAAATTATCGTCTTTATATAATACTTTTGAAGTTTGAATTAGGAAATAAACAAGCTTAGGGCAATTTTATCCCAATATGATACAATGAATTATTTTGGGATCTAAATTAAAAATGGAACGCCCTTTCAAAAGTTCAAGTAATAAGGTGACATAAAATGAGTTTTAAAAAACTTCCATTTATAATAATGCTATTTTATATTTTATTTTTACCACACTTCTCTTTTTCAAAAGAAAATGTTTTAAAAATATCTACCTTGGAATGGCCGCCTTATGTTATTTCTAACCAAAAAGATCTGGGTTTTTTTTGTGTCATTGTTAAAAGTATTTTAAAAAAAATAGGGTATGAAAGCCAAATTGAAGTCATGCCATGGGCTCGAGCATTACACTTAGTGGAAAATGGTTCTTATGATGGAATTATTCCTGCCTATTATTCAAAAGAAAGAGCTCATTATCTTTTATATTCTGACCCCATTTATTATTCTAAAATAGTTCTATTTAAAAGAAAAAAAAGTAATATTAAATTTAATAAACTTTCCGATTTAAAAAATTATTCGATAGGTGTTATAAGAGGGGGTGTTACATCCGAAGAATTTGATAATGCTTCTTATTTAAAAAAAGAAGAAGCAGCAAGTGATGAAAGAAATATTGTTAAACTTTGCAAAAATAGAATAGATCTATTAAATGGAGATCTTGAAGTTATTAAATATATTTCAAGTAATTTCTATCGAGAATGTTATGACAAAATAGAGCCACTAGAAACTCCATTAAATGTACAATCTTTGTCATTAGCTCTTAATAAAAATGTCCCCAATGCAGAAAAAATTATTAAAAATTTTAATATTGAACTAAAAAAATATATAGAGCAAAATGAAATAAATAAAATTTATAATAAATTTGTTCCTCGGTAAATTATTTGTGAGAAAAACTAATTTTTTTTGATTCATAATGTGAATAGCAATTTTGCAAAGGAATATTTTTTAACATGAAGTTGTTAGGTGATTTAAAGAAAATAAATAAAAAAAGCTCACTAATTAAAAGTGAGCTTTTGTATAATTATTTTTTATCATAGAAAGCAACGCTGATGAATCTTTGATTATTATTATAATCTACAAGATTTTCAGTAGCATTGTTATCGTCTTTTGTAAGTGCTTTACAATTTTGTTCTATATCAGTTTTAACAGGATCATTATTTAATTTGCTTATCCAATCAAAATTGCATTGGGCAAATTTTTTCATACTTGAATTTTCATCAATACCTCCAGTCATATATATATTACCATCAAGTTTATTATATTTTATGTGTCCATAAAGACCAGAAAATATATCAGATAGGTCGCCTTTGTTAGTTATTACGATATCTCTTTTAGTTCCTTGAGCTGGACTAACATCAGGGCGTACTAAGATTAATTTATTAGAATGTCTTTGAATAAATTGGTCTAAATTGCCTTTCTTAAAATGTAAAATACCGCTTTCATATGAAGGGCTTTCCGAAGCATTAATTTTTTGAACTTCTTTCAGGTTTACCATAGGAGCGTTTTCAATTGATAAATAATTAGGTAATTCCATTTGAGCAATACTATATACATCTCCTTTTTTTATAGAAAGAAGCAAATTATCATTTGCTTCTGATAAATAAGCCACCGCTCCTGAAACACTACTATTATTAAAAATACTATTAGAATTTGTTTTGCATCCTTTTATTAGCCCATCACTTTTTGTAATTGGGCACATAGTAATATCATTTCTTTCATGTGCTTTAATATAAAGATAACCATTTTTAATAAGAGAATTACCATCTCTAGTATTTGAAGGTACATCATTAAGTTGTTGAACGGAGCAAGCTTCAAAAGCGTCGCCGTCATTTGAAATTTTACAATTAGCTAATAAAAATTTATCATTTTGCTCAAAATTTCTTCCAGTAATATAAACTCTACCATTTGATCCAATATTGATATCTTGTGGTGAAGTAATATCATTTAAAATATTATCAAAAGAAACATCAACTTTACTGTCTTTATGAATACCATTTGTTTTATCTGTAAGGTATTTTTGAATTTTGATGTTTTTGTCATTTTGATTACTGTTTCCTTTAGATAAAACATATATAGTATTACCTGATTTAACTTGGTTTATAGTACCATCAATATTATCTGTTATATTACCATTACCACCATTACCACCATTACCACCATTACCACCATTACCACCATTGCCACCATTGCCACCATTGCCACCATTATTTTCTTTTGGTGTTTCTGAATTAGAATCTCCTTTATTACAAGATGCTAAAACGAGCGCTGACCCTAAAGTAACAGCGATTAAAATTTTTGAACGAACTGATTTCATGTAACATTCTCCTAAGAAAGTTTGAAAAATAAGAATTTTAACATTAAAATTCTTATGAATTAAATTGATGTAATTCCTTTACAGCAAACTATTTTTATCACCAAAAAATTTTTATGTATATTAATTTTATTTTTTGAAAATAGTTTTTAATTTTAATTATTTAAGGAAATGAGTATTTTTTTGTTGGTTTAACTTAATGATTTTATTAAATAAATTATTGGACTAATAAATAAAAACTTTATTTAAATTAGATTAAGAAAATGATATTTTTCATGATTAAAATTATAAAATATATCATTTTCATTACAATTTATTTTATTATAAATATTTTAAATAACATTTTATTCATTTGAAATTCATTCGGAATATACAAATTCTCATTTAGGTTTTAACTCTATTTTTTTATTGGGTTTAAATATTTTTATTTTTTTAATTTATTTGGAGCTAAATGAAAAATATATTAATCGCATTTTCTATTTAATGCTAATTTATAGTTGCAAACCAGAGCAGCTATTTAATACTAGAACCCAAAATAAATGCAATACTTGGTATGATCACCGAAAAGTGGTCTGTTAAATTTCATAATTTTTTTCATATTCTAAAGGAGTATGATAATCAAGGGCAGAGTACGCACGAATTCTATTATAAAACGCCTCTATATATTCTATGACTGAAGATTTTGCTTCTTTTCTTGTAAAAAAGTTAAATGATGCACTAATTCTTTTTTCAAAGTGGTAAAATAATTCTGTAATGGAATTCTCATAACAGCTATTACTCATACTTAGATGAAAATGATTTAATTTCAATTATTTTTACCTTCTTTGCTTGAATATTGAGAGCCTTTGTCACTAAGAAAAATGATTCCTTTTGGAAAATGAGATCTTTTTTGTATGCTACATTTAGTGAATTCAAAACGATTTCTCTTTTTAAATTATTTTGCATACTCCAGCCAATTATTCCTCTTAAAAAAGTATCTAGGGGCTGTCCAACATAATTTCAAGCAACAATTTTCATGCCAATATTGAATTTCCAGAAATTTAAGCAAATTGCTGCTAGTTTCACAAATACCAGATAATTTTCTGATTTTCTTTCATAACGAATAATCACCCTACGAAATGTTTGTAAATCGGCAAAATAATTTTCATCTATGTGTCTTCTTTTATATCGACGAAGATTACGTCCATCTTGCCTATTATTTATTCGATTTATTTTATTAGGAGCAATTAATTTCACTTCTAATTCCTGTAACTGATTTTTTATAGGAAATGAATCATAAGCTTTATCACCAATAAGAATTAATGGTTTTAATTTTTTAGGCACTTTTTCTATTATTGGCAAGATAAATTTTGATTCATGAGGTGTTGCATTCTCAAGACTCAAATGTAATATTTTATTATTTCTTGAAACAATTGCAAATAATTTTGTTCCTTTTCCAGCTTTTGTTCCCCCAATTTTATCTCCTCCTCTTTTAGATTCGGTAAATGTTGCGTCAATGTAAGCTTCTTTTATTTGGTAGTCTTTATTCTTCTTGTTTTTTGAAGACATGTTAAACAATATAATTCCAAGAATATTGTTTTTTCTAAATTTTTCAAACCAATAATAACAAGTACTTTTTGGTGGAAAGTTTTCTCGTGGTAATAAATGCCATTGCGATCCAGTAACTAAAATCCAAATAATTCCTCCTAGTATATTTTTCATTTCATGTTTTCTGGTTTTATAACTCAAAAAAAGTGGGGATATCTCTTGCGCAAGAATCATTATCTGATTTATATTTCTCATCTGGTGTTCCTTTAT
>RRZT012632349.1_pt1 | contig 58003 bp, 47 predicted proteins | sample 2165551 | NCBI WGS metagenome assembly RRZT01 (sample SAMN10456910, study PRJNA506462) | wastewater metagenome | biome: wastewater; feature: sludge; material: wastewater sludge; isolation source: wastewater sludge with Escherichia coli K12::gfp cells carrying plasmid... | place: USA: Moscow, Idaho... | reverse complement strand
CCCCGACCGTGGAACAGGCGCAGCCCGACACCGTGACGACGCGTCACGTCGCGCAGGCGTCGCTGGGTTTGGTGAATCTCCCACTGGCTGGTCAGCACGCCGGCCTGCTTGTTGGAGTCGGAGTAGCCCAGCATGACCTCGAGGCGATCCCCGCGCAACGCGACCAGGCGGCGGAAGGACGGATCGCTGAGGAGGCCGTCGATCAGTTCGGCGCTGTTGCGCAGTTCTTCGATGGTTTCCAGGAGGGCCACGATGCCGAGGTCTGCGTGCGCCCCGCTCCCGTCGGCCCCGCCGTAGAGGTCGACCAGGCCTGCCTCCCGGGCGAGGATCGCCGCGGCAAGTATGTCGTCGACGCCGTGCGTCATCGAGACGATGTACGTCTCGATCACCTCCAGGCCGTACCGAGCCTGCGCCTCGCCGATGGCGGTGAAGACGTCGAACGTTTTGCGTGCTGTGCCGTCGAGGGGGGAGTGACGCCCGGCCAGGGGACGCCGAGAGGCGAGTTCCGCAGAGAGGACCTCGCAGCGCTCCTCGCGGGTGAGGTCGGCGTAGGGCCGATCCAGGACGCCGAGCCGGTCCAGGAGTGCGCCGACCGCCTCGTGATGGGCATCCGAATGCTCCCGGATGTCCAAGGTGGCGAGGTGAAGCCCGCTGGCGGACAGCTCTTGAATCGCGGCACGGACCCGGCCGTGAGCGGCCAGTTGGCTGTGGTGGTCGGCCAGGGAGTCGGCGATGAGCAGAAGATCTGCCAGCATCTCGGGGGCGTCGGCGTAGTCGAAGCCCGGTTCGTGGCGCGCCCCCATCCGGTTGCGCTGCCGGGTGTTGATCAGCTTGACGCGGATGCAGCTGAGCTTGAGACGGTACGGCTCTTCGGCATTGATGGACAGGAGTCGTTCGTCGAGATCGAGACGGCCCAGGTCCTCGCGCAGCGACTCCAGCAGCGGCGCCGACACCTCGGCGAGGCGATCCGAGATCGACAAAGAGGTGATGAGGTCGCTCACGACCTCCAGGGCGTGGGCCACCGCATGCTCGTGCTGCAACTGCAGCACCTCGCGGGTCACGGCGGGGGTGACGAAGGGGTTCCCGTCGCGGTCGCCGCCGATCCAACTCCCCAGCCGGATCGGCGCGGCCAGGGCGTCGGGTTGGATGCCGTGCTCCGCGCACAAGGCGTTCAGGTCACCCAGGACGGCAGGAAGGGCGTCGGCGACGATGGCGTCGACGTAGAACAAAGCATTGCGCGCCTCGTCCACCGGCGTCGGTGAGGCCAGCCGCAACTCGTCGGTCTGCCACAACAAATCGATGGTCTCCGCGAGGCGGCGATCCTGCCGATGGCGAGCCACACTGCCTTCAGGTGTCGTGGCGGCGAGTTCGTCGGCGATGTCGCGCAGCTTCAGTAAGACCGACCGACGGGAGGCCTCCGTCGGGTGCGCGGTGAACACCGGACGCAAGTCGGTGGCGGCGATCGTCTCGGCCAACAGGTCGGGGCCGCCTTCGGCCACGATCGCGGAGACGGCTCGCTCCAACCACCCTTCCCGAGCGTCGGACGCCTCGATGGCGCGGACACGGTGCACCTGCTCGGCCGTGTTCGCGAGTTGGAAGTACGACGCGAACGCCCGCACCAGCGCCGTCGCGTCCCCGAGATCGAGCTCACGCAGCGTCTCTCGCGCGAGCGCGGCGGCGTCGGGGGACGACTGCGACCGGGCCTCTTTGATCTGAAGCCGCACGCTCTCCACCAGGTCGAGAAGTCGCGGGCCTCCCTGCCGGACGAGGCTCTCGCCCAGCAGGGTGGAGACGCGACGCACGTCGGCGCGGAGTTCGGGGTCGATGGTGGCGCTGTCCTCGGGATTGGTCACCGGGCAAGAGTGCCAGGCGTCCCTGCTGATCCGCTGAGGCGTCCGCCTGCTGGGGGACTACTTGACGCCACCTCGTGACAGCGCTTGGGCCGTGAGCGGAGGCCCTTGACAGCCTGGTAGGCGTTCTTTAACCTATTTTACGAACCGACTTTCTGGAACTTTCACGGTGGGCGAAGGGGCCCCCGGTTCCGGACCCACAGTGATGTGGTCGTTAGGAGAGAACATGGCTCAGGATCGCTTCTCACTCGCAGGAAAGAACGCCGTCGTCACGGGGGGCGCACAGGGCATCGGCAAGGTGGTAGCCCATGCGCTGGCCGAGCAGGGCGCCAATGTGGCGCTGGTCGACCTGAATGACGCGACCCAGGTGGCGGCGGAGATTGCATCGACCCACGGGGTGCGCACCACCGCCCTGACCTGCAACGTCACGGATCCGGCTCAGGTTGCCGACGCCATCGCTGGCGCAGCCGCCGAACTGGGGCCGCTGGACCTGCTGTTCAACAATGCGGGCATCGTCTTGCACAAGCCTGCGCTGGAGTGCACACCCGAGGACTTCACCCGCGTGGTCGACGTCAACCTCAACGGCATCTTTTTCGTCGCTCAGGCGTTTGCGCGTCACCTCGTCGAGCAAGGCCGCCCCGGCAACATCGTCAACACGGCCTCCATGTCGGGCACGATCGTCAACATCCCTCAGAAGCAGGCCTCCTACAACGCCTCCAAGGCGGGCGTGGAGCACCTCACCAAGTCGCTGGCCGTCGAATGGGCCGATCTGGGCATCCGTGTGAACGCGATCAGCCCCGGATACATCGCCACTGAGATGACCGGGACGGTCCGTGAGGACTGGCGCCAGGCCTGGGAGGGCATGATCCCCTTCGGGCGCATGGGCACCCCCGAAGAACTGGCGGGGGCGGTCATCTACCTGCTCTCCGACGCCGCGACCTACACCTCCGGCGCGAACATCATCATCGACGGCTGCTTCACCGTCGTCTGATCCTGAACTCCGGCGCGGTCACCTGACCGAGTGTCCCCGAATCCTCCGCGCGACGAAGCGCGGAGGGTGCGCCGGTCCTTGCACGTCACGGTCATCCACGAATGTCAGGAAGGTCACACCATGAGCACAAAGCTCGGCATCGCCGCCTCCATACTCGCCATCGCTGTCTCCCTCGCCGCCTGCACCACGGGCGGAGCCCCCGCCTCCGGCGGAGCGGGAACTGCGTCGGGGTCGAAGGAGATCTACTACTCCACCAAGAACTCCACCGAACCCGTCCACGTCGCCATGGCCAACGGCGTGGTGAACGCCGCAACCATGCTCGGCTACCAGGGCAAGGTCACCGTCGCGGAAGCAGATGCCGCCAAGCAGAACGACCAGCTCAACAACCTGGTCCAAAACATCCAACCGGCCGCCTTGGTGGTCAACCCGTACGACAGCGATTCCGTCGCTGACGTTTTGGGGCGCGCCAAGCAGGCCAACATCCCCGTCGCCGTGATCGACAACAAGGCCAACAACGCCCAGGTGGACGTGTCGGTGCTGTTCGACAGCGTGAAGTCGGGACAGATCGCCGGAGAAAAGGCGGTCGAACTGCTGAAGGAGAAGAACGGGTCGGAGAGCGGCGTCGTCGTCAACCTGTACGGCGAGGTCGTCTCGCAGGTCTTCAAAGAGCGCTCGCAAGGCTTCGAGCAGGTCATCAAGCGCTACCCGAACATCCAACTGGTCTCCGTTCTGGGCGCACCGCAGGCTGACAAGGCCACCAGCGCCCTCAACAACGTCATCGCTGATCTGAAGTCCTCCGGCAAGAAGGTGGACGTGGTCAACACGCCGACCGACACAGCCACGTTGGGTGTCATCGAGTCGCTGAAGACCAACGGCATGTGGCACAAGGTCGGCCAGCCCGACCATGTCGCTGTCATCTCCCACGATGGGCTGGGCGACATCCTCCACCAGGTCAAGGACGGCTACATCGACGCCGAGGTCGTCATCGACGTCTTCGGAGTCGGCGGCATCGCCACCGAGGTACTCAAGGCCTACCCGATGGACGGCAAGCCCGTCCCGACGTCAGGCACCTTCACGCCTCAGGGTAAGTACCTCAACACCCAGGTGACCTTCACCAAGGGCGACTCTGGCCCCACGATCATGCTCGACCCGGTGCTGGTCACCGCGTCGAACGCGGACAACCCGCTGATCTGGGGCAACGCCTAACCGCTCGCCAACGGCCGGCGCTGGCCTGACGTCAGCGCCGGCCCTTCCATCAGGGGGCCAATCGCATGAGCCAACCGCTGCTCCGCGTCACCAACGTTTCTAAGATCTTCGGCGCCACGCGTGCCCTGTCTGGGGCCAACCTGGACATTGCTGCGGGGGAGATCCACTCACTGCTCGGTCGCAATGGCGCGGGCAAGTCGACCCTGGTCAACATCATCGCCGGGGTATACCCACAAACCGAGGGCGATGTCGTGTTCGACGGCCACGACCTTCGCAAGCTGGACATCTTCGCCCGCCAAAAGCTGGGCATCCGTCTCGTTCCCCAGCACGAGAACTCTTTCCCCGACCTCACTGTGGCCGAGAACATCTTCGCGGGGGACTTGCCCAAGAAGAACGGCCTCGTGGACTGGTCGACCATCAACGAGGTTGCAGCCCAAGAACTCGCCGCCTATGGGGTCGACGCCGACCCCCGTGGCATGGTCCGAGACCTCAGCTCGATCGATGCGCGCAAACTGAACATCATCCGTTCGATGCACAGCGGCGCGCGGCTCATCATCTTGGACGAGCCCACGACGGCTCTCACCACACGCGAACGGGAGGAACTCTTCGCCTTTGTCCGAGACCTGAAGGCGATGGGCACCGCCTTCATTTTCATCTCCCACTACCTCGGGGAGGTGTTGGACCTCTCCGACTCCATCTCCGTCCTGCGCGATGGCCTGATGTACCCGGTGGAGGACCGCGCATCCGCGACGCAGGAACACCTGGGGGAGTTGGTGGCAGGAGGGCAGGTGGAACTCACCCGACGACGCGTCGAGCGACCCGACCCCAGCGACGTCCTCGTTCAGATCCGGGGGCTGAGGAGCACAGGAGTCGAGGACGTTGATCTTGGCATCCGTCGCGGGGAGGTGCTCGGCATCATCGGGTTCCCCGGTTCGGGGGCCCGCGAGTTCTGCCGCGCACTGTTCGGCGCCGACCGCGTCACCAGCGGCACAGTCCACCTGGAAGGACGTCTTGTGCGTCTGTCCTCGCCCCGGCAGGCGCTGCGGGAAGGGATCGCCTACATCTCGTTTGATCGCCATCGCGAGGGAATCATGCCCTTGATGGATGTCAACGAGAACATCGGCATCAGTAGTCACGCAGGAGCGTTGCGCCGAGCGTGGGGGTTCTTGGACCTGAAACGGCAGCGGCAGCGCTCCCAGCAGTACCGCGACGAACTCAAGATCAAGTGCAACACGATCTTCGATCCGATGGACAGCCTTTCCGGGGGCAACCAGCAAAAGGTCCTGGTCAGTCGTCTACTCAGCACGCAACCCTCGCTGCTGATTCTGGATGAGCCCACCGTCGGCATCGACATCCTCAGCCGTGAAGAGATCATCTCCAAGGTCTTGGAACTCACCCGCACAGGGATGAGCGCCCTTTACCTGACCAACGACTACGAGGAACTCCTCCGCGTGGCCGACCGGCTCGTCTTCTTCGACGAAGGCCGTGTGGCCAGCGTGGTGGACAACGACGACCTCACCATCGAACAACTCACCCAGATCCGGGACAGCAACAAGGAGGCGGCGTCAGCATGACCGCGGTTTCTTCGGGGAGAAAGATCCTCGACTTCAGCATGAACAATGCGGTGTGGATCCTGCTGATCCTCGCCATCGGCATCATGGGCCTCTTCCGGCCCTCCTTCTTCTCCGTGGGCATCTTGTCCAACATCTTGGTCCAGGCGACGGTGCTGGGGCTCCTCGCCATTGCGATCTCCATGGTCATCCTGCTGGGAGACATCAACCTCTCCACGGTGGGAACGGCAGGGTTCTCGGCGCTGACGGGCGTCATCGCCATGAAGGCGGGATTGCCCGTTCCCCTGGCGATCCTCGTCATCGTGATCATGGGCTCGTTGATCGGTCTCGTGAACGGACTGATCGTGACCAAGTTGCGCGCTAATGCCTTGATCACGACCCTGGCCATGAACATGGTGCTCCAAGGTGCACTGCTGGCCATCACCGGAGGCTCCAGCCTTTCCAACCTGCCGGATTCGTTCAAGTTCGTCAGCCAGGGACGCATTGCTGGCTTCCCCGCGTTGCCTTTGGTTCTGATCGTCGTCTTCTTCCTCTTCCACATCATCTGGACGCGCACCGAGTTCGGCCGAGACCTGTTCGCCGTCGGTGGCAACCCTCGCGCCGCCTACATCGCCGGTATCAAGGTGGACCGCGTCAAGATCGGGGCCTACGTGATCTCCGGCCTGCTCTCGGGTCTGGCAGGCTGGCTCCTGGCGGGTTACATGGGCGCAGTCACGTCGTCCTTTGGAACGACGTACGAAATGCAGGTCATCGCCGCTGCGGTGATTGGCGGGGTCAGCCTGACCGGTGGCCGCGGCAGCATTCTGGGTGTCTTGGCGGGCACGCTGTTGCTCACCGTCATCCAGGTCGGCTTGGCGATTCTGGGCATCCAGCAGACGCTGATTACGCTGGCCGGGGGCCTGATGATCTTCGCCGCCGTGCTGATCGACGCTCTGCGTAATCTGTACGGAGCCCGCAGGTCGTCATGACGTGTGGTGAGGCGCCGAGAGGGCGAGGAAGCCCCCGTCGAGCAGGAGGAATGCATGGGCACCGGAGTCACGCGCAGTACGACGCGCGCCATCTACGACTTCATCTGGCGCCATGAGCCGGCCACCAAGAACGAGATTGCGGCGGCCCTAGGAATCAGTCTTCCCACGGTGTCGAAGTACCTCACCTACTTCGCCCGTGAAGGGCTGATCGATGTCGGAAGCAAGCTCTCCTCAGGGGCGCGAGGGGGCCGGATCCCCATCGGGTACGTCTGCCGCGACAACGGCCGGTTCGCTATCGGGCTCGACGTCACGGCCGAACGCACCCGGTGCGTGGTTCTCAACGTGCGCGGCGAGGTGTTGGCTAACCGGCGGACGCCGCGGGCCTACAGCCGCGACGACGACTACTTCCGCTTTCTCGGCGAGGAAGTGGCCGCCGTCGTGGCAGAGTCTGGCATTGAAGAGCGCCGCATCCTCGGCGTCGCGATCGGGGTGCCCGGCCTGATCGATGAGGCTTCCGGGGTGCTCTACTTCGGACGCGTCATCGACAACCTGGGATTAAGCATCGCCGACTTTGGCCGCTACATTCCCTACTCGTCGCGGCTGGTACACGACTCCGAGGCCGCAGGGTTCGCCGAGTTCTGGGAGCGCCCCACCGACACCAACGCCTACTACATCAGCCTCGGTAAAAGCGTCGGCGGTTCGTTCCATCAGCGGGCCGCCTCACATCGAGGCGAGCGGGGGCTCACCAGCGAGGTCGGACACATGCGGATCCATCCCCGAGGAAGGCTGTGCTACTGCGGTCGCTATGGCTGCATGGACCCGTACTGCAACTCCCGAGTCCTGGCCGCATCCGGTGACGGATCGGTCGGCCTCTTCTTCGAGCGGCTGCGCTCGGGAGAGTCGGCAGCCGTGCGCGCCTGGGACGACTACACCAGCGACCTGGCCATCGTCATCCACAACGTCCGGGTCATGTTTGGGTCACGGATCATTCTTGGCGGCGATGTCGGAGCCAAATGCGGACCGGACCTGGAGCCGTTGTGGCGCAAAGTTGACGATCTCAGCTTCCTGCCCAGCGACTCGCGCAGCTTCCTACGGGCCTGCACCGTGACCGAATACCCGATCGCGCTGGGCTCGGCACTGCACGTGGTTGACCAATTCCGTAATGACCCGGACCGGTTCGCCCTTCCGCGGTCACGCACTCGCGGCGCCTGAGGCGCCATCACAGAACAGAAAGGAGAGCACCGCCATGGAGACCGTGCTCGGTATCGATGTGGGAACCTCCAGCACCAAGGGCGTGCTGACGACCCTGTCAGGGGAGGTGCTGTCCTCAGCCGTGCGAGAGCATCAGGTGTCACGCCCCCGCACCGGTCACGTCGAAATGGATCCCGACGTGTGGTGGGAGGAGTTTTGCTCCCTCAGCACGGAACTCGTGACGAGTCAGCCCGACGCGGAGGTGAAGGCCGTCGGTGTGTCCGGTATGGGGCCATGCCTCGCGCTCGTGGACGGTGAGTATCGGCCCGTACGCCCAGCGATCCTCTACGGTGTCGACACCCGTGCTACCGAGGAGATTGCCGAATGGAAGGCTGAACTCGGCGGCGACGATGCGCTCCTAGAACGGTGCGGGTCCACGCTGACCACCCAGGCCGTCGGCCCGAAGGTGGCATGGGTGGCGCGTCACGAACCGGACGCCTACGCACGCGCGCGACGGTTCTTCATGCCGGCGAGTTGGCTGGCATTCCATCTGACCGGCGCCTATGTGCTCGATCACCAATCGGCGTCGCAATCCACGCCCCTGTACGACATCGAGCAACGTCAGTGGTACCGCCCTTGGGCTGACCGCATTGCTCCCGGGATCGAGCTTCCCGAACTGAAGTGGGCCGGGGACGTGGCAGGCCAGGTCACTTCGGAAGCGGCGGCCCTTACCGGGCTGCCGGTCGGCGTCCCGGTGACGGTCGGCACGATTGACGCCTGGTCCGAGGCACTGTCAGTGGATGCCCACAATCCGGGTGACCTCATGCTCATGTACGGCACGACGCTGTTCTTCATCAACACGGTCACGGAGCCGGTGCGCGACGTGTCGTTGTGGGGGACGATCGGGGCTCTGGAAGGGACCCGGAACGTCGCGGGTGGCATGGCGACGTCGGGCGCCATCACCGGGTGGCTGCGTGAGCTGTTCGGTTCGCCCGATTACGCAACGTTGGTCGCCGAGGCCGACGTAGTTGGGGTCGGGGCGCACGGCCTGATCATGCTGCCGTACTTCGCCGGGGAGCGTACCCCCCTGATGGATCCGGAGGCCCGCGGTGTCGTGGCGGGCCTATCCCTCAGCCACACGCGAGGCGATCTGTACCGCGCAGCCCTGGAGGCCACCGGTTTTGCTGTGCGTCACAACATCGAGGCCATCGAACAAGCGGGTGGATCGATCGAGCGGATTGTTGCGGTAGGGGGCGGCACGAAGTCGGACGTCTGGGCGCAGATCGTGACCGACATCACCGGTCGCCCGCAGGTGATCCCGCGCGAGAGCATCGGAGCAAGCTACGGCATCGCCTGGTTGGCGGCCCAGATCGTCACCAGCGTGCCCGCGGCACAGTGGAACCCTCCGGTGCGCGTCCTCGAACCACGAGCTGACTATCGGGAGGCGTACGACGCGTTGTATGACCTCTTCCGGACGCTCTACCCGGCAACTGCCTCCATCACCCACGCGCTCGCTGCGCGGCAGTTCAGCTGAACGGGGACATGACACAGCCGCTCACCGCCGAGGCAGGCGCGTCGCCGAGGCGTGAGCGGCTACGTTCCACCAGCCGAGGGCTCGGGCAGCTATAGCTGCCTGATGCCCGCCTCGGTGTACCACGTGGCACCCTCGCGCGCGGCGGCCAAGGCTGAATGCAGCCGGGCGGCCCCGAAGGGCGTCATCCTCTCGCCTGCCTGCTGGGGATCCAGCCAGTGCAGGGCAACGATCTCGCTGCCGTCCGGGGCCAAGGACTGCTTGAGCTCCGCTGAGACGACCCTCGTGGCGAACACCAGTTCCACAGCGTCCTCCCAGCCCTTATAGGGACGCAGCCAATCGACGACCAACACCCCGCCGAGGGCAGGGGCGAACCCCATTTCTTCGACCATCTCGCGCGTGCATGCCTCACGAGGTGACTCGCCCGGCTCGACCAAGCCCCCCGGGAATTCCCAATCCCCTTTGAACGAGGTCTCGCACAACAGCACGAGTCCCGCAACGTCTTGGACCAGCGCGTGCGCGATGAGGCGTTTGCGCGGGGTGATCGAGTTCATCACCCAGGTGGACGCCTCAGGGCCGACCGGGTCGTCGGCGAGTCGCCCGTAGACGAGCTCATCGACCCACCCATGTTCGGTTCGGCGCGCCTGGCGTAGGCGCCCTTCCAGCTGGAACCCACGCCGATGCAGCGCGCGTCGTCCCGCCACATCGTCGGCCGCGACGCGCTCCTCTTGGCGCCGCGGCTCCCCGCCTTCCACCTACGCCGTCAACTCCGCGCCCGTCGAAGCGGTAGCGCGACGCGGGGCCGGCTCGTCGCCGTCGTAGCGCAGGATCACCGCACCGAGCGGCGGCACCTGAACCTTGGCATGGGCCGGGAAGTCGCCCCACGGCTCGGCGATTGCGGTCACCTCGCCGAAGTTGCCGATGCCCGAACCGTCATAGAGGGTGGCGTCGGTGTTGATGATCTCGCTCCAACGGCCCGCCTGCGGCAGGCCGATCTCGTAGTCGTACCACGGCTCGGAACTGAAGTTGACCACGACGGTCAGCCGCTGATCCGCGGCGTCGCTACGCACCCAGGCGTACGTGTTGTGGCCGGCGTCGTCGGCGTTGATCCACTGGAAGCCCGCCGGATCCCCGTCCAACTGCCACAAGGCGGGATGCGCGCGGTACACCGCGTTGAGGTCCTTGATGAGCTGCTGCAAGCCGTGGTGGCCCCACAGATCGGACACCCACCATTCCAGGCTCACCGCCTCGTTGAACTCCGAGCGCTGCCCGAACTCCTGCCCCATGAACAACAACTGCTTGCCCGGGAAAGCCCACATGAAGGCGTAGAACGCGCGCAACGTCGCAAACTGGCGCCAGGCGTCCTGGGGGATCTTGTTGATCATCGACCCCTTGCCGTGCACCACCTCGTCGTGGCTGATCGGCAAAATGAAGTTCTCGGAGTACTGGTACACCATCGCGAACGTCATCTCGTGGTGATGCCACTGGCGATAGATCGGCTCCAGGGCCAGGTAGCGCAAGGAGTCGTTCATCCACCCCATGTTCCACTTCATCCCGAACCCGAGACCACCCAGATTGGTGGGCTGCGTCACGCCGCTGAACGACGTCGACTCCTCGGCGATCATCGTGATGCCGGGAACACGCTCGTACAGGTGCCGGTTCACGTACCGCAGGAAGTCGATGGCCTCCAAGTTGTGGTTTCCGCCGAACTCGTTGGGCACCCATTCGCCCTCGTTGCGGCTGTAATCCAGATACAGCATGGACGCCACCGCGTCCACGCGCAGCCCGTCAATGTGGAACTCGGTCGCCCAGTACAAGGCGTTGGAGACCAGGAAGGACTTCACCTCGTTGCGGCCATAGTTGAAGATGTAGGTGCCCCAGTCCTTGTGCTCGCCCTGACGCGGGTCGGCGTGCTCGTACAAGGCGGTACCGTCGAAACGGCCCAACGCCCACTCATCCTTGGGGAAGTGGCCCGGGACCCAGTCGAGAATGACGCCCACACCCGCCCGGTGCAGCCGGTCGACGAGGTAGCGGAACTCGTCTGGCTTGCCCAGGCGGCTCTCGGGGGCGAAGTAGTTGGTGACCTGGTAGCCCCAGCTCGGCTCGAACGGATGCTCCGACACCGGCAGGAACTCGACGTGGGTGAACCCCTGCCACGTCACGTACTCCACGAGTTCCTCGGCCAACTCAAGATAGGTCTTGCCCTTGCGCCACGAGCCCAGGTGCACCTCGTAGATGCTCATCGGCTCGACCTGCATGTTCTTGCTGGCGCGCTTCGCCATCCATTCGTCGTCGTCCCAGCCGAAGGCGCTGGTGTAGACGATGGACGAGTTCGCGGGCGCCTGCTCGGCGAAGAACGCCATCGGGTCGACCTTCTCGTGCCAGACTCCGTCGGCACCCAAGATGTTGAACTTGTACAGCGTCCCGTCGCCGACGCCCTCCACGAACGTGGCCCACACGCCGGTACCCGGGATACGGGTCAGGGGATCGCCGGTCCACCAGTTGAAGTCCGCGTTGATCCGCACGTCGGTGGCGTTCGGTGCCCACACCGCGAAGCGGGTGCCCGTCAACTCGCCGCGCTCCTCGTCGTGCACCGTCACGACGTGCGCGCCCAGACGCTTCCAGACCTCGGTGTCGCCACCGTTGTGGAAGCCCTCCAGATCCCAGCCCTGCAGGCCACCGTGCGAATCGTGAGACATGGTCACTCCATTCCATTGGGGCCGTGCTGGGGTGACGACCCCGCCGACGGCCTCGATGGCGCGCAGCGGGATGTCGACCCAGTCGGGCCGGTTGCGTACTTCGTACACCACTTCGTAGATGGCTTTGTCGACGACGTAGCCGGCCAGCAGATCTGATCGGGGCTGGGCGTCACCACAGTAGCCCGCCAAGAAGGCGTCGCGGGCCGTATCCGCCCAGCTGATCGCCGCCTGCGATGTGGGATCGCTATGTGCCGAGCGCGCATAGTCAAACGAGCGGATCATGCCCGCCACGTCGCGCCACGGAGAATCGAACGCTCGCCGCTCGGCGGCCGTCTTGGCAGGCTCGCCCTCGAAGTCGATCAGGGTCCAGCCCGCAGGGGAGGAGAGGGTTTGCCCCAGGTGGAAATCCCCGTGGATCCGCTGCGCGGTGATCGTTTGCCCGCGCAACGCATCGAAGGCCGCGGCCAAGGCGTCCGCATACGGGAGAAGCTGCCCGGCGGCGTCGAGGGAGGTAGCGAGGCGTCGCCGCATCTCCTCGGCGACAGCGTCGCCTGCGATGGTGCGCGTCCCGAAAGCCTCGGCGAGGCGGGTGTGCACCTGAGCCAACGCCTCACCCAGGGCCCGCGCCCGGTCGCTGAAGTCCTCCTGCGCCGCGCAGGCAGCACAAGCCAACTCCCAGCCGTCCGTGGCGTCGGCGACACGCTCGATGATCATGCCTGCATCGGTGGTCTCCCCAGCGGGCCACACCACCTTCAGCCGCGAGAGCACCGCGGGCGCGCGGAACCCACGCAGCGCGATCAGCACCTCCGCGTCGAGGTTGGGGCCCGGCTCGACCCGACGAAACAGTTTGTACAGGTGGGTGGTGCCCAACGTCAGCGTCGTATTCGACTGTTCACCGCGCCACACCCCCACCGGAAGGTGCGCGAACTGTGGTGCCGTACTCACCACGAACGCGGACAACGCGTCGGGGTCGGTGGTCGCATCCACGACCTGATCCCCGCCCAGGGTGCCCAAGACGGTGCCCTGCGGCTTCGCGTCCGCGGGGTAGTAGGCGACGAGCAGGTGGTAGAACTCCTGGTGCCCGTCCGGGAAGGAGAGCGCCGCGATCTCGCTGCGGACGGCCGGAACAGCGTCGGTGGGGGTGTACCAGCCCAGAGGGGTCAGGGCCGTGATGTGGGCCCCGGCGCCCTTCCCGCCGAACCACCGCACCGTTTCCAGGTGCCGCATCCACGCCTGCATGAGCGGAGTCACGAGAACCTCCTCCAGCCCGAGTCGATCAGCCAAGCGACAAGACGTGGGCCGGACGCGACGGCGTCAAGCGGACGAAGTTGCTCGCCCCCCACACGAACGACTCACCGGTCAGTTCGTCCCTCACCGGCAGCGTCGCCTGATCGCCACGACCCAGCGCCTCCAGATCCAGATGGACCTCGGTCTCGACAGCGTTGTCCGGGTTGAGAGACACCACGCACAGCACGTAGTCCTCACCGTCTCGCTTGGAGTAGGCCAACACTTGATCGTCGAGCGCGGTGTGGAAGTGGATCTGACGCAACTGCTGCAAGGCCGGGTGCGCGTCCCGGATCGCGTTCAGGGTGCCGAGGAGGACGTTGAGGTTCGGCTCGGCGGTGAAATCACGGGGGCGATACTCGTACTTCTCGGAGTTGAGGTACTCCTCGCGGCCAGGAGCCAAGGCCTCGTGCTCGAACAGCTCAAACCCCGAGTAGACCCCCCATGCGGGCGAGAGCGTCGCCGCCAGGATCGCCCGGATCGCGAAGATCGCCGGGTTGCCCGACTGGAGGTGGAAAGGGTTGATGTCGGGGGTGTTGACGAAGAAGTTGGGACGGTAGAAGTTGGCCATCTCACCCGACAGTTCGCCCATGTACTCCTGGATCTCCTGCTTGTCCACGCGCCAGGTGAAGTAGGTGTAGCTCGACTGGAAGCCCACCTTCCCGAGAGTGTGCATCATCTCCGGCGTCGTGAACGCTTCGGCGAAGAACAACACGTCGGGGTCCGTCTGGCGAAGCTGGGCGAAGATCCACGCCCAAAACTGCACCGGCTTGGTGTGGGGATTGTCGACGCGGAAGATCGAGATGCCATGGCTGATCCACAACTTCAAGATGCGCAGGACCTCGTTGTACAAGCCCTGGGGGTCGTTGTCGAAGTTGATCGGATAGATGTCTTGATACTTCTTCGGCGGGTTCTCCGCGTACGCGATGCTGCCATCCAGGCGCGTGGTGAACCACTCGGGGTGCTCGCGGACCCAGGGATGATCCGGGGACGCCTGCAAGGCGAAATCGAGGGCGATCTCCAAGCCCAACTCGTGTGCGCGGGCGACAAAGGCATCGAAGTCCGCGAAGGTGCCGAGGTCGGGGTTGATCGCATCGTGTCCGCCGTCGGCGTTGCCGATGGCCCACGGCGAGCCCGGATCGTCCGGGTGGGCGTCCAGGGTGTTGTTCTTACCCTTCTTGAAGGCGTGACCCACCGGGTGGATGGGGGGGAGATAGACGACGTTGAAGCCCATCGCGGCGATGGCGTCCAGACGACGGGCGGCAGTCTCGAACGTGCCAGACGTCCAGGTGTCGGTGGCGGCGTCGTAGCGCGCGCCTTCGGAACGCGGGAAGAACTCGTACCAGGACGCGTACAGCGCGCGCTGACGATCGACATACAAGGGAAAGTCGGCGGTGGGCGAGACCAGCTCACGCGGTCCGTAGGCGCGCATGGCCGTCGCGAGGCCGTGGCCGGAGGCCACATCGAGAAGGTCGGCGGCAGGTCGTTCGGGGATCAGCAGCAGCGCGGTTGCGCTCAGGATCGAGGCCTGGACGGGGTCGCCGGCCGCCAGGGCGTTCGCGGCAGTACGTTCCAGCAGGTCGCGACCCTCCAGGCATACCAGGGGGACATCGACGCCGACCGGCAGCTTGGCCTGGGCCGTATGGAGCCACGTCCCCCACGGATCCGACCAGCCCTCGACACGGAAGTGCCACAGGCCCTGCGTGTCGGGACGAACCCACGCCTCCCACGGATCCAGGCCGCGCGGTTCCAGCGGCTCCATGTCGTGACGGGTCTGCTGCCCGGAGGGGTCCGTAAGGATGACCGAGGCGTTAACGGCGTCGTGCCCCTCGCGAAACACCTTGGCCCGAATCGGGATAGCTTCGCCGACGACCGCCTTAGCGGCGTAGGCGCCCCCCTCGATGACCGGCTCCACCTTGGTCACGGGGATCCGCCCGATGCCACGCGGCGGGGTCGGGATCGAGCCCAACACCACCGCAATAGGGGGCTCGGACGCCGCGGTGCGAGGCGGCTCGGCGGCGGGCCGAGTAGACCGGCCACTGGGCCGCGGTCGGGACGCCGGGGGCGTTGAAGGCGTGGCGCTGGCCGGGGCTGCGGCCGGGGGCTGGGGCTTGCGTCGCGAGGTCACGCGCCCACGCTACTGCACCCCCGCACTGCTCGGCAGGGTCGTGTGACGCTTGTGAGAGACGTCTGCCGCCAAGACCACGACGGTCTGCGTGGGAACCTCGACGACATCTCCCGGCTCGAACCTCTCCTGCGGGAACTCGCCGGGCTCTCCGGTGTGCGCCACGAGGGAGTAACCGCTGGACCAAGGGGCTCCCGGAAGTGTCAGGCCCACCTCGCCCCCCGCGTTGAAGAAGACCAGGAATGCCTCCTGGGCATCGGCGAGATACATGCCAAGACAGCGACGATCGCCGTCGTGCCAATCGGCGATCGACATCTCGCCGCCGTTCTCGTTGAACCAGGCCGACTCCGTGCGGCCCAGGCCCAGCGCGTCCTCGCCCCTCACCTCGGTGCGGGAGCGGAACCGACGAGCTCGCAGCACCGGGTGCGCGGCGCGCAGGGCGAGCAGGGTGCGGGTCAGCTCAAGCTGATCGCTCCAGGCATCGTCGGGGGTCCAGTTCACCCACGAGATCGGGGAGTCTTGGCAGTAGGCGTTGTTGTTGCCGAGTTGGGTGCGCCCCATCTCGTCGCCTGCTGTCAGCATCGGCATGCCCGTGGCCAGCAGCAGGGTCGCCATCATGTTGCGGACGGTGCGGTGACGCGCCGCGTTGATCTTCTGGTCGGCGGTCTCACCCTCGAAGCCATGGTTCCACGAGCGGTTGTCGTCGGCGCCGTCGCGGTTGCGTTCACCGTTGGCCTCGTTGTGCTTCAGGTCGTAGGTGACCACGTCCCGCAACGTGAAGCCATCGTGGGCGGTGATGAAGTTGAGCGAACTGGTCGCTGGGCGGCCCTCATGATCGAAAATGTCCGAGGAACCCGCCAGCCGTGTGGCCAACTCCTCCACGCCGGACACTGCTCCCCGCCAGAAGTCGCGGGTGAACCCGCGGAAGCGGTCGTTCCACTCGCTCCAAGGGCGTCCCCAGCGTCCGACCTGGTAGCCGTACGGCCCCAGGTCCCAGGGCTCGGTGATCATGATCGTGTCGGCCAGCACTGGATCGGCCGCCAGGGCCTGCTTGAAGGCGTGGTCCTGATCGACATGGTGACGGTTGTCGCGGATCAGCGTCGTGCACAGGTCGAACCGGAAGCCGTCAACGCCCATGTCGGTCACCCAATAGCGCAGGGAATCCAGCACCAGATCCAGCACGCCCGCCTTGGACGTATCCACCGCATTGCCGCATCCGGTGACGTCGTAGTCGTTGCGCAGGTCGGAGGTGAGCCGGTAATACCCGGCGTGGTCGATGCCCCGGAAGCTCAGCGTCGGACCATCATGGCCGCCCTCGGCGGTGTGGTTGTAGACCACATCCATGATCACGGCGATGCCCGCGTCGTGCAACGCCGACACCATCTCCTTGAACTCGCGTACCTGTTCGCCGAGGGTTCCCGAACTGGAATAGGGGGCGTGGGGCGCGAAGAACCCGAGCGTGTTGTAGCCCCAGTAGTTCACCAGCTCCTTGTTGGCCACGAACGGCTCGGACACAAACTGCTGCAGGGGGAGGAACTCCACGGCGGTGACGCCCAACTCGGTGAGATGGTCGATCACGGCGGGGTAGGCCATCCCGGCATAGGTGCCGCGCAAGTGCTCGGGTACGGCGGGGTGGAGCCGCGTGAACCCCTTCAGATGCGTCTCATAGACAACCAGGTCTTCGGGATTCGGCACGGCGCGAAGCGGCCGGGGAGGTTCGGTGTCGGCCACGACGACGCTGAGGGGGACCGAAGCGAAGGAGTCGCGCGCATCAGGCAGGTAGTTCGATTCGGGGGTGTGGTCGCTGATGGGTCCGGCGTAATCCACGCCGCCCGTGATGGCGCGTGCGTACGGGTCGATCAGCAGCTTCGCCGGATTGAATCGTTCGCCGGTCACCGGGCTCCAGGGGCCGTGGACGCGGTAGCCGTAGCGCTGCCCTGCCTCCACGCCGGGCAGGAACACCATCCATACGCCGTCGGGCTGGCGGGTGAGATCGTGGTTCGTCTGTTGGCGATCCGCGTCCACCAAAGCGACCTCGACGCGCGTGGCACGCGGCGCCCACAAGGCGAAATCCGTGCCACCCTCGTGGACGTGCGCACCCAGAAGGGAGGAGTCGACCGGTGGTGTCAGGGCCGTGGTCACTGAGTTCGCTCTTTCGTCGTCGGCAAGGGGAGGCGGCGACCCATTCTGCCTCAGGCCGGGGAGGGGTTCCACTTGCCGAACCGCGTGCCGCCTAGACTGCCGCCGGAGGACATGATGCGTCACTATCTGGATCACGCTGCGACATCACCGCTGCGTCCCTCGGCGCTGCACGCCATGACGTCGGCGTGGTCGCAGATCGGCAACCCGAGTTCGCAGCACACCAGCGGCCGCGCCGCGCACGCCCTCTTGGAAGACGCCCGCGAGCAACTCGCCGAGGCGGTGGATGCGCATCCGAGCGAGGTCATCTTCACCGGCGGCGGAACGGAAGCCGACAACATGGTGGTGCTGGGCGGCGCGACGGCAGGACGCAGTGAGGGACGGCCCCAGGTGGCCGTTTCGGCGGTGGAGCATCCCGCAGTCCTTGCGGCCGCCCATGCGCTGGGGGCTGCCGCGCACATCCTCCACGTCGATACGACCGGACGCGTGACGGAGCCCTCGCTCGCGGGCCTGGCCCCCAACACAGCCTGGGTGTCGGTGATGTGGGTCAACAACGAAACGGGCACGATCCAACCCTTGGCGTCGGTCGTCGAGGCCGCCCGTCGCGTGGGTGCATCGGTGCACAGTGACGCGGTGCAAGCGTTGCCGCACCTGAACGTGTCCTTTGCCGACTCCGGCCTGGACGCGATGACCATCAGTGCGCACAAACTCGGCGGACCCGTCGGCGTCGGGGCGCTGATCGCCCGGCGTGACGCCCCCCTCGCCCCCGTCTCGCGCGGCGGGGAGCAGGAGCGGCGGCTGCGCTCGGGCACGGTCCCCGTCGCCCTCGCGGCGGGATTCGCTGCCGCGGCAGCCGAGACGGTGGCGCACCGCGCCGACGAATCGCAGCGTCTGGCTGTGCTGCGCGCGCGCCTGGTCGCTGGCCTGGAAGCGCTGCCGCGGGTGCACGTCAACGGTGGCGAAGCTGTCGGCCCGGCGATCGTGAACGCCACCTTCGAGGGCACGCGCGCCGACGATCTGCTCCTCATGCTGGACGCGGCAGGCGTGGACGCCTCGACCGGTTCGGCCTGCACCGCGGGGGTCCACCAACCCAGCGAGGTGCTGCTCGCCATGGGGTGTAGCGAAGCCGAGGCGTCCGCGTCCCTGCGCTTCTCGCTGGGGTGGACCAGCACGGACGCCGACGTGGACGCGGTCCTCGCGCTCCTCCCCGACGCCCTCGTGCGGGCGCGGGCCGCCGCGAAGCGGTGAGGGAGACCGCCTAGACTCGGTGACCGGTCGAGCGGCTCGACCGTGGAGGCAGGAGGGGCAATGCGGGTCTTGGTGGCGATGTCGGGCGGTGTCGACTCGTCCGTGGCGGCGGCGCGGATGGTTGCCGACGGTCACGACGTCGTCGGCGTTCACCTGGCGCTCAACCGCAACCCGCAGGCCTACCGCTCGGGGGCGCGCGGTTGCTGCTCCCTGGAGGATTCCCTGGACGCACGCCGGGTCGCCGACACCCTCGGCATCCCCTTCTACGTGTGGGACCTTTCGGAGCGGTTCGCCGCCGACGTCGTGGACGACTTCGTCGCCGAGTATGCGGCCGGACGGACACCGAACCCTTGCCTGCGTTGCAACGAGAAGATCAAGTTCTCTGCGGTGCTGGAACGCGGCCTGGCCCTCGGCTTCGACGCGGTCGCGACGGGCCACTACGCCCGGCTGGACGGCGAAGGGGAGCAGGCGCGTTTGTGGCGCGCCGCCGACGCCGCGAAGGATCAAAGCTACGTGCTAGGGGTGCTCACCCATGCCCAACTGCGACGCTCCCTGTTTCCGCTGTACGGGACGGTGAAAGCCGACGTGCGAGCCGAGGCCGAGGCGTTGGGGCTACGCACGGCCCACAAGCCGGACAGCCACGACATCTGCTTCATCCCCGATGGGGACACGGCGGGCTTCTTGTCCCGGGCGCTGGGGGAGCGTGAAGGCGACATCGTGGACACCACAGGGCGGGTGGTCGGCTCCCACAGTGGGCACCATCAGTTCACGGTGGGGCAGCGCCGGGGCCTCCACCTGGGGGTGCCCGCCGAGGACGGCCAGCCGCGCTATGTGCTGGGGATCTCCCCGGTCACCAACACGGTCACCGTCGGCCCGCAGGAGGGGTTGGCCATCACGCGCATCGACGGGATCCGCCCGACCTGGGCCGTGCCGAAGCCCCGCCTCGGCCAGTGGCGCGGGCTGGTCCAGGTGCGTGCTCACGGTGCGCCCCTGCCCGCCACGATCGACGCCGACGCGGACACGATCACCGTGACGCTCGACGAGCCTGCCTACGGGATTGCGCCCGGTCAGGCCGCGGTGACGTACGACGGCGATCTCGTCGTCGGTGCGAGCACCATCGCGGCGGCCCGGTAATGCGCACCTCCGGGCTGGGTTCTTTGCCGGGAGCCGACGTCGCCGGGGGCGTCCGATTCGCGTTGGAGGCATCCTCCCTTCCGTGGCTGCCCGAGTTTCCCGCTCGGGGACCGTGGGCGGGCATGATCGGCCGCACGCTGGGCATGCTGGAGGGCATCGGCGCCTCCCTGCTGGCCGGGGAGTGGTCGTTCACGGCCGTCTCAGGTGTCGATCAGCGGCGGGCCCGCGCCACCATGCGCGATGACCTCGATGTGCTGGAGGAGAACGCCCAAGGTCTCACCGGGTCGTTGCGGGTCACCGCGGCCGGGCCCTGGACGCTGGCCGCCTCAACCCTCCTTCCGCGCGGTGGCCATGTGGTGGGGGACGCCGTGGCGCGCCGCGACCTGGCCCAGTCGTTGGCGGTCGGAGTGGGCGAACTACGCGAGGAGATCGAACGACGCCTGCCCGCGATCACGGTCACGCTCCAAGTCGACGAACCGGCGCTGCCCGCCGTGTTGGAGGGCGGAATCCGCACCGAGAGCGGCTACGCCCGCTACGCGGCCATCGAGAAAGAGGAGGTCGTGGGGGCGCTGAGCGGGCTTCAGGGCGACGTTCTGCACTGCTGTGCGCCCGGCCTCGACCCCAGCGTCGCTGTAGGGGAGCACGGGGCCGGGTTCCGCGGGCTTTCCCTTGATGCGGCACTGCTGACGCGCGCCGACCTCGACCGCTGGGGGCCGCTGCTGGAGGCGGGCAAGGAACTATGGCTGGGCTGCGCCGACGCGAGGACGCCGCGGGCCCCGCATCCCGACGCGCTCACCGCGCGCGTGCTCCGGGATCTACGGCCCTTGGGCTTGGGTGAGGTGACCGCCGCCGCAGTGGTGCTCACGCCGTCGTGCGGGCTGGCGTCGTGGCCGATCGATCAGGTGGGGCCGCTGTTTACCGCGTTGCGCACCACCGCCGACCGTCTCGATGAGGAACTCACCCGCTAGCGGGAACGTCAGGGGCGCGCGGTAGGTTTCCTTCGTGACCGATCCCCGATCCCGCCACGCCGAGTTGGCCGCCCAGATCAACGACGCGCGTTTCCAGTACTACGTGCTGGACAACCCGACCCTCACTGACGCGAGCTTCGACGCGATGATGGCCGAACTGACGGCGCTGGAGGAGGCCGTTCCGGAATTGCGCACCCCCGACTCGCCTACTCAGCAGGTGGGCGGCGCGGTGTCGGCGACGTTCGCCGAAGTCGAGCACCTCGTGCCCATGATGAGCTTGGACAACGCCTTCTCCACCGCCGACGTCGAGCACTGGTACTCGCGCCTGGGCAGCGTCTCGGCGTTGCTGTGCGAGGTCAAGATCGACGGCCTCGCGCTCGATCTCGTCTACCGGGATCGACGACTTGCGGTCGCCGCGACGCGAGGGGACGGCCGTTTCGGCGAAGACGTCACCGCGAACGTGCTCACGATCGCCGACATTCCTCAAACGTTGCCCGCGCACGCTCCCGACCTGCTGGAGGTGCGCGGGGAGGTGTTCATGCCGCCCGCGGCGTTCGCCGCGCTGAATGAATCCTTGATTGCGGCGGGGAAGGCGCAGTTCGCCAACCCGCGTAACTCAGCGGCGGGATCCCTGCGGCAGAAGGACCCCCGCGTCACGGCATCGCGGCGGTTGCGCTTCTACTGTCACGGGATCGGGGCCACCAGCGGGGAACCGGTCGCCACGCAATCGCAGGCCTACGCGGCACTGTCCGGATGGGGGTTGCCCATCAGCCCCCACAATGAGGTGGTGCCGGGCCTGCCCGAAGCCCTGGCCTACATCGCCCGACAAGAGGCGCACCGCCACGACCTTGAGCACGAGATGGACGGGGTGGTCCTCAAGGTCGATGATCTGGCCCGGCAGGCCGATCTGGGCAGCACCTCGCGGGCACCGCGCTGGGCGATCGCCTTCAAGTACCCGCCCGAAGAGGTCAATACGAAACTGCTGAGCATCGAGGTCAACACGGGTCGCACCGGCCGCGTCACCCCCTTCGGCGTGATGGAGCCCGTCGTGGTGGCTGGCTCGACGGTCGCGATGGCGACCCTGCACAACGCCCACGAGGTAGCGCGCAAAGACGTCCGCCCAGGCGACACCGTTGTTCTGCGCAAGGCAGGCGACGTCATCCCCGAGATCGTCGGCCCCGTCCTCGCGCTGCGTCCGGCCGGGTTGCCTGCTTGGACGATGCCGACGCACTGCCCCAGTTGCGGGACTCCCCTGGCCGAGGTCCGCGAAGGGGACAAAGACCTGCGCTGTCCCAACACGCGCACCTGCCCCAGCCAACTGCGCGAACGGCTGTTCCACCTCGCCTCACGGGCCGCCTTGGACATCGAGGTGCTCGGCTGGCAGGCTGCCGACGCCCTGCTGGCATCTGGGCTGGTGACCGATGAAGGTGACCTGTTCGATCTGGGCCCCGAGGATCTGCTGCGCGCCGACTTCTTCACACGGATCGACCCCAAGTCCAAGCAGCGCGTCCTGACCGCGAACGCCACCAAGCTGTTGATGAATCTGGAGGCGGCCAAGCATCGCCCGTGGGCGAAGTTCCTGGTGGCCCTCTCGATTCGGCACATCGGCAAGGGAGTGGCTCCCATCGTCGCCCGCGCCTTCCCCAGCGTGGATGCGCTCGCGGCGGCCACCGTGGAGGAACTCGCTCAGGTCGAGGGGGTTGGCCCCACGCTGGCCGCCTCCGTCGTGGAGTGGTTTGCGGTGGACTGGCATCGCGCGATCGTCGAGAAGTGGCGCGCTGCGGGGGCGATCCTCGCTGACGAGCCTGCCGATGCCGAGGGCGCTGTCGAGGCGACGCCCGCCACGTTGACGGGGCTCACCGTGGTGGTGACGGGATCGGTACCCGGCTACACCCGAGACGGCGCCAAGGAGGCCATTCTCGCCCACGGGGGCAAGGCAGCCGGGTCGGTGTCGAGCAAGACGTCGGTGCTGGTGGCAGGGGAGTCGTCCGGTTCGAAGTACGCCAAGGCCGAGGCGCTCGGCGTCCCGATCTTGCCGGCCGAACGCTTCGCCGACCTGCTCACCTCCGGGGCTGCGGCCTACGCCGGTGACGCGCCGGCCGCCGAGTAGGCTGGTGGGCGTGGAGGGACTCAACAGCGACCTGGACTTGAACGGTGACGTGTCGCCCCGCGTCATGCCCGTCGTGGGCGAATGGGGTCCAGCCGACGTCCCATCGACGCGCAGCAAGCAACGCCAGTGGAAGCTGGTGATCGTCGCCGCCGTGGTGGCTCTCATCGTCGTCACGCTGTTCGGCTACTTCGCCTACCTCCAACTGCGCGGCTTCTGACCTCGCCTGAGGCGGGCACGCGTCGGCGACCGGACACCTCAGTGAGGCCGGCGGCCAGAGACCAGAGCGATCCGGACGCAGCCTCGGATCGGGTGCTCGACCGGCCAGGTCAGGCGTGCGGGGTGGGCGCCAACGCGACGCGGTCACTGGCCAGCATCGCCAAGTGGCGCAGGCGGGCGACCTCAGACGCGCGGAACTCCGGCCCGGAACGCCCCACCACCAGGACGCAACCATCGCGCAGCGGTGCCGTCACGGTGACCTGTTCCCCCCAGCCATCGCAGAACCCGGCGGGGAACTCGCTGGTGTGAGCCGTGTCGACATCCCCGAGCAGTTCCCGTGCGAGACCTTCTCCGGGTGCCAGCGGGGTGCGGTGATGGACGCCGCCACTGGAGGTGTCCACGATCATCGCCCACGAGGAATGGAACGCGGCAGGCGAGAGATCGGCCAGGACCTCACCGGCGGTGTCCGGGCTGGCCAGCATCGCATCCAGGACGTCGACATCGGCGGTCACGCTGCGGTTCTCGGGGTAGAAGGAGACCCACATCACCTCGACGTCGCTGAGCGAGGCACACGCGCTCACCAGGGTGTCGGGACGGACGCCTTCGGGGAGGTCCACCATGAAATCGTCGATGACCAGGCCGCCGCCCTTCTCGATGATCTCCACCGAAGAGATGTCGGCCTGGGCGTCGCCGAGCGCCGAGGCGACAGTCCCCAGGGAGCCGGGGCGGTCAGGCAGGATGACGCGCAACAGGTACATGGTCCCTTGATACCCGACCCGCTCCCATCCTCCAAGGGGACGCGGCGGTCGCGTCACAGACCCGTAACGCTGCAGGGTGCGTCGAGGGGGCGTTCTGCGCGTCGGCGGGCGCGACGGTGCGGAGGCCGGAACGCTCTAGGATGGCCGGGTCACCGATCCACACGTCAGGAGTGTCCGTGGCTCTGTCCACTGAGGAGGTCGCCCGTCTCGCCGGGCTGGCCCGCATCACCGTATCCGCCGAGGAGTTGGCCACGATCGCGCCACAACTCGACATCGTCCTCGATGCCGTCGCGTCGGTCTCCGAGGTGGCGAACGCGGACGTTACCCCCATGACGCATGCGCTACCGCTGACCAACGTGTTCCGCGACGATGTGGTGCGGCCTGGGCTTACCCGTGAGCAGGCGCTCGCGATGGCACCCGCGGTGGAAGAGGACCGCTTCCGTGTGCCGCGCATCCTGGGGGAGGAAGCATGACCGACGTGATCCGCCTGACCGCCGCCGAGTTGGGGCAGAAGGTTGCGGCCCGGGAACTCACCGCCGTTGCGGTGACCCAAGCGTTCTTGGATCAGATCGCCCGCAACGACGACGCCGTCCATGCTTTCTTGTACGTGGACGCCGAGGGCGCTCTCGCTCAGGCGGCTGCGGTCGACGCCCGCCTAGACGCGGGGGAGACGATGGGCCCGCTCGCCGGCGTCCCGCTGGCGCTGAAGGATCTGTTCACCCAGGCCGGCATTCCCACCACGGCGGGGTCGCGGATGCTGCAGGGCTGGCGTCCGCCCTATAGCGCCACCGTGACGCAGCGCCTGATCGATGCGGGCATCGTCATCCTCGGCAAGACCAACCTGGACGAGTTCGCGATGGGTTCCTCCACCGAGAACTCCGCGTTCGGTCCCACGCACAACCCGTGGGATCTGGCGCGCATCCCCGGCGGGTCCGGCGGTGGCTCCTCGGCGTCCCTGGCGGCGTTCGAGGCACCCCTGGCAATGGGCACCGACACCGGCGGCTCCATTCGCCAGCCCGCCTCGGTGACGGGAACGGTCGGGGTGAAGCCGACCTACGGCGGAACCTCCCGCTTCGGCGTCATCGCCATGGCCTCCAGCCTGGATCAACCCGGGCCCTGCGCCCGCACCGTGCTCGATGCCGCCTTGCTGCATGAGGTGATTGCCGGATACGACCCGCTCGACTCAACCTCCATCGACGCCCCCGTCCCGCCAGTGGTGGAGGCGGCCCGCTCCGGCGACGTCTCCGGCATGAAGATCGGGGTGGTCACGGAACTGGGCGGAGAAGGCTACGCCCCCGGAGTGGAGCAGCGCTTCGACGAGGCACTCGACCTGCTGCGGGCGGCGGGCGCCGAGATCGTCGAGGTGTCCTGCCCCCACTTCAGCTATGCCCTGGGCGCCTACTACCTGATCATGCCCAGTGAGGTCAGCTCCAACCTGGCCCGCTACGACGGCATGAGGTATGGCCTGCGCGCGGGTGATGACGGTTCGCGAGGCACCGAAGAGGTGATGGCGCTCACCCGTGAGGAGGGGTTCGGCGCCGAAGTGAAGCGCCGCATCATCTTGGGCACCTATGCCCTGAGCTCGGGCTACTACGACGCCTACTACGGCTCGGCTCAAAAGGTCCGGCGGCTGATCGCCGACGACTTCGACGCCGCGTTCGCGCAGGTGGACGTGCTCGTCTCGCCCTCCACGCCGACGACCGCGTTCCGGATCGGAGAGCGCATCGATGATCCCCTGGCGATGTACAAGTCGGATCTGTGCACGATCCCGTCCAACATGGCAGGCAACGCGTCCGGTTCTTTCCCGGCGGGTCTTGCCCCCGAAGATGGGCTGCCGGTCGGCTTCCAGGTCATGGCTCCGCCGTTGGCCGACGACCGCGTCTACCGCGTGGGCGCAGCGCTGGAACGTGCCGTGGCCGAGCGTGACGGCGGCGTCCTCACCGATCAGATCGCGGCACGCTGGGTGCCGCAGGCGCAGGAGGCCTGAGTGATGGCAGAGCTGATGGATTACGACGAGGTGCTGTCCCGCTTCGATCCGACGCTGGGGCTGGAGGTGCACGTCGAACTGAACACCGCCACCAAGATGTTTTGCGCCTGCGACAACTCTCCGGGGGGCGAGCCCAACACGAAGGTGTGCCCGGTCTGCCTGGGGCTGCCGGGATCGTTGCCGGTCGTCAATGGCCGCGCGGTGGAGTCGGCGATCCGGATCGGTTTGGCGCTGGGCTGCTCCATCGCCCCGTGGAGCCGGTTCGCGCGCAAGAACTACTTCTACCCCGACATGACCAAGGACTTCCAGACCTCGCAGTACGACGAACCCATCTGCTTTGACGGGCACGTCGATCTGCTGGTGGACGGTCAGACCTATGGCATTGAGATCGAACGCGTCCACATGGAGGAGGATGCGGGCAAGCTCACCCACGCCGGGGCCAGCGGACGCATCCAGGACGCCGACTACAGCCTGGTGGACTACAACCGGGCCGGGACCCCGCTGATGGAGATCGTGACCAAGCCGATCGGTGGCCTGGGCGCTCACACCCCTGACGTGGGCCGGGCTTACCTGGCTCACCTGCGTGACCTCATGGTGGCCCTGGGGGTTTCCGATGCGCGCATGGAGGCCGGAAACCTGCGCTGCGACGTCAACATTTCGCTGGCTCCGAAGGGGGCGACCGAACTGGGCAAGCGCACCGAGACCAAGAACGTGAACTCGCTGCGTGCCGTCGAGGATGCGCTGCGTTACGAGATCCGTCGCCAGGGCGCCCTGCTGAGCGCGGGCGGCTCGGTGACGCAGGAGACACGGCACTGGAACGAGCAGGGCTGGACCAGCCCGGGCCGCTCGAAGGAACAGGCCGAGGACTACCGCTACTTCCCTGAGCCGGATCTGGTGCCGGTTGCGCCCAGCGCCGCCTGGATCGAGGAACTGCGGGCGACCCTTCCCGAACCGCCCGCCCAGCGCCGAGCCCGGCTGCAAACGCAATGGGGTTTCACCGATCTGGAAATGCGCGACGTGGTCGGCACGTCTGGGTCGTTGGATCTCATCGACGCCACCGTGGGCGTGGGAGCGTCGGCGTCCTCGGCGCGCAAGTGGTGGCTGGGCGAATTGGCGCGCCGTGCCAACGAAACAGACGCTGAACTGGCAGACCTCCCCATCACCCCGGCGCAAGTGGCGCGCGTCCAGGCTTTGGTGGATGCCGGGACGTTAACTGACAAGCTCGCTCGTTCGGTGTTCGAGGGCGTCCTCGCCGGAGAGGGCGACCCGGACGCGGTCGTCGCCTCTCGGGGGCTAGCTGTGGTCTCCGATGACGGGGCGCTGGGGGAGGCCGTCGATGCCGTCATCGCCGCACAGCCGGATGTCGCCGACAAGATCCGGGCCGGAAAGGTTCAGGCTGCCGGAGCGTTGATCGGTGCCGTCATGAAGGCGATGCGCGGTCAGGCGGACGCGGCCCGCGTGCGTGAGCTGATCTTGGAGCGGTTGGCCTAGGGATGGGGGAGCAGCAGCGGAAGCTGGCCGACTGGGTGCTGGTCGTCATCACCGTCGGGGTGCAGTTCTGGGCGCTGTATGCCCCCAGCCTGCCCGATGTCGGTGTGGACGGGATCCCGTTCGTCGACAAGATCGGCCACATCATCATCTTCGCCCTGGCGACGTGGGCGCTGCTGCGGGTGTTCGATCTGCGCCTGGTGATGGCGCTGATGGTGGTTCAACTCGTCGTCAGTGAGGTCGTCCAGGGGCTGTTCCTCCCTGGCCGGAGCGGGGATATCGGCGACGCGATCGCAGACGCCGTCGGGATCGCGGTCGGCTGGTGGACGTGGCGCACGGCAACCCTGCAGGACGGCGACGGCAACACGCAGACGGGATCCGGGCCCGAGGCCTAAGCTGGCAACACCGTTGCCTGCAACCGTCGAAAGGTCGTTGATGGAACTCCGCGAAGATGCTCAGTGGTCCCTGGTCGTTCCCACCTCCATGGGGGTGCGGATCACCCCCGAGAACCGGGCACCCGTTCACACCAGCGACCGGTTCTTCCTGCAGGCCACCAGCGCCGAGACGAACGTCGCGACCGTCGTGTCCTACCTGGGTGAGCCCGCCAAGGTCCTTACCGCGTTCGTTGAGGGCTCTCCGATCTCCACGCTCATCAAAGCCGACCTCCGCAAGCGGAACCTGACCTATGAGGGCAAGGACTTCCCCCAGGGCGACGCGTGGGGGTACCGCCACCAGTTCAACATCGCCGACTCCGGGTTTGGTGGCCGGGCCCCGCGCGTGTGGAACGACCGCGCTGGCGAGGTCGGCCGCGATCTGGCCCTGGACCAGTTCGACCTTGATCGCCTGTTCGGCGACGAGGGCGTCAAGATCCTTCACCTGTCCGGTTTGATTGCCGCGCTGAGCCCGTCCACGTCCGCGTTCTGCGTGGCGCTGGCCAAGGCCGCCAAGGCGCACGGCACTGCCGTCGCGATGGATCTGAACTACCGCGCCACCTTCTGGAAGGGCCGCGAAGAGGAACTGTCGGCAGCCTTCCACGAGATCGCCGAGAACTGCGACATCCTCTACGGCAACGAAGAGGACTTCCAGTTGTGCCTCGGCATCGAGGGCCCGGAGGCGGGCGGCGACTCCATCGAGGCCAAGATCGAAGACTTCAAGGCCATGATCGGGCGTATCAAGGACGCCTACCCGAACGCGCACTGGATCGGCACGTCGCTGCGCGAAGTCGAAAGCGCCAACCGCCACCAGTGGGGCATCCTGCTGTGGAACGACGGCGAGTTCTACCTGGCCCCGCTGCGCGGCATCGACGTCATGGACCGCATCGGTGGCGGCGACGGGTCGGTGGGCGGCGTCTTGTACGGCATCCTGCAGGGTTGGAACGTCGAGAAGTGCGCCCAGTTCGGCTGGGCCACCGGCGCCTTGGCCGCGACCTCCCTCTACGACTACGGCATGCCCGCCGACGAGAAGCAGGTCTGGGACATGTGGAAGGGCAACGCCCGCGTCCAGCGCTGAAGCACGGACACAAACCAGCGACGCCGCTCCCGCCGGGGGCGGTGTCGCTGGTTTGTTGGTGTCCCTATCTGGCAGGTGAACCGGGGGACGGCCGCGGTTCGCTACATCCCTTGGTGGTGGGCGTACAACTCGGCCACATCGGCCTCGTCGCCGATGGCCCGCACCTCGGCCACGGACATGCGGCCCGAGGCGAACAGCAACAGTTCCGAGGGGACCCCGACGAGCGTGATGGTCGTGGCGCCGGGCAGGACGCGCAGGCGTTCGTGGGTGTCGCTGCGCTCCAACACGATCCCACTGGGGGCATCGCGCAGAAACAGCTTCGCCATCGAGGCCAGGCTGCGCGCCACCTGGTTCTCGAACGCCGGGGTGGTCACTCGGGGGCCGTTGCCGTTGGCGCGGCGTACGTCCTCGCCATGGATGAAGAACTCCGCCGTGTTGGCGAGTTCGTCGACACCCGGCAGGGCAAACAGGGAGGGCGGGAGCGGACCACGACGGATCCGGTCCACGAGTTCGCGGTAGTCCCAGCGGCGCAACAGCCGCTCGGTGCGCGAGCGGGTGACGCCGCTGAGGGCTGGTAGGAACATGCCGGGCATCGACAGGGGGTCATTTTCCCGCAGCCACAGATGCGCGGCGAGGTCGTGGGCGTTCCATCCCTCGCACAGCGTTGGTGCTCCCGGATCGACGGCATCCAACGCGGCGCACAGGGCCGCCCGTTCCAGCTTTGCGAATCCCATAGAGCGAGCGTAGTCGGCCCCGGTGGCGGGAGCGCAGTTCCCGTCAGGCGATCGCCTTCCCACCCCACCCGACGGAACCGAGAAGTCCCGTGGGCGACACCGTGGAACAATGGCGGGCATGTCTCACACGCTCGACCCGGTGATCGCCGGAGCCCTCAAGCGCAACGAGGCGGGGCTTGTCGCCGCCGTCGTTCAGGACGCCACCACAGGCGAGGTGCTCATGCAGGCGTGGATGAACGACGAAGCACTCGCCCGCACGCTCGCGACCCGCGAGGCGACCTACTGGTCGCGGTCCCGATCCGAGTTGTGGATCAAGGGCGCCACCAGCGGGCACACCCAGCACGTGCGCAGCGTCCAACTCGACTGTGACGCGGACACGGTCTTGCTGCGCGTGGATCAGGTGGGCGGGGCCTGCCATACCGGCGACCGGACGTGCTTCGATGCGCGCGTTCTGCTGGGGGAGGAGGCGTGAGCGTCACGATCACCCCCGACCTGGCCGGGTTCGCGGCCGCCGCCGGTGAGGGTCGTCGCGTCATCAGCGTCTGGACGCGGCTGCTCGCCGATGACCTCACCCCCATCGGGCTGTACCACCGCCTGTGCGGTCAGCGAGACAACACCTTCCTGCTCGAATCGGCCGAGGCAGGTGTCTTCTCCCGCTACTCGATCGTGGGCGTCAACTCCGCAGCCGTGCTGTATGAAGACCAGGGGCAGGCCCGATGGGCCGGGCGTCCACTCGCGGGCCTTCCTGAGGGCGGGGATCCGCTGGAGGCGCTCGCGGTGACCTTGGAGCGCCTGCACACGCCGCTGGATCCCGACCTGCCGCCGCTGAGTTCGGGGATGGTGGGCTACTTGGGCTACGACGTGGTCAGGCGCCTGGAGAACCTGCCCGACGCCAACCCCGACGATCTCGGCATCCCCGAACTCGTGATGATGCTGGCCTCTGACCTGGCCGTGCTCGACCACCACACTCGGCAGGTGTGGCTGATCGCGAACGCCATCAACTTCGACGACAGCAGCGAGCGGCTGGAGGCCGCCCACGCCGACGCCGTCGCGCGGGTGCAGGCCATGGTGGCGCGGCTGTCCGAACCGGCCGAGTCGCTGCTCGCCCTGCCGCCGCACGAACCGGACAGCATCGACGTCACCCGCCAGCGCAGCGAGCCGGAGTTCGCCGCGGCGGTGCGGGAAGCCGTCGACGATATCAAGGCCGGGGAGGCCTTCCAGATCGTCGTCAGCCAGCGCTTCGAAACCCCCTCAAAGGCCGATGCGCTGGACGTCTATCGGGTTCTGCGGCTCAGTAACCCCAGCCCCTACCTGTACCTGCTGCGGTTGGAGGGGCTGAGCATCGTGGGTTCCAGCCCTGAGGCGCTGGTCACGGTCGCGGACCAGCACGTCTTGACCCACCCGATTGCCGGGTCCCAGCCACGCGGAGCGACGCCTCAACAGGACGCCGAGAACGAGGCACGCCTGCGTAGCGACCCCAAAGAGCGAGCCGAACATCTCATGCTGGTCGACTTGGGGCGCAACGATCTGGGGCGGGTTTGCGTCCCGGGGACGGTGAGCGTGGTCGAGTTCATGCAGGTGCGCCGCTACAGCCACATCATGCATCTCGAATCGACGGTCACGGGCACCTTGAGTCCTGGCCGCACCGCGCTGGAGGCCACGCTGGCCTGCTTCCCCGCCGGCACCTTGTCGGGCGCCCCCAAGGTCCGTGCGATGGAGATCATCGACCGCCTGGAGACCTCACGCCGAGGCCTCTATGGGGGAGTCGTGGGGTACTTCGACTTCGCAGGCAACTCCGACGTCGCGATCGCCATCCGCACGGCCGTGCTCAAAGACGGACGCGCCTACGTGCAGGCCGGTGGGGGCATCGTGGCCGACTCCGTGCCCGCCTCGGAGGATCTCGAGTCGCGAAACAAGGCGGCCGCGGCGCTGCGCGCCGTCGCCGTGGCGGCTGACATCCGGCGGCTGAGCGATGCGGATTGACCCACGCCTGCTGGTCTCTGCTGCCGCCGTGGCGGGCTTGGCTGTCGGGCAGGCGGGTTGGTGGCGGGCCACCACGACAGGCATCACCGGAACACTGAACGATGTCGAGATCTCCGGCGCGGCAGGGACGGGCGGCCTGGCCGCCGCGTTGCCGGGCGTCGCGCTGGCCGCGGTCTTGGCGACGCTCATGCTCGGTCGCGTCGGAACGCGCGTCATGGCTGGGGCTGCGGCTGCAGCGGGTCTGGGCATGGCCATCCTCGGGCTGAGCGCTCCCGTGCCTGTCGCAGAGGCCGTGATCGCGTCCAACCAGGTGGGCATCAGCGTGATGGGTGAGCCGGTCTCGACACTGTGGCCGGTGGGTTTCGGGGTGGCTGGCGTCGGGGTCTGCGTCGCCGCCGCGTGGCTGATGTGGCGACCCCCCAGGCGGGGGCGTCCGGCATCGCGACGCGCGTCGGAGATGACAGACCCACTCGCGGCTTGGAAAGCTATGGATGCGGGGGAGGACCCCACGACCAACGACGCCGACCGGGGCGCTGATGTCACCGGGCGGGAAGGAGAACTCACATGACGGTCGCGCAGGAGAAGTACCATCACGGTAGGTCCCCCGCGGGGTGGGCTAGTTCCGTCATCGCGATTCTTGGTTCCATTGTCGGCACCGTCGGGTTCTTCATGGACATCAACTGGACAGTGGTCTTCGTCGGGTTCGCGCTGCTGATTCTCGCGCCGATCGTCGGCGGGACGCTGCACAAGATGGGTTACGGAACGGAGTAGGCAACATGGGTGTCCTCGACGACATCGTGGTGGGGGTGCGCGAGGACCTCGCCGAGCGGCAGGCCCAGGTGGGGCTGACGGAACTGCAGACCATCGTGGCGACGATGCCCGCTCCCCGCGACATGCTGGGGCCCCTGGGCGCCCCCGGGCTCTCGGTGATCGCGGAGGTCAAGCGGAGTTCGCCCTCGAAGGGGGCGTTGGCCGACATCCCCGACCCGGCAACCCTCGCGCGAGCCTATGCTGCGGGCGGCGCCAGCGCCGTCTCGGTGCTGACCGAGCGTCGCCGCTTCGGAGGAGACCTGTCCGACCTTGCAGCGGTACGCACGGCGGTCGACGTCGGCATCCTGCGCAAAGACTTCGTGGTGACCGATTACCAGGTGTGGGAGACCCGCGCGGCGGGCGCCGACCTGGTGTTGTTGATCGTCGCCGCATTGAGTGACGCGGACCTGGCACGGCTGTATGCGCTCGCGACCAGCCTGGGGCTGACCGTCCTGGTCGAGGTACATACGGCCGAGGAGGTCCGGCGCGCGGTCGACCTGGGGGCACGCCTCATCGGCGTCAACAACCGCAACCTGCACACACTCGAGGTCGACATCGCCCAGTTTGAGAGGCTGTCGGCGCTCATCCCGCCCGATCGCGTCCGCGTCGCCGAGTCGGGGCTGCTCAGCGTTGCCGACGTGGAGCGGGTCGCGGCGGCTGGGGCGGACGCAGTCTTGGTGGGGGAGGCCCTCGTCAAGGACGGCGATCCACGCAGGGCCGTGGCACAGTTCATCGCGGCGGGTACCGCCGCACAGAAGGGGAAGTGATCGCGTGAGCGCACCGCAACGGCTACCGGATAAGGCTGGCCACTATGGGATCTTCGGGGGGCAGTACGTGCCCGAAGCCCTGCACAAGGCCTTAAGCGAACTGGACGCCGCCTTTGACGCGGCGATGGCCGACCCCGCTTTCATTGCGGAACTCGACGCCCTGCGGCGCGACTACTCGGGGCGGCCGACCCCGGTGACGGACCTCCCGCGCCTGTCGCAGCATGCGGGGCGAGCCCGCTTGGTTGCCAAGCGCGAGGATCTGAACCACACCGGCTCGCACAAGATCAACAACGTGCTGGGCCAAGCGCTCCTGACCAAGCGCATGGGCAAGACGCGCGTCATCGCGGAGACGGGTGCCGGCCAGCACGGGGTCGCCACCGCCACCGCCGCCGCCCTACTGGGGCTGGAATGTCGGGTCTACATGGGCAAGGTCGACACCGACCGTCAAGCCCTCAATGTGGCCCGGATGCAGTTGCTGGGGGCAGAGGTCATCGCCGTCGAGTCGGGTTCGGCGACCCTGAAAGACGCGATGAACGAGGCGATGCGTCACTGGGTCTCCACGGTCGACACCACGCACTACCTCATCGGCACCGTTGCGGGCCCCGCACCGTTCCCGCGGATGGTCCGGGAGTTCCAGCGGGTCATCTCCACTGAGGCGCGCGCCCAGATTCTTGAGCGCTATGGGGAACTGCCCTACGCGGTCGCCGCCTGCGTGGGCGGTGGGTCGAACGCCATGGGCATGTTCGCCGACTTCATCGACGATCCCGGCGTGGGCCTGTACGGGTTCGAGGCTGAGGGCGACGGCATCGCCACGGGGCGTCACGCGGCGTCCATCACGGGCGGGGGCGTCGGCGTCCTCCACGGGATGCGCACCTACGTACTCCAAGACGAAGACGGGCAGACGATCGAGTCGCACTCCATTTCGGCAGGGTTGGACTACCCCGGGGTCGGCCCCGAACACGCCTGGCTCGCCTCCACCGGGCGCGCCCACTACGAGCCCATCACCGACGTCGACGCCATGGACGCGTTCGAACTCATCACCAAGACCGAGGGGATCCTGCCCGCCATCGAGTCCGCGCACGGGGTTGCCGGGGCGCTACGGCTGGGCCGTCGGTTAGCTGATGAGCAGCCCGACCTGGAGCCGCTCATCTGCGTCTGCCTTTCGGGGCGTGGCGACAAGGACGTCAGCACGGCCTTGGAGTGGTTCGGCTTCGACGGAACCCCCGATGAGACGGTGGGAGGTTTCTGATGACGTTCACCAACCCAGGACACTCAGGCCGCGCCTTCCTCGCCGCCAAGGAGCAGGGCCGCGCCGCACTCGTCGGCTACCTTCCCGTCGGCTACCCCGACGTGCCGACCTCGCTGAACGCCTTGAAGGCGCTGTGTACCGACGGCGACTCCCCTGGCGTCGACCTGGTAGAGATCGGCCTGCCCTACTCCGATCCCATGCTGGACGGCCCCGTGATCCAACGGGCGGGCACCACTGCGCTGCGTCGCGGCGTCCGCACCCGCGACGTCTTTGCTGCCGTCGAAGCCGTCGCCTCCACCGGGACGCCAGCGGTCTGCATGACGTATTGGAGCCTGGTCGACCGCTACGGGGTGGACGCCTTCGCCCGCGACTTCGCGAACGCGGGCGGTGCAGGTTTGATCACCCCCGACCTGACACCCGATGAGGCCCAGGAATGGATGGTTGCCTCCGACGCGCACGATCTGGATCGCATCTTCCTGGTCGCCCCCAGTTCGACCGATGAGCGCATCCTCAGCACGACGGCGGCCTGCCGCGGGTGGGTGTACGCCACGGCCATCATGGGCGTCACCGGCATTCGCACCACCACGAGTTCTGCGGCGCCCGAACTGGTCGCGCGCATCCGCACGCTGGCGCCCGACACCCTCATCGGTGTCGGGCTCGGCGTCAGCAACGGCGACCAGGCGCGCGAAGTGGGCACCTTCGCCGACGGTGTGATCGTCGGTTCTGCCTTGGTGAAGGCACTCCTGGACGCCGAGGACGCCGGAACTCCCGACGACACGAAGGCCCTGCGCCGGGTCGTGGGGGATCTGACCGCCGGGGTGCGGGGGCGCCGATGAACCCGATCGCGTCGATCCCCAGCCCGCCGATCAGCCAGTTCACGCTGGGACCGTTCACCCTGCACATCTACGCGTTGTGCCTGCTCAGCGGGATCGCGTTCGCGTGGTGGCTAGGGACGCGGCGCTGGGTGGCCCGCGGCGGTCTGGCCGAGACGTTCGAGACCATCGTGTTGTGGGCGATCCCCTCCGGCATCATCGGGGCGCGGATCTATCACGTGATCACGCACTGGGACGACTACTTCGCCCCCGGACGCAATCCGATCAGTGCGTTGTTCATCTGGGAGGGCGGGATCGCGATCTTCGGCTCCCTCATGGGCGGGGCGATCGGCGCGATCATCGCGTGTCGGATCACCGGGGCCCGGCTGACGTCGTTTGCGGACGCGCTGGCGCCCGGCCTGCTGGCGGCCCAAGGCATCGGGCGGCTGGGTAACTGGTTCAACCAGGAACTGTTCGGCGGCCCCGACAACGGCCCGCTCGGACTGGAGATCGATGTGGCCCACCGGCCCCCGGAGTACCGCGACGTTGCCACCTTCCAACCCACGTTCCTCTACGAGATGACCTGGAACCTGGTGGGCGCAGCGTTGCTGTTGTGGCTGGACCGCCGCTTCAAGCTGGGGTGGGGCAAGCTGTTCTGCCTCTACATGGTGGTGTATGGGTCGGGCCGGTTCTGGATCGAAGGGATCCGCACCGACTTCAGCTATTACTTCGGGCCGCTGCGCACCAACCAGGTGACCGCGCTGCTGATCGCCGTCGCCGGGCTGGTCCTGTTCCTGGTCCTGACCCGAGTGCGCCCCGGGCGTGAGCCGTGGGTCGAGCGTCGCGGGACCGGGGGGCCGGCGCACGTGGAGCAAAGCACGCCGGACACCGACGCCGCCGCCACGACGGCTGAGCACGAAGGTGGGGAGGGCACCTCCGCTACGCCGGGAGACCCCGGGCCCGGGGCTGTCCGGGGCGAGGGCGAGGCGGCGTCGCCTGAGGGAACGAGCTGACTCCCACACCCGTACTCTGAGGCTCGCGTCCGGATTCTGGACGCAGGGAATCTCCGGTTATGGACCGGCTCCGCGCGTGGCTTATTGTGTCGCTGCGCACCATGCGGTGTGGCCAGGAAGGTCGTCCACACAGGCGGCTGCCACAAAGCCCGCTGGAACGGAGACACAGATGAATCAGCTTTTCCCGCACCGCCCCGATGAGGGGCTGTACCGGCACGACTTCGAGCACGACGCCTGTGGCGTGGCGTTCGTCGCTCACTTGAGCGGCACGCCCACTCACGAGATCGTCGCCCAAGGCGTGCTCGCTTTGGAGAACCTCGACCATCGGGGGGCCACCGGCGCCGATGAGCGCGCTGGGGATGGGGCGGGCATGCTCCTGCAGATCCCCGATGCCCTCTTCCGCGACACGGTCGACTTTTCCCTGCCCCCCGTGGGCGAATACGCCGCAGGCGTCGCGTTCCTTCCGCAAGACGAAGTGGCACGTGCCGCGGCCAAGCGCCAGATCGAATACCTGGCGATCGAAGAGGGCCTGCGCGTCATCGGGTGGCGTGCGGTTCTCACCCACGACGAGACGCTGAGCCCCATTTCGCGGGCCGTCATGCCGCACTTCGAGCAACTGTTCGTGACCGGGCCCCGCGGCACCGCAGGTATCGACCTGGACCGTGCTGTCTACCCGCTGCGCAAGCGGGCCGAGCACGAGGCGGGGATCTACTTCGCGTCCCTGTCAGCGCGCACCCTGGTCTACAAGGGCATGCTCACCACGCAGCAACTGGCTGAGGTGTTCGACGACCTCAACGACGAGCGGACCACCTCCGCACTGGTGTTGGTCCACTCGCGCTTCTCCACCAACACGTTCCCCTCGTGGGAGCGCGCGCACCCCTACCGCCTGCTCGCCCACAACGGCGAGATCAACACGGTCAAGGGCAACCGCAACTGGATGCGGGCTCGCGAAGCGCTGCTGGCCACCGACCTCATCCCCGGCGACCTGAACCGGCTGTTCCCGATCTGCAACCCCGAGGGATCCGACTCCGCCTCGTTTGACGAGGTGCTCGAACTGCTGCATCTGGGCGGGCGTTCCCTGCCCCACGCCGTGCTGATGATGATCCCCGAGGCGTGGGAGAACAACGCCGACATGGATCCGGCCCGCCGGGACTTCTACAGCTTCCACTCCTCGGTCATGGAGCCTTGGGACGGCCCCGCTTCGGTGTGCTTCACCGACGGCACCCAGATCGGCGCCACCCTCGACCGCAACGGCCTGCGTCCGGGGCGTTACTGGGTCACCGACGATGGCCTGGTGGTGTTCGCCTCCGAGGCGGGCGTCTTGCCGATCGAGCCTGAGCGGATCATCGAGAAGGGCCGCCTGCAGCCGGGCCGCATGCTGTTGGTCGATCTGGCCGAGCACCGGCTCATCAACGACGACGAGATCAAGTCGACGCTGGCCGCAGCCGAACCCTACGGCGAGTGGATCGCCGAGCGCCTCGAACTCTCCGACCTGCCCGAACGCCAGCACGTCGTCCACAGCCATGCCTCGGTCACGCGCCGTCAGCAGGTCTTCGGGTTCACCCACGAAGAACTGAAGATGATCGTGGCACCCATGGCGCAGACCGGAGCCGAGCCGATCGGCTCCATGGGTTCGGACACCCCGCTGGCCGTCCTGTCGGACCGTCCGCGACTCCTGTTCGACTACTTCATCCAGTTGTTCGCCCAGGTGACCAACCCGCCGTTGGACGCGATCCGCGAAGAACTGGTCACATCGTTGCGCGCGTCGTTCGGCCCCGAGGCGAACCTCCTCTCGGCCGGGCCCCAGTCGTGTCACCAGATCGTCATCGGCTACCCCGTGCTGGATTCGGACGAACTGGCCAAGCTCGTCCGGATCAACCGCGACGGCAGTCAGCCCCAGTACGAGGCGTACGTGGTGCGCGGCGTCTACCGTCTGCTCGGCGGCCCCGACGAACTCGAACGCCGACTGGAGGAGATCTGCGCCGAAGTCAGCGCGGCGATCGACCGCGGCTGCCGGACGATCATCTTGTCCGATCGCCACAGCAACATCGACATGGCGCCGATCCCGTCGCTGCTGTTGACCGCGGCCGTCCACCACCACCTGGTGCGCGACAAGACCCGCACGCAGGTCGGTTTGATCGTCGAGGCCGGGGACGTCCGCGAGGTGCACCACGTCGCGCTGCTCATCGGCTACGGCGCGGCTGCCGTGAACCCCTACCTGGTGTTCGAGTCGGCCGAAGACCTGGCCCGGCGAGAGATGTTCGTCACCGTCGACCCGGAGACGGCCGTCAAGAACGTCCGCAAGGCCCTGGGCAAGGGCGTGCTAAAGGTGATGTCCAAGATGGGCGTCTCCACCATCGCCTCCTACGCCGGTGCGCAGATCTACGAGGCCCTGGGGCTCTCCTCCGCCTTGGTGGAGAAGTACTTCACCGGGACCCCGAGCCGGGTCGAGGGCATTGGCCTGCCCGAGATCGCACGCGAGATCCAGGCACGCCACGACGTCGGGTATCCGATCGATCGCCGCACTCAGGCCCACCGCACCCTGGCCGTGGGCGGGGAGTACAAGTGGCGCCGCGAGGGGCCGCCGCACCTGTTCGATCCGGAGACCGTGTTCCGGTTGCAGCATGCGACGCGCCAAAAGCGGTTCGACATCTTCCAGCAGTACACGTCGCGGGTGAACGATCAGTCGCGGCGCCTGATGACGGTGCGCGGGCTGCTGGAGTTCGACCTGGATTCCCGGACCCCGATCCCCGTGGAGGAGGTCGAGCCGATCAGCGCAATCGTGAAGCGTTTCTCCACCGGGGCCATGAGCTATGGGTCCATCAGCCAAGAAGCCCACGAGACGCTGGCGATCGCCATGAACCGCCTCGGCGGCAAGTCGAACACCGGTGAAGGTGGCGAGGATCCCGAGCGGTTGCACGATCCGGCACGGCGCTCGGCGATCAAGCAGGTCGCCTCGGGCCGGTTCGGGGTGACCAGTGATTACCTCACCAACGCCGACGACATCCAGATCAAGATGGCCCAAGGCGCCAAGCCCGGCGAGGGCGGTCAGCTGCCAGGCCAGAAGGTGTACCCGTGGGTGGCGAAGACGCGCCACTCCACCCCGGGCGTGGGGCTGATCAGCCCACCGCCGCACCACGACATCTACTCGATCGAAGACCTCAAGCAACTCATCCACGACCTGAAGTGCGCCAACCCGGTCGCCCGCATCCACGTGAAGCTGGTTTCCGAGGTCGGCGTGGGGACCGTCGCGACGGGTGTCAGCAAGGCCAAGGCCGATGTGGTGCTCATCTCCGGGCACGACGGTGGCACCGGGGCAGCACCCCTGACCTCGCTGAAGCATGCGGGGGGCCCGTGGGAGTTGGGCCTGGCCGAGACGCAACAGACCCTGCTGCTGAACGGCCTTCGCGACCGGATCGTCGTCCAGGTCGATGGCCAGTTGAAGACCGGCCGCGACGTCGTGATCGGAGCGCTGCTGGGGGCAGAAGAGTTCGGCTTTGCGACCGCACCGCTGGTCGTCAGCGGCTGCATCATGATGCGCGTGTGTCACCTCGACACCTGCCCGGTCGGCGTCGCGACGCAGAACCCGGAGTTGCGGGAGAAGTATTCCGGCCACGCCGACTACGTGGTCAACTTCTTCGAGTTCATCGCCACGGAGGTGCGTGAGCTGCTGGCGCAACTCGGCTTCCGCAGCATCGAGGAGGCCGTCGGCCACGTCGAGGTCCTCAAGACCAAGGAGGCCGTCGAGCACTGGAAGGCCGAAGGCCTGGATCTTCGACCGATCCTGCACCGCATCGAGACCGACTCGGCCCTGCATTGCGTCACTACGCAAGACCACGGCCTGGACGCCAAGCTGGACAACCAGTTGATCGAGCAGGCCGCTGCGGCCATCGCGGACGGGACGCCGGTGACGATCACCGGACGCGTTTCGAACGTGGATCGCACGGTGGGCACCATGCTCGGCAACGCCGTCACCAAGGCGACGCTCGGCAAGGGACTGCCCGAGGACACCATCGACGTGACCCTGATCGGCACGGGCGGACAAAGCTTCGGGGCGTTCCTTCCCCGGGGCGTCACACTGCGGCTCATCGGCGACACCAACGATTACTTCGGCAAGGGGCTCTCAGGTGGACGCCTGATCGTGCGGCCGGATGAGGCCTCACGCTTCGTCCCCGCCGAACAGATCATCGCGGGCAACGTCATCGGGTACGGCGCCACCTCCGGCGAACTCTTCATTCGCGGCCAGGTGGGGGAGCGCTTCTGCGTCCGCAACTCGGGTGCCTCCGCCGTGGTGGAGGGCGTGGGCGACCACGCGCTGGAGTACATGACCGGCGGCGAAGCGCTCATCGTCGGCCCCACGGGCCGCAACGTGGCCGCGGGCATGTCAGGTGGCTTGGCTTGGATCTTGGATCTGGACCGGTCACGTCTCAACACCGAGTTGGTCGACGCGGCAGAGCTGACCGATTCGGATGTGGACCGCATCGCCACGCTGCTGCGCAAGCACGCCGAAGCCACCGGCTCGACGGTGGCACAGTCTCTGCTCGATGAGGGCCCCGCCGCCTGGGCAGGACGCTTCACCAAGGTGCTGCCACGCGACTACGCACGCGTGATTGCCGCCCGCGACCAAGCGGCCGCCGACGGCCTGGACGAACACGACACGACTCAGAAGATGATGGAGGCCGCTCATGGCTGATCCCAGGGGCTTCATCAAGGTTCCCCGCGAAGTCGCCGAGCGGCGTCCGGTCACCGACCGGGCCGCCGACTGGGACGAGGTGTACCCGGGCTCCCCGGGGCGCGCCGTCTTGCCGATCATTCGGCAGCAGGCGTCACGCTGCATGGACTGCGGGATCCCGTTTTGTCATCAGGGCTGCCCGCTGGGCAACCTGATCCCGGAATGGAACGACCTCATCTACCGGGACGCATGGCGGTCGGCCACCGACCGGTTGCACGCCACGAACAACTTCCCGGAGTTCACCGGGCGCCTGTGCCCGGCTCCGTGTGAGACGGCCTGCGTGGTGGGCATCAACCGCGAACCCGTGACGATCAAGAACGTCGAGGTCGCGATCGCCGACAAGGCCTGGGATGATCGCCGCGTCGTGCCGGTCGTCCCGGAGTGGCACACCAACAAGACGGTCGCCGTCGTGGGGTCAGGGCCCTCGGGCCTGGCCGCCGCCCAGCAGTTGACCCGCGCCGGACACACCGTGGTGGTGTACGAGCGAGCCGACGACATCGGCGGGCTGCTCCGATTCGGGATCCCCGAGTTCAAGATGGAGAAGAAGGTCCTCAACCGGCGGCTGAAGCAGATGCGCCAAGAGGGCACCGTCTTCAAGCCACGCACGACTATCGGCGTCGACATCACGGGAGCGCAACTGCGCGACCGGTTCGACGCTGTGGTGCTCGCGATCGGCTCGACGGTCCCGCGCGATCTTCCCGCGCCCGGCCGTGACCTGGCGGGCATCCATCAGGCGATGGAGTTTCTGCCGCAGGCCAACCGTGTCGCCGTCGGGCAGTCCGTGGAGGATCAGATCGTCGCGACCGGCAAGCACGTGGTCGTCATCGGCGGCGGCGATACCGGGTCTGACTGCATCGGGACCTCCCTGCGTCAAGGCGCCGCGTCGATCACCCAGTTGGAGATCATGCCAGCACCGCCGCAGGATCGTCCGGCCGGTCAGCCGTGGCCGACCTATCCGATGCTGTTCCGGGTCAGCACGAGCCACGAGGAGGGCGAGGTCGATCGCGAGTTCGCCGTGTCCACCACGGAGTTCGTGGGCCGCGACGGTCAGGTGACCGCACTGCGCCTGACCGAGGTCGAGTTCGTCGACGGCAAGCTCACCCCCGTGCCGGGAACGGAGCGGGAGATCCCAGCCGACCTGGTGCTGCTGGCGATGGGCTTCGTCGGGCCGCAGCAGGACGGGGTTGTCGCTGAACTGGGTGTGGACCTGGATGCACGAGGCAACATCGTGCGGGCTGCCGACTTCCAAACGACGGTGCCGGGGGTGTTCGTGGCCGGTGACGCAGGCCGGGGCCAGTCCCTGATCGTGTGGGCGATCGCGGAGGGCCGCAGCGCGGCCAACGGCGTGGACGCCTACCTTCAAGGCTCCTCGAACCTGCCCAAGCCCATCCAGCCGACCGACCGGCCGCTGGTGGTCTAGACCGGTGCGAGGCGGGCGTTTCTCCCGAGACGATGTCACGTCTGCGGAGAGGCGCCCGCCTTCATCGTGGGACGACCACCGAGCCTGAACTCACCCCCGGGGAAGGCAGGGAGATGACCAGGTATGCGGTGCTGTTGCGCGGCGTCAACGTCGGAGGGCATCGCCGCGTGCCGATGGCTCGGCTGCGCCAGGTGATGACCGCCGCAGGGCTGGAGAACCCTGCCACGTTGCTGGCGTCGGGGAACCTGCTCGTTTCCAGCGAAGGGGAGGCGTCGCACGTGAAGTCGGTCGCCGAATCGGCCATGGCCGACGCGTTCGGGTTCAGCGTCGACACGGTGGTGTTCACGCAAGGGGCGCTGCTGCACGCGGTGGAGGCGTGTCCGTTCCCTGACACCTCGCCGGTCGCCATCGCGTTCTGTTCGGGGCGCATCGATCACGACGCGCACACCCGACTGCTCGCCCTGGCGGTCCCCGGCGAGGACGTGGCCGTCATGGGGGAGTTCGCCTACCTGCGCTTGGGACGCGGGCAGAGCTCATCGAAACTGGCGGCGGGAGTGTCTCGCGCTCTGGTCCCGCTGGTGACCACGGTGCGCAACCTGGCCACCTCCACCAAGCTCGCCCACGCCTAGGTGGCGCTGGGGCGCGGGGTCATCCGGAGCAGGGTGGATTTCCCGAACAGGCTCTCGACGAGATCCACCGCCAGGGTGGAGGTGGTGTTGCGGACATCCAAGGCAGGGTTGACTTCCACCACGTCCAGGGACCCCAGACGACCGGTGTCAGCGATCATCTCCATGCACAGTTGCGCCTCGCGGTAGGTCGGCCCACCGACCACCGGGGTGCCGACCCCGGGGGCGACCGCCGGATCCACGAAGTCCACATCGAGGGACAGGTGGACGTGGGTGTTCTCGTCCACGTCGGCCAGAGCACGACGCAGGGCCTCGCGCATCCCCACCTCGTCGATGAAGCGCATGTCGTACACGCTGAGACCCTGCTCGACGAGAAAGCGCTTCTCGCCCGCGTCGACGCTGCGCAAACCGACCTGATGCACATCGGCCGGTGTGAGGGCCGGAACCTGCCCTGAGAGCCCGGTCAGGATCTCGGGACCGAAGCCGAGAAGACAGGCAACCGGCATGCCGTGGATGTTGCCCGAAGGCGTCATGGTGGCCGTGTTGATGTCGGCGTGGGCGTCCACCCACACCACAAGCAGCCGTCGTCCTTCGGCGCGGCAGTGCCGGGCCACCGCCGAGATTGAGCCCACCGCGAGACTGTGATCACCCCCGAGCAGGATCGGCAGGCGACCACGATGCAAAGCGTCGGCGACGGCGTCGCGCACGGCGATGTTCCACGCGGTGACCTCGGGAAGATGCCGGTACCCATCGACCGGGCTCAACCGGGGATTGGGCGGGCCCACGAGGTCCCCGACGTCTTCGACATCGTGACCCAGGGCGGCCAGCGCGGTGCCGATCCCGGCGATGCGGAGCCCACCGGGGCCCAGCCTGCAACCGGGAACGCTGGCGCCGACATCGGTGGGTGCGCCGATCAGGGAAAGGTCCACGGGGGTGCTCCTGACGCTCGTCGAAGGTGATCCGTGGGCAGTCTTCGCTGCGCGGGAGGCGAACGCAAGCAGGCGCCCCGACGCACCGCGGCACTGCGTCGGGGATTGTCGCCAGCACCGGCTAGGGTTGGGCCCCTGGGAGGTTGAACCACACTTATGGGCGACGAATTCGTTCACCTGCACTGCCACTCGGAGTTCTCGATGCTGGACGGTGCCGCACGTCTCAAAGACCTGGTCAAGAGCTGTGAGCAGATGGGCATGCGTGCCCTGGCGATCACCGATCACGGCAACCTATTTGGCGCGCACGAGTGGTACGCCACGGCCAAGGGGAGTTCCGTCAAGCCGATCATCGGCCTGGAGTCCTATCTGACGCCGAAGACGCACCGCAGCGAGCGCAAGCGCGTCCAGTTCGGCGACGGTACCGGCGACGACGTCGCGTCCAAGGGCGCCTACACCCACATGACGATGTGGGCCTCCAACAAGGAGGGCATGCACAACCTGTTCCGGTTGAGTTCGCTGTCGTCGCTGGAGGGGTTCTTCTACAAGCCCCGCGCCGACCGTGAATTGCTGAACCGTTACGCGCCGGGGCTCATCGCCACCACGGGATGCCCTTCTGGTGAGGTGCAGACCTACCTGCGGCTAGGCCAGTACGAGCAGGCGGTGGAGTCGGCGGCCGAGTTCCGTGACATCTTCGGCAAGGGCAACTTCTACGTCGAGTTGATGGATCACGGCCTCGACATCGAGACCCGCGTCCGGGCTGATCTGCTGCGGCTGGCCAAGCAACTCGACCTGCCGCTGGTCGCGTCCAACGACCTGCACTACGTGCACGCCGAGGACGCCGAGGACCACGACACCCTCTTGTGCGTGAGCGCCGGTTCGAACAAGGACACCCCTGGCCGGTTCAAGTTCGACGGGTCGGGCTACTACCTCAAGAGCCCCGCGGAGATGCGGCAACTGTTCAGCAATCTCCCCGAGGCCTGCGACAACACCTTGGAGATCGCCGAGCGGTGCAGCACCGAGTTCGATGAGGGCACAGGCATCTACATGCCTGCCTTCCCGGTGCCCGAAGGGGAAACCGAAGAGTCCTGGTTCGTCAAAGAGGTCGACCGTGGCCTGCACGAACGCTTCCCCGATGGCGTCCCCGAGTACGCGATCCGCCAAGCCGAGTACGAGGAAGGCATCATCATCGGCAAGGGCTACGCCGGGTACTTCCTGGTGGTGGCCGACTACATCTTGTGGGCGAAGAACAACGGCATTCGGGTGGGGCCCGGGCGTGGGTCGGGCGCCGGTTCGATGTGCGCGTTCGCGATGCGGATCACCGATCTCGACCCGCACCCCCACGGCCTGATCTTCGAGCGCTTCCTGAACCCAGAACGCCCCTCGATGCCCGACTTCGACGTCGACTTCGACGAGCGTCGTCGTGGCGAGGTCATCAAGTACGTCACCGAGAAGTACGGCGACGACAAGGTCTGCCAGATCGTCACCTACGGCACCATCAAGGCCAAGCAGGCGATCAAGGACGCGGGTCGCGTCCTGGGAAAGCCGTACGCGCTGGGTGAGCAGATCACGAAGGTCTACACCCCGCCCGTGCAGGGCAAGGACGTCGCGATCGCCGACGTGTTCAACCCCGAGCACGACCGCTACGGCGAAGGCACCGAGTTTCGTGAACTCTACGAATCCGAGCCTGAGGTGCGGCAGGTCGTCGACACCGCCCGCGGGATCGAAGGGCTGAAGCGGCAGTGGGGCGTTCACGCGGCTGGCGTCATCATGTCCAGCCGCAACCTGATGGACGTCATTCCCGTCATGAAGCGGGAACAAGACGGGCAGATCATCACCCAGTTCGACTACCCGACGTGCGAAACATTGGGCCTGGTCAAGATGGACTTTCTGGGGTTGCGTAACCTCACCATTTTGGACGATGCGGTGCGCAACGTGAAGATCAACGCCGGGGTGGATCTCGATCTGGACGCGCTGGCCCGCAAACCCGACGATGCGGACACCTACGACTTGTTGACGCGCGGGGACACGCTGGGCGTGTTCCAGTTCGATGGTTCGGGCTACCGGGCCTTGTGCCGGCTCATGCGTCCGGACAAGTTCGCCGACATCACCGCGCTCGGTGCCCTGTACCGGCCCGGCCCGATGGGTACCAACACCCATGTCAACTACGCCATGCGCAAGAACGGCCAGCAGCCGGTCACGCACATTCACCCCGAACTCAGCGAAGCGCTGGAGAAGTTGCTGGGGGAGACGTACGGCCTGCTGGTCTACCAAGAGCAGGTCATGCAGATCGCTCAAGAGTTGGCGGGCTACAGTCTGGGCGCCGCCGACTTGCTCCGGCGGGCCATGGGCAAGAAGAAGAAGTCCGTGCTGGATGCCGAGTTCGCGAACTTCGAACCCGGCATGAAGGCGAATGGCTATTCCTCCGAGGCCATCGCGGCCCTGTGGGAGACGATGGTCCCGTTCTCCGCGTACGGGTTCAACAAGTCTCACGCAGCCGCCTACGGGGTGGTGTCCTACTGGACGGCCTACCTGAAGGCGCACTATCCAGCCGAGTACATGGCTGCCCTGCTGGAGTCGGTGCGTGACGACAAGGACAAGTCGGCCATCTACCTGGCCGAGTGTCGACGCATGGGCATCCACGTCCTTCCACCGGACGTGAACGAATCCCAGGGACGGTTTACCCCTGTCGGCTCCGACATCCGCTTCGGGCTGGGGGCGATCCGCAACGTCGGCAACAACGTCGTCGGGGGGATCGTGGAGGCGCGTCAAGAGCATGGCCGCGCCAAGGACTTCAATGGCTTCCTCGATCAGGTTCCTGCGGTGGTCTGCAACAAGCGGGTCATCGAGTCGCTGATCAAGGCGGGCGCCTTCGATTCGATGGGGCACACCCGCCGAGGTCTGATGGAGATCTTCGAGCAGAAGGTGGACGAGGTCGTTGACCTCAAGCGCAACCAGGCCAACGGTCAAGATGACCTGTTCGGCGAGTTCTTCGGCGACGACGACGCGGGGGCGGGCGCGTTGGCCGCCTCCCCAGTGCCGGAGCTTCCCGAATGGGAGAAGATGACCCGCCTGGCTTTCGAGCGAGAGATGCTCGGCCTCTATGTCAGCGATCATCCGCTCCAGGGGCTGGAACACATTTTGGCCGCCAACAGGGACGTGAGCATCGCTCACCTGGGCGCAGAGGACGGCCCCAAGGAGGGCACGGTCACGATCTGCGGCATGATCACCGGCATCCAACGCAAGCAGACCAAGGACGGCAAGATCTGGGCCATCTTGACGGTGGAGGATCTGGAAGCCGCTATCGAGGTCATGGTGTTCAACAAGGCGTATGCGCCGGTGGCGATGTCGCTGGGGACCGACGTGGTGGTGCGGATCCGCGGGCGCCTGCGTGAACGCGACGAGTCGGTGGAACTCACCGCCTCGGATGTCTCCTTCCCCGATGTCAGCACCTCTCAAGCGGGCCCGGTGACGATCTCGTTGCCCACAGCCCGCTGCACCCCCGAGGTGGTAGAGCAGTTGAAGTTCACCTTGCGGCAGCATCCCGGGTCCCAGGAGGTCCGCTTGCGCCTGCTCAGCCCGCAGCGGGCGACCTTGTGGCGCTTGGATGATCGTCTGCGGGTGCAACACTCGGGTTCCCTGGTTGCGGACCTGAAGGCGCTCTTGGGGCCGTCGAGTGTCAGCGCCTAGCATGCAGACCATGGGGTTGCGGACTGCCGTGCTGCGGACGGCGACGATGGCGGTGCTGGCCGCGCTCGTCGGGGTGGTCTGCGCTCTGGTGTGGGCCAACCTTGCCGTCCTGCCGAGCTACGTCGTGCAATCCGACGGGCACGCGCTGATCGGGGACGACAGTCTTGCGGAGGCGTTTTCGGCGAACTTCTGGTTCTCGGTGATCGCCGTCGTGGGCGGGGCGGCGATCGGGGTCGCCTGCTGGATTTTGCTGCGTCAGTTGGGCTGGCCCGTTGCGGTGATCACCGCGGGGCTGAGCCTGCTGGCTGGCGGAACATGCTGGCTGGTGGGTGAGTTGATCGGGCCCGGTCAGTTCGCTCAGCGGCTGGCCTCGGCACAACCCGGGGAATCGGTGAAGATGGCCCTGGAACTCACCACACCGTCAGCGCTGGCACTGTGGGTGTTCGCCGCGATCGCCGTGCCGTTGTTCGCGGCATCCCTGGGGCCTGACCTGTCCCCCGAGGCTGCGCCGCCTCGGCAGCGCCGCCGCTTGCGAGGGCAGGCCGATGCCCTCAGCGACGATGCCTTCTCCGAGGCATCCTCACCGACGGCCTAGGCCCCACCGAAAGCCCCTGCAACGGCGCTCACCAGATTGCTTGCCCAACGCGCAGGCGTGAGTCAGCGCTCAGGCGTGGGCGATGGGGGCGAAGTGGGCGCCGGTCGCTGCCGCAAGGTCGGCGGGAGCGATGCCGATCTGCAATCCTCGCTTGCCCCCTGAGACGTACATCGTGGGCCAGTTCTGCGCCGAGGTATCGATGACGGTCGGCAAGGCGGTGCGTTGGCCGAGAGGAGACACCCCGCCGAGCACGTAGCCAGAACTGCGCTCGGCCGCCTTCGGGTCGGCCATCTCTGCCTTCTTGACGCCGAGGGCCGTGGCGAGCTTCTTCAGATCCAGGCGCCCTGACACGGGGACGACCCCCACCGCGAGTTGATGCGGACCCACGGACACGATGAGGGTCTTGTAGAGGCGCTCCGGTTCGATGCCTGTCTCGCGGGCTGCTTCGGCACCGAAGTCATGGGTGTCGTCGTGATGGGTGTACTCGACCGGCTCGAAGGGGATCGCGGCGGCGATGAGCGCCTGAAGCGCAGGCGTCCCCGCCGGTGTCTTCTTCTTGGCCATGGGTGTCCTTTCGTTGGTTCCTCACCGCAGGGCCGTGACGGCCGCCATGAGCACAGGGGCGGCGATCAGCGCGGGAAGAAGATCGCCGACGGGGATGTCCTTGATTTTCAGGAGCCGGAGGCCAAGCGCGATCAAGATCACGCCGCCGGTGGCGCTCAGGGCGTCGATCTGCGCCAGGCTGAACAGGTTGCCTAGCCAGAACCCGGCCAGGGTCAACCCACCCTGCACGATGCCGACAGCGACCGCAGACACCAGGACGCCCCAGCCGAGGGAACTCGCGAAGGCCATCGCCGCGAATCCGTCGAGGGCCGCCTTGATGAGGAGTTGTTCGGCCCCATGGCCCATCCCATCCGACAGCGAGCCCAAGATGGTGAGGGGGCCGATGCAAAACAGCAAGGTGGGTGTCACGGCTGCCGACACGAAGGTGCCAGCTTCGCCCGTGGTCGAAAAGTGCGAACGCAGCCGCTCCGCCCCGTTCTCGAAGCGCTGCTCGATGCGCAGGGCAGAGCCGACCAGTGCCCCCACGATCAGGGAGCCGAGCACGATCAGGGTGGGCGCGCCCGCCCCCGCCGCCTCGCTCATGGCGGGCGAGGACAGGGTCAGAGCTGAACTGATGCCCAGCACCATGGTGATGAGCCCCAGAACGTCGGTGACAGTGTCGCGGGTGCGCGCGGGGATCCGGTCGCCCAGCAGCACACCCAGGCCCGTTCCTGCGGCGACGGTGACCACGTTCGCAACCGTGCCGAGCCCGATGAACATGACGCCCATACAATCATCCCTGTGAAGCTACGTGTGATCGATGTCCGAGGAACAAGCCCTGACTACCGCACCGTGGTGCCGCGGGGTGCCTTCGACGTCGAGCATGCCCTCGCGACGGTCAAGCCGATCTGCGACGCCGTCGCCGAGCGCGGCGAGCACGCGCTGGCCGAGTTCGCGGAGCGTTTCGATGGTGTGGTGCCCAGCCAGTTCCGCGTGCCCGTGGAGTACCTGGCTCAGTGCGCCAAGGAGCTTGCCCCGCAGGTGCGCGCCGCGTTCGAGGAGTCGATCCGGCGCAGGCGTGCCGTCGCGCAGGCGGAAGGTACCCCGGGGGTCGTCAGCGTCGAGGTCGCCGAGGGGGCGGTGATCGAGACCAAGACTTCGCCGGTTGCTCGCGTCGGTCTCTACGTGCCCGGCGGTCTGGCGCCCCTGTCCTCCAGCGTGCTGATGAACGTCGTTCCCGCCCAGGTCGCTGGGGTGGAAAGCCTTGCCGTAGCGACTCCGCCGAATGCGGCGTTCGGTGGCTGGCCTCACCCTTCGATCCTGGGGCTGTGCCACCTCCTGGGCGTCGATGAGGTGTACGCGGTGGGTGGCGCCCAGGCGATCGCCATGTTCGCCTACGGCGTGGAAGGGCTGTGCGCGCCGGTCGACCTGGTGACGGGGCCCGGCAACATCTACGTGGTGGCCGCCAAGCGGCTGCTGCGCGGTGTGGTGGGCATCGACTCGGAGGCCGGCCCCACGGAGATCGCCGTGCTGGCCGACGATCAGGCCGATCCGGCCTTCGTTGCCGCTGACTTGATCAGCCAGGCCGAACACGACCCAATGGCAGGTTCGGTGCTGGTCACCGATTCGCCGGATCTGGCCGAGCGCGTCAACGCGCTCCTGGCGGATCAGGTTTCGCAGTTGGATCACACCGACCGCATCGAGACCGCGCTGACCGGCCCGCAGTCGGCGATTGTCCTGGTTGACGACATGGAGCAGGGCCTCAAAGTCGTGGACGCCTACGGCGCCGAGCACCTTGAAGTGCAGACGAGGGACGCCCGCGCGGTCGCGCATCGGGTGAAGAACGCCGGCGCGATCTTCATCGGTCCGTGGGCCCCGGTGCCGCTGGGTGACTACTCGGCCGGGTCGACGCACGTCCTGCCGACGGCGGGCGCGTCCCGCTACAGCTCGGGGCTCACCGTCCGGAGCTTTTGCCGGACCGTCCACCTGATCGACTACGACGAGGCGGCCCTGCGTGAGGTCGGCCCCACCGTGGTGACGTTCGCCCGCGAGGAAGGCCTGCCCGGGCACGCCGCCGCCATCACCGTCCGGACGGCGCGCGAGCAGGGGGACCGCTGGTGAAGGCGAACCCCGCACTGGCCGACCTTCCGCTGCGCCCTGAACTGGTCGGCGAGGAGCCCTACGGGGCTCCCCAACTCGATGTTCCCGTCTGCCTCAACGTGAATGAGAACCCCTACCCACCATCGGGGGCGATGCTGGCCGACATGGCGCAGGCGATCAGTTCGGGGGTCTACCACCGCTACCCCGACCGTGAGTTCCTCCGGCTGCGCACTCAGCTGGCCGACTATCTTGGCCACGGCCTGGGGCCCGCGAACATCTGGGCAGCGAACGGTTCCAACGAGGTCATGACGCACGTCCTGGGGGCCTTCGGCGGCCCCGGACGCCGGATGCTCACCTTCACGCCTACGTATTCGATGTATCCCGAGTACGCGCGCAACACGCACACCGAGTACGTCACCGCACCCCGTCGGGTGGATTACACGCTGGATGCGTCCGACATCCTGCTCGCGATCGCCCGCGTGGAGCCGACGGTCGTCGTGATCACCACGCCCAACAACCCCACGGGCACGACCACGCCGGTGACGGTCATCGCCGAGGTGCTGGCGAACACAGACGCGATCGTCGTGGTTGATGAGGCCTACCAAGAGTTCGCCCGCGACCCGGAGGCGACGGCACTGTCCCTGCTGGCCGACCACGGCAACCTGGTGGTGAGCCGCACCATGAGCAAGGCCTTCGCCTTCGCTGGGGGGCGCCTGGGCTACCTGGCGGCGGCCCCGGCCATCGTGGACGCCTGCCGGATCGTCCGGCTGCCCTATCACCTCTCCGCGCAGACCCAGGCCGTGGCGTCCGTGGCGCTGCGGCACGCCGACGAGATGCTCGCGCGGGTCGACGACCTGCGCGCCACCCGCGACGAACTGCTCCGCCGGGGTCCGCAGCTAGGGTTCGAGGTGGTCGACTCGGATGCCAACTTCGTCCTGATCGGGCGATGGGCCGACCGCCACGCCGCGTGGCAGCAGTTGCTGGATCAAGGAGTGCTGGTCCGCGAAACCGGGCCGGAGGGATTCTTGCGTGTCAGCGCGGGGACCCCGGAAGAAATGGCAGCGTTCTACGCCGCGCTGGCGCGCGTAGACGCCCCGAGGATGGGGGAGTGATGGCACGCACCGCACGCATCGAGCGCAGCACCAGCGAATCCACGATCACCGTCGAGATGAACCTGGATGGCACCGGCGTCTCCGACATCGCCACCGGGGTCGGCTTTTACGACCACATGCTGACGGCGCTGAGCAAGCACTCCCTGATCGACCTCACCGTGAGGGCCAACGGCGACGTGCACATCGACGGACACCATGTCGTGGAGGACACCGCGATCGTCGTCGGGCAGGCCTTGCGCGAGGCGCTGGGTGACAAGCGCGGCATCCGCCGTTTCGGGGACGCGGTCGTCCCGCTGGATGAGGCGCTAGCCCGGTGCGTCGTCGATGTGGCCGGGCGTCCCTACGCCGTGTGCCAGGGCGAACCTGACGCGCAGGTGTACGCGCTGATCGGCGGGTCGGGGGTGCCCTATGCCGGGTCGATGACGTATCACGTCGTGGAGTCGCTGGCCCTGAACGCGGGGTTGTGCGTCCACCTGGATCTCCTGCGGGGGCGCGACCCGCACCACATCGTCGAGGCGCAGTTCAAGGCGCTCGCGCGAGCGTTGCGCGCCGCCGTGGAGTCCGATCCTCGTATTGCCGACCAGATCCCCTCGACCAAGGGTGCCCTGTGAGCGCGACGATCGCGGTACTCGACTACGGCTCGGGGAACCTGCACTCGGCCACCCGTGCGTTGGCCGCGACCGGGGCGCGGGTGGTGCTCACGGCGGACGCCGACGAGATCGCGGCGGCCGACGGGCTCGTCGTCCCCGGTGTGGGAGCTTTCGCGGCGTGCATGGCGGGGCTTGAGGCTGTCGATGGCCCGGCGATCATCCGTCGGCGCTTGGCCGACCATCGACCGGTCCTCGGCATCTGTGTTGGCGAGCAAATCATGTTCGAGGTGGGGGAGGAACACGGCATCGTGACGCCGGGCGTCGGGGTCCTTCCCGGGCGCGTCGAACTGCTGCGTGCCGCACGGCTGCCGCACATGGGGTGGAACACCGTGAATGCCCCAGTGGGGTCGCGCCTGTTCGAGGGCGTCGCCGGGGAGCGGTTCTACTTCGTGCACAGCTATGGCGTACACGACGTGGTTTGGCCCGAGGGTGCCCTGGTCTCGTGGGCGGAACACGGCGGGGACCGCTTCGTCGCGGCGGTCGAGTCGGGCGCGCTGAGCGTCACGCAGTTCCACCCTGAGAAGTCCGGTCAGGCTGGGGCTCGCGTGCTGCGCAACTGGGTTGCCTGCTTGGGCTGAGCAGGCGCGGTGCCCGGCCTAAGCTGACCGGATGAGTGCCTCGCCCGTGACCGCTGTCCGTGCCGTTCGTCCGTGGGGGGCGCCGTTAGCCGACCTGATCCTCGATCAGGGCCGCATCGCCGCGATCCGTCCGCCCGCAGACCGGGCCACCTGGAGCGCGACCGACCTGGATGGGGGCGGGCTGCTGGCTCTTCCGTCGGTGGTGAACGCGCACGCGCACGTCGACAAGTCCTGGTGGGGGTTGCCGTGGCAGTCCTACGGCGGCGAGGGCACCACCGAGGGCAGGATCCGTCACGAGCGTGATCGGCGCGATGAACTGGGCATTCCCGGCGTGGACATCACCACGCGTGTCCTCACCGAGATGGTGTTCCACGGCACGACGCTGCTGCGTAGCCATGTCGATGTCGATCTCGGCTTGGGACTGCGCGGCATCGAGGTCGTCAAGGAGGCGGTCGCCTCCTTTGATGGTGGCATCGAGATGGAGATCGTCGCCTTCCCGCAAGATGGGGTGCTGCGACGCCCCGGAGTGTTGGAGTTGCTCGACCAGGCCGCCGCCGCAGAGGCAGAGCACATCGGCGGGCTGGATCCGGCGGGCATCGACCGGGATCCGGTCGGCCAACTCGACGGGTTGTTCGCGATCATGGAGCGGCGCGGCTGCGGGCTCGACATCCATCTCCATGACGCCGGTGAGTTGGGCGCCTTTGAACTGGACTTGATCTGCGACCGGGCCGAACGGCTGGGATTGACGGACAAGGTGACCATTGCGCACGGGTTCGCGCTGGCCCAAGTGGACGCTTCCCGGCGCGCGGAACTGCTGGCCCGCATGGGCGAGGCGGGCATCACGTTCACCACGGTCGCCCCGCTGCGGTTGCCGCAACTGCCCTGGCGCGAACTGGACGCGGCCGGCGTCGGCTTCGCCTTCGGCACCGACGGCATCCGCGACCTGTGGAGCCCCTATGGCACCGGGGACACGTTGCGCATCGCCTGGCAGTTTGCGCGTGCCTCCTCCGTGGTGCGCGACGAAGATTTGCAGCGCATCCTGGTGGCCGCCACCAGCGGTGCCGGGCGGTTCGCGGGGCGCCCGGGCCACGACCTGGTGGAGGGGGCAGCCGCTCACCTGGTGCTGCTGGACGCCGAGAACCCCATGGACGCGTTGGTCGGGACACCACCTCGGCAGGTGGTCATCGGCAACGGGATGGTCCTGCACGACGCTAGGGTTTGCGTCCGTGACTGATTCCCTGACGCTGCTGCCTGCCGTTGACGTTCAAGGCGGCCAAGCCGTCCAGCTCACCCAGGGCGTTGCTGGGTCCGAGAAGACCTTTGGTGATCCGTTGGCGGCCGCCCAGCGCTGGCAAGACGGCGGGGCGAGTTGGCTCCACCTGGTGGATCTGGACGCGGCGTTTGGCCGTGGCTCGAACGCCGATGTCATCGCCGAGATCGTGGGGCAGATGAGCCTCAACGTCGAACTGTCGGGCGGCATCCGTGACGACGCGTCACTGGAGCGCGCGTTGGCCACCGGCTGTCGCCGCGTCAACATCGGGACCGCCGCGCTGGAGAACCCGGTTTGGTGTGAGAAAGTCATCGCTGAGCACGGGGACCTCATCGGCATCGCCATCGACGTGCGCGGCACGCGTTTGGCCGCGCGCGGCTGGGTCCGCGAAGGCGGAGACTGGGCTGAGGCCGTCGATCGCCTGTCGGCGGCAGGGTGCCGGACCATCGTGGTGACCGACGTCAACTCCGACGGGATGCTCACCGGCCCGAACGTGTCCCTGCTACGTGATGTAGCCACCCGGACGGACGCCGAGGTGATCGCCTCCGGCGGCATCTCTTCCCTCGATGACTTGCGCGCCCTGCGCGAGCTCGTGCCCCTGGGCGTCACCGGCGCGATCGTCGGCACCGCGCTGTACGTCGGCTCCATCACGTTGCCCGAAGCGCTGGCCGTCGCGCAGGGCTGAGTGCCGTCGCGCGCTCGCACGCGCGATAGGCTGTCCGATGGAGCTAATCGAGATCGAGCGAAGGGAGACCCATGAGCGGACATTCCAAGTGGGCCACCACCAAGCACAAGAAGGCCGCCATTGATGCGAAGCGCGGCAAGCTGTTCGCCAACCTGATCAAGAAGATCGAGGTCGCGGCGCGCGTGGGTGGCGGTGACCCCGGCGGGAACCCGACGCTGTACGACGCCATCCAGAAGGCGAAGAAGAACTCGGTCCCCAACGACAACATCGATCGCGCCGTCAAGCGCGGTTCGGGTATCGGCGGCGAGGCCGTCGACTACACCGAGATCATGTACGAGGCCTACGGTGCTGCAGGCGTCGCCCTCCTCATCGAGGTGCTGACCGACAACCGCAACCGTTCGGCGTCCGACGTCAAGGTGGCGATCACGCGCAACGGCGGCACGGTTGCCGACGTGGGCTCCGTGAGCCGGATCTATGACCGCAAGGGCGTCGTGGTGGTGGCCAAGAAGCAAGAGGGCAAGCAGGTCACCGAAGATGACCTGCTGGAGGCCACCTTGGAGGCCGAGCCGGAAGACATCAACGACACCGGTGACACCTTCGAGATTGTCAGCGATCCGGCCCAGTTGGTCGAGGTGCGCAAGGCAGTCCAGGCGGCAGGGTTCGACTATGAATCCGCCGACGTGGAGTTCCGGCCGCAGTACGAGCAGGCCGTTGACTCCCAAGAGGCCGCCGAGAAGCTGTTCAAGCTGATCGACGCCATCGAAGAGGTGGAAGACGTCCAAAACGTCTACAGCAACGAAGACGTGCCGGACGAAATCCTCGAAGCCTTGGAGGGCGACGCCTAGAATCCGAACAAACGTTCGGAAAGGTGGGCCGCATGCGAGTGCTCGGGATCGACCCCGGCCTGACCCGATGTGGGGTCGGCGTGATCGAGGGGGATCCCGGGCGCCCGCCCGCGCTCCTGCTCGCCGATGTGGTGCGTACCCCCGCTGACGCGGAAACGGGGCAGCGGTTGGCGGCGCTGGAACGCAGCCTCGTCCAGTACGTCGCCGAATATCGCCCTGACGCCATCGCCGTGGAGCGGGTCTTCGCCCGACGCGACGTGAGCACCATCATCGGCACGGCACAGGCCTCTGGCGTGGTGCTGCTGGTCGGCACTCGTGCTGGGTTGCAGGTGGCCCAGCACACCCCCAGCGAGGTCAAGGCGGCCATCACCGGCAGCGGGCGCGCCGACAAGGCGCAAGTGGGCCAGATGGTCATGCGCATCCTCAAACTCGACGCTCCGCCCAAACCTGCCGATGCCGCGGACGCGGTCGCGCTGGCGGTGTGTCATCTGTGGCGTGCCCCCGCCATCGCCCGGATCCAGCAGGCGCAGGTGCGCCGCGAACTGGTCCAGGCTCAAGCCATGGCGCGTGCGCGCGCCGCAAACAGGAGGAAGCTCGCGTGATCGCCCATCTCACCGGCACGGTCAGCCAAGTCGGCGGCACCTGGGTCGATATCGATCTGGGTGGGTTCGGCGTCCGCGCCCTCGCCACCCCCGCCACCGTCGCCTCCGTGAGGGTGGGGGAGTCGGCGACGTTGGCCACCTCCTTGGTGGTGCGTCAGGATTCCCTCACCTTGTTCGGGTTCAGCGACCCGGAGGAGCGCGACGCCTTCGAACTCGTGCAGTCGGCTTCTGGCATCGGCCCCAAGCTCGCCCAGGCGGTGGTGTCAGTGTTGCCGCCTGCCGAACTGCGCGCCGCCATCTCGAGCGAGAACCTCGTCGCCTTGACGAAGGTGCCCGGCATTGGGCGCAAGGGGGCCCAGAAGATGGTGATTGAACTCAAAGAGAAGGTCAACGCGTTGGGCGCCGTCCCCGATCTTGGTGGCACAGGTGGGGCCGCGTCCGGAGCGGATGCCTGGCGCGACCAGGTCTCGAGCGGGCTGGAATCTTTGGGGTGGTCGGCCAAGGACGCCGCCGCCGCCGTTGAGGGCATCGCACCCCTGCGCGAGGAGAACCCCACCCTGGGTATCGGTGAGTTGATGCGCGCCGCACTGCAGAGCCTGGCTCGATGACGCCGCGACACGACGAGGACCCCCTCGATCCGCACGGGCACATCGACGAGCAGGCCGTCGACGGTGCTCTGCGCCCGCCGAGCCTGGAGGAGTTCGGTGGGCAGCCGCGGGTGAGCGCACAGCTGGGGCTGGTGCTGGCCGCGGCCCAACATCGCGGTGCGGTGCCCGATCACGTGCTGTTGTCGGGTCCGCCTGGGTTGGGCAAGACGACGTTGGCCATGATCATCGCTCACGAGTTGGGCGTCCCGCTACGGATCAGTTCGGGCCCGGCCATCCAGCACGCCGGTGACCTGGCCGCCATCTTGTCGGGGCTCACCGAGGGAGAGGTCTTCTTTCTCGACGAGATTCACCGCATGAGCCGACCCGCCGAAGAGATGCTGTATTTGGCGATGGAGGACTTTCGCGTCGACGTCATCGTCGGTAAGGGGCCCGGCGCCACCGAGATCCCGCTGGAGATCCCGCGCTTCACCCTGGTCGGTGCGACGACGCGCGCAGGCTTGCTGCCCGGGCCGCTGCGCGATCGGTTCGGGTTCACCGGGCAACTCGACTACTACGATGCCGCCGACCTGGTGCGGATCGTCCAGCGCTCCGCGTCGCTGCTGAAGGTCGCCCTCGACGATGCGTCGGCACAGGTCATCGCCAGCCGGAGCCGAGGAACGCCCCGGATCGCGAACCGGCTG
>RRZT011030953.1_pt1 | contig 58187 bp, 52 predicted proteins | sample 2165551 | NCBI WGS metagenome assembly RRZT01 (sample SAMN10456910, study PRJNA506462) | wastewater metagenome | biome: wastewater; feature: sludge; material: wastewater sludge; isolation source: wastewater sludge with Escherichia coli K12::gfp cells carrying plasmid... | place: USA: Moscow, Idaho... | reverse complement strand
CGGGACTGTAGATGCCTGCGGTCCACACCGGCAGGCCCTGAGCGTCGTAGACGACGACGTTCCCGTCGGGCTGGGCACGCACGACCGAACCGGGCACATTGGTCATCGTCGCCCACCGCACGCGACCGCCCGCCTCGTAGGCGACGAGATTGCCATCGGGTTGCATCGACAGCCAGAACCGCCCCGATGGTGAGACCACACGACCGCCCGCGACGACGACTGCGGGCATCGTGGGGCCAGGCATGGCGAAGGACCGACAGCCGATCCTCGCCCACCCCGGGCCGTTCGGACCGACGTTGAGCGCCTCGACACACACCGTGTGCGGGCCACCCCCGACGGTGAGCCGGGCGCTCATCCCGTGCGCGTCACCCGAGCCCGGGTAGGCCGCACCGACATCCGGCCGCGGCTGATCGGCAATCCCCGAATATCCCGACACACCATCGACGGTGACCCGCACCGACACGGATGCCGTGGTGTCCGAATCGAGCGCCCAGCCCTGCAGGCTTATGGTGGCGCCGTCGACCGCGGCGATCGAGTCGATGACCCCCATCGGCTCGCGGTCACTGGCGAAGAACCAGTTCGAGCGCACTCCGTCGGAGTAGGTGGGATAGGGGCGGGCGTTGCGAATGTCGTTCCCGGTCAACGTGACCGAGCCGGCGCTGCCCTCCAGGCGCAACGTCAGCACACGGCCTCCCCAGTCGCCCTTGCCGTCGCGCGAGGTGACGACGAGCCGGGTGACGCTGCCCACCGACGGGTAGCGCGCTTCCAGAGTGGCGACCGGCAGCGACGCTGTCCACGAGTGCACACTGTCGCCGGGCGCTGTGCCGTCCCAGGGGTCGGGCTTGGCCACTTGATACGGCACCCCGCCGGCGGCGGTCCAGCCCCCGTTCGAGGCCGAGAACTCGGTGAACGCGATCGCACCCTGGTAGGTGAGCACCGCTCCGGCGGTCGCGGCGATCGCGGCATCCGTGCTCGCATACTCGACCTTCGTGCTCGCCCCGGCGGCGGAGTATCGCGTCGTGCCGTTGAAGACCTGACAGGCTGTCGTATCGCAGATGTGCCAGGTGTTGGCGGCGTTGCGGCGCATCGCCGAGACGGCATACGAGCGCGCCGCGACGGCCTGCGCCTCCAGAGCTGCCGCCGGCCACGATGCGGGACTCTCGGACGGCACGACGCCGCGCAAGTAGCTCTCCAGAGGCACCGACAGCACGGTCGTCACAGCGGTACCGGACAGGTGGGCGGCGGCGGCGCCGCGGTAGTCGACCGAGGAGCCGTCCGCTCGCCAGAGGCGCAGCATCGCGGCCGGCGCCTCGAAACGCACCGGTGCAGGCACGCTGTTCAGCCCACCCAAGGGGTATGCCGCCCACACCCCCGCCAGCTGCCCCTGCAACTGCAGGCCGGTCCCGCTGGGGACGAGCCGCCACTGGGAGCGGTCCGCCGGCAACTCGGTGCGGACGCCGGTGCTCTCGACCACGGCCAGGCCGACCGTCTGGCTCACCCGCAGGGAGGCGCTGTCCACCCCGGAGAGGTTCACCCGCAGGACATCGTTCGGCACGCTGGTCCGGGTCGTGCCCGGGTAGTAGAAGGACAGGATGTCGGCCGATGAGACGCCCTGGCCGGCCGCGCCCGCGGCCCCCCACTGGCTCATGCCCCGCCCGTGCCCGAAGCCGTGACCACTGAGCGTCCACACCCCCGACGCCGGGCGGGTCCACACCTCATCGGCCTGCGCAGTGCCCGAGGCGAGCACCCCGAGGCCACCGGCGAGGACGAGGACCGCGAGCAGGGCGCGCAACAGCGCCCCCAGATCGGCGGCCCGACCACGATGCGACCCGGTCCACAGCCTGATCGGTGCGCCGGATCGCGGCCGTCGTGGACCCTCGATGTGCCTCATCCCGCCCTCATACCATTGCCTCGGTTGTCCCACTTGTCTCACCAGCCCCTGCAGTCCCAGAGCGATCAGCATGCACCACGACCGCCCCACGAGGGAACCTCCAGCCGAGAATCGACGCCGACACGCCGAGAGAAAACCTCCGAACGGCCGACCTCAGCGGGTATAAGCCAGCAGCCGAGAGTAGAGCCCCCACATGTGCTCCGCAGTCTGGGCCCAGGTCAGGTGGGCGGCCCGCTCCCGGCCCGCCACGACGAGCCGCTCCCGCGCGGCACCGTCGTCGACAACGCTCGCCAGGGCGTCGGCCAAGGGCGATGCCTCCCCGATCGGGGCGACGAGCGCCGCACCAGCACCGACCTCCACGAGCGCCGGGTCGTCGCTGGTGACCACCGGCACCCCGTGGGCCATCGCCTCGAGCACCGGGAAACCGAAGCCCTCGGCCCGGCTCGGCATCGCCAGGGCCCGCGCACCGGCGTACAGCGCCGCGAGATCCGCGTCGCTGACCGGACCGGTCACGACCACTCGATCGGCGACTCCGGCGGCTGCGGCGAGATCCAGCACCCGCACGTCGCCCCACCCCGGCGGCCCGACGACGAGCAGGTGCACGCCCGCCAGCTGGGGGGATGCCAGGGCGGCCACCGCCACGTCGAGCCCCTTGCGGGGCTCCGTGGTGCCGACGAAGAGCACATAGGGGTATGCCGCGTCGGCGCCCCCCGCTGGGGCGGACACCGCACTGGCAGACCCTCCGGCGCGGGTGAGCCGGGCCCGGCGCAGCGCGGCGTCGGCCGGCACCGGGGTGATCGCCACCCCGGACAGCACCGGCACGACCGGCACCACCGGGTCGAGCAGTTCCCGCACCTGGGCGGCCACGGCCTCGGTCGGAGTGACGATCGCGGCGGCCTGACGGGCGGCCCGAGCCCCGATCCGCCGGTGGAAGGCCACACCACGGGCGGTCAGGGTCGACGGGTGGGTCCACGGCACGACGTCATGGATGGTCACGACGACGGGCGAACCTCGCCAGCTCGGGGGCATCTGCAGCGTGAGGGCGTGCACGAGGCCGGCGCGGGCCACCCACGGCGGCAGCCCGCGCTCCCACAGCCGCGACAGCAGCGGGTCGGGCAGATGCAGGGCGCGGACCGGGACGGGCAACTCGGCAGTAGCGGCGCACGGTCGGCTGGTCACCGCGTCCAGCACCGCACCCGGGGGCGCCGTCCGGGCCAGCGCCCGCACGAGCTGGGCGGCATACCGCGCCGTGCCACCAGGCACGGTGGCGCACAGTTGGGCGACGACAACGCGCACGGCGATCGTCGCTGGCACGGGGCTCACTGATCTCCTTCAAGCAGCCCGAGGGCCGCTGCGGCGGGCGGGGCGCACACCTCCACCCGGTATTGTGACCTAGCTGGGCGGTGCCGATCGGGCCCTGCGGCCGCGGCAAGGAGAGGACAGGATGGCGACCCTGCGACGCGAGACGGCGCAGACCAGACTGACCGTCGCCCTCGTCCGCCAGTTGATCCGCAAGGACCTCAAGGTCAAGTACCAGGGGTCCAGCCTGGGTTTCCTGTGGTCGCTGGCCAACCCGCTGCTGCAGCTGCTGGTCTACACGCTGGTCTTCGCGGTCGTCTTCAAGTCGGACGTGCCGATGTTCGGCTTCTACCTCATGTCCGGTCTGCTGGTCTGGAACTTCTTCGCGATGGCCGTGGGCGGCTCGACCGGCTCGATCCTGGGCAATGCCGGGCTGGTCAAGAAGGTGCCCTTCCCGCATTCGGCGCTGCCGCTGTCGACGATCGGCTTCGCCGGCGTACAGGTGCTGCTGCAGCTCGGCGTCTTCCTCGTCGTGTTGATCGCCTTCGGGTGGGCGCCTTGGCGACCCGAGTTGCTACTGCTCGTGCCGGCCATCGTCGTGTTGCTCGTCCTGACGGTCGGCCTGTCTCTGTTCGTGTCGGCGTCGACGGTGCGGATGCGCGACACCCAGCATCTGGTCGACGTCGTGCTCTTCGCGTGGATGTGGTTGTGCCCCATCATCTACCAGCCCACGCTCGTGCACGATCGGCTCGGCAGCTGGCAATGGGTGTACTACCTCAACCCGATGGCGGGGGTGGTGACCAGCTTCCAACGGGCCCTGTACGGGATGACCCACTCCCCGACCTCGGGCAAGCTGGTGCTGGCCAGCGATTCGGCGATCTTCTACCTGCAGGCTCTCGGCATCGGGCTGATCGTCTCCAGCCTCATCCTCGCGCTGGGCGTCTGGCAGTTCCGGCGACTGTCCCAGGACTTCGCGGAGGAGCTGTGAACACCGGCTCGACCGACCGGCCCGACGAGGCCGAGGTGCTCATCCGGGCGACCGCGGTGGGCAAGCGCTTCTCCCGCTTCTCCCGACGGGCCACCAGCCTCAAGGAGCGCGTGGTACGGCGCGAGCAGGGCGCGAAAGAGGACTTCTGGGCGTTGCGTGACGTCGATCTCGTCGTGCGCCGGGGCGAGACCGTCGGGTTGACCGGCCCCAACGGGTCGGGCAAATCCACGCTGCTCAAGGTGCTGTCGGGCATCCTGCGGGCCACGACCGGTGAGGTGTCCGTGCGCGGGCGAGTCGCCTCACTGCTTGAGCTCGGCGCCGGCTTCGACGGTGAGTTGACCGGGCGGGAGAACATCTACCTCAATTCCGCTCTGCTCGGAGTGCCCCGCGCCGAGACGGATCGCCTCTTCGAGCAGATCGTCGAGTTCAGCGAGCTTCGCGAGGTCATCGACAACCCGGTGAAGCACTACTCGTCGGGTCAGTACATGAAGCTCGGCTTCTCGGTGGCCGTGCACATGGACCCGGACATCCTCATCGTCGACGAGGTCCTGGCCGTCGGTGACGCAGCCTTCCAGCAGAAGTGCATCGATCGGATCCGGCTCTTCCAGCGCCAGGGCAAGACGATCCTGTTCGTCTCGCACTCCTCCGGCCAGGTCGTGTCGCTGTGCACCCGGGCCGTGCTGCTCAACCGGGGGAAGGTCGTCTTCGACGGCCCGGCGGGGCAGACCATCGAGCGGCTGCACGCGATGCTCGGCGTCGACTCGGTCGACCGTCGCGACCAGGGCGTGGCCCGGATCGCCGCCGTGGCCTTGACCGATCCCAGCACCGGCGAACGCCCCGAGTACTTCCAAGCAGGTGCCGATGCCCACTTCATGGCGGCGATCGACTGGCTGGTGCCGGATCGGCCGCTGCCGCAGGACACCCATCTCGAGCTCGCCTTCGTCAGCGGCGGCGAGACGGTGGCCGTGGCCCGCCCCCAACGGTTGGCCCTGCCCGCGGACGAGCCGATCGTGTCCCAGGGCCAGTCGCACGTGAACTGGCGGCTCTTCTCGCTCCCGGAGCTGCCCGGTGAGGTCGCGCTCCGCCTGGCGGTCGTCGCGGGAGGCGAGACGATGGCCGTCGCCGTCCTTCCGGGAGTGCGCGTGCACGGCGACACCATCGCCGACATCGAGGGGTTGACCTGGATCGATCACGGTCCGGTCGGGCAACCCGCAGCGGTCCCCTCCGTCGAAGCCTCCGATGCCCACGCTCCGGCCACGGGGACGACATCGGCCGAGCACGTTGCTGCGCACCCGACACTCCCCCCGTGACGGCTCCACTCGTCACCGTCGTCGTCGTCACCTGGCAGGGGCGGCACCTGCTGCCCGACTGCCTGGCCTCGTTGGCCGACCAGTCCGCCCCACACGAGGTGCTCGTCGTCGACAACGCCTCGACCGACGGCACCGCGCAATGGCTGCGCGCGGCATACCCGGATGTGGGTCTGCTGACCCTCGCAACCAACACCGGTTTCGCCGGAGGCGTGGCGGCCGCGCTCGAGCACGTCGACTCGCCCTATGTCGCGCTGCTCAACAACGACGCCGAGGCCGCCCCCGACTGGCTGGCCACGATGCTCGCGCGCATCGAGGACCCGGGATGCGCGGCGGTGACCAGTCGGATCCTGCTGCGCGAGCCCGCCGGGCTGGTCAACAACGCCGGGGTGACGCTTGATCGGCACGGCCGGGGCACCGATCGGGGGCTGCGCGAGCCGGACGGTCCGTTGTTCGCCGACGTCGCGGAGGTGGCCGCCTTCTGCGGCGGCGCGGCGCTGCTGCGCGTCGATGCACTGCGCCAGGTCGGGGGGTTCCCGGCCCAGTTCTTCCTCTACTACGAGGATGTCGACCTGTCCTGGCGCCTGGTCCGGGCCGGTCACCGGATCGCCTACGAGCCGAAAGCCGTGGTGCGCCACCGGCATTCGGCGACAGCCGACTCGTCCTCGCCAGCCTTCGCCGTGTGGAACCTGCGCAACCACCTGCTCACGCTGGTGCGCAACGCACCCGCCGCTCTCGTCGCCCGAGAGCTGGCCCGGTTCGCCGCAGTGACCGCCGCCGATCTGCGTCTGCTGGGTCGCCCGGGCATCGTCGCGCAACACCAGGTGGTATGCCGCGTTCGCGCCGCCGCGGGGTTCGGCCGGGGGCTGCGGGCGGCCCTGATCGAGCGTCGCCGCAACGCCGGCCTGCCGGTGTCGCGCCGAGCGTTCACCCGCCGCTGGCTCGGGATCGGCGTCCGGCCATGGTGAACCGACCCTGCGGTCGCTCGATTTTGTTGTCGGGCAACGGTTTCAGTCGCGACGGCTGAGTCGTTCGATCCGCCCGCGGGCCTTCTCGGCGACGAGACCGACTCCTCCCTCGGCGAGCAACTCCCGAGCTCGGGCGGTGTCGCGCACCACCCGATTGCCGGGCACCGGCCGACGGATCATCCGGCGCTGGTCCAGCACGGTGTCGGGGGCCGGGCGCGGGTCGCGGCAGAACCGGACCAGCGGGGCGAGCGCCGCCGACCAGGCGTAGCGCTCCCGGACCGTGGCGATCCCCGCCCGGCAGGCCGCGGCGAGCTCGGGGTCGTCGCAGAGCCGAGCGAGTGCCGCGGCGAGGGCCTCGACGTCGCCCTCCGGCACGACGAGCCCAAGTTCCTCGTCCGTGATGAGTCGGGCGAATTCGTCTCCGCCAGTGGCGACCACGGGCAGGCCACACCAGAGGTAGTCGAGCATGCGGGTGCGGAAGGCGAAGGCCGTCTCGAGATGGTCGAAGTGCGTGCTCACCCCGAGATCGGCGTCGAGCAGGTAGTCGGCACGACGGGCATAGTCGACCCACCCCTCGTTGAAGAAGACGTGACTGCCGGTGAGCCCGAGCTCGGCGGACACGGCTCGGACCCGGTCGGCCATCGACATCACGCCGACGTCGGGATTGGGGTGCGCCATCCCCATGAAGAACAGCCGCAGCCGCGGGTGGGTCGGCGCCAGTCGCCCGACGGCACGCACGAGGGTGAGCGGGTCGAACCAGTCGTAGACCCCGCCGGCCCAGATGACGACCTGGTCGTCCATCCCGATGCCCGGCACGACGCCACGGATCGCGTGCTGTGCCTGGGCCGGTGGCGCACCAGGCAGGCCGAAGGGGGCGACGTCGATGAGGGTGCGCAGGGTGACGTCGCCGTCGTAGCTCGCCGGGTTGACCCGCCCCATGGCCGCGAGCGTGCCGAGCCAGAGACTGCGTTGGGTCTCGCTGGCGCAGACGAAGAAGTCTCCGCGAGCGCACTGCTCGTTGAGCACCCGCGTGGTGAGGTCGATCGTGGCCTGCCGTTGGGCGGGGCCGGCATCGCGCAGTTGCTCCAGCTGCTCGAAGTGCAGCGGGTCGTAGAGGTCGACGACGACCACCTTGTCGCGCCGTAACAGCTTGCGGCAGTGGAAGGTCGCGAAGCCCTGGACGATGAGCACGTCGTGCTCGTCCGTCACTGCGCCGAGGCCGGGCCAGTCGACGTAGCGGCAGTCGAAGCGATCGTCGGTCAGCTCACACTTCGCCGTGGACACGAGGGTGACCCGATGGCCCTGACCGTCGGCGACCAACTGCGCGGCGATGTTGACCGCCCGGATCGCCGGCCCGGCCATCCGCGGTGCCAGCACGTCGGGAGTGACGACGAGGATGCGCGAGCCCACGCGCTCAGCTCTCGTCGAGCCGGGTCTTGGCCACCTTGCGCAGCCGTCCACCGGCTCGCCTGGTCAGCCCGGTCAGGCCCTCCTCACGCAGGTAGTGCGCGCCGAGCGCGACATCCTGGCGCAGGTTGAAGGGCTTCCTGCGCTCCGGTATGCCGCGTGCACCGCCCCCGCCCGGGCGCCAGCCGCCGTGGGCCCAGGCCGCGTCGGAGGCCGGGCGGGGATTGCGCAGGAAACGCGCCAGCGGTTCCAAGGCCTTGCTCCAGGTGAACCGGGTCGCGACCTGACGGACCCGTTCGGCGGTCTCCTGCCGCAGGCGCGGGTCGCGCAGCAACTCCAGCAGGGCCTCGGTGAGGGCCTCGACGTCCTCGGGCGGCACCGCCGCCCCGAGCCGCTCCTGCCGCACGAGCCGGCCGAAGGAGTCGCCGTCGGTGCACACGATAGGCAGCCCCGCCCACAGGTAGTCCAGGATCCGCGTCCGGAAGCTGAACTCGGTCTCGACGTGGTCGTAGTGGCAGCTCACCCCGATGTCGGCGTCCAGCAGCACGTCGGCGCGGGCGGCATACGGCACCCAGGTCTCGTTGAAGAAGACGTGGGTGCCGGTGAGTCCCAACTCCGCGGCGAGCGTGCGGGCCTGCTGCGCCATCCGCATCTCGGGCACGTCGGGGTTGGGGTGCTTCATCCCCATGAAGACCAGGCGCACGGACGGGATCTCCCGACGCACCCGGTCGATCGCGGCGACGAGCGTGAGCGGATCGAACCAGTTGTAGACCCCGCCCCCCCAGAGCACGACGAGGTCGTCGGCGCCGATGCCGGGGATGGTGCCGCGCAGCGCGTGTCGCTGCTGGGTGGCCGGCGCATCCGGCAACCCGAAGGGAGCGATGTCGATGAGGCCGCGCAGGCTCTCGTCGCCGTCGTAGGTCAATGGGTTGATCCGGCCCTGACCGGCAAGCTGCCCGAGCCAGAAGTCGCGTTGTTTCTCCGAGGCGCACAGCAGGAAGTCGGCACGAGACAGCTGCACGTTGAGCGCCAGCACCGTCTGAGCGGTGAGTTCGGCGCGCTCGGCGCTGGGGCGGGCCCGCTCCTGCTCGAGCACCTCGAGGTGGAACGGGTCATAGACGTCGGCGACGAGCACCACCGGCAGCTCACGCACCCATGCGTGCAGTGACAGCAGCAACCCCTGGAAGACGACGACGTCGGCGCTCTCCAGGATCGGGCGCAGGTCGCGGCCCGACCGGGCAGTGGCGGCGCGCACCTCGAAGCCGCCGCTGACCAGCCCATTGGCGCTGGCCACGCCGGCGCCCAGCTCGGTCGCCGACGCGTCGCACCGGTCCAGCGTGACGAGCGTGACGTCGTGCTCGGGCGCCAGCAGCCGGCTCATCTCGACGGCTCGGATGGCCGGCCCGGCCAGGCGCTCCCCCAACGGTTCGCCGGTGACGACGACGACCTTCGAGCGCCGAGTGAAGTGCTCGACGATGCCGAATGCCTCGGTGAGTTGCTCGTGGGCCTGCAGGTAGCTCGGGAACGGGTAGGCCGGCTCGATGGCCTGACGGAACAGCGGGAAGAGGTCACGGTCGCTGCGCCGCCGGGCGCGCTGGATCTGTTCGCGGCTGCGCTGCAATGAGGGCAGTTGCTCGATGAAGTAGTCGATGGCCAGGGCACCGGCGAGCGCCGTCTTGGCGATCTGGACGGTCTCGGCCTCGTCGCCGCCGGGGCGCACCTGCAGGTCGAGCATCCGGGCATCGGTGTCGGTGCGCGCCAATGAGCGACGCACGGCGAGGGCCATCGCCGGCGCCAGGGTGCGGGCCAGCGATTCGTCGTCGTAGTTCTTGTACATGGCCAGCAGCGCGTTGCGCTCCAGCAGATAGGTCTCGCGATAGGAGCCGTAGCGGGAGATCGTCGCGTGGTGCTTGTGGAAGACGACCGAGGTCGGCACATAGCGCACCCGATGACCCAACACGTTGAGGCGCCAGCCGAAGTCGACGTCCTCGAAGAACATGAAGAAGCGTTCGTCGAAGCCGCCGACCGCACGGAACACCTCGGCTCGCACGAGCATCGCCGCGCCGGTCCCGAAGAGGACGTCCTTCGCGGTGTCCCACGCGCCCTCGTCGAGCTGTTCGACCTCCCGCTTGTATCCCATGCCGTACCAGGTGAGCGAACCGTCGACGAAGTCGACGGCCCGGCCGTCCCAGTCGGGCACCTTCGAGGCGACGGCGCCGATCTGGCGGTCCCGCTCCAGCACCAGCACCGCCTCGGCGAGCCAGCGCGGGTCGGGTCGGGCGTCGTTGTTGATGAACGCGACGAACTCGCCGCGGGCCAGGCCCGCACCGAAGTTGCAGCCGCCGGCGAAACCCAGGTTCGCCCCCGAGTCCACGACGCGCACGTGGGGGCAGGCGGCGGTGATCCGGGCCAACGAGCCGTCGCCGGAGGCGTTGTCGACGCAGATCAGCTCCAACCGCTGTGCCGGCCAGTCCAACTCGGCGAGGCTACGCAGGCACGTGATCGAGTCGTCCGCGCCCTTGTAGTTGAGCACGACGACCGACACGAGGCCGGGCACGACGAGCTGCTCGGGGCCGCTCATCGGCTCGCCACCACGGCCTGGATGCTCTCGGTCAGAGCGGTGCGCCAGTGCGGCAGACGGGGCACACCGACGGCGTCGGTGCGTTCGTGCCCGAGGACGCTGTATGCCGGGCGCGGCGCCGGCAGGGGGTAGTCGGCCGTGGTGATCGGACGCACCCGCTGCGGGTCGTGACCGAGGGATTCGAAGACGGCCTGGGCGAATTCGTGCCAGGACGTCTGGCCCTCGCTGGTGCCGTGATAGGCCCCGGGGGGAGCGTCGGCCTCGATGAGGGCCAGCAGGTAGCGCGCCAGGTCGAGGGTGCAGGTCGGCTGGCCGTGCTGGTCGGCCACGACCGAGATGGTGTCGCGTTCGCCCGCCAGCCGGGCCATCGTCCTGGGGAAGTTGTTGCCACCGGGCCCGTAGAGCCACGCGGTGCGCACGATGACCGCCGCCGGGCACTCGGCGCGCACGGCCCACTCCCCCGCGGCCTTGGTGCGTCCGTAGGCCGAGCGGGGCGCCAGCGGCGCGTCCTCGGCATACGGGCTCGTCGCGTCTCCGGCGAAGACGTAGTCGGTGGACAGGTGCACGAGGCGGGCGCCGGCCTGCCGAACGGCGCGGGCCAACACAGCCGGTCCGAGGGCGTTGACCCGGAAGGCGAGCGCCTCCTGCTCCTGCGCCGCGTCGACCGCGGTGAAGGCAGCGCAGTTGACCACCCAGTCATGGCCGGCGACCGCAGCCGCGCATGCCTCGGCGTCGGTGATATCGACCTGTGGCAGGTCGGCTTCGGACACGTCGTGACCGGCGTCGCGCAGGGTCGCGCACAGGGTGTGACCGAGCATGCCGAGGGCGCCGGTGACGAGGATCCTCATGACCGTCGAGGCTAGCGGACCGTCAGCACCGCCTCGGCCGGCCGGCGGCTAGCCTGACGGTATGAAGGGCATCATCCTCGCGGGCGGTTCGGGCACCCGGCTGCACCCCATCACCAAGGGGATCAGTAAGCAGCTCATGCCGGTCTACGACAAGCCGATGGTCTACTACCCGCTCTCTACGTTGCTGTTGGCCGGGATCCGCGAGGTGCTCGTCATCACCACGCCCGAGGACTCGGGTCAGTTCCAGCGCCTGCTCGGCGACGGTCACGAGTGGGGGATCGCCATCTCGTATGCCGTGCAGCCGCGCCCCGAAGGCCTGGCCCAGGCCTTCCTCATCGGCGCAGACTTCATCGGCTCCGACTCGGTCGCCTTGGTGCTGGGCGACAACATCTTCTACGGCACCGGCCTGGGCACCGCGTTGCGACGCAGCGCCGACGTGCATGGCGGGCACGTCTTCGCCTACCACGTGGTGAACCCGCAGGCCTACGGGGTCGTCGAGTTCGACGCCGACGGCACGGTGCTGTCCATCGAGGAGAAGCCGCAAACCCCCAAGTCCTCATATGCCGTGCCCGGCCTGTACTTCTACGACAACTCCGTCGTCCAGGTGGCCCGTGACCTCAAGCCCAGCGCGAGAGGCGAATTGGAGATCACTGGGGTCAACGCGGCATACCTGGCCCAGGGCACGCTCACCGTCACCGTGCTCCCCCGCGGCACTGCGTGGTTCGACACCGGCACCTTCCAGGGGCTGCTCGACGCCAGTCAGTTCGTGCACGTCGTCGAGGCCCGTCAGGGGCACAAGATCGGCTGCGTCGAGGAGATCGCCTGGCGCAACGGGTGGATCGACGACGCTCAATTGCGCGCGCTCGGCGACGCCCTGGCCAAGAGCGGCTACGGCAGCTATCTGCACGGTCTGCTCGCCGACCGGACGGTGCGCTGATGGACTTCCAGGCATTGCGCATCGAGGGCGCCTGGGTCGTAACCCCCCGCCAATTCCCTGACCCGCGTGGGATGTTCGCCGAGGGCTTCCGCGCCGACAAGCTCGCGGAGCACATCGGGCACGTCCTGCAGGTGAAGCAGACGAACACCTCGGTGTCGAGCACCGGCGCGGTCCGGGGCATCCACTACGCGGCGGTGCCGCCGTCGCAGGCCAAGTACGTCACGGCCCTGCACGGCCGCTTCCTCGACGTCGTCATCGACATCCGGGTCGGCTCACCCACCTTCGGCCAATGGGATGCGGTCGAACTCGACACTGTCACCCGACAGGCGGTCTATCTGTCCGAGGGCCTGGGGCACTGCCTCGTCTGCCTCGAGGGCGGCACGGCGATGTATCTGTGCAGTGAGGTCTACAACCCAGCCATCGAGCGGGGCATCACGCCGCTGGATCCCGAGGTGGCGCTGCCGATCCCCACGGGGCTGGTCCCGGTGTTGTCCGAGAAGGACACCACCGCACCCACGCTCGCGCAAGCGAGGGAGGCCGGCCTGCTGCCGGACTACCAGGCGTGCCTCGCCTTCCGCCGCGGCCTGGCCTGAGCCGGTATGCCGCGTGGCCACGGCGACCGGTTCGGGCTGGCCAGAGTGGTCGGCCGCTCGATGGAGCCCACCCTGCGCCCCGGTGACCGGCTGGTGGTCTGCTACGGCCCGCCGACCCGGCTGCTGCGGCCGGGCCGGCTCGTCGTCGTCCGGCTGCCCGCAGGGGCCGAAGGGCCCCGACCGACGGCCGTGAAGCGGCTGGCCGGACGTGACCCGAGCGATCCAGGCAAGTGGTGGGTGGAGCGGGACAACCCGCGGGAGGGTGTCGATTCGTGGCTGGTGGGCGGCATACCGGAGCCGGATCTGCTCGCCGTCGTGCTGGGGCGCCTGCCACGGTGGTTGCGGGGTAGGTTGGGAACCAGACCGGTGACACCGGACCACGACATGAAGGGATGACGAGATGCGCCTGCTTGCCCGCACCATCGACGTGAGCGCCCACTGCGACCTGCCGTGCGGTGTCTACGACCCCGCGCAGGCCCGGATCGAGGCCGAGTCGGTGCTGGCGATCTGCAAGAAGGTCGCCGACAGTGACGACGCCGGCTTCCACGCCCGCGCGGCGATCATCAAGGAGCAGCGTTCCCACCTGGTCAAGGAGCACCTCTGGGTGCTGTGGACCGACTACTTCAAGGCGCCGCACTTCGAGAAGTACCCCGAGTTGCATGGCCTCTTCAACGAGGCGACCAAGCTGGCCGGCGCCGGTGGCACCAAGGGCAGCTTCGACATCGCCACCGCAGAGGCGCTGCTGGCCAAGATCGAGCGGATCGCGGAGATCTTCTGGGAGACCAAGAAGGCCTGACCCGCCCCGGCGCACCGACCGCGACGCCCCCTGCCGCCCCAGGCAGGGGGCGTCGCGGTCCATGTCAAGCCGACACGCCGACAATCCTGAGACCGATGTTGCAGGAGTGATGGTTGTGACATACCGTCGACGAGTGATCCGCGCACATGTCTCCCTGACCAGACTGACCCGGTCAGCAACCGTGCTAGCGGTCGGGGCCGCTCTGTCCGTCGCCGGCGCCCCATCGGCGTCGAGCACCACCATGTCGGCCGGGGGGCCGGCCAGCGCCATGTCGGCCGGGGGGCCGGCCAGCACCATGTCGGCCGGGGGGCCGGCCAGCACCATGTCGGCCGGGGGGCCGGCATCCCGTCCTGTCATCGCCACCGCCGCGGCGGGCGTTACCTCGGCCGCCTCGTCCCGATCGGGCGCTGCGCCTGCGACCGGCGGCGCGCCGAGCGCCGCCACCGGCTCGACGGCTCAGCCGAGCGGAGCCAAGCTCGCACTCAAGGACGCTCCCTCGACAGCGCCGCAACAGGCCGGCGCATCACTGCTGCCCACGCCCAAGGACTCGAACACGCCGGCGCTGGCCGGCGTCGGTGGGCGTCTGGCCGACCCACGTGGCGCGCAACTGCTCGGGTTGACCTGGGGTGGCGCCGCCCCCGACCGGATGGAGTTGCGCTCGCGCGACCGCTCCGGCACCTGGAGCCCATGGGCCGTCCTCGATGACGCCGGGCGCACCGCCCAGGCGCCCACCGGCAAGGGCGGCAGCACCGAGGCGATCTGGGTCGGCGACGCGACGAGCGTCGAGGTGCGCGCGGTGCGCGCCGGCGTCGACGTCACCCGGGAGCTGACCCTCAACCTCGTCACCTCCCCGCGCAGCACGAGCGACGCGGCATACTCACTCGCGCCCCAGACGGTGACCGAGGACCCGCGGATAGCGATGGTCGCGCCGCCCATCACGATGTACAACCGCGCCGCGTGGGGGGCTGACGAGACCTGGCGAGCGCAAGACACCCCGACCTACTCAGACGAATTGCGCGCGGCCGTCGTGCATCACACCGCGAGCACGAATTCGTATGCCCCCGAGGACGTCCCGGCCCAGATCCGATCTTTCTACTACTACCACACCAAAGTCCAGGGCTGGCGCGACATCGGCTACAACGCGCTCGTGGACCAATGGGGCCGGCTGTGGGAGGGGCGATACGGCGGCGCCGACCTCAACCTGATGGGTGCCCAGGCGCTCGGCTTCAACTGGCGGACCCTGGGTATCTCCATGATCGGCACGCACAGCACGGTCGCCCCCTCTCCCGCTGAGCTCGAGACCGTGTCCCAGTGGATCGCCTGGCGGTTCCGCCTTGCGGGCATCGGTGATCCGAGCAGCAGCACCCAACTCACCTCGCGAGACGATGGCACGCGGTGGCCCTCGGGGACCGTGGTCACGGTCCCCCGGATCTTCGGGCATCGCCAGGTCAACCTCACCGACTGCCCGGGCGATGCCGGAGCAGCCGCCGTGCCAGGCATTCGTGCTCGGGTCGGGCAACTGCTGAGCGTCGACGGCGGCAGCCCGGCGGTGTTGGGGCTCACCTCAGGAGCGATGCGCACCTCGATGCGGGGTGCCGCACGCGTGGTCATGCAGAGCGACGGCAACCTCGTGGTGACTCGTGCCGACGGCTCCACAGCGTTCTCGTCCAAGACGAACGTGCCCGGCAGCACCCTCGCCGTGGTTGCCGAGGGCGGCATCATGGTGCTCGACCCGAAAGGACGGCCGATCTGGACCGCGGGCGTCCAGGCGCCCGGCGGACTCCTGCGAATCCAGGACGACGCCAATCTGGTGTTGTACTCCGCTGAGGGACGCCCGCTCTGGGACAGCATGGGCGCCTTGGGCAACAAAGGCGTGTCGTATGCCGCGACGGACCTCGTGTGGCAGCTCGGGCCGGGCAGCTCCACCCGTTCGGCGCGTGGCACCCACACGGTCTCCATGTCGACCGGGGGTGAGCTGGAGATCCGCAAGGCGGACGGCACTCGCATCTGGGGCAACAAGGGGCCGGTGCCAGGGTCCGAGCTGAATCAACAGCCGGACGGCAACGCGGTCGTGCGCGATCCGGCCGGTGAGGTGCTCTGGACCACCGCGACCTACGCACCGTGGGGGTTCCTGCGCATCCAGGACGACGGCAATCTCGTGCTCTACAGCGCCGGCCGACAACCTTTGTGGGACAGCATGGGGTACACCCGACACCCGGCCGTGAGCTACGTACCCAGGGTGAACGTCACCCGACTCGACCCCGGCACGTCCGTGACCACGCCTCTGGGCGGGTACCGGTTGGACATGGCCGGCTCCGGATCGGCCACGGTGACGGACGTCCACAACGTCCAGGTGTGGACATCGGGTAGCACCACAGCCGACTCCTACCTCGTCATGCAGCCGGACGGCAACCTTGTCGTCTACTCTGCGACGGGCAAACCTCGTTGGGCGGCAATGGTCTACAGCCCGGGCGCTCGAGCCCTACTGCAGGAGGACGGCAACCTCGTGGTCTACTCGACAACGGGGACCGCGGTGTGGGACTCCAAGGGCTTCCTCGGGAAGGCCGGAGTGCTCTTTCCCTAGTGACCCGCCCAGCTAGTGGCCCGCCCGGCCGGTTCGGGGTGCCGCGAGACCCCGAAGGAGGGGATCGTTCAGCGGGGCGTGCCCTGGCCTCGCGTGAGGACTCGTAGCAGGGCGTCGACCACCCGGGGGTCGTACTCGTACCCCAGGCCGAGTTGGAGTCGCTCGATCGCGGCCTCCCGGCGGCGCGCCGTGATCGACCCGCCGACGAAGTCGTCGTAGGCGTTCGCGACCTTGACGATCCGGGCCAGCAACGGCAGCTGGTCACCGTCCTCGCGCACCACCCGATAGGGCACCGACTGCAGGGCCACCGCGTCGGCGACCTCGGGGGCCACGCCGGTCTTGCGCACGATGTCGGCGCTGTCGGTGGCGATCCGGGCCTGGTCGGCCGGGGCCGCCATGACGGTCGCCCCGGCGGGGATCGGGGCCCGCAAGGCCACCTGACCGATGTCGTGCAGCAGGGCGGCATACTCCAGGTGCCGGGTCTCCTTGTCGGACAGTCCCAGGTCCCGGCCGATCGCCACCGATAGCGCCGCAACTCGGTCCGAATGGCCGGGTCGGATGAATCCGGCGGTCTCGGTGAGCCGGGACAACACCCGCACCGTCTGACCATAGGTGGCACTGATCGCGGCATACTGGCGCAGCGCGAACTGGGTCAGCACCAACGGGAGCAGGAAGAGCGGCAACGCGAACACGCCCAGCGGCTGCACGGCGAGGGCGATCAGCGTGCCGGTGGAACCCAGTGCCAGACCCAGGCCGGCTCCGGTGCGCAACTGGTCGACCAACGTCGGCCAGAGCCCGCGGTGTTCGTGCGTGGCGGTCGCGACCGCGGTGAGCGTGAGATAGGTGAGCAGCCCGAGCGCTGAGATCGCCGACATGAGCAGCGCGATCCGCCACCGATCCCCCGTCCAGGTCGCCTCGAGTTCCACCAACGTCTGCCCCTCCCACACCGGCAGCTGGCGGTACAGGGCGGCCACCACTCCGACCCCGAGGAAGCGCGCGGCGACCTCGTCGGAGCGCAGGAACCGACCCTGTAGCAGATGCGGCAGAGCCCCCGCCGCCATGGCGACCGCGGTCACCCCGAGCACCGCCGTGGGCAGCACTCGGCCCGGGTGTGTGTCATCGACGCCCGAGGTCAGCGCGAAGGCCAGGGCCGCGGCAAGTGACATCGGGGCGAGTTCGCGCGCCTGCTGGACCGTGAAGCGGTAGTACTCCCCCACGGCGATGGCCACGAAGAAGCTCGCGGTCGTCGGCCAATTCGTCAACGTGACATCAGGGTCGGCGACCAGGTGCCCGAGCGAGACCAACGCCACGACGGCGGCGACGATGACGGCGGCCAACGCCGGGCCACGCGGGCGGGTCGCGACGGCCCGGCGCACGCCGGCGGCCACCGGCAGCCAGCCGGCGCGGGAGCCGCGCGCCCGCGTCACCTGCCAGAACCCAGGCCCGGTGCGACGCCGGCCGGCCGCCACCGGGCGATCGTGTCGCTGACCTGGGGGTCGTCGTGGACGGCGAGCAGGGTATGCCGCGCGTCGGCAGGGAGGTCGTCGAGAGGTTCCCACCGGTGTCGTTGCAGCACCCTGGCCACTGCTGCGACGACGGTGGGGTCCAGATGCGTGCCGGCCCGGGCGTCGAGCACCCGCAGCGCTGCGCCGACCGGGAGCGCCGGCTGGGCCGGACGGACCCGGGTCAGCGAGTCGAATGCGTCCGCCGCCGCGATGATCCGGGCTCCCAGAGGGATACGTTCCCCGGCCAGGCCGTCGGGGAATCCGGTGCCGTCCCACCGCTCGTGGTGGTGGCGGATCGCCGGGAGTGCGTCCTGCAGGAACGCGACGTCCGCCAGGAGCACGACACCCCGCTCCGGATGGCCGATCACCGCAGCAACCGCGCGCGGGTCGGTGGCGATGGTAAGGGCATCCGCGGTGATCCTCCGGTCCGCGGCCTCACTGAGCCCGATCGTCGGCGCGGCGACCATCCCGATGTCGTGCAGCATCGCGGCATACCGCAGCCCGGCGAGTGACCCGGCGCCCAGCTCCTCGCCGACCCACTCGGCCAGCTCGGCGACCCGACGGCTGTGACCGGTGGCGAACCGGTCGCCGGTCTCCGCCGCGGCCACGAGAGCCGCGAGGGCCCGCTCCTGGGCCCGCTGCTCGTCGCCGTATTGGATGTAGGCCCACCGCGCGACGAACAGCGGCAGCAGGATGAGCACCGCGCTCACCGGACCGACCCGAGCCGGCACCCAGAGGATGACGAAGAGGAAACCGATCACCCCGAAACCGGTCTGGGACAGCCCTGACGTGGTGAGCATGGAACGGAAGTAGCGCCGGTAACTCTGGCCCGTGCTGGCCCACACGATGCCGGCGACGAGTGCCAGGTTGAGCAGGCTCTGGGCGACGTTGGCGAGCATGAGTGGGCCACCGACGCGCACGAGCAGGGCTCCGGCGCCGTCGAGCCGGCCCGGGTCACGGTCACCCCCTGACCACAGGTAGGCCAGACTGCCGAAGGCCCCCAGCAGCGCGGCCATCGCGGCGTTGAAGGCGCGCACCCGCAGCTGTTTCTGACCGAACTCCAGCAGCATCGACGCCGCGTTGATGAGGGCGCTGCCCAACGGTCCGACGAGCACGAAGGAAGCCAACGAGATGATGCTCGCGCTGCCCACACTCACCTTGCCCAGCACCTCGACCCGCACCGCCCAGCTGGCCACGAGCATGGCACCCAGCACGGTCATCGCGACGAGGTCGCGGGGGCCACCGTCGACCCGCCACCCCAGCCAGGCCATGCCGAGGGCGGCGAGGCAGGTGCCGCCGATGACGAGGGGCACCCGCCACGACGCGATGGGCGGGCCGGAGGATGCGGCGTCGCTCATGCGGGCAACGCTACTGGCGGGCGCGGTGGCCCGACCGGATCAGCGCGAGGTCAACGAGATATCACCGCGGGTCCCAGCCGTGGTACCCGGTGACATCGGCCGGGTCCCAGCCGTGGTAGCCGGACACGTCGGCCGGGTCCCAGCCGTGGTAGCGGGTCGGCGCCTGCCCGGCCGTGACGATCGGGCGCGAGCCGGTCCACGTGGGGGTGCTCTGCTTGGTGAGCATGGCGTCCAGCAGCTTGGTGAAGGTCTTCATCGCGGTGTCCTATCTGAGGAAGGGGTGCACAAGGCACACCATGGAACTCCGGTGAGGGGGGTCCGGAGCCGATGGGAGAGAGTCGACGCATGACCTCGTATCAGGTCAGCGCAGCGTCTGCCGCGCGAAGGCGACGCCCGGGACTGGTGTTGCGGCCGTGCCGGGAGCCAGGGCAGCGCCGTGCCACCGCGGGGCGGCTTGGGTGAGCATGGCGTCGAGGATCCGGGAGACGGTCCGCATGAAGAGTCCTTGGGGCGCAGGGGAGAGTTCGGGGGAGTGCGCGATGCCCCACGACCACCGGGACATCACCACCAGTGTGCGACAATTCCCCGGGTTAGGCGAGGGCAGGCATTCGTTGCGGGCCGGCCGACCGACACCGGCGGCATCGTCGGACGCTATGTCAGAGCACCGTCCAGAGCATCTGCGGATGCCACTTCGAGCCAGGAGGCCCTCATGTCCAAGCGTTCCCGCAAGCGCCGTGCCCGCAAGAGCCACGCCGCCAACCACGGCCGCAAGCCCAACGCCTGAGCCGCCTCCGGCCCGCCGCTCCGCACCAGCGGGTGCCGGGGCGCCGCGGGTTCAGTCCGCCGTCTCCACTCGGATGACGGTCAGCCGCTGCACGATCGTCGCGCGCAGGTGTACCGGCGCCGGTTCGGGGCGACAGGAACGCTTCACCACGAGCTTGACCATCTGATCGACGTCGTACTGGCGGAGGCATTCGGCGCAGGCATCAAGGTGGGCTCGGATCGCCGCGTGATCGGCCTCGGCCATCTCGCCGTCGAGGAATTCGAACACCCGCAGCAACGCCTCGGAGCACTCCAGCACCGAGCGCACCCCGGCGATCGACTCGTCGTGGCCGGTCACTCCAGCTCACCCCCGTGCGACGACACTGCCGACCCAGCCGAGGCCACCGATGCGCTGGCAGCGCTGCCGACGAAACCGCGCTCCGCGGCATACTCGGTCAGCAGGGCACGCAACTGTCGTCGGCCGCGGTGCAGCCGCGACATGACGGTGCCGATCGGGGTGTCCATGATCTGGGCGATGTCCTTGTACGCGTAGCCTTCGACATCGGCGAAATAGACGGCCAGCCGGAATTCCTCGGGGATCTGCAGCAGCGCCCGTTTCACGTCGCTGTCGGGCAGGTGTTCCAGGGCGACGTCCTCGGCCGAGCGGCCACCGGAGGAGCTGTGTGAGTCGGCCCGGTGCAGCTGATAGTCCTCGATCTCCGCCGAGTCGGACTGCAGTGGCTCCCGCTGCCGTTTGCGGTAGGAGTTGATGTAGGTGTTCGTGAGGATCCGGTACATCCACGCCTTGAGGTTGGTGCCGGGCCGGTACTGGTGGAACGCGGCATACGCCTTGGCGTAGGTCTCCTGGACGAGGTCCTCGGCATCGGCCGGGTTGCGTGCGGTGCGCAACGCGGCGGAGTAGAGCTGGTCCAGCAGCGGCAGCGCCTCCCGCTCGAACCGGGCCCGACGCGCCTCGGGCGTCTCGTTGGTCACGTCGACGGTGTGGTCGGCGGGGATATCGACGGTGTGGTCGGCGGGGCTGTCGGGAACGGACGGCTCGGGCAGCGCGGCAGCCGACCCGTCAGCCTCGAGGTCCGGGTCCGGCGGTGCGGTGGGCTCGCTCATCGCCCCCCACAGTAGTGCGCCCTCGGACCCCGGATGGCTGCCACGCACGATCGACCCGTTCGACTCGATCGACGCGACGAACACGAGCGACTCCTAGGCACACCGGTAGCGCATGGGACTGCTGTGCCAACACCCTGGGCGCGCTGTGTCATTCCCGGGGCTCGCTGCCAGCCCGCCCGCCGGCCGGCCCGATCACCTGCCCGGTATGCCGCGCAGCGCCGGCCTGACCGCCAACGCCACCGCCCTGGCGACCGCGGCGGCCGCCGCCGCCGGGATCGTGTGCGTGCCCGGCACCGGGTGGATGCCGCTCAGTCCGGGCGCGTGCGCGCGGATCTCCTCGGGCGTGCCGAACGGGTCGCGCTCCCCCTGCACGACGTGCACCGGCAGACCGCCCGACACGGGCTCCAGCAGTTCGTCGACGCGCAGCGACCCGGGCTTGCCCGGCGGGTGCAACGGGAAGCTCAGACACAGCACCAGGTCGGCCGACAGCTCGGTGGCGGTGCGGCAGGCCACCCGGGCGCCCGCGCTGCGCCCGGCGACCACGAGCGGCCCGGCCAACTCTGCCCGCACCGCCGTGACCATCGCCAGCCAGCCCTGGTCGAGGACGGCCGGGCGGGTGGCGATCCGTCGCCCGGCGACCAGCCAGGGCTGCTCGAGGAGCACGACCGTAAAGCCCTCCCCCACGGCCGCGTCGCGGGCGGCGACGAGGTCGACGGTGCTGATACTCGGGCCGGCGCCGTGCCCGAGGGCCAGCCAGCCGCGGGGGGCGGGCGGGCGGCATACGTGCGCGCGGCCCGGACCGACCGGGGTGTCCAGGTCCAGGACCGTCGTTACGGGATCGGTGCCGGTCATCAGCTGCCGACGATCTCGCCGGTCATCGGGTCGACGACGCCCCGCAACGAGTCCGCCGGGGCCGGGTGCAGCAGCTGCGGGCCGTTGTTGCGGTTGCCGTTGACCGCGGTCGTCACCGGGTATGCCGCGAACCTCCCCGGGTCGCCGAAGGCCAGCAGCGGCCCGACCTGCGCGGCGTCGGTGCAGGTCGGGTCGAGCCACTGGCCCCAGTCGCGGGGCTCCAGGACCAGCGGCTGCCGGTCGTGGATGCGATCCAGACCCGGCTCGGCTGCGGTCGTGATGATCGTGAAGCTGGTGAGCCAGGCCATCGGGTCGTCGGCATCGGCGACGGCCGGATCGCGCCAGAACTCGTAGAGCCCCGCGAAGGCGCAGCTGGCGCCGTCGGCGCGGTGCACGAAGAAGGGCTGCTTGCGCGGTGTGCCCTTGGCGTCGGTGGCGGTCGGTGAGACCTGCCATTCGTACCACCCGGCGGCCGGCACGAGACAGCGCCGGGTCAGCGCGGCCCGGCCGAAAGCGCCGCTGCCCAGGACCGATTCGGCTCGTGCGTTGATCATCCGTAGCCCGACTTTGGGGTCCTTGGCCCAGCTGGGCACCAAGCCCCAGGTCAACAGCCGCAATTGGCGGACCGCCGGCCGGTCCGGCTCGTTGCGCTGGTCCCGCGCGGCCCGGGTCAGCACGACCGGGGCCTGCTTCGTCGGCGCCATGTTGTGATCGGGGGTGCCGGGCGGCGGCTCCTGCGGGTTGACGAGGATGCTGCGGCTGGGCTCGGCCGTCGCGACGAGCTCGACGTCGAACTCGAGCACGAGGTCGGCCTGGTCCTTGGCCGCGGCATACCGTCCGCACATGCGCTCCAGGGTATGCCGCGCCCGCCCCCACCCCGCCGACACACCAACTACCGTGGGGGGTGACCCGACCGACCGGAGGACCCGCATGATCCGCAAGCTCGCCCGCCCCATGCTCGCCGCGATCTTCGTCGTCAGTGGGCTGGACACGTTGCGTCACCCGGGAGGCCGGGCCCGGGCCGCGACGCCGCTGCTGGACCGGATGATCCCGATGCTCGGGCTGCCGGACGACAAGGAACTGCTCGTGCGGGCCAACGGCGTGGCGATGCTGGCCGGAGGCACGATGCTGGCCACCGGCCGGCTGCCCCGGGTCGGGTCGGCGGTGCTCGCCGGCACGCTGGTGCCGACCACCCTGGCCGCGCACTCGTTCTGGGAGAAGGGCGACCCCGCCTCGCGGGCCCAGGACCGCATCCAGTTCCTCAAGAACCTCGGCCTGCTCGGGGGGCTGCTGCTGGCCAGCGTCGACACCGCCGGCAACCCGAGCCTGGCCTGGCGGGCCCGTCAGAAGCAGGCCCGGGCCGCCGCCATCGCGCAGGCAACCGAAGCCCGCTCCTGACGTGGCGGGCTCCCCCGCGAGCGCGACCGGTCGCCCGGATGATGACTGGGCGGCACCGACGGCCGACGGGCCGCTCGACGCCGTGGTGCGCCTGCCCGGCAGCAAGTCGCTGACCAACCGCTACCTCGTGCTCGCCGCGCTGGCCGGGGAGCCCTCCCGGCTGCGGGTGCCGTTGCGGTCCCGCGACACCCTGCTCATGGCCCAGGGCCTGCGGGCGCTCGGCACGCTCATCGAGGACGCCGCCGAGCCCGGCAGCATCGACTGGGAGGTCACCCCTGGGCCGATCGCCGGCGGGGGACGGATCGACTGCGGGTTGGCCGGCACGGTGATGCGCTTCCTGCCGCCGGTCGCGGCCCTCGCCGACGGGTCGGTCACCTTCGACGGCGACCCGGCGGCGCGCCGTCGGCCGATGGGGCCGGTGCTGGGCGCCCTCGCGGCCCTGGGTGTCGACATCGCCGACGACGATCGGGCCGCGCTCCCGTTCGCGGTGCGTGGCCGGGGCCGGGTGCGCGGCGGGTCGGTCACCCTCGACGCTTCGGAGAGTTCGCAGTTCGTCTCCGCGTTGTTGCTGGCCGGGGCCCGCTACGACGAGGGGGTCACGGTGCGGCACGACGGCAAGCCGCTGCCGAGCCAGCCCCACGTCGCGATGACCGTCGAGACGTTGCGCGACGCGGGCGTGGCCGTCGACGACGGCACCCCCGACCAGTGGCGGGTGGAAGCCGGCGAGATCAGCGGCCTCGACGTGCATATCGAGCCGGACCTGTCCAATGCCGGCCCTTTCCTGGCCGCCGCGCTGGCCGCGAGTGGTTCGGTGCGGGTGCCCGACTGGCCGTTGCACACGACCCAGGCCGGTGACGCGATGCGTGACATCCTCGACGCGATGGGCGCCGACGTCGTGCTGGACCGCTCCGGGCTCACGGTGAGCTCGGACGGCACCATCGAGGGCATCGACGTGGACCTGCACGACGCGAGCGAGCTGACCCCGACGGTCGCCGCCCTCGCCGCCCTCGCCGGCTCGCCGAGTTGGATCCGGGGAGTCGGGCACATCCGCGGCGACGAGACCGACCGGATCGCCGCCCTGGCCGCCGAACTCGGTGCCCTCGGTGCTGCGGTCACCGAGACCGACGACGGGCTGCGGATCGCCCCGGGGCGCTTGCGCGGCATACGGTTCCGCACGTATCACGACCATCGGATGGCCACGGCCGGTGCGCTCGTCGGCCTACGGGTGCCCGGCGTGCGCGTCGAGGACGTCGCGACGACCGCCAAGACCCTGCCCGGCTTCACCGAGCTCTGGTCCAGCCTGTTGCACGGGCGCGCCCTTCCCGAGTCGGCCGGGGCGACGCCCTCGTGAGTTGGCGTCACCTCGACGAGTCGTCCGTGCGGGTGCGTCCCGGGCGCGGCTCCCGACCGCGCACCAAGGACCGCCCGACCCACGCCGATGCCCTCGTCGGGGTCGTCGTCGCGGTCGACCGTGGCCGGTGCACCGTGCGGCTGCGCGCGGGGGTCGGCGGGGCGGGTCTGGCGGAGCGGCAGATCACCGCGATGCGGGCCCGGGAGCTGGGCCGCACCGGCGTCGTCGTCGGCGACGACGTCGCGCTCGTCGGCGACACCTCCGGGCGGCCGGACACCCTCGCGCGGATCGTGCGGATCGAGCCGCGCCGCACCGTGTTGCGCCGCAGTGCCGACGACACCGATCCGGTCGAGCGCGTCATTGTCGCCAATGCCGACCAACTCGCGGTCGTCACCTCGCTCACCGACCCACCCCCCCGACCCCGGCTCATCGACCGGTGTCTCGTCGCGGCATACGACGCCCGGCTGCGGCCTTTGCTGGTGCTCACGAAGGCCGATCTCGTGCCGCCCGAGGAGTTCCTGGCCAACTATGCTCCGCTCCAGGTGCCGTGGGTGGTGACCTCCCGACTCGCCGACCGCAGCCTCGCCGGGCTCGACGCGGTCCGTGAGCATCTCGCCGGCCGGGTCACCGTGTTCGTCGGGCACTCCGGGGTCGGCAAGTCGACATTGGTGAACGCGCTGGTGCCCGGGTCGAGGCGCAGCACCGGTCTGGTCAACGACGTGACGGGGCGCGGGCGGCATACCTCGTCGTCGGCGGTCGCTCTGAAACTGCCCCCCGGCGGCCCCGAGCCGGGCGCCGATGCCGACCCCACGGTCGGCGATGGGTGGGTGATCGACACCCCAGGAGTGCGCTCCTTCGGCCTGGCTCACGTCGACCTGGCCCGGATCATCGCGCACTTCCCCGATCTCGAGGCGGGCACCGACGACTGCCCTCGGGGCTGCTCCCACGACGAACCAGACTGTGGGATAGATCAATTCGTCGCCGCGGGTGGCGCCGGGCCAGCTGGTCGGGCGCGACTGGAGTCACTGCGCAGACTGTTGCGTGCCCGATCGGGCGATCCGGACTCCGACGATCGTCCCGGTTGACCGCTCAACCATCTCAGGAGACGATCAGGACATCCGTGCCAGCGAAGGAGACCGCCGTGTTCGACTCCATCCTCGGTTTGCCCCTGCATCCGTTGGTGGTGCACGGCGTGGTCGTGCTGCTGCCGCTGATGGCCCTGGTCACCGTCGTGGTCGCGGTCCGCGCCCGGTGGCGGCAGCGACTGGCCTGGCCGCTGGTCGTCGTCAACCTCGGCGTCGCGGGAATGGCCTTCACCGCCAAGGAGAGCGGCGAGGCACTGGCCCGCCGGTTGACCGGGCTGGACATCTCCGCACACGAGAGCTGGGGCAAGGTGGTGCCGATCATGGCCGTGCTACTGCTCGCCGCCACCGGCCTGCTCGCGGTCACCCGCCGCAACGCCAAGGTCGGCCCGGTCGCAGTGGTGCTGGTCATGCTCGCGGCCGCCGCAGCCGTCTTCTGGACCATCCGGGCCGGTCACACCGGGGCGGAGGCTGTGTGGGGGTCGACCATCACTCGCTGAGCGTCGCGCGGGTGCGTCCCGGCACGCTGGCTGCGGGGCACGCGAGCCGACCGGTGGCCAGGACCCTGGGCACGCTGCCCGTGGTGCTGGCCCTCATCGGGCTGACCGCGGGGCTGTTGAGCGCCCAGGAGACCTACGAACAGGTCCAGGATGGCAGCGGAGCCGCGGCCTTCGACAAGCCGGTCCAGGACTGGATGGTGGCGCACCGGCAACCGTGGTTGGACACCGCCGGCACCTGGTTCACCAACCTGGGCGGCAAGATCGGGATGACCGTGCTGGCGACCCTGACCGTGCTGGCCTTGGCCCGGTGGTGGCGCACCTGGACCCCCGTCGTCCTCATGGTCTGGGCGACGGCCGGCTCGCTGACCCTCACCTCACTGGGCAAGGACCTGACCTCGCGGGCTCGGCCACCGTTCCAGGAGGCGGTGCCGCCGTTGGAGTCCTCCCCGTCGTTCCCCAGCGGGCACACCCTCAACGCCGTGCTCATCAGCGCGGTCGTGGCCTACCTCGTGCTGCTCTACATCCGTAGCCGCCGAGGGCGGGTGCTCACCTGCCTGGGGTTGGCCGGCTTCGCCCTTGCCATGGGCGCCTCCCGGGTCTACCTGGGCCATCACTGGCTGACCGACGTGCTGGCCGGTGCGGCGGTCGGTGGCGGCTGGGCCATGGCGGTCGTGCTGGGGCACTGGCTGTACGTCCGGTTGCGCACCAAGGATCGCGCCCCGACCGTGCGTGACGTCGCCCTGGACCACCGCGCTACCCACCCGGCCTGATCGGCTGCCCACCATCGGCGGCCCACCGATGCCGGCACCCAGCCGCTACGGTGAGCAGGGTGAGCTACACCGACGATCTGCGCCTTGCCCATGTGCTCGCCGACGCGGTCGAGCGGATCACCATGGCGCGCTTCCGGGCGGTCGATCTCGTCGTCGACGCCAAGCCGGATCTCACCCCGGTCAGCGATGCCGACCGAGCCGCGGAGGAGCTCATCCGGGGCCAGTTGGCCCGCACCCGGCCGCGTGACGCAGTGCTAGGCGAGGAGTTCGGGGCCAGCGGGCACGGCCCCCGCCGGTGGATCATCGACCCCATCGACGGCACGAAGAACTACGTCCGGGGAGTGCCGGTGTGGGCCACCCTCATCGCGCTCGTCGACGGCAACGAACCGGTCGTCGGCCTGGTCGCCGCGCCGGCGCTGCAGCGTCGGTGGTGGGCGGCCAAGGGCGCCGGAGCGTATGCCGGGCGCAGCCTCTCGGCGGCCACCCGGCTGCAGGTCTCGCGGGTCGCGCAGCTCGGCGACGCCTCGCTGTCCTACGCCTCACTGGACGGCTGGGCGCAGCTGGACCGGCTGCCCGACTTCATCCAGCTGATGGGCCAGTGTTGGCGCACCCGGGCTTATGGCGACTTCTGGTCCTACATGCTCGTCGCGGAGGGCGCCGTCGACGTCGCGGCCGAGCCCGAGCTCGCGCTCTACGACATGGCCGCCCTGGTGCCGATCGTCACCGAGGCCGGCGGCCGCTTCACCGGCCTCGACGGCGAGGACGGCCCCTGGAGCGGCAATGCCGTCGCGACGAACGGCCTGCTGCACGAGCAGGTCCTGGAACTCATCGGCGACTGACCTCGACGGTGGCCGGCGAGTCGCTCGCGCTCGGCTAGTTCGGCACCACGGTGACCTCGCCGAGGCCCCGCACCCCGGGCTCGATGGCTGCGGCATCACCGACGAGCACGACGGTCCAGCGCCCGTCGACGAATCGGCGGTATGCCGCGTCCAGCCGCGCCGGGGTCATCTGCGCGATCTCGGCGAGGATGCCGGTAGTGAAATCGGTGCCCAATCCGTCGTAGGACAGCCCGGCCGCCTCGTCGGCCACCGTGTCTGCGGTGGCGTAGCGGGCCGGGGCGGTGCGCACGAGGTATTGCCGGCCCTGCTCGCATTCAGCCTCGGTGAAGCCGTCCCGGGCGCCGTCGAGGACCGCCAGCAGGTCACGGACCGCCTCGCCGGTGACCTCCGAGCGGACACTGCCGGACACGAGGAACAGCCCCCCGACGCGGCGCGGCCGGAAGGCCGCCCGGATGCCGTAGGTGTAGCCCTTCTCCTCCCGCAGCAACGCGTCGACCCGGGCCGTGGGCGACCCGCCGACCACGAAGCCGAGCACCGGGTAGGGCGCCCAGCCCTGCGCGACATGCCGATCCGGCCCGGGGCAGGCGACGACGATCTCGGTCTGCACCGAGCCGGGCCGGTCGACGAGCACGATCCGGGCGCGATCGGGGGCCTCGGCCGAGGCCTGCCACGGCCCCGGGTCGACGTATGCCGCGGGCGTCTGCCACCCGCCCAACGCGTCGGCGACGAGCGCGAAGGCGTCCAGCCCCGCGAGGTCACCAGCGACGACGAGGGTGGCCCGGGCCGGCGCGACATGGCCCGCGTGCAACCGGGCGACGTCGTCGCGGGTGATCGCGGCGACCGTCTCGGCGGTGCCGCCGGCCGGTCGAGCCGAGCGCGCCTGCGGGTCGAAGAAGGTCGCCGCGAGCTCGCGGACCGCCCGATGCGAAGCAACCGACCGCTCCTGCTCGATCTCGGCCAGCCGGGTTGTGACGTGCCGGGCGACGTCGGCGGCCGGGAAGGCCGGCTCGACCAGGCATTGGCGCAGCAGGTCGAGGGCATAGGCGACGTGCCGTTTGGCGACGTCGACATCCACGGACAACCCCGAATCACCCACTCCCGCACCGAGGGCCACGCCACGACGCTCCAACAGGCGGGCGAATTCGGCGGAGGTATGCCGCGCGGTGCCCTCGTCGAGGGTGCGCGCCATGATCGTCGCGACGCCTTCCTTGTCACGCGGCTCGACGCGCAGCGGCAACGGGACGGCCAGGCGCACCGACAGCACGTACTGCCCGGGCAGGTCGTAGGCCAGCACGGTGAGCCCGTTGTCCAGCGTCCGGCGCGCCGGCACCGGCACGGCATACGGCTCGGGCGCGACGACCTGCGGGCGCGGCAGTGCCTCGGGCACCGGCCCCTGGGTCGACCCGGTGGCGGTCACGAGGCCTCCTCGGTCGCGGCGAGATAAGAGACGACGGCGCGGGAGTTCGGCTGCAGCCAGGTCGCGGCGGCCTCGCGCACCTGTTCGGGCGGCACCGCCGCGATCCGGCGCAAGAAGCCGTTGACGTAGCCGGCGTCATCGTAGAGCGCGGCGTAGTGGCAGATCTGGTCGGCCCGCTCGTCCTGGGCGGCCAGGCTGGACAGCCATCCCCGCTCGGTCTCGGCCACCGCCGCCTCCAGCTCCTCGTCGGTGGGCCCGGAGGCCGCGAAGCGCTCGAGCTCCTGGCACACCTGCGCCTCGACGTGCGCCGGGTCGACGCCGGCCGCGACGTCGATGCTCACCAACGCCAGGGAGGTGCCCCCGGCCAAGCCCATCGGGTGGGCCGACAAGCCGGTCGCGGTCTGCTCGTCGCGCACCAGCCGCTGCACCAGCCGCGAGGAAGACAGCCCGCCCAGGACGTCGAGGGCCAACCCCGCGGCGTGGAAGGGCTCGGTCGTGTCGGCCGGCAGCCGGAAGGCGAGATAGAGCCGATCGTTGGGCACCGCCTCGTGCCGCTCCAGCCGCACCGGCTCCGCGAAGGGGGGCAACGGCGGCATACCGGACTCGTCACGTGGTGTCGCCGACGGGGGCAGCGGGCCGAAATGGCGCTCCACGAGCGCGAAGCCCTCCTGCGGCGTGACATCACCGACGAGCGTGAGCACGGTGTTGTTGGGCCCGTAGTGGCGGGCGAAGAAGCCGTGCACGTCGGCCAGGGTGGCCGCCTCGAGGTCCTCCATCGAGCCGATCGTCGGGTGGTGGTAGGGGTGGCCCTCCGGGAAGACCGTCGCATAGACATCCCGCAACGCGTTCCCGTAGGGCGCGTTGTCGTAGCGCTGCCGTTTCTCCTCCTTGACGACGTCGCGCTGGTTGTCGAGATTCTCCTGGGTCACCGCGTCGAGCAACCGGCCGTGCCGGTCGGCCTCCAGCCAGAGCGCCAGTTCCAGCGCCCCCCGCGGCACCGTCTCGAAGTAGTTGGTCCGGTCGAACCAGGTCGTCGCGTTGAGTCGCCCACCGACGGCCATGAGCGCGGCGAAGTGCTCACCGGAGGCGACATTGCGCGATCCCTGGAACATCAGATGTTCGAAGAGGTGGGCGAAACCGGTGCGCCCCGGCGCCTCGTCGCGGGACCCCACCTTGACCCACAGGTTGACGGTGACGGTCGGCACCGTGTGGTCCGGCGAGACGATCACCCGCAGCCCGTTGTCGAGGGTCCGCTCCAGCAGTGGGTAGGCGATGTCCGGCACGCGCCGCACCTTAACAGGATCGGCAGGCACCCCCCGGTGGGTTCGCGCAGACGGACTCAGCGGTGCGACTCAGCGGAAGACCGGGGGCTCGTGCTGGTATGCCGCGAGCGCCTCCCGAGCCGTGTCGGTCACCACCCACGGGCTCGGCCGATCGTGCGGCCCGGCGCCGAGGGTGAGCAGCACGACGCTCGTCGAGGCGAGGACGGCGAGCGGCTCCCCCGGCGCCTGGCGCACCTCGGCGGCGATCTCCAGGGAGGTGCGCCCGACGCGGCATACCCAGAGCGTGACCTCGAGGGGCTCGGCGGCATACCCGAGTTCGGCGCGGTACTCGACCCGGTGCGCAGCGACGAAGGGCGCCACCTGGGCGCCGAAGCCGTCGAAAGCCCCCGGCAGCCCCGCCCCGGGCATTCCGAGGAAGGCATTGCGCGCCTCGTCCACGGCCCGCAGGATGCGCAGGTTGTCCAGATGTCCGGCGACGTTGAGATCCTCGATCCGGGTGGCGTATCGCACGATGAAGCGCATGGCCCCCGAGCCTATGGCCGGGTGCCAGCCCGCCGCGGGCCGGTCCGGGCAGGTCGCACGCCGCTGCGGCCAAGGAGGGGGAGGCCCGGGGGTATCCGCGGGGCCCGCCGCCACGGCTGGTTACCCTGGCTGTCATGGATGCCGCGCGCGGGCTGGACCCGAGCCGGGGTGGCGCTCGCGCCACCCGGGCCGCCGTCCTCGCGCTCGTCGCCCTGGCGTTGGGATCGGCGGCGCATGTCGTCGGCGGCGGGGTGCTGCCCGGGCCGGTGGGGCTGGTCGGGCTCTTCCTCGGGCTCGGCGGCGGGGCCGCCCTGGTCGCCTCGCGGCGGTTGCGCCCGGCGTTGCTCGTGGGCTGGCTCGGCGCGGCGCAAGCTGGCTGCCACCTGGTGCTGAGCGCGCTCGCCGCGCCCTCCGTGCCGGCCGTGCCGGCCGTACCCAGGTCGGCCGGGCTGAGCGGGTTTGCCTCGCAGCAGGTGGGCGCCGCACTTGGGCATCTGCACGGCCTCTCGCCCGCCGCGCTCGATCACGCGGGAGCAGTTGCGGGACCATCCGGCCTGTTCGGGCACGACGGTGCGGTCATGCTGGCCGCGCACGCGGTGGCGACGATGCTCACCGCCCTGGCCTTGGCCCGCGGTGACGCGCTGTGGTGGCTGCTGCGGTCGCTCGGGCCGGCCCTGCCGCGCCAGGCGCTGCGCCTGCCCCGACCGGTGCCCGCTCTCACGATCGGCGCGCCCACGCGGCGACCCGCCCGACGCTGGCCCGCGCAACCTCACCCGCGCGGCCCACCCGTCGTCGTCTGACCGTGCCGGGCGCACCCAGCGCCGTCGCACGTCAAGAGCAAACCCAGAATCAGCCAGCGCCGTGGGCGCGGGCGCCTTGAGGCGCGCCGCCGCGGCCCGTTCGAAGGACACCCACCTCACGATGACGAACACTCTTTCCGTCCGCACCCGCATGCTCCCGGTGGCTGCCGGGGTCTTGGCCATGGCCCTGCTCGGGGCCTGCTCCTCCACCAGCACGCCGGCGGCCACCCCGACCGGCACCGCGACCGGAGTCACGGGCGGCGCGACCGCCAAGGCGACCGGTCAAGCGGCCGCACTCTCGGTCAGCGACGCCTGGGTCAAGGCTGCTGACACCGGCATGACCGGGGCCTTCATGGTGCTGAAGAACACCGGCAGCGCCGATATCCACATCGTCTCGGCGAGCAGTGACGCCGCCACGAAGATGGAACTGCACGAGACCGTCATGAGCACCGGCGGTGCCATGCAGATGCAGGAGAAGAAGGGCGGCTTCGTCGTGAAGTCCGGCGCCACCCTCACCTTCAAGCCCGGCAGCGACCACGTGATGTTCATGGGCCTGACCCGAGCACTCAAGTCGGGCACGACGGTCACCCTCGCGCTCAAGCTCGAAGACGGCTCGACCCTGCCGATCACCGCACAGGTGCGCACCTTCTCCGCCGCCAACGAGACGTACGTACCGGGTGCCACGACCGGCACGAACGGCATGCCGACCACGGGAAAGCCGACGGGGATGCCGACCACTGGGATGCCGACCAGCCATGGCTGATCGACCGGACCCGGTCGGCACCCCCGCGACCGGCCCGACGGCCCCGCCGTCGCGCCGGTCGCTGCTCGGCCTCGGCGCCGCCCTCGCGGGCGGCGCCGGGGCCGGGCTCGTCGGCTACCAGCTGGGCCGGGACGCCAAGACCGCCGGTCCCGCGTCCGGCGCGACCGCAGCGGGCTCCAGCGCCGCAGCAGCGGGTGCGGTCGAGCCGGCCTGGGCCGGGCAGATCGAGCCCTTCCACGGCGCCCACCAGGCGGGGGTGCTCACCCCGCCGCAGGCCCATGCGATCTTCCTCGCCGTCGACCTGTTGCCCGGTCCCCCGGCCACGGTGCGCGACGACCTGCGCCGGTTGTTGCGGCAGTGGTCCGACGACGCGAGTCGGATGCAGCGCGGCATACCGACCCTCGGCGATCCGCAGCCCGACCTGGCCGGGCCACCGTCGCGGCTGACCATCACCGTCGGGCTGGGGCGTGGTGCGCTGACCGCCGCCGGCTTGGGCGACCGGGCACCGGCCTGGCTGGCCCCCCTGCCGGCGTTCCGGGTCGACCGGCTGGAGGCCCGGTGGAACGACGGAGACGTGCTCGCGCAGGTGTGCGCCGAGGACCCGATCGTGCTGGCGCACGCCGTGCGGGCACTGCTGCTCGACGCCACGGGGATCGCGCGAATGCGCTGGCAGCAGAGGGGATTCCGCCGACCGGTCACCTCGACGAGCACGATGCGCAACCTCATGGGCCAGGTCGACGGCACCGTGCAACCGACCGACGCCGAGGTCGGCGACCTCGTGTGGGTGGGCGACGAGGGCCCGACGTGGATCCGCGGGGGCAGCAGCCTCGTGGTCCGCCGGATCCGGATGAACCTCGACACCTGGGACTCCCTCGACCCGATCGCCAAGGAGCAGGTCATCGGCCGGCGCCTCGGCGACGGCGCTCCGCTGACCGGCGGCAAGGAGACCGACAAGGCCGATCTCGACGCCATGGTGCACGGCTTGCACGTCATCCCCGACTTCGCCCACATCCGCCATGCCGCCCCCGTCGGGGCACGCGAGAAGATCCTGCGCCGCCCCTACAACTACGACGACCTGCCCACCGACGGCCAGAGCGCCGACGCGGGGTTGCTCTTCGCGGCATACCAACGCGATCCGCTGACCCAGTTCGTGCCGATCCAGCGCCGGCTGGACACCGCCGACCTGCTCAACGTGTGGACCACGCCGGTCGGGTCGGCGGTCTTCGCGATGCTGCCCGGCGTGCCCGAAGGCGGCTACCTCGGAGCGGAACTGCTGGGCTGAGCCCTGCAGCTCAGGGTCGCACCCGCTCAGTGGCGGATGCTCCGCGGGTGGACGGCGGGTCGCCGACGGCCAGGCCGCGCACGACGAAATCGACCGTCGCCTCGACGATCCGCGCCGGCGGTGCGCCGTGTTTGACCGCGGCCACCGCCGAGGTGACCAGGCCCTGCACGAGCATCGCGCCGGTGTCGGCGTCGGGCACCCCGCCGTCACCGAGGGCCTGGCGCAGCGGCTCGAGCAGCTCATCGTGCAGCACCCGCACCGACTCGCGGCAGTGGTCGGGCATCGTGAGGTCGGCGAGTTCGGCGAGCGAGCCGTGCCCCTGCGCGGCGTCGTCGACGGCGGCGCGCACGTATGCCGCGACCCGCTCCCGCGGCGTCGCGGCCTGCGCCACCGCGACGCGCATCCGCTCGGCGCTGCGCCGCAACAGCTCGGCCACCCCGACCCCGAGCAGGGCCTCGGTAGAGGGGTAGTACTGGTACATGCTGCTGCGGGCCAGGCCCGCGCGTTTGGCCACAGCCGCCGGGGTGAAGCCACCGACTCCCTTGTCGCGCAACACATCAGCGGCGGCTGCCACGACCTGGGCCCGGCGCATGACGTTGTGTTCGGCGACGGTCGCGGCCTCGATGCGCGGCATACCGGGAGTGTATCCACAGCCACGCGCCGAACTAGCTTTTCGACAGCAGTGTCGGTAAACTGTCGCCATGACCTCAGCGCGCGTTCCCGCGACGCAACCCTCCGGCAGTCACTTCCCGGGCACTCCGGCCGGCACTCCGCAACCCCACCCCCTGGGCGCCCGGCGGTGGTGGGCCCTGGGCACCATCGCGCTCGCCACGGCGCTCATCATCATGGACGCGACGATCGTCAATGTCGCACTGCCGGTGGTGATCCGCGACCTCGACCTCACCGCGTCCCAGGCCGAGTGGATGAACGCCGTCTACTCGCTCGTCTTCGCGGCGCTGCTGCTCACCATGGGCCACCTCGGCGACCTGCGCGGGCGCCGGGTGATCCTGGGGCTCGGCATGCTCGTCTTCATGGGCGCCTCGATCCTCGCCGCGAGCGCGCAGGGGGCGTTCACGTTGATCGGGGCCCGGGTGCTGCAGGGCGTCGGCGCCTCGATGATCCTCACCTGCGCTCTGTCGGCGATGAATTCGATCTTCCGGGGCCGGGAGCGAGGCATCGCCTTCGCGGTCTACGGCTCGACGATCGGCGGGATGGCCGCGGTCGGCCCGCTGCTCGGCGGGTGGTTGGCCACCGACGTGTCGTGGCGCTGGGCGTTCTGGCTCAACATCCCGGTCGGGCTGCTCGTGCTGCTGGGCATCTGGCGGGTGCTGCCGGAGACTCGCGACCCGGGCGCGGAGCCGCACTTCGACCTGCCCGGGGCCGGCCTGTCCGCCATCGGGATGGGCGGCTTGGTCTTCGCACTCATCGAAGGCGCAAGTTACGGCTGGTGGCGCCAGGGTGACGGGTCGATCTCACCGGTGCCGATCGCGGCGGCAGCGGCCGCCGTGGCCACCGTGCTGTTCTTCCGGCGCGAGGCGCGAGGGCGGGCCCGCGGCATCCCGACGATGGTCGATCTTGCCCTGCTGCGGCTGCCGACCCTGCGTTACGGGCTGATCGCCGCCGCCATCGTCGCCTTCGGCGAGTTCGGGCTGATGTTCACCCTGCCGCTGTTGTTGCAGGGCACCCTCGGCTACAGCCCCCTGGGGGCCGGTTGGCTGCTGGTGAGCCTCGCCGTCGGGGCCTTCCTCGTCTCCGGGATGACCCACCAGCTCACCCTGAAGATCGGGCAGCGGGCCGTGGTGCGCATCGGCCTGGCCTTGGAGGCGATCGCGGTCGGTGGGCTCGCGGTGATGATCTCGCTCACCGTGACGACCTGGACGATCGCGGCATGGCTGTTCGTCTACGGCCTGGGCGTCGGCATGGCCACCGCACAACTGAGCTCGGTCATCATGAGCGACGTGCCGCCGGCCCAGGGCGGACAGGCCTCCGGGTTGCAGAGCACCTTGCGCCAGCTCGGCTCGGCCCTGGGCATCGCCGTCCTGGGCACCCTGCTGGTCACCACCCTGGGCACCGGCCTGCAGGACCGTCTCTCGGGCAGTGCGCTGCCGACCGCGGCCCAGGAGCGGGTCGTCGACATCGTGCGCGGCTCGGCGGGCGCGGCGATCCCGGCGCTGGCCACCGATCCCGGCACCGCCGCGGTCGCCGAGCCGGCGCGGGCGGCGATGGTCGATGCGAGCCGTACCACCGCGGCCTACGCCGCCGGTGCCCTGGCCCTGGGCCTGCTGGCCACCCTCGCCCTACCCAAGCCGCGTCGCCACGAGGACGACCTGCATGCGGCGCCGGCTCCGGTCGAGTGACGCCGGGCCGACAGTTACTCCAATTGTAAGCAAAAGTTATACTTGTGCTGGCCAGCGAAACCTGGTGCTATGTCGATATGGCGCCTCTCCAGGACTCCTCCGCCGGCCCCTCGGCGGACCAGCACCCGTTGCTGCAGCGCATCCGAGAGAGCGTCATCGGCGACGACCAAGTGTTGCCGGGCCCCTACGGCCCGCGCCGGGTGACCTACGCCGACTACACCGCTTCCGGCCGTGGGTTGGCCTTCATCGAGGACTTCATCCGGGCCGAGGTGCTGCCCCGCTATGCCAACACCCATACCGAGTCCAGCGGCACCGGCCTGCAGACCACCCGACTGCGCGAGGACGCCCGAGCGATCATCCACGCGGCGGTCGGCGGCGACGCCGACACCGTCGTCATCTTCGCCGGCAGCGGCTGCACCGGGGCGATCGACAAGCTCATCGGCATCCTCGGGCTGCGCATCCCCAGCCAACTCGACGACACCCATCAGCTGTCCGCGCACATCCCACCCGAGCAGCGCCCGATCGTTTTCATCGGCCCCTATGAGCACCACTCCAACGAGGTCTCCTGGCGCGAGACGATCGCCGACGTCATCGTCATCCCGCAGGACCTCGACGGGCACGTCAACCTCGACGTGCTGCGCGAGCGCCTGCAGGAGTATGCCGCCCGCCCCCTGAAGATCGGATCCTTCTCCGCCGCAAGCAATGTCACCGGCATCGTCACCGACACCGCTGCAGTGAGCAGCCTGCTGCACGAGCACGGCGCGCTGTCCTTCTGGGACTTCGCCGCAGCCGGCCCCTACATCGACATCGAGATGTACTCCGGCGGCCCGGAACACAAAGGGGCCACCGCGGCATACAAGGATGCGGTCTTCCTCTCCCCGCACAAATTCATCGGCGGCCCCTCGACCCCGGGCGTGCTCGTGGTGCGCCGCGATTTGCTCACCAACCGAGTGCCCGACGTGCCCGGCGGCGGCACCGTCGCCTATGTCAACCCGGCCGAGCACGTCTACCTCATCGCCCCCGAGCACCGTGAGGAGGGCGGCACCCCGGCGATCATCGAGTCGATCCGGGCCGGGCTGGTCTTCCAACTCAAACAGGCGGTCGGCGTCGCGACGATCCGCGCCCAGGAGGAACGGTTGCTGCGCCGGGCGGTCGCCGCCTGGCAGCAGGAGCCGACCATCGAGATCCTCGGCAACCTCAGCGCCGAGCGGTTGTCCATCGTGTCCTTCGTCGTCAAGGCCCCCAGCGGCAAGTACCTGCACCACAACTACGTCGTGGCCCTGCTCAACGACCTCTTCGGCATCCAGTCCCGCGGTGGCTGCTCGTGCGCCGGCCCCTACGGCCACGCCCTGCTGGGCATCGACCTGGAGCGCTCGCACGAGTTCGAGCGCGAGATCAGCCACGGCTGCGAAGGCATCAAACCCGGCTGGGTGCGGATCAACTTCAACTACTTCGTGTCCGACACCGTCGTCGACTACATCGTCGAGGCGGTGCGTCTGGTGGCCCGCGACGGCTGGCGGTTGCTGGCCGACTACCGCTTCGACAACGCCACCGGCCGCTGGCGGCACCGCGATGGTGCGGTCGAACCGCCGCTGCGCCTGTCCCAGACCGGGTATGCCGCGGACGGCTCCTTCGTCTACCCCCCGCACACCGCGCGCGCCCCGGAACGGGCCCTCGCGGCATACCTCGTGGAGGGGGCGCGGATCCTCGCCGAGGGGGCCCCGGAGCTCGCCGACGCCCAGACGCCCGCGCAGGTCTCCCCCGACTACGACCTGCTGCGCTGGTTCGAACTGCCGCAGATCTGCGTCGCGACTTTCGACACACCCGGGACAAACGGGATGCATACTGTCTCTTGAGCGTGAGGGGGCGCAGCGTCCGACACGCAGCCCTCATTCGGTGCGACGAGACGACGGAGTCATGGCACGGCAGGTGGACGCGGTCACCCGCGACGACATCGACGTCGTCCGGTTCGACGATCTGAGCTTCGACAGCCGGCACGGCCGGGTCGGTGTGACGATCTTCCTGCCCTCGATCCGCCAGATCGGGCTGTTCGGCGACCCCGAGGTCGTGTGCCCCTATTCGGCCGGCTGGGGCGAGGGCCTGGGCGCGGCCCAGACCGCCTGCGAGGCGATCGTGCGCAGCTCGCACGCGATGGCCGTGGCGATCGAATACCCACGCCGCAGACTGTCCGTCGCCCAGATCCTCGACTTCCGCACCGAGGTCTACGGGCTCGTGCTGCGCCAGCTGCGCGAGCGCACCACCTACGACCAGGCGACCCTCGTCGCCGTCGGCTACTCCCGTGGCACCGCCCCCGCACGACTGGCCGCGGTCGAACACGCCGACGTCGTCGGCGGGCTGCTGCTCGTGGCCCCGACCTGGTTCTCCGCCCAGATCACCCCGCACGAACTGGCCAGCCGCGGGATCGCCGAAGGCGCCGGAGCGATGGCCCGGGCCGGCTGGCTGGACCGCCTCAACCTCATGAGCGCAAGCATGCGCCTGGCGCAGGAGATGATCGCCCACCCCCTGGAACTGAGCAACGACATCACCGCGATCTCCCGCGAGAGCGCCGCCGACCTCGACGAGGTGCTCGACGCCGGCCTGCGGGTCGCCGTCATCGGTGGCCGCCAGGACGAGCTGTGCGAGATCGAGGGCATCCGCGGGGTCATCGCGAAGGTCCGCGAACGCGACCGGGTCGACTACCGCGAGGTCGACTCCGACCACTTCTCCTACTTCGTCAAACCCCAGCCGCAACGGGTCGTCGCCACCCTCATCCAGGGCCTGGGCGGTTGGGCCGAGACTGCGGCCGACGTGGGATAGGTTTCGCACTCATGAGCTACTGGGTGCTGGAGTACCGCTACGCCGACATGCAGGCCCGAGCCCGCAACCGCGAGGCACACCTGACCTACATGCGCGGCCTGGCCGAGGCCGGCACCGTCGTGTACGGCGGGCCGATCGGCGACGGCAGTGGGGCGATGGTGCTGCTGCGCGCCGACTCCCTCGCCGACGTGCAGGCGATCGTCGACGCCGACCCCTACACCGCGGCCGGCGTCGGCACCGAGCACGTCATCCGCCCCTGGAACATCGTCATCGGCGGTTGACGGCGCCGCACACCGCGCTTCGGTAGCGCTAGCGCAGGGCGTCCCGCACGACCCGGAACAGCGACTGGGCCCGGTCGTGGGTGGGCAGGTCCTCGACGAGCACGACATCGCCGTCCGGGCCGGCCAGCGGGATCTTCCAGTTCGGGTACTCCTTGTCGGTGCCCGGCTGGTTCTGGATCCGCCGCTCCCCGACCGCATCGACCAGGGCAACCCCGTGCATGAGTGACGGGGCCAGCCCGAGCAACCGGTAGAGCCCCTCGACGATCTCCTGCTCCGACGGTTCACCGGCATCGTCCAGCCCGTCGGCGTCGGCGGCCGCGGCCGGGCCGAGCAGCCCGCGCTCGCGGCACATCGCGAGCACCTTGGTCCGTTCTGCCTCGTCGGCGGCCCGCTCCTGTTCGACGGTGCGGCTCAGCAGCCCGAGCCGGTCCCGCAGGGCGATGTGCTCACCGGCGAGATAGCCCGCCGTCGGAGGCAGGTCGTGGGTGTTCACCGACGCCAGGCACCCCTGCCGGTACTGCTCGGGCGGCAGTGGCGAGGAGTCCGCGGCATACTCGAACCACAGGATCGAGGTGCCCAACAGCCCACGGGCGACGAGGTATTCGCGGACCCACGGCTCGAACGTGCCGAGGTCTTCGCCGATGACGACGGCACCGGCCCGCTGCGCCTCCAGGCACAAGATCCCGACGAGCGCCTCGTGGTCGTAGTAGACGTAGGCCCCCTCATCGGCCGGTAGACCCTTGGGCACCCACCACAGCCGGAACAGCCCCAGGACGTGGTCGATCCGGATGCCGCCGGCGTGCCGCAGGATCGTGCGCAGCATGTCCCGGAACGGCGCGTAGCCGGCCTCCGCCAGGGCCCGAGGATGCCACGGCGGCTGCGACCAGTTCTGGCCCTGTTGGTTGTACATGTCCGGCGGGGCCCCGACCTCGGCATCCTGGGCCAGCACGTCGGCCAGCACCCACGAGTCGGCGCCGGCCGGGTGCACCCCGACGGCGAGATCATGCACGATCCCGACCCCCATGCCGGCCTGTTTGGCGGTCTGCTGGGCGCTCGACAACTGCTCGTCGAGCACCCACTGCATCCAGGCGTGGAAGTCGATCCGATGCGCCAGCCGATGACGCAGCTGGTCGGCCTTGGCGCAGCCGGGGGTCAGCTCGATCCAGACGTCGGACTCCTCCTCCACCAGTTCCCGCACCGCGCACCAGAACGCGAAATCGGCCAATCCGCTTCCATGCCAACGCCGGAAGGCCTCGAAGCGAGCCGCCCGACCGGGGCTGCGGGGCACGGCATACAGCAGCTCGAGAGCCTCCAACTTCGCCCCGTATGCCGCGTTGCGCGGCACCTCCTCGGCGTCCCAGTTGTGCGCCCGGGCCCGCCGGGCCAGCTTCGCGACGCGCTTACGCTCCGGCTTGCCAAGCTCGCCGACCTCCGGGATCGCCTCGATCCGGATGTAGAGCGGGCTGAAGAAGCGCCGGGTGGTCGGCAAGTAGGGCGAGGCCTCCATCGGTGGGCGCGGCTCGGCCGCATGAAGCGGATTGACCAGCACCCAGTCGGCACCGGCCGCACCGGCGATCGCCGCGAGGTCGGCCAGATCCTCGATGTCACCGACCCCCCAGGATCGGGTCGAGCGCACCGAATACAGCTGCGCCATGAGCCCCCAGGTGCGCGCCCGGCCCAACGTCTGCGGCAGCTCGTCGGCGGTGGTGAGCCGGTGCGGCACCACGACGAGCGTCGACTCGGCCACCCGCCCGGTCGTTTCGGCGTGCAGGGTGTGCCAACCCTGCGGCAACTGCTCGGGCAGCCAGAACGTCGCCCGCCCGGTGCGTTGCCCGTCGACGTCACGCGGCTGCGCCCAATCCTCCCCCTGGGTCGGCTGCCACTCATGGCCGGCCTCGTCGATCACCCAGACCCGCACCGGCGCTCCGTCGGGCACGTGCACGGCAACCGAGGTCGCGGTGCCCTCCCTCATGACGACCGTCGGCGGCAGCAGCAGCCGCCACGGCGCAAGGTCATGCTCGACCAGCGCCGCCGCACACGCTGCGTCGGTGGACACGTCGAGCCCGAGGGCGTGCAGGATGCGCGCCAGGGTCTGCTCACCGACCTGCTGCAGCGTTCCATAGAACCCCCAGAAATCGATCCCGACCCCATAGGCCCGAGCCACCTGCTGTAGGTGCTCGAGCGTGGGCGGGCTCGCCGATCCGGGAGTTGGCTGCGCGTCGTCGAGCATCGATCCTGCCTACGGTCGGGGGTGACCCCCGATTCTTGCACCGTTGGGTCGACGTCGGGGGTGGGCGGGTGGGTTGAGGCGGGTGGGTTGAGGCGGGTGGGCGGGTGGGCTGAGGCGGGTGGGCTGAGGCGGGTGGGCTGAGGCGGGTGCCGTCAGGTGGGTGGGTCGAAGCGTCCGTCCGCGGCGGTCCAGCCGCCGTCGACGAAGAGCACCGTGCCGGTGACATAGGTCGCGGCGTCCGAGGCCAGGTAGACGGCGGCGCCGGCGAGTTCCTCCGGGCGCCCCCACCGGCCGAGGATGCTCTTGGCGGCGTACGCGGCATACCAGTCCGGGGTGTTCTTGATCGGCGCGGTGAGCGGGGTGTCGATGACGCCGGGGGCGATGGCGTTGACCCGCACGCCCGCCGGCCCGAGCTCGGCGGCCAGGGTGCGCAACAGCATAACGACCCCTGCCTTGGTCATCGCATAGACGCCCTGCCCGGGCTCGGTGGTCTGTGAGCGGATCGAGCTGCATGCGATGATCGAGCCGCGTCCGCGCTGGGCCATGCCACGTCCGAAGCCGGTCACCAGCTCGAACGTGGCGCGCAGGTTGAGATCGACGACTTTGTCGAATTCCGCTGCACTGTAATCGAGCAGCCGCTTGCGCACGTTGACCGCGGGGGTGGTGACAAGCACGTCGAGGTCGCCCAACTCCGCGACCGCCTGCCGGATGGCCCCCGCGTCGAGCACATCGAGCCGGTATGCCGCGAGCTCCCCACCCCAGCTCGGGTCGCCTTGGGCGAGCGTCGAGTTCGCGGCGTCGAGGTCACGGTCGGCGCAGATCACCCGGGCGCCGTGGGCGGCCAGGCCCCAGGCCACCGCCTGACCGATGCCGCTGCCTGCCCCGACGACGAGCGCGGTGCGCCCGTCGAGGCGAAAGAGCCGGGCCAGGCCCGGTGTCGCGGCCGGTGACCGACGAGCGGCCGAGCTGTCCGTCATGGGGCGATTCTGGCATTCACCCACCCTTAAGCGGCCCTTAAGCGCGGGCGACCACTGTGTCCTCATCAGCCGAACACACCGAGCCAACAGAGCCACCCCCATAGCCATCACCAGAGCCAAGGAGCAGCAGATGGACACCATGACGACGAGCACGACTGCCGCAACGGAGTCGACGGGGACCTCGGAGTTGACGACGCAGACCACGGGACCGACGACCGCTCGTCGGCACCGCAAGCTGCAGCGCATGATCTCCGGCCTGCTCGCCCTGCTGGGGCTCTCCTTGATCGGCCTCACCGCGGCACCGGCCGCACAAGCCGCCGGCACGAGCACGTTGACCGCCTGCTTCAAGACCACGGTGAACGTCTACGGCATCGGCCCGGTCAGCGGGCCCTACACACGACCGGTCATGCTCGACGCCAGCAATGGGAGCCAGTCCTGGTTAGGCCTGTGGAGCGAGTCCCCCAGCATGCGAGGGTGTCTGATCGTCAGCGTGTCCACCGGCTACTACTGGCGCTTCCGAATCGCCTTCACAGAGGCCGGCAAGACCTACCTCGCGCGGACCGGGTGGCAATACGTGCAGTCCGGCTACAACTACGACTTCGGCACCATCTTCGTGCAATCGGTCTGAACGCCGGGATGGCCAGGTGAAGAAGCATAGGTGGGGGCCGGGATGCCAGGGGAGGCATCCCGGCCTCTGCGTCGTCCACGTCAAGAACCGAAGGCCGACGGGAAAGCCTCTCGGTAACAACGGATCTCGCCGGTCGGGGTGGTGACCGACGTGGCGGCGAGCAGGGCTCGGCCGACGGCACGGGTCACCACATCACCTGCGGCGTCGAGCACGGCATGCATGGCGAACGGGTCGACGGCCCCTGGGCGAGCACCCGTCGCGAGGGTGAACAGGGTGTCTCCGTCGAAGAGGGTGTGCACCGGCCGGATCGCCCGGGCCAGGCCGTCGTGGCCGATGCCGGAGATCTTCGCGCACTGGGCCTTGGTGAGCGTCAGGTCGGTGGCGATCACCCCGATCGTCGTCGACAGCGGATACCGCAGCGGGGCGCCGGCCGAGGCGGCCTCGGCCCGCCGGTGGGCCTGGGCGAGCTCGGCCGCGGCGGGGCGCCGCAGCGGCTCCAGTTCGCCGGGCAGGGCGAAGCGCGCGGCAGACACCTCACCGGTGGCCGGGTCGACGCAGGAGCCGACCGCGTTGACGACGACGAGCGCCGCCACCGTCGATCCATCCGGCAACACCGCACTGGCCGAGCCGATCCCGCCCTTGAGACCGCCGGCTCGGGCGCCGGTGCCCGCTCCGACGCAGCCCAAGGGCACGGCATCCGAGGAGGCGACGACATAGGCGTCGTTGCCGAAGGAGGCATCCGGGCGTCGCCCGAAATCGCCGCCGCGGCCGAGGTCGAAGATCACTGCACCCGGCACGATCGGCACGACCTCGCCGGGCGCGCCCATCGGGAAGCCGATGCCGTCGGCATAGAGCCGTTGCATCACCCCGTCGGCGGCCGCCAGCCCGAAGGCCGACCCACCGGAGAGGCAGACCGCGTGCACCCGTTCGACGAGATTGCGTGGGTCGAGCAGATCGGTCTCGCGGGTGCCCGGCCCGCCGCCGCGCACGTCGACCCCGGCGACCGCGCCCTCGGCGGGGGCCAGCACGACGGTCGTGCCGGTGAGCCATCCGTCGCCGATCCGGGTGGCGTGCCCCACCCGGATGCCGGGCACGTCGGTGAGCGTGTTCGTCGGGCCGGGGCGCACGGTCATGGCTGGTCCTTCGGGGTCGCCTCGGAGTGGGTTCCCGCGGGATGGGAACCCGTAGGACGGGGGCTGTCGGGGCTCGCGTCGGGTCGGGTCAGGTCGGAGCGGGCGGCGAGCGTCTCGGCGGCCAGGTCGGCGGCGGTGCGCCCGGCCAGAGCGGCCCGCAATCGCGGTGCGGCGGCAACGAGTTGGCGCGCATAGGGGTGTTCGGGCGCGTCGTAGACCTGCTCAGTGGGGCCGATCTCGACGATCTCGCCGCGGTGCATGACGGCCACCGTGTCGCAGACGTGCCGCACCACGGACAGGTCGTGCGAGACGAAGACGAGGGTGAGCGAGAGCCGGTCGACGAGGTCGGCGATGAGGTTGAGCACCTGGGCGCGCACCGACACGTCGAGGGCGCTGACCGGTTCGTCGGCGACGAGGATGCGCGGGTCGGGCGCCAGGGCCCGGGCGATCGAGATCCGTTGGCGCTGCCCGCCGGAGAACTGGTGCGGGTAGCGCTCGGCGGCCTCCGGCTGCAACCCGACCGCTTCGAGCAGCTCACGCACCCGGGCCGCGTTGTCCCGGTGGCCTTGGGCGACAAGGGGTTCGGCGACGATGTCGGCGACCGGCATCCGCGGGTCGAGCGAGCCCATCGGGTCTTGGAAGACCAGTTGCAGTTGAGCCCGCAGGAAGCCCAGCCGGCGCTCGGGCAGCCGGGAGATCTCCACCCCCTCGACCTGCACCGACCCGGTCGTGGGGCGGTCGAGCCCGGCGATGATCCGCAGCAGGGTCGACTTGCCGCAACCGGATTCACCGACGATGCCGAAGCGCTGGCCGCGGGCGATGTCCAGGCTCACGCCGCGCAGGGCCCGCACCACCGGCGCCGGTCGGGTCAGCGAGGTGCGCGGGCGGCGGTAGTCGCGGGTCACCTCCCGTACCCGGATGGCCGGTAGGGAGGGCTCAGTCACGGTGAACCACCGGATGCCAGCAGGCGAAGCCCGCTTCCGGCCCGGGGCCCTGCCATTGCGGCAGGGTCTCGCAGTCGGTGGTGGCGTGGATGCAGCGGTTGCGGAAGACGCAGCCGGCCGGGAAGCGCCCCGCCGCCGGCACCGATCCTTGGATCGTGTAGAGCCGTCCGTCGTCGCGGGTCAGCTCCAGATCGGAGGCGCCGATGAGCCCACGGGTGTAACGGTGCCGGGGCCGGGTGAACACCTCCTGCACGGTGCCGGCCTCGACGACCCGCCCGCCGTACATCACGAGCACCCGCTCGCACACGCTGGCCACAACGGCCAGATCGTGGGTGATGAACAGCAGCCCGGCGTCGCGGGTCTCGACGCCCTTGACGACGAGATCGAGCACCATCGCCTGCACGGTGACATCGAGCGCCGTGGTCGGCTCGTCGCAGATCAACAGCGCCGGGTCGTTGGCCAGGGCGATGGCGATGACGACCCGCTGACGTTGCCCGCCGGAGAGCTGATGAGGATAGGCCCGCGCGGCCTCCGCGGGGTCGGGCAGTCCCACCTTGTCAAGCAGTTCGACGGCCCGGCGCATCGCGCTGGCCCGGTCCGGCACGGTGTGATGCAGGGTCATCACCTCGGCGACCTGCCGGCCCACCCGCATCGTCGGGTTGAGGGCGGTCATCGGCTCCTGGAAGACCATCGTCACGTCGCGGCCACGCATCCGGGCCAGGTCGCTCTCGCGGGCCCCGATGACTTCGGTGCTTCGGGGTATGCCGCCCTCGGCGCCGCTCCCCGCGCCGCTCCCCGCGCCGCTCCCCGCGCCGGCCCCCGCGCCGGCCCCGGTGTCGGTGCCGGTGCCGGTGTCGGTGCCGGTGCCGGTCACGAGGATCGAGCCGGTGGCGGTGAGCCCTTCGGCGAGCAGCCCGAGCACCGCCAGCGCGGTGAGCGATTTGCCCGACCCGGATTCGCCGATCAGCCCGACCCGTTCGCCACGGCGCACGGTGAGGTCGACATCGGCCAGCAACTGCCGGCCACCGGCACCCGCGCCCCCCACCTGCACGGCCAGATCGCGCATCCGCACCACGTCGGCCGGGGGGGCCGGCGCGGCATACCGATCGGTTGGCGGTGGCACAGCAGACGACGATGGCGCAGGAGACGTCATCGACGGTCCCGCAGCCGAGGGTCGAAATGGTCGCGCAGCCCGTCGCCGAGCAGGTTGAAGCCGAGCACCGCCAGCGCGATGGCCACCCCCGGATAGACCTCGAGGCGGGGGGCGACGTAGAGCAGCTCCTGGCCCTCCTGCAGCATCCGCCCCCACGACGGGGTGCCGGGCGGGGCGCCGAGGCCGAGGAAGGACAGCGCCGCCTCGGCGAGCACCGCGATCGCGAAGGAGATCGAGCCCTGCACGATGATCAGGCTGGAGACATTGGGCAGCACGTGCCGCAGCGCGATCGCGAACGGGCGCCGGCCGGCGCATCGGGCAGCCAGGACGTATTCGGTCTTCATCACCCCGAGGGCGCCGCTGCGCACCACCCGGGCGAAGGAGGGCACCGAGGAGATGCCGATGGCAATCATCGCGGTGACCACCCCTTGACCGTGCACCGCGGTGAGCATGATCGCCAGCAGCAGGGCGGGGAAGGCCAGCAGCAGGTCGTTGGCGCGCATCAGCGCCTCACCCCACCACCGCGGCACCATCGCGGCGAGGATGCCCAACGGCACCCCCAGCGCGGCGGCGACCCCGACCGCGACGATGCCCACGAGCATCGTCGTGCGGGAGCCGGCCATGATGAGTGACAGCACGTCGCGGCCGAACTTGTCGGTGCCGAACCAGTGCGCAGCAGACGAGGTCTGCAGCCGCGAGCCGGCGTCGATGCCGCCGACGTCGTAGGGCGTCCACACCTCCGACACGAGGGCGAGCAGCACGACGACGGCGACGATCGCCCCACCGAGCACGAGGGTCGGGGTGCGGGTCCACCGGGGCCAGGCCCGCCGCCCCAGTCGGGCGGGTGCCTCGGTGGCCGGTTCATGGGTGGGGCTCATCGGGCCCCCGTCCGCAGCCGCGGGTCGATCACGACATAGAGCAGATCGACGAGGAAGTTGACCAGCAGCACCGCGACGACCAGCACCATGACGACGTCCTGCACGACGAGCAGGTCGCGGTTACCGACCGCGTCGAGCAACAGCGACCCGAGGCCGGGGATGACGAAGACTCGCTCGATGACGACCGCGCCGACCAGCAGGGTGGCCAGCTGCAGCCCGAGCACGGTGACCACCGGCACCGCAGCGTTGCGCAGCCCGTGGCGCACCAGCGCCGTCATCGGGCCCAGCCCCTTGGCCCGGGCGGTGCGCAGGTAGTCCTCGCGCAGCACGTCGAGCACCGCCGAGCGCACGTAGCGGGTCAACACCGCCGCCTGGACGATGCCCAGCGACAGCACCGGCAGCACGAGGCGGCGCAGGAAATCGACCTGATCGTATGCCGGGGGGGTCCACCCGTTGGCCGGCAGCCAGCCCAGTTGCACGGCAAAGACGGTGATGAGCAGGATCCCGGCGAGGAAGGCAGGAACGGCGACCCCCACCTGGGAGAGCGCCGACAGGGCGACCCCCGCGGCCCGCCGGTGGTGCACGGCCATGAGGGTGCCGAAGGGCAACGCGAGGGCCACCGCGAGGAGCATCGAGACGATCACCAGGATGAGGCTGACCTGTAACCGGTCGGCCAGCTGAGGGCCGATCTCGGCCCGGCTGATGTAGGAGATGCCCGGGTCGAGCCGGATCAATCCGCCTACCCAGGAGAGATATTGAGCCGGCAGGGCGCGGTCCAGCCCGAACTCGTGACGCAATTGCGCGACCGACTCGTCGGTCGCGTTGACCCCGAGCGCTACTCGGGCCGGATCACCGGGCAGCAGCACCATGAAGCCGAAGACGACGACCGAGCTCACCGCCAAACTGGCCAGGAACACCGCCGTGCGCTCCAGCAGCCGCAGGATCATCGACTCACCCGGCCCGTCGACCGGTGGCCGTCGCGGCAACCCGTTGCAGGTGGGCCACGGCGTCCTCGGGCAGGCCCGCGCCGTAGCTGTTGCCGACCGGGCTCGTCGAGAAGAGCACCGAATAGCACACGCAGGCAGCCAGATAGCTGCCCGCGACCGTGGGGTGACCGTCAGCCTGGCTGAGCTGGATGGTCGGTGCCGCGGATAACGACGCCGCGAACGCGTTACCCGCAGGCACGACGGTCGCCCCGATCGAGCCGGCGACCCGGGTGGTCGCCTCGGCCAGGGCGGCGGCCGTGACCCCCGCCGAGTCCGGCCGGGCCCAGGTCTGCAGCAGCGCCGCAAGCGCGCCGGCCGCGCGGATCCGGCCGGCCAGGGCCGCGGCGCCCGCGGCATACGCTCTCGGGTCGCGGACCGGCAGTTGACTCTGATCCTGCAGGACGACGAGCTCCCACGCATGCTCCGGGCTGAGCAGGGCGAGCGTCGCCGGGTTGGTCGCATGCTGGTTCAGGGTCATCCCGCCCGGGGCCACCCGGGCAACGGTCGTGTTGGGTGCGAGGCCGGCGAGGAACTGATCCAGCCCCCCGTTGTCGTCGGTGTAGCTGTTCCCGACGAAAAGCACCCGGCGCGTCGGCAGATCCGGGTTGCCGGTGCGCTGGCATCCGCTGAGCCCAGCGGAGGCCGCCCCGGCGGTCATTGCTGCGACCGAAAACGCGAGGAACTGCCGCCGCGACGCCACCCGCGCATCCTAGCCAGGCAGCGGTATGCCGCGGGGCGTGGCCTGCCGCCCCGCCCCCCTGGAACGTGCTGGGAGACGTGAGTGGCCAGTGCACCGCACGCTGGCCGGCGGCGAACTCCTCAAGGCGTGTCGGCGGCACTTGAAGACTGAGCAGGTACGACGCAGGGTGCCGAAGAGTGAGTGACCCCTACTTAGGGCCATCGGAGATCACGAAGCGCGGCGGGATAGCGCCTAGGAAGGCGTCCGAGGTAGTGCTGACACCCGCCCTACGACGACGCCACAGACGCTTTCCCAGCTCGCTCCCCTCGCCGCGCCGCACGTAGACGCGATCCCTGGGTATGCACCCGATCCCTAGGCGGTGGAGCGCGGCCGGCTCACCCGCCGCACCCTGTCGTCGTGGGATCCCCAGGCAAGCGGTATGCCGCGGGGGGTGGCCCCGCGGCATACCGGATCGTGCAGCTCACCGGGCCGAACCGGCCCTGCTCAGCCCTTGGCGAGGCGGGACAGGTCGAAGGCGACGCTGATGGCGTTCTTCGGCAGACCGGTGATCCCCTTGTCGGCGACCATCAGGTTGGGCAGGACGAAAAGGACATCGGCGGCAGCGTCCTCGGCGATGAGACGGGCCGCCTTCTTCATGTTCGTCACCTGCTCTTCGGGGGTGCCTTCGTCGGCGGCCTTAAGCAGGGCCTTGATCTCCGGCGTGCCGTACTTCGTGTAGTACTCCGGGTTGCCGAAGACGTTGCTCATGTCGCGCAACTCGACGTGCGCGACGATCGACATGTCGAAGTCGCCGCCCTTGAAGACCTGGGCCAGCCAGGCCGCCGGGAACTCGAGGCTGTCCAGGGTCACCCTGAAACCCACCGCCTCGAGCTGGGACTTGACGACCTGGCCACAGCTCGTGGCGTAGGCCAGCGACGGCACCCGCAGCCGCAGCGTCGTACCGGTCTTGCCGGCCTCGGTGAGCAGGGCGCTCGCCTTGGCCTTGTCGAACGGGGTGACGCCGGTGAGGTCCTCGAACCACGGGTCGCTCGGTGGCACGAACGAGCCGACGAGGGTGCCTTTGCCGGCCCAACACGTGTCCAGGAGCGACTTGTGGTCGATGGCGTGGCGGATCGCCTGGCGCACCCGCTTGTCCTTGAAGATCTCGTTGGCGTTGTTGAAGGACAACAGCACTTCGCCATTGGTGGTGCCCTCGATCACCTGGTACTTCGGGTTGCCGGTGAACTGGGCCAGCGCCTCGGGGGCCTGCACCGTCGTGACGACGTTGATGCTGCCGGACAGCAACGCATTGTTCAGCGCTGTCGGGTCCTTGAAGTACTTGAGCACGACGCTCTGGTAATAGGGCTTGGCGCCCCAATAGGAATCGTTGCGGGTCAACGTGATCGAGTCGCCGCGGTTCCACGTGGTGAAGGTGTACGGCCCGGTGCCGACCGGCTTGTTGGCCAGGTCGTCGACGCCGCCCTTGCTCATCATCGCGCCCACGTGGGTGGTCATCCGGAAGAGCCAGTCGTTGCTCGGCGCGGTGAGGGTCACCTGCAGCTGGGTCGGGGTGACCGCCTTGGCCTCGGCGACGAGCGCACCGACCGCCTTGCCCAACGAGGTGGTCCAGTCGGTCTTGAGCCGGTTCACCGAGAAGGCCGCGTCGTCGGCGGTGAACGCCACGCCGGTGCTGAACTTCGCCTTGTCGGTCAGCTCGAAGGTGTAGGTCTTCTTGTCGTCGGACACCTTCCACGAGGTGGCCAGCGCCGGCACGATCTTGCCGTCCTGGTCGAGTTTGACCAGTCCCTCGTAGACGTTGTCGCGCAGCGCCTGCGGGCTGGCCGCGCCGTCGGTCTTGGTGAAGTCGAGGCTGACCGGCTCGGCGGCCAGGCCGAGCACGATCTTCTCGGTCGAGCCGCCGGCGGCAGTGCCTCCGGCGCCCGTAGCCGGGGCCGGCGTGGTCGAGGAGCCTGCGGTGCACGCGGCCAAGGCCAGTGCGAGCGCGGCGACGGGGGTGAGCAGGCGCAGCCGGCGGTGGGCCGGGACAGCGCTGGTCAGGCGAGACACAGTGATGACTCCCTCGGGGTGTCTGTCGACATGACGGTCGCGAATGCGGTCGTAGCGGCTGTGCAGGCCACAGGCTACGGCCCTGGAACGACCCCGCGCACCGGCCCCCTTCCCAGCCATCTCCTTTCGTGTCCGAACCGACACGTACCGACGGGTAACCTCCGCCGGTTCGTCCTCGGGCGAGTTAGCGTGTCAGACAAAGGAGCGGGGATGACCAGACACACGGATCCACCGGGCGACCCGGCCACGTGGTCGGCGGGTGAGTTGCGCGCGGCATACCGGGCCGGTGAGCTGTCACCGGTGCACGTGGAGGCGGCGGTCCAGGCGCGGATCGCCCGGTGGGAACCGACCATCAACGCACTGGCGACACACCACCCCGAGCGCTCCGCTGCGCAGGCCCGCGCGTCCGAGAAGCGTTGGCGCCGTGGCGAACCGCTGGGCCCGCTGGACGGCGTGCCGGTCACCGTGAAGGAGAACATCCCCCAGGTCGGCGTGCCGTCGCGCAGCGGGTGTGCGGGTGTCCGCCCGACCCAGCCGGCGCGCGACGCTCCCGTCGTGGAACGACTGCGCGAGAGCGGTGCCGTGCTCCTCGGCTCGACGACGATGCCCGATTTCGGCATGCTCTCCAGCGGCGTCTCCTCGTTGCGGGGCGTCACCCGCTCGCCCCTGGACCCCACCCTCACGACAGGTGGTTCGTCCGCCGGCGCTGGCGCGGCGACGGCCGCGGCATACGGGCCGATCCATGTCGGCACCGACATCGGCGGCTCGATCCGACTGCCCGGCACCTGGCTCGGGGTCGTCGCCCTCAAACCAAGTTTCGGTCGGGTGCCGCTCGATTCGCCGTACCTGGGTCGAGTGGCCGGCCCGCTCACCCGGTCGGCAACCGACGCGGCGCTGGCCATGGCGGTGTTCAGCCGACCCGACGAGCGGGACTGGAGCGCCCTACCTCCCGAACAGCTGCAGTGGCCGCTCGGGCCGGTCGATGACGACGCGGTGCGCGGGCTGCGGGTCGGGCTGCTGCTCCACGCTGGGGCCGGGATCCCGTGCGATCCCGCCGTGCGGGAGTTCATCGTCACTGCCGCAACGCTCTTCGAGCGCGGCGGCGCGACGGTCGAACCGCTGGCGCCGTGGCTCACCGAGGAGCGGCTGGCCGCGCAGGATCTCTTCTGGCGGGTTCGCTCCTGGAACGACGTTTCCAGTATGCCGCCACCACAGCAGGACCTCGTGCTCCCTTACGTGCGGCGCTGGGCCGAGCGGGGCGCCGCCGCCTCCGGGGTCGAGTTGCTCCGGGCCTACCAGTCGACTCTCGCACTGCGAGCCGAAACCGTATCTGCCACCGCGGCATACGATCTGGTGTTGTCGCCGGTGGCTCCGATGGCCGCCTTCCCGGCGCACTGGCCGATGCCGTGGGGCGACGTCGACCAGGGGATGGGGCACATCGGCTTCACGCTGCCGTTCTCGATGTCCGGCCAGCCGTCCTGCTCGGTCAACGCCGGCCACCTGCCGGACCGGCGCACCGTCGGCCTGCAGATCACCGGGCGCCGCTTCGACGACGTCGGCGTGCTGCGGGCCGTGCAGTGGTTCGAGTCGGCCAGACCTGTTGCCGGGCAAGCTCATTGGCCGACTTGACCGGAAATCGTCTCCAGCGCACGTGAGGCGCGTCACACTGGAGGCGAGACGCCCACTCCGGACCCTCTCCCACGCCTCGGAGGTGCTCATGCCCATCGTCCGCAAGCTCGCCCTCGTCAGCAACAGTAGGTCGGTCAAACTGGCCGACCTCGTGCCAGCCGCCGCCGCGTTGCAGACCCAGATCGTCCGCGACTTCGCGCCGGCATGGAAGCGGCCGGCGACGGTGACGGCCTACGCGCGTCTGGAGGACATGCCGCTCGACGCGTGGCCGGTGATCGTCAGCGACAGCATCCCCTATCAGGCCGAGGGCATCCACCTGGACCAGGACGGGCACCCCTTCTCGCTGGTGAAGTACGGCGCGAGTTGGACTCTCACGAGCAGCCACGAGGTGCTGGAGATGCTCGGCGACCCGATGGGCAACCGGCTGCGCAACGGTCCCTCGCCGAAGACCGGCCAGGGCACGGTGCGCTTCCTCGTCGAGGTGTGCGACCCGAGCGAGGCGAAGGAGTTCGCCTACGACATCGACGGGGTGACGGTGTCGGACTTCTATTTCCCGAGCTTCTTCGACGCGACCCCGACCGCGGGCAAGCGCTACAGCTTCACCGACGCCATCACGGCGCCCTGCACCATCCTGCGCGGCGGCTACATCTCCTGGCGGGAGCGGACCACCAACCATTGGTGGCAGCAGCTCTGGCTCGGCCCGAGACCGGTCTTCAAGGACCTCGGCGTGTTGCCCACCGGCGCCAATCCGCGCCGGTTCACCGACGGCCAGACGCAGGTGCCGGAGCAGGTGATGACCCCGACCCACGACGGAGCGGTCATGCTGGCCGCCGCCCAGGCGAGCGACGACAGCAAGGCCCGAGCCGCGCAGCTGCGCGACCAGGTCTCCGCGATCGTCGCCGGGGTGCAGTGACTCACCTGTGACTCCCCCGCGCCCGCGCCGCCGGCCTGATCGCGACGCCTCCGCCGCATCCGGAGACTCAGTCACCTCAGCCGCCTCCGTCACCTCAGCCGACGCCGCCACCTCCGCCGAGCAGCCGGGCAGCGAGGATCCCCAGGCGAACACCACCCTCCCGGCCGACGACCTGGCAGCGCGCAGGGACCGGGCCCGACGACTGCAGGCAACGATCGACGACCTCATCGCGGGTGTCACGCCATCGACGCCGGTCTCCCCGCGTGACGTCACCAATGCCTCAGCCGCCGACGAGGCGCGAGCCGCGGCCGAGACGGGCCGGCCGCAAGACGGTCGCAGGGCACCGAAGCGGGCCCGGGGGGAGACTCCTGATACCCGCTGACAGCCGATGCGTGTCGACGGCAACGCCGCGCGCGTCGGGCGCTCGAGTCGGGCTCGACTACCCACACGTTCTGCGCACTTCCCACAGGGTGCACCCTGTGGGAAGTGCCACCAACCTGTGGGAAGTCATCGCCGACCGCCCCGGTGTGGGCGCAACCGACCCGAGAACCGACGGAATGACGGAGGCCCTGCCCAGCTGAGCTGGTCAGGGCCTCCGACGTGGTAGTCCTTGAGCGGGAGTGTCAGAACACCTTTCCGCGATCCTGTCAAGATGACGAACAGAGGCGGTGCCACCCGTACCGGCCGTCCGGCCAGCCTCCTCGCCGACCCGCCTGACGTCGTCGCTCCGCGCTGACGTGGTCAGACGCTACTAGGCAGGGGCCTCGACCAGGCGCATCGCTGCCGATTTGGACATCGGGAAGCAACCGTCCTCAAGATCCTGCACGCCGCCGGAGTGGAGTTGCGTCCGGTGGGAGCGCACTACTGACGGATCATCGCTGCTCCCGGCCCACTGCCGGGAGCCGACTCAGCAGGCACCTATCCATCGCAGGCACTCGCATGACCCCTCGGCACCAGGCCGCTGGCCCCTCGCGGGCTGCCAGCCTGGTGCGGCAGGAGGACCCGCCCACCAGGCGCAGAGCCAAACAGGGTCCAGAAGCGAGTGGATCACCACATGATCACCGCGATTGTCATTCCGGCCGATCCGACCGAACCCGTCGGGCTGGAGCAGCTCGACAAGCACGACGTCGGCGCCTACCAGCGTCTGGTTGGCGGCAACGTAGAGGTCGTCAACCTCGACCGGCCAGCGGCAGCCTGTACTACAACGAGGAGGCAAGCTGCTCGACCTGCGACTCAACCAGCGGGCGAGCGTTCTGCTGTGGGTGCACAGCAGCGCCTTGACCACCACCGACAGTCCCGCCCGTGCCGCGCCCCAGCGGCCGACACCCACCATCCCAGTGCTCTCTGTTTTCTCCTTTCTCGGCGCTATACTCGTTTAACGGAGAGGAGAACGCATGTCAGAGACAATCGAGGTGGACGCGACGACGTACCGCTCGCTCGAGTTCGCTGCTCGCATGAGCGGCTGCACGGCGGGAGAGGTGGTGGCCCGGCTGGTGGCCGAAGCCAGCATGCCCACCCCTGCCGCGAGGGAGAAGACGGAGCAGCCGGAAGCGGACGACGGCGTGACGGTCTACGCCGACTACGAGGGGCACCGCACTCAGGGACGCTACGACCCGAAAACGACGCGGATCGACATCACGTCAGGGCCGCTCGCGGGACGGAGTTTCAAGACACCGACTGGTGCGGCCCGCGCCGTGGTGGCGCACTACAAGCCGGGTGTCAGCCCCAACCGCAACGGCTGGTCCTTCTGGATGCTCGACGACGGCTCCGGACAGTTCCTGCAGAGCATCCGGGGGACGTCGTGACCACCGAGGCGGAGCGGCAGTTCCACCGTGACATGGTGCTCGGCGTGGACCGGCTGAAGCGGGAGATCGGATACAACGCCACCCGCTTCATGCAGATGGTTGGCGCTTCTGGCGGCGCGGAGGCCGCCCGGCACCTCCTGACGGGGCGGGATGCCTCGGACGGCTTCACGACGCTGTGGGAGCACGGTCGCCTGGAGATGAGCGTCGAGGCCCACGTGCTGCTGCCGTGGTACCGGGAGCTGTTCACGGAGACGCAGGTGGAGACCGCCGAGCGGCGGCTGCGCGAGTACCGCTTCGACGTCGACGCACTCCTCACGCGGGCCGGGCGGAACTGGCCGGCGTGGGCAGAGCAGGAAGCACGGAAAGGACATGACGAGTGACCGACGCTGAGCAGCCGGAGAACCCCGGCGTCGAGGAGGCATGCGAGGACCCCCAGCCCGTGGTGCCAGTCACCGGGGCTGACGCGCTGTACACGGCTGCCCTCTCGGGCATGATCCGAGACCTGCAGCGGAGCCTCGCGCCGGCGCTGCGGGTGCGGATACCGGCGCTACCGGCGAGCGCCTTCCGGATGCCGCCCATACGGCTGCCGCAGGTCCAGATGCCCACCGTGCAGCTGGATCTCTACCGGCAGTTTGCCGCGAGCCTGGAGCCGGTCCTGCGCGCCCAGCGCGAGCAGATCGCCAAGGTCATGGCCGGTGTGGCGACCGCCGTGCAGCGGGTGTACCCGGAGAACTGGCACGGCGTGACGGGCCTCGAGTTCGAGCGGCTGGAGAGCATCCTGCTCGACGAGGGCATTCCCCTCGTCGGGGTGCCGCGCCGCACGACCGTGCAGGCCATCTTGGACGCGCCGGACGCTGCTGCCCGCCGTGCGGTGGTCGGACGGCGCTGGCGCTCTATCCTGACCGACTGCGAAAGCGCGCTCAGTTCGTTCCAGCGGCGTGAGCTGCGCGGGCAGATCCCGTTTGCAGAGAAGGCCATCCGGGCGCTGCGGGACGGGCATCCCGAGGCGACTCAGGCGCTGGCCGCGAACCTGCTGGACACCGTGCTCCGGACCAACTTCACGGTGGACTTCGGGAGGATCACGAACAACCGCCCGAACGGCTCCCGCCTGGATCTGGACGACTACACCTTGCGCGTGGCGTGCGCCATCGCGCCGGCGTGGGCCGCCTACCGCCAGTTCTGGACCAGCAATGGCGACCCGGTGCCGAGGACGTTCGCGAGGCATGCCAGCGCGCACGCCGTCTCAAGGGCTCAGTACAACCGGACCAATGCCGTGCTGGGGATCATGCTGGTGACCAGCCTGTTGTGGCTGTGCGAGCACGAGGCGCCGGAGTAGCCAGACGCCGCTCCGCATCAGCGGGGCTGCGTATACCTCCCCAGCAGCCCCGCCGTCGCCGCCAAGATCGCCTTGGCTTCGGCGCGGCTCCAGGAGAAGCCCTCGGTGGTCCTGTCGTCGTGGTGGGCGGCGCTCAGGATCCGCGCCCGACGTGACCCAGGACACACCGCCGTCGCTCGGGGAGGTCATCGTCGGATGCAGGAGCCAGCGGAGTTGACGGAGGGGGAAATCGAAAGAACCAGCGCCCTGAGGGCACTGGTTCTCACGATCTTCTGCGTGGTAGCGGGGGCAGGATTTGAACCTGCGACCTCCGGGTTATGAGCCCGGCGAGCTACCGAGCTGCTCCACCCCGCGTCGGTCCGCCAACCATACGCGAGCCGGCGCCCAGATCCCAAATCGGCGCCCGCACCGCCCCGGAGCCGGTCAGCCGGTGGCCGTCGGCAGGGTGATCGACCCGGCGGGCGCCAACGTGGCAGCCCGGGCCAGGGCCTCCTTGAGCCGCCGTTGCGCCTCACCGTACTTGGCGAAGTCTCCCTCCTTGAGCGCCTTCTCGCCGTCGGCGTAGGCCTGTTGGGCGTCGGCGATGGCCTTGGCCAGCGCGGCGGGGTCGTTGGCCGGGGCGGTGGTGGGCGGCGCTGAGGACCCGGTCGTGGGCCCACTCGACGGCGGGGTCGTCGCAGGTGGGTTCGATGGTGGCGTCACCGGTGGTGTCGCGCCGCTGCTCACGAACAACTCGTCGAGAGCGCCCGACAGGGTGCTCGACCAGGCCAGTCGGCTGCCGTAGTACACGACGATGGCCCGGCCGACGGGGTACTGCGAGGCCGCCGCCCCACCTTGCACGTAGATCGGCTCCACGAAGAGCATCCCGCCGGAGATCGGCAGGGTGAGCAGGTTGCCGAAGGTGAGTACGGACCCACCGGACTTGTTGAGGTTGATGAACTGGGACAGCGTGTTGCTGAACGCCTTCGACGGCTGGTTGGAGCCAGCGATCTCGTTCTGCACCATGCCCGGCCCCGCCTCGGAGGTGTTGGGCGGCAGTTGCAGCAAGCGCAAGGTGCCGTATTCCGGACGCACCTGACCGTCGGCGCCGCCACCGGCGTTGGAGTCGACGGCGAGGAAGCCGGTCAACTGCTGGCGTTCGCCGCTGGGGATGAAGGTCGTCGTCAGCGAGAACTGGGGCGCGCTCTGACCGGGCATTGCGATCGACAGGTAGTAGGGCGGCAGGTCGGAGTTGCGCTGTTCCTGGGTCGGGTCCAGCGGCACCCGCCAGTAGTCCTGGCCACCGTAGAAGGAGTCGGCGTCCTGCACGTGGTAGCGGGCCAGCAGGAAGCGCTGCACCTTGAAGAGATCCTCCGGGTAGCGCAGGTGCGCCATGAGGGCCGAGGAGATCGCGGAACGCGGCTCAACGACCCCGGGGAAGACCGCCTGCCAGGCCCGCAGCACCGGGTCGTTCTCGTCCCATGCATAGAGCCGCACGGTGCCGTCGTAGGCGTCGACGGTGGCCTTGACCGAGTTGCGGATGTAGTTGAGCTGACCCTGCTCCAGCGAGGTGACGCTGCGCCGGCT